>Ga0164241_10000502_pt1 | contig 70512 bp, 63 predicted proteins | sample OricomyardsoilBY_FD_108780 | JGI IMG/M metagenome (GOLD analysis project Ga0164241, IMG submission 108780) | Backyard soil microbial communities from Emeryville, California, USA - Original compost - Back yard soil (BY) | ecosystem: Environmental > Terrestrial > Soil > Unclassified | place: USA...
CAGGGCCATCGACGCCGTCAACGAGGCCCACGCCGCCGTGCAGGCCAAGCGCGACGAGGCGGGAGGCCTCATCGGCCGCGTGGTGGCGGCCATCGAAGAGTTCATCGACGATCCCATCAAGGCCATCATCAACGGGCTGTTGCGGCTGGTTGGCATTCCGCCTGGGGCGTTCTGGTCGCTCATTGCGCAGATCGAGCAAGTCGCCTCCGACATCGCCGAGGATCCAGAAAACTTCATCAACAACCTGGTAGCCGGCGTGAAGCAGGGCTTTCAGCAGTTCTATGACAACTTTGGCACCCACCTGCTCGGCGCGTTTTGGCAGTGGCTGTTCTCCGGGCTAAAGACCCCAATCCCGATGCCGTCGAGCTTTGACCCGATCTCGCTGGTGACTTTTGCCCTGCAGCTCATGGGCATCACGTGGCCCAACATCAGAGAGATCCTGGTGCGTCACCTTGGACCCGAGGCGGTGGAACTACTCGAGATTGCGTGGCAGATCCTCTCGGTACTGATCAACGAAGGCCCGCAGGGCCTGGTCAACATGATCAAAGAGCAACTCAGCCCGGAAAACATCGTTGGGATGATCCTCGACGCGGCCATCGAGTACATCATCGAAAAGCTCATCGTCAAGGCCGCGGAGTATGTGTTCTCCCTGCTAAACCCCGCAGGTGCGGTTGCGCAAGCGATCATGCTCATCTACCGGGTGTGTTCGTGGATCTTCCGCAATGCCGCGCGCATCTTCGCTTTTGTACAGGCGGTTGTTGGCGGCATGGCGGACGTCATTGCGGGGAACATCGGCGGGCTCGCCGCAACGGTTGAGCGGGCCCTCGCCTCGATGCTCGTGGTGGTGATCGATCTTTTCGCTGGGCTACTGGGACTTGGTGACTTGCCGGACGAGGTAGCGGGCGTGATCACCCGGATGCAGACGTACATTCTGGGAATCATCGACAGCATCATCGGCTGGATCGTCACTCAGGCGCGCGCCTTGCTCGCCCGCATCGGCATTGGCGGCGATGAGGATGACGATGACGAAGACGGCGACGATAACGACGACGAGGAACTCGGCAAGACCGTGCGATTCAGTGGCGGAAACGAGAGTCACCGGCTCTGGGTCGATCGAAGCGGAGACACCGCCACCGTGATGGTCGCGTCGACAAGCGGGCCGGTGGAGGCAAAGGTCGCGGAATGGGACGGGATGCTCGTCGCGAACGACCCACGCGAGCCGCTGGTCGCGCAGATTCAAGGCGCCGTGGCAGCGATTGGCAACAACGCTAACTCCCTCGCCGCAGCCTTCGAGGCGGCGCTTCGCGACCCTAGTGACGAGAACAAAGTTCCGAGCGATAGTCCTCTAGAGGCGGCAGAAGACAGCCTCGCCGGCCTATTGCGTCAAGGCTTCGAGGAATTTGGCCAACAGGATGAGGCGACGATCCTCGGGTGGATCATGAAGGTGCTCCCGTCCGCCGCGTCCAACCTCGTCTCTGGAGCGGATGCAACTCTTGCAAACGACCTGAGAGAGGCCAAGTACGTCCCACTCGGCCAGTCGGTCGAGAGCCCAATGTGGACCGCAGGTGCGGGTGCCGCCGAGGCGCTCACTGCAGCGGAGGCCGCGGGGTCTAACCGCACCAATCACCTGCGCCTTGTTCCGTGGTTCCGCGAGGGCAACAAGACGGAGGCCGATGCTTCGACGGCGGCGTTCACGGACCACGCGACGACCGGTCCCGGCAAAAACGGCTTTGGCGAACCCGTGAGAAAGGCCTTTGGAGACGCCTACGTCACTGCGCTCAAGTCAACCCCGCTCGCCAACATCGATCCCATCGACACCAGGTCGCCATCACAGATTGGCGCTATGACGTGGCACGAGGGTGCGGGGGGCGCAGGCACTATTCACCACGCCCCGGACGAGCTCAAAGACACGGACCCGCCATTGATCACCGCGGTCGGTGGCGCCTTGTTGCCGTTCATGAAGGCGATCGCTCGTGGCGCTCCAGCGCATGAGTATGGGCTACCGCGGTTGACCTGGGCGTTCACCCATCGACCGAGCAAGAAGTTCGTCAAGGACGCGTTCCGAGGTCTCAACCCTGGAACGCACGAGTGGATTCCGACCGGCGACCTGATCCTGGTCATGCAGCGAGCGGTTGACGCCGCCCCTAACCCAGGTGGCTTCCACACGGGAGTGCAGTGGATCAACGTCTACCACTACCTCCGCACGGACACCACGCGCGTCTACTACCGGATCGTCAACGTCCCCACGCGCCAGACAATCTCGGACGTGCTTTACCAAGTTGGCGTTGGCTTCCACTCAGGGGTCGCGTACCGCGGCGAGGACGGCAAAGAGGGCCAGCGCGGGGTTGGCCTCTTTGACCAGGGAGAGTTCCACGACCGGCTCCGTGCAGCATTCGCGGGCTACAGCCTCAACGATCCCGCCGGCTACGTCCAAGCCCTTAGAGGGATGCTTCCCAATCTCCTGTGGGACGGAAACCTCGGTGCGTACGGCCTCCCGCCGGCCACCTACACGGCGCCGCTCTCGTTCTGGTTTCGCGACACAGGTGGCGGAGCGCGGTTCACCGGCGCGACGCTGCAGGACCTTGCAGCAGCACAACAGGCACACCGTGCCGCGATCAACGCGGACTTCGACAACGCCCTCGCCCACATCAACGACCCGTAGGAGCAAGCATGACCACCACCGAACACGGCCCCGGCATCAATTGGCTCGCTCAGCGAGCCGGCCTTCCACCCGACGAACTCCTCCACGACGGCACTGCCCTCATGGCCGCGCTTGAATCCGCTGGCCGCGACGCACTCTCCCTTGCTGCCCGCCTCATGAGCGAGGACCAGGCAACCCGAACGCGAGCAGAGGCGGAGGCGAGGGCCGTACGGGCCCGTTTCGCAGCGCCGGGCGGCCCGACGCCTGAGGAAAGGTTCCGCGCCAAAGTTGCCGAGGCGCTGGCAAAGAGGGCAGGGACGACCCAGCCCTAGAGTGGCCCCATGGAACTGCTCGCATGGGTGCTGGTTGGCTTCTTCGCCGCCACGACCTCTGTGCTGTTCTGGCTGTGGCGCCGTTCCGGCGCTGAGGCGAAGGCGCTCGCGGACGCCCTGGACCGCGACACGCGCGCAGAAGCAGAGCTCGCGGCGGCCGCCGAGCGCGCGCGGATCGCTCGCGAAATGCATGACGTCGTCGCGCACACCCTGTCGGTTGTCGTCGCCCAGGCCGACGGTGGCCGTTTCGCAGCAAAGACCGACCCCGAAGCCGCGCAACGCACTCTCGACACCATCGCCGACGTAAGCCGCTCCGCGCTCACCGAGATGCGCGCCCTGCTTGGCGTTCTCAGGGACAGCGACGGCGAAGTCGCGATGGGGCCGCAGCCGTCGCTCGAAGACATCCCCGTCCTCGTGACCGGCATGCGCGAAGGCGGCCTCAACGTCTCCTACGTCACCACCGGTACCCCCCGCCCACTGCCAATCGGCGCTGGCCTCACGCTGTATCGCGTAGTCCAAGAGGCGCTCACTAACGTGCTCAAGCACGCCGGCCCCGGCCCAACCGCCTACGTCCAACTCACCTGGGAAGACGACGGCGTAAGCCTCACGATTTCCGATGACGGCCGCGGAGCTGCAGCGCGCAACGACGGCGCGGGCACCGGTATCGCCGGGATGCACGAACGCGTCACCCTCTTTGGCGGCACCCTAACCGTCGGCCCCAAAGCCGGTGGTGGGTACGTGGTCAAGACACGGCTGCCGTTAGGCGCGGTCGCGTCCGGCTAAACGGCGGTACGACAGGACTCAATCCTCGTAGTGATACCGACAGCTTGCGATCCGAATCTCGTCGGCGACCACCTTGTAAACCAGGCGATGCTCGTCCGTGATGCGGCGAGACCAATAGCCGTGGAACCCGTGCTTCAGTGCCTCCGGCTTGCCTATCCCGACGTTCGGCGCGCCTTCGTCCACACCCCTCGCGATATCGCGAAGCAGAGTGTTGATTCGCCGCATCACACGCTTGTCCGCCGTCTGCCAGTGGACGTAGTCCGCCCACGACGACTCGTCCCAGACGAACCTCATTCGACGAGCTCGCGCACCTCACCAGAGCCCGACTCAAGGCGCTCAATCGAGGTCAGCAAGCGTCGGGCATTTGCGGGGTTTTGCAGGAGGTATGCCGTCTCCTTGAGCGACTCGTAGTCCTCGAGGGAGACGATCACGACGGGGTCGTGACCCGCGCGCGTGACCACGACCTCTTCCCGATCCGCAATCACGGATTCAAGCACGCTCGCGTAGTTCTGTCGCGAATGCGAATAGGACACGGTCTTCACGGGCACCTCCACCTTGTACAAGAAATTGTACGCATGCAGCATCGGTCCGTCAAGGGCATACTTCACCGCATGACCATTCATGTGGCGCTCGTTGACGACCAGCAGCTGATCCGCGCGGGCTTCCGCATGGTCGTCGACAGCCAGCCGGACATGAAGGTCGTTGTCGAGGCCGGGGACGGCGACGAGGCGCTTCGCGAGATCCCAGGCAGCGAGGCCGACGTGGTCCTCATGGACATCCGCATGCCCGGCACCGACGGCATCACGGCCTGTGCGGCACTCACCGATGCAAGCGGCGCTCGCGTCATCATCCTCACCACCTTTGACCTCGACGAGTATGTGGTCGCGGCGATCAAAGCTGGCGCGAGCGGGTTCCTGCTCAAGGACGCGCCGCCCGAGGATCTTCTCAACGCGATCCGCACGGTCCACGCAGGTGACGCTGTAATCGCGCCCTCGTCAACCAAGCGCTTGCTTGAACGCATCGCCAAGGACATGCCCGCTCACACCGAGCTTCCGGGCCTCGCAGACCTCACCGACCGCGAGCGCGAGGTGCTCGTGCTCATCGCGCAGGGCAGGTCCAACCAAGAGATTTGTGCGGAACTGTTCCTCGCGGAGCCCACTGTGAAGACCCACGTTGGCCGCGTCCTCGCCAAGCTTGGCGCCCGCGACCGGGTGCAGGCCGTTGTGCTCGCGCACCAGGCTGGCCTGGCCGGGCCCGGACGTTAGAGACCCCAACGAATGCCCGCCCAGGACCGTCCTATAGATATGAAGCCCCTCGTTGCCGCAGCGGCTGGCGCCCTCATCCTCGCTGGCTGTGCGCCGGCGTACGCAGACCCCGCAGTGGACCGCCCGGACCCGAGTTCCGCCGATGTTCCGGCGCTCGTTGAAGGCATCAACGATGCCGGCCTGCAGATCTACCTCGGCGCTCGCGAAGAGGGCGAAAATACTGCAGTCTCGCCGGTTTCGATTGGCCTCGCCTTTGGCATGGCCGACGCTGGGGCCACCGGTGGCGTCGGCGACGCGATTGAGCGGTTCTTCGGTTTTCCAGCCTCCGGCGAGGAGCGCCTCGCGGCATTCAACGCGCTCGACCTCGCCCTCGAGGACGAGCAAGAGGGCAAGGTCCTGCGGATCGCGAACCGGATGTTCACCGACTCCGAGTTCGCTCCCCTCGAGGACTACCGCGTTGCACTGGCCAAATACTTTGGCGCGGGAGCGGAGCCCGTGCCTATGGCGAGCGATGGCGACGCCGCAGCGAAGCGCATCAACGGCTGGATCTCGGAACGGACCGAGGGCCTCATCGACGACATCGTCTCGCCAGATGCCTTCTCGCCTGACTCGCGGCTGATGCTCGCGAACACCGTCTACATGAAGGCCGACTGGGATCAGCCCTTCGATGCGAACAACACCCATGACTTGCCGTTTACCAGGCTCGATGGCTCGACCGTGACGGTGCCGCTCATGCACCAGGCCACCGCTGCCGGCAAGGCCGCTCGCGGAGACGGCTGGATCGCGGCGACCCGCCCCTACCTCGAGGGCGAGAGCGAGATGCTCATCATCCTTCCTGACGCCGATCGCTTCGCAGCCGTCGAGGATGACCTCGCAGCGGTCCTCACCGAGATTGACGCCTCGCTGACCGAGACCTCGTACCTGCTCGCCCTGCCCAAGTTCACGGCGACCTCAGCGACTGACCTTCGCGAGGTGATGGAGGGGCCACTCGGCGTCTCGGGCCTGTTCGGCGTCGTTGGCCTCGACGGGATCGGCGAAGAGCTCTACATCGACTCAGCTGCCCATGCGGTGAAGGTGATCGTCGACGAGGAGGGCACTGAAGCGGCGGCGGCGACAGTGCTCGGTGTGATGGCCGGCAGTGCGCCAGCTGAACCCGACTTTGAACTGATCGCCGACCACCCCTTCATCTACGTCATTCGCGACGTGGAAACGGGAGCAATCGAGTTCATCGGCAGGGTGCTGGATCCCACCGCGTAGACACGGGTCAGACACCCCCGCGGCGGCGCCACAACCACACTGCGGCGGCGGCGAACCCAGCGGTCACCGCAACCCTGACGATGAACGCGAGCGCCATCTGCGGGTCAAGCTCCTCGCGAGACACGTAGAGAACAAATGCCACCCAATCCAGCGCGATGGCGATCCCGAGCACACCCATCACCACGGCCACAATCACGTCACGCGCGGAATGGTCCTCAACCGGCCGCATGCTTTCGAGGGTTGCCTGCGAGGTGTCGAATGACGGCCGTCCGGGGACAAAGCCGCAGCGCGTGAAGGTGCCGTCCGGCTCCGCAACGATCACGTCGCAGCGCCCGTCTGGCGCCCACACGTCGTGCTCTGGGGTGTGCCGCATGCGCCCATTCTGATACCCAGGTATGAGCGAACTCCATCCCACGGTCCGACGCGCCGAGCGCCCGCCCAGCCGTAGCGTCGGGCCTATGAACGAAGACCTGGCGCTCAAAGCGCGCGGCTTGACCAAGACCTACGGCTCCGGGCCGTCGGCAGTCACCGCCGTCAATCACGTCGATCTCGACATCCCCGCAGGCGTGCTCACCGCCGTGATGGGGCCGTCGGGCTCCGGCAAGACCACGCTCGTCCACCTGCTCGCGGGGCTTGATAGGCCCGACGCTGGTCAGGTTTGGGTGGGCGAGGACGAGATCACCTCGCTCAAGGACAAAAAGCTGGCCGCCATCCGCGGTCGCATCGTCGGCTTCGTCTTCCAGGGCTTCAACCTGCTGCAGACGATGAGCGCCCGCGACAACATCGTGTTGCCGCTGCGGCTCAATGGACTGCCCCTCGACGACGCGTGGCTTGCGTCGCTTACGGACATGCTCGGTATTGGACGCGAGCTTGAGCGCCGCCCGTTCGAACTCAGCGGCGGTCAGCAACAGCGCGTCGCGATTGCTCGCGCGCTCATCACCAAGCCGCGTGTGGTCCTCGCTGACGAGCCAACCGGCAATCTCGACACCCACGCGAGCGCAGAAATCCTCTCCCACTTGCGGCAGTCGTGCCGAGAGCTTGGGCAATCCGTGGTGATGGTGACCCACGACCCAACGGCGGCCTCCTACGCGGGCCGCGTGCTGCTCTTCGCCGACGGCCGCGTGGCCGGGCACGTCAACGACCCAACGCCCGACGCCGTCCTTGCGGGCCTCGACGCACTTGCAGGGGTCGAGCGATGAGGCGGCTGGCTCAGGGCATGGTTGGGGCGATCGCGCTCGCGATGATGCTGCTCGTTGAGCCTTGGGACCTCAATAGTTGCGACCCCGCCAACTGCAACACGGTCTACGGAGGCATGGGGTTGTTTACCTTCTTCCACGCCGCGATTTCTACGCTGTTCGTGGGGATTGTTCTCACCGTGGTGCTTGTAGGGATACTGGGAATCCGCGATTCGGGGCGCGCATCCGAGACCGCTGTCTACGCCGCGCTTGGCCAGAGCCAAGGCACCGCCGCGAGGCAGGCCGCACGTCGCGGCGCGATCGACGGGGCAATCGTCACTGGCGGCGCGTTCGTTGTGACGGGTGTTGTGCAGATGTGGCTCGTCCTGAACTCCGGCTGGCCGCTCTTCTCGCAGGCCTCCGATCTCTGGATCTCGAGGTTCGTGTTCGCGGTCGCATTCACCGGCTACCTCTGCCTCGCGCACGTCATCGACGCGGTTCGCCCCAGGCGCACCCCGGTGGAGCGGCTTCACGAAGACGCGGCACCCCCGCGTCCGCGACGCATTCCGATTCGCACCCGAGCGCTCCTGCTCGCGGCGATCGCGGCCGCAAGCGTTGGAGTTCTTGCTGGCGTGGCGGTGGCGCACGACCCTGCAACAGGCGACGCGGGCACCATCCCCACGCTGCTCGCCCAGAGCGCCATGGCCGCACTGTGGCTTGCGCTCGTCTCGTTCTTCTTCTTCGTCGCTGTCCCGATTGCCAGAGGCAAGGTGCCCATCGCTGTTGGGGCTGCGGCCACAGTCGCTGGTCTTGCCCGGGCGACCCAAGCGTCGGCTCTATTGCGAGCGAGACTGGCAACAGCGTCGGGCACGTTCACGCGAACCTTTCTTGCCATTGCCGGACTTGCGCTCCTGTTTGGCGCTTCCTCAACAGCGGACCCATCTCCTGCGTTGAGCCCCAACCACCTGGCCACAGTCACGATCGAACCTGCCTCTGCCGCGGCCGGGTTGGTTGAACAGTACGAGCAGGTTGACGGCGTCTCCGCGGTTGTCCCCGCGATGCAATACGGCGAGTGGCCGCAGGTTATCGCGGTTGATCCAGCAGATCTTGCTGAGGTAGACGAGGCGTTGGCCGATCAGCTGACGACGCACCCGGAGGTGATTGTCGACGGCACGGGCAGCCCGGACGTCACGCTCGACGACTTCGCCGCCCAAGGCATCCACGCTGTGGGACGGGTAGTGACGTCAACGTGCTGCGCGGCATTCGCGAATCCGGCGATCGTTGCCGGCGAGCCCTACGCGGGATCGTTGATCGTCTACGCGGAGCCAGGCGCCGATCCGTATGCAGTCGCGGTGGCCGTGGAGGCCCTTGTGCCGGGAGTGCCTGCTGTCTCTGGCTGGAGCATGGCATCGGCGTATGGCCCCGATGGCACTGCGAACGTGTGGGGCAACCTCTTCACCGTTGTGCTCGTGGGGCTGGTGCTGCTTGGGCCCGTCGTCGCGCTTGCGGTGGGGGTTGTTTCACGCAGGCGGCGCGACGACGCGACGCTTGGAGCACTTGGGGCCTCACGCCGCACTCTCACGATCGCAGCGATGGCGGAAACGACAGCCATTGCGTTCGTCGCAATCGCTATTGGGTTGCTTGGCGGCGCGGCAATGACGATCGCGTGGGCAATGGCGTCGGCGGCTCAGGGCTCGCTCACGGGCCTCATCACCGAGAACTACTTGCGGGTGGGTGTGCTGTCCGTGGCTTGGGGGAGGCTCGGGTTGATTCTCGTGGGCTCGGTCGCCGTGTTCGCCGTCGTAGCCGCGGTCGCGAGCTTGCTTAGGCGATCCCAGTTGCCAGCTGAGGAGCTGCGTGCGGTCGAGGCGGGGAGGCTCTGATGATCTGGTCGTTGGCACGGGAGCAGCTGCGCTCGCAGCGAAGGTACGTGATCGCTGCCGGCATCGTGATCGCGTTTACCGTTGGCGTCGCGGTGTACGGCGCGTTCATGACCGTGACTGTCGCCAAGTCGGGGGCGACCGTCAACCACGTTATGGGCAACGATCGCGAGTGGGTCACCTCAGTGATCGTCCCCACAGAGATGACCGCCGATGAAATAGCCGCTGGCGCCGACGGAGCCAATGCTGACGGTCATGACGTGATTGTCAGAACTGAGGTCTCCGCAACCCTGTCAAATCTCAACACCGCGGGTTGGGAACCCATCGCATCTCTGTACGGCGACGTCGACTGGACGACCCTCCTCGCAAGCGGTACTCCGCCCAACGCGGGAGAGATCGCGGTGAGCGCTCATTGGGCAGAGGACAACGGACTCGAGCTGGGGGACACCGTGCAGCTCGACGCCGTTCCGTGGGACCTGGAGAGTGAGCGCGCGCCGCTTGGAGTGGTGCTCACCATTACTGGCCTCGCGCGGTCGTCGGTCACCGGTGCGGGCATCGACATCAACGTGCCCACCGCGTACGTCGCATGGGACGACGTTCCCGCGATCCAGGCCGCTGCCGGCGAGGCATACGCGGCTTCGTCCATTGGCGACGACGGCACGGAGGGCCCAATGATCTTGGGCGTCACCATCGGTGGAAACGGCGAGTGGGCGTGGGATCCAGCGCTTGTACTTGTGCCTGGTTGGCAGGAGCTCTTTGGAGATTCTTCGGCGCAGTTCTTCGCAATACTTGCCGCGATCGGGGTTGGCGCGCTGCTGATTGGAATCATCGCGATGGCCTTCGCCCTGGGGCGCGCGCAGGCACAGGCGCGAGCCCGTTGGGTTGCGACCGCTCGCGCACTGGGCGTAACCCAGAGGCAAATCGGTTTGTCCACGGCGCTCGAAGCGGTGGCCGTTGGTTTGATCGCAGGCATCGTTGGGTTTGGGCTGGGTGGCGCCGCCACTGCGCTCCACCTCGCAGTTGTCAATACCAAGTTCCCCTCGCCGATGCTCGCGAGCGCTCTTCCACTCGCGGTCCCACTGCTCTTTGCGGCGCTTGCGTTCGGGCTGGTCCTCGCACTGATCGTTGGCGCGGTACCCGCCTTCTGGGCGTCGAGAGTGCAGCCGGTGGCGGCCTTTAAGCCGACTCCCGACCTCGCGGATGTCGCCGTTTCACGACGCGTCGCCACCAAGTCCTTGGTGATCGCGTGGTTTGTGTCGCTCGCGATCGTCGTCCTTGGGTGGTTCTTCGGCGCCCCTGGACTCTTGTCAATCGTGGTGATTGTCGCTGTCTTGGTTGTCGCTGTCGGTGGCGTCATGCTCGCTCAAGAAGTCCTGCGCGCAACCCTGCCGTGGCATGCGCGGCGGCTCGCCCGGTCCTCCAGAAAATCCGTACTGATCGCTGGTGACTCGATCCTGAGCCGTCCCCGCCAGTCGACTGCCCCGGCGTTCATCGTCGCCCTCGCGACGGCGGGGATCGTCGCGACATCTGTGCCACAGGTCGCCGGCGATGCCATGAACGTCTTTCTCTACGGCGAGGTAGGCGTGGATTCCTCTCTGAAGTACACGCACATCGTGCCGCTCATCTATCTAGGAGTTTTCGCGGTTGCCGGCCTGCTTTGCGTAGCGGTTGCTGCGGCCACCGCCGGTTTGACCGCCCGCGAAATGGCTACTCGCGAGGCCCTTGGCGTTTCGCGGGACCAAGTCCGGTTGGCGTCCGCGATCCAGTACCTCGTGGCTCAGCTCCACGGGATGGTGCTCGGACTTCTTGTGGGCATGGCGGTCGGCGCGCTTCTGCTGCCAACCGTCGGAGTCATTCCATGGTCCGAATTCAACGTTTGGCTCGCACCCGTAGCACTACTAATAGGGGTCATCGTGGGAATTGGCGCTACCTGTTCGGTGCTTGGCGCAGCTCTTGTAGCTGCGATGGCGCCCACCTCCGTACCCCTCGCAACCGTGGAGTCACGCGCATGAACACCGCACTCGTCCGCGAACAGCTTCGCGCTGGCCGCAAGTCACTCATCACCGCCTCTGCGCTCATTGCCGGAACCATGGGGCTCGCGTCCTTCGCGGTGCTGCTGCTCACCACCCAGTCCGCTATTGGCGGCGGGGGCTACACATTCAAGGGCAGCGTCAAGATCGCGGACACAACCGAGTACGGCGCTGTCTCTGCAACCGCTCTCAACGCGATGGTCGCGGACATCGAGGCCGCAGGTGACGACGCAACTGCGGGTATCGACTTCGATGTGGACATTTCCACCCCTGGCGAAGAGGCCTGGGGCAACACAACGAATCTCCGTATCGAAGCCCTCGGTGGTTCCCCTGATTGGGATTCGCTCCTCGTTGGGGGTGAGGCACCCGGAGCGGGCGAGGTAGTGCTTCGCCAGATCGTGGCGGATGCCTTGGACGTGGGGATCGGCGACTCCGTTGTCCTCGCTCCGTCGAACGCCGCAGTGGAACCTAACTCGAGCGAGTCATGGGAGTTCGAGGTCAGCGGAATCTCCCGCGGCAACACCCAGGGTGCCCTTGAGCAGTGGGTGCCCGACGCGTACACCGACTGGGACGGGTGGCAAGCACTCACGGTGGCGCATCAATCGACCCCGCCGCAAGCGTCGTTCCAATGGAACCCGCCATCGGCGACTCTCGATAGCTACACGGACTGGGTGAACTACTCAGAAGCAAACAATCTCGCTGGACTCTCAGGCACTTTCGCCATCGCGGCACTGCTCGCGATCGCGATCGGTGTGGCTACGCTCGCGGCCGCCTTCGCGCTCGGCCGCGCCCAAGCGCAGTCCCGAGTGCAGTGGGTCGCCACCGCGCGGGCGCTTGGCGCTAGCCGGGCGTCGGTCACACGTGCGGCGCTCGTGGAGTGGGCGCTACTCACCGTGACAGGAGGTGTGGCAGGCGTTCTGCTTGGCTACCTCGGAGTAGTTACAGTTCTGGCCGTGCAACGAGCAGGGGCCGAACTGCCCGGTTTGCCCACGCTGCCCGTGGTGCCAACTGGCTGGGGACTTGGCTTGCTCGCCTTTGGGGCCTTGCTGGCAGGAGTGGTCGCGCTCATCCCCGCGCTGTGGTCGCGAACGGTTGAGCCTGCCGAGGCGTTCAAGGACTCATCACCCATCACCGAGCGTTCCGGCCGCCACACAGTTGGCAATGTGATCCTCGTGAGCGGCTTCGCAGTCGCAGTGTGGGTGCAGCACCGCAGCATGACGGAGTACTTCGCGACAAACGGCCTGTGGGATGACACCGCGTGGACCTACTGGGCACGGCCATGGACCAATGCCGCATTGAGCGTGGTGATCTTCCTCCTCGCTATCGCTATCGCCGCGCGGTCGCTACGCGCAGCCCTTCGCACCCTAGGACGGCGACTCTCGAGGTCCGGGAGCGCAACCCTCGCGAGCGCCGGGGATGTGCTGGCGTCACGCGCGGCGGGCACGGCCGGGCTCATCGTGGCACCGTGGGCGGCAGTGGCAGCCGTCATCTTCAACTTCAACACGGTGGAGTTCCAAGGCTTCTCCGCCCTCAGGGCACACGCGCTGCTGAGCGCGGCCACACTCGCCGTCATGCTCGTGGTTGCTCACGTTGCCAGCGCGGCGTCGCTCGGCGGAGCAAGCGGCGACTGGAAGACGCGCAGGGCACTGGGCCTGAGTCTGCTCGACGCACGACGCGCGGCGGGCGTCGTCCACGGCATCTCAATCACCGCCGGCGTTGTACTTGGAAGCGCTGCAGGAGCAGTCGTGTGGTTCCTGGTGCTCGGGTCGGTGCCGGGATCAGGTGCCCCAACCGCCGCCTTCCTCTACGCGATCGCGGTGATACTGATCGCGCTTCCTTGCATTGTCGCGGCAGGCGCGATCTTCGCGGCCGCGGCCAGCCGCATCGTCGGCGGCAAGGAACGCGCAGCAAAAACCGAGGAGCGCGCACTCGCGACTTAGACTGGCGGCATGGACGGATACGCAGGAGATGTCACGCCCCACGAGGCGTGGGACATGGTTCGCGACGGTGCGGTTCTCGTTGACGTGCGCACCGTTGGCGAGTGGCAGCAGATCGGCGTGCCAGACACCTCCGATCTTGGCGTTGACACCCATTTCATCGAGTGGGTGCGGGCGGGCGGGGTGCTGAACACCGACTTCGCTGCAGAACTCGAGAGCATCGGCGTTGAGGCCGGCACTCCCATTGTGTTCTTGTGCCGTTCAGGTCAACGCAGCCAGGGCGCCGCCGCCACCGCGACCCAGATGGGCCTTGGCCCCGCGTACAACATCCTCGAAGGCTTTGAAGGCGACGCCGACATGTTCGGCCAGCGCAACACCAACGGCTGGAAGGTCCTCGGACTGCCCTGGAAAATGCCTGCGTAAGGCAGGCTAGGGCCATGAAGTTCACCGACGGCTTCTGGCTCCTTCGCGACGGCGTCACGGCGACTCGCGCCGCCGAGGTCTACGAGCTCGAGACCAGCCCCACCTCGCTCACCGCCTTCGCCCCGTCAAAGCCCATCCAGTCGCGGGCAGACAGCCTCAACCTTGGCGGCCTCACCATCGAGGTCGACTCCCCATACGAAGGCATCGCCCGCATCCGCGTCACCCACCACGCGGGTGGCGAGCCGCCTCGCGGGTTTGAGTTCCCAGGCCAGGCCGACGCTGGGGCAAGTACGGCGGTCGAGCCATCCGCTGCGTCGGGCAGTGAGGTGGCGACCCTCACCACCGGCGACCTGCAGGTTTCCGTTGCCAAGGGCGCACCGTTCTCGATTGATATCAGTTGGCAGGGCCGACGCCTCACGGGGCTTGGGCACAAGAGTCTGGCCCACATGGCGCTGAGTGATGATGCCCCGGTTACCGCCGAGCCAGCCGGCGTTGCGGGGTACGCCGACGGCGGGCTCGCGCCGCATTCCGCGTACATGGTTGGTCAGCTGGACCTCGGCGTTGGGGAGACGATCTACGGGCTGGGCGAGCGGTTTGGGCCGTTCGTCAAGAACGGGCAGAGCGTTGATGTGTGGAACGCGGACGGCGGCACGAGCTCCGAGCAGGCGTACAAGTCGGTGCCGTTCTATCTGTCGTCGGCCGGGTATGGGGTGCTGGTCAACCACACCTCGCACGTGAGCTTTGAGGTGGGGACCGAGGCGGTTGAGCGCGTGCAGTTCTCGGTGCCGGGCGAGGTGCTCGAGTTCCTCGTTGTTGGCGGGGATGACCTCAAGGGCGTGCTCGATCGCTACACGGGGCTGACGGGCCGGCCCGCTCGCGTGCCCGCGTGGTCGTATGGGCTGTGGCTGTCGACGTCTTTTACAACCGACTACGACGAGGCGACGCTGATGTCGTTCGTCGACGGCATGGCGGAGCACGACCTGCCGCTCTCGGTTGTGCACTTTGACTGCTTCTGGATGCGCGAGTTCACGTGGTTCTCTGGCGAGTGGGATGCGGCGACCTTCCCTGATCCCGAGGGCCTCCTTGCGCGGCTCCACGAGCGCGGGCTCAAGGTTTCGGTATGGACCAACTCGTATATTGCCCAGCGTTCCGCACTCTTTGGTGAGGCGGCAGCGGCCGGTTACCTTGTGCGTCGGGCAGATGGAAGCGTCTTTCAATGGGACCAATGGCAGGGCGGCATGGGCCTCGTCGACTTCACCAATCCGGAGGCCGTCGACTGGTTCAAGGGCATCATCCGCGGACTGCTGCGCCAGGGTGTGGACTCGATCAAGGCCGACTTTGGCGAGCGCATCCCCACGGACGTGGTGTGGCACGACGGCTCCGACCCCTACGAGATGCACAACCTCTACGCGCACCTCTATAACCGCGCGGTGTTCGAAGCGATAGTCGAGGAGCGCTGCGAGGGCGAGGCGATCCTGTTCTCGCGGTCCGCGACAGCCGGTGGGCAGCAGTTCCCGTTGCACTGGGGCGGGGACAACACGTCATCGTTCGAGTCGATGGCGGAGTCGCTGCGCGGCGGGCTGTCGCTAGGGGCGAGCGGGTTTGGGTTCTGGTCGCATGACATCGGCGGGTTCGAGGGGACGCCGGATGCCGGTGTGTTCAAGCGTTGGCTCGCGTTTGGGTTGCTGTCCTCGCACTCGCGGCTGCATGGGTCAACCTCCTATCGCGTACCGTGGGCCTTCGACGACGAGGCAGTGGAAATTACCAGGCACTTTGCCCGCCTCAAGAACCGGCTGATGCCGTACTTGCTCGCGAGCGCGGACGAGGCCGTGCGACGCGGAACCCCGCTGCTGCGGCCCATGGTGCTCGAGTTCCCTGACGATCACGCGTGCCGCTACCTTGACCGCCAATACATGCTTGGGCCCTCGCTGCTGGTGGCGCCGGTGATGGCGGCTTCCGGTGAGGTCAGTTTCTACCTGCCCGACGGCGAGTGGACCTCTCCCCTGACCGGCGAGCGGGTAACGGGCGGGCGTTGGGTGACGGAAACCCACGAGTACGACTCGATACCTCTCTACGCGCGGCCGGGCGCGATCCTCGCGTGGGGATCCGAGTTGTCGCGGCCCGATTACGACATCACCGGCGGACTTGAGATCGATGTGTTCCCTGGAGTTTCATCTGGCGTTCATGAACTGCGGCTTGTGCAGGGCGATGGGACTCCCGTGATGGTGTCGGTTCACGTTGATGGCGGGCGCGTGAGCGCGTTCCTTGCAGACGGGACTGCGGTCACGACCCAACTGGTCTAGGCCAGGCAGTCCAACCCGGCGCCGGCGTCGGGCATTCGCTTGCGCCCACCATCCAAGAACTGAACCGTCTGCGAACGCTTGACCTAGGACATACATGACGTGTGATGTATGCTGAATAGGCACGGCGTGGGCCGGGCAGATGATCAAGGGTGACAATGAAGATCACGGGCTACCGCACGCTGCAGACGCTTCACGATTGGGGACGACCCGTTGGGGACGTCAACGGCCACATCGCCTCGGGCATCACCGAGGTCCCGCTCGTCATCGTTGAGACCGACGAGGGTGTTAGTGGCGTCGGCATGGGTTCGCACCAAGACCTTGCTCGACTATTCCCCGCAATCGAAGGCGAAGACCCGCGCGCTGTCACTGCCCTCTATGACCGCATGTTGGCCCGCGTGTTCAAGGCCGGCCACGGCGGTGCCACCTTTGGCGGCATCGGCACCTTCGACATGGCCCTGTGGGATATCAAGGCGAAACTCGCGGGCGAACCGCTGTGGCGTCTGCTCGGTGGTCGCGACCGGTTCGTGCCGGGGTACGCCTCTGGGCTAGACATCGCGCTCGACGACGACGCTCTGTCACGCTTTTACGTCGACATGGCAGGGCGCGGCTTCACGAGCGCGAAGCTCAAGGGGGGCCTTGACGTGGACACCGACATTCGGCGCCTAGGAATCATCGCCGACGCGTTGAAGTCCGCTACCTCCAATCCGGGACTGATGCTCGACGCGAACGAGTCGTGGAACCTCAAGCAGGCCGTCCGCTACGTGTCGAAGATTGAAGAGGTCCACGACCTCGTGTGGATTGAGGAGCCGCTGCGGCGATGGGACGCCGAGGGCCATGCTCGCCTCAGCTCATCGGTGCGTGCGGCCGTCGCGACTGGCGAAAACCTGACCGGACTTGAGCAGTACCAGCCGCTCTTTGCGGCGGGCGGCATTGACGTAGTTCAGGCGGCAGCCACCTGGGGAATCACGCACTTCTTGCGGGTCGCGATCGCCGCGCACAGTAGGGATCTTGCGGTGAGCCCCGTAGGGCTCACGGCGAACTCGGCCGTTGCGCATGCGGCGGCGGCCGTCCCGAACCACCTGAGCGCCGAGATCCAAGACGTAGGGGCGCCAATCGGCGTGTCTATCGATCAGGAGATCGCCGATGGGGGCCTCGTGTTGGGTGACCGCCCAGGTGTGGGAGTCGAGGCGGATGAGGCGGCGATCGCAGATCTTGAACACAGCGAACTGGGGTGGCGCGCAGAGACTGGACCCCACGTGCGTCCGGCGCGCGCGGGCCTACGACTCTGAGGGGACGTCGACCGCGCGGTCTAGACAACCGCACGAGCGACCTGTGCTCTGGCGGCGGAAATCACACGCGCGCCATCACCGCCTCGATCTCGTGCCACACATCATCGGGAATCGGTCGCGAGGCCCGCTCGAGGGACTGGTCAACCTGAGCACGGCCTCGGACTCCGATCACGACGCACGCTATTGCCGGGTCTCGCAATGGGAACTGCATCGCGGCGTCGGGCAGCTCCACTCCGTAGTCAGCACACACTGCCGCAATCTCCCGCGCGCGCGCCACCAGCTCAGGGGGTGCCGCGTCATATTCGAAGAGCGCGTCCGCCGGCACCACTTGGCGACTCAACAGGCCAGAGTTATACACGCCGGCCGCCACCACGGGCACGCCACGTTGTCGTGCGAGCGGTAGCAGGTCTGTCGTTGCGTGACGATCGACCAAGGTATATCGCCCGGCGAGCATCACCACGTCAACGTCGCACTTTTCGACGAACTCGGCGAGCATCGCGGATTGATTCATTCCGGCCCCGATCGCTCGGACCACTCCCTGGTCCCGCAGCTCCTCCAAGGCGCTCATTCCGGTCGTAGAGGCGGCTTCCCAGTGAGCGTCGGGGTCGTGAAGGTAGGCGATGTCCAGGTAGTCCAGTTGCAGGCGCTCCAAGCTGCCTTCAATTGAACGCACGATGCCGTCGCGGGAGAAGTCGAACTGCCTCCTGTGCGTCGCGGGGACGGCAAAGCCGTCGTCATCAAGGCCGCCTGCGCGCTCGGGCGTAGGCACCAAAAGCCTGCCTACTTTGGTGGAGACTGTGTAGTCGTTGCGGGGATAGTCGCGTAACAACGCACCCAGCCGTAGTTCGGACAAGCCAAGACCATAGTGAGGCGCGGTATCGAAGTAGCGAATGCCGCCGCGCCACGCCCGATCGATGGCGCCCGCGCACTCCTCGTCGGTGATTTCGCGGCCAAGGTTGCCGAACTGGGCGCCGCCCAGACCCAAGGAAGAGACGGCGACACCACGTCCAATGGGAACTGTTTGCATCGCGAAATCCTGATCGTCGGCGATACGATTCATATTACATCGTATAAGTCTGGAAGTGGGCACCATGAGGGAGATGAGGGCGCGGGTCATCGACAGCCACGTGCACATCTGGGACCCGACGGTTCTGGACTACTCCTGGCTGCAGGGTGAGTTGGATCGCCCCCACCTTCCTACGGAATACCGGGCAGGGGCCCCGGACACCACGGGTGTCATATTCGTCGAGGCTGGCCCTGCGAGAAAGCCGGACGAAGTTGCGTGGGCCGAGTCTCTGGGCTGGCCGGAGTTGCTGGGCGTCGTCGCTCACGCGCCGCTAGAGCGAGGCAGCGGTGTCGTCACCGAGTTAACTGAATTGCAAGAAGCCGGCCGCACCGTCGGCATCCGCCGGTTGTTGCAGGACGAGCCGCTCGCGTTCTTCGAGGAGCCTGGCTTGCTGGAAGGCCTGCGGGCGGTCGCTCGGGCGGGGCTGCCGTTCGATGCATGCATCCGACACCACCAGCTTGCGGCGCTGACAACTCTGGTTGCAAAGGTCCCAGAACTGCCCGTGGTGCTCGATCACCTCGCCAAGCCGCCGGTCGCAAACGGTGACGACGGAACCTGGGAGCGGGAGCTCCGCGCGCTAGCCGCCATGCCCCAGGTGATGGTCAAACTTTCCGGCATGCCTCCCGAGTTGCACGATGACCAACACCTGGATTCCGCAGTTCGCCCATGGCTAGAGATCGCGCTCGATGCGTTTGGCGCGGACCGGGCGATGGTAGGCAGCGACTGGCCGATGTCGTCGTTGGCTCCCCGACGGCTGCCCCCGGGCCAATGGCTGTCGATGGTCCTCGACGAGCTCTCCGCCAGCCCCGAGGAGCGTGAACACCTGTCCTGGCGTACGGCGTCACGCTTCTATGGCGTCTAAGCCGCGCCACTCACCGCGGCCCACAGCTCAGCGGCCCACAACTCAGCGCAGAACTGCTGCGCCACCCGACCTAGTCGAGTCGCCGGGCCGGGCCGGTTGAGCGACGCACGATCAACTCAGGGCGGCGCGGCGACGGTGGTGGAGGCTCCACGCAGTCGATGAGCGCCAGCAGTTGCTGCACCGCATCGCTGCCCTGGGCGGAGAAATCGAGGCGAAGCGTCGTGAGTGGAGGCGAGAAGTACGCAGCTTCCGGGGTGTCATCGACTCCGGTCACGCTCACGTCGTCCGGCACGGCATAGCCGCGCTCGGTGAGGGCGAGGATGACACCGAGCGCTATCTGATCGTTCGCTGCGACGAACGCGGTTGCGGGCAGTTCATCCGGCCACGATGCGATCGCTTGATAGCCGGAGCGCGCGGACCAATCGCCGTGAATGACGCCCCGAGAGCGCAAACCGAGCTCGGCAACCGCGGCCTCGTACTCACGCGTGCGGTTGCGCGCGCCGACCCAGGCACTCGGGCCTGCGATGTGCACCACGTCGCGGTGACCGAGATCGGCGAGGTGACGTACAACGGCGTAGAGCCCGCTGGTGACGGTCGTTGAGTCGGTAGGCAGCTTGTCGTGGCCAGTTGCCAGGTAGATCGGCACCCGGAACGTAGAGGACTCCACTGCGTTCGTGACCTCGTCGGTCGATGAGAGCGCGAGCACGCCCGCGAGGTCGGACTGCAGCGCGAGGTCGATGGACTCCCGAATCGCAGCTGGGTCATGCACGTCCAGCGTGATGACGTCCAACAGATAGCCTGCGTCGCGGGCCGCCATGGTGGCGCCCTCGAGGATCTTGCTGGGACCCACTTGCGTGATCTCATGTGTCAGCGCAGCGATGCGGTGCGAGCGGCCCGTGGTCAGCGAGCGAGCGGTGAGATTTGGGCGGTAGCCGAGTTCGCGGATCGCCTCGTCCACCCGGTCACGGGTCTCTGGGCGAATGCCCTCGTAGCCCTTCAGCAACCTGCTCACGGTCTGATGAGAGACCCCAGCTGCCCGAGCAACGTCATAGATCGTGGCGGGCCGTTCGACGCTCGGTTGCGTCTCGGTCATCTTTCCTCCGCCGCGATTGGGACCTGAAACCATAACGTTACCAAGTTGGACTTGACACCCTTATGTTACCGGCAACATGATGTGCTGGATGAAATGTTGCCGGTAACATTTGGCCATTCGGCGAAATGTTGTCGGTAACACTCCCGGAACCAGTCACGATGGAGTGAGCCTTGGCCGACGCGCAACTGCTGCCCAACCGAATCCTGTTTGGAGCGGCCTTCTACGACGAGTACCGCGTGAACGGTGAGCTCGAGCGCGACCTCGATCTGATGGTCGAGGCATCCTTCTCGGTGATTCGCGTTGGCGAGTCTGTATGGGCGACGTGGGAGCCGGAGCCGGGTGTTTACAACCTCGACTGGTTGCAACCGGTGCTCGATGGTGCGCACGCCCGTGGCATCTCGGTTGTACTGGGTACGCCGACCTATGCCGTGCCCCCGTGGTTACGCGCAGTGGATCCTGACCTCGCGGGCGAGAAGTCCACCGGGGTGCGCCATCCCTGGGGATCGCGCCAGGAGGTCGACATCACGCACCCCGTGTTCCTGCAGCACGCGGAGGGAGTCATTCGGGCGATCATCTCGCGGTACGCCAACCATCCGGCGATCATCGGCTTCCAGGTTGACAACGAGCCCGGCGCGTTCCTGTTGCACAACCAACGGGTGTTCGATGGGTTCCTGTTCTGGTTGGAAGGCCGCTACGGGGATGTTGAGACGCTCAACCGCGAGTGGGGGCTCACGTTCTGGTCGCAACGCATTCGCACGTGGGACGAGCTCTGGCGCCCCGATGGCAACCACTCGCCGCAGTACCAGATCGAGTGGCGCCGGTACCAAGCAGAGCTCGTCACTAGCTTCATCGCGTGGCAGGCGCGCATCGTGCGGGAGTACGCGGGTCCCGGCCAGTTCGTGACCACCTGCATCTCCTACGAGCGCGAGGCAATCGACGACCGGCAGCTCGTGAAGGAACTCGATGTGACGGCGGGCAATCCCTACTACATGATGCAAGAGGCACTCCACGTCGGGGTCGAGGTGCCGCGAACCGCGAAGTGGTGGACGTCCGGGGTGTGGGCACTCTACGAGCAGGGCGACCGCATGTTTAGTTCAGCACAGGCCCCGTTCCTGGCCACCGAGACAAACGCGCAGTCCATCGGCCAGTCCCATTGGCAGCACCAGACGCCATACCCGGGCCAAATCGCTCTCGCGGGCCTCGCTCTCGTGGCCCGCGGCGCTCGGATGATCGAGTACTGGCAATGGCAGACCCCCCACTACGGCATCGAAACCTACTGGGGCGGTGTGTTGCCGCACAGCGGTCAACCCGGTCGCATTTACCGTGAGATCGCGGACCTTGGTAAGAGGCTGCGCGAACTTGGGCCCGTGCTCGAGGGATTCATCCCCGATGCCGACGTCGCGTTGCTCTACTCGATCGACACAAAACACAGTTTTGAGTTTTACCCCCCGCTCGCCGACGCCGAGGGTGGTCCAGATCGCACGTCGTACCTGCGGATCTTCGATCGCTACTACCGCGCGGCCTTTGAAGGGGGTATCCAGAGCCGCATCGTGCATGCCGACCAGTTCCGGGAGCGCGACGCTGAGACCTTCGTCGCCGAGTTCCCAGTCCTCGTCGTACCGACCCTCTACATCGCCGATGACGGCATGCTCGACGCCCTCGTGCGCTATGCAGAGGCTGGCGGGCATCTCGTGGTTGGCATACGAACGGGCTACGGCGACGAGCTCGCGAGGGCCCGTCCCGAACGAGCGCCTGGGCGCCTCGCGGCCGCCGCGGGGGTCTGGTACGACGAGTACTCGACTCTCGAAGCTCCGGTTGACATCGACGGCACCACCTTCGGTGGCGGCCAGGCGGAGGGTTGGGCCGACGCGCTCGTTGCTGATGGCGCCGACGTTGTGGCCGTGTACACGTCAGGCATCTACGCGGGCCGACCCGCGGTGACCTCGCGCGAACACGGTGCCGGTCGCGTCACGTACGTAGGTACGTTGCCCGACGTTGCGCTGGCGACGTCCATTCTCCGCTGGGCAGTGCCCATCACGAGCGCGAGCGAGTGGCGCATGGATGCCTCGGTCACGGTCAGCTCGGGTAGCAGTAGCCGCGAGCGCGTCTGGTTCATCAGCAACTGGTCGCCCGAGCCTGCCATCGCTCACCCGCCGCAGCGGAGCGGCGAAAAACCGATCGTTCTCGAACCCTGGGGCGTCACCGTCCTGGTCGAGCAACGCGACCCCGAATCCGGGGCCGTTCACAATCCACCCGCACCAGAGAGAGTAGAGCAATCATGAGGCAAGGAGCACGCAAAGCCGCGGTCGCGATCACCTCGATCACTGCCGTGGCGGCACTCACGCTCGCCGGCTGCACGGCCGATCCAGAAACGAGCAGCACTGGAGGTCCGACCCCGGATAGCACGGGCGGCACCGACGGCCTGATCACGGATGCGCAGCGCGAAGAAGCACTGAACACGCCCACCGAACTGACATTTTGGACCTGGGTGCCCGACGTTCAGGACCAGGTCGACATGTTCATGGCGGAGTACCCAGAGATCCATGTCACGGTCGAAAACGTCGGCCAGGGCCTGGACCACTACTCAAAGGTGCGCACTGCGTCACAGGCCGGTAGCGGCGGACCCGACGTAGTCCAGATCGAGTACCAGTTCATCTCGTCATTCGCGCAGACTGGCGACCTGCTCGATCTCACGCCGTACGGTGCGAACGACATCGCGGGCGACTACGTGCCGTGGGTCTGGAACCAGGTCCTCCTCAACGACCAGGTGCTGGCCATCCCGCAGGACTCAGGGCCTATGGGCAACCTGTACCGCGAGGACATCATGACGGCGGCAGGTATCACTGAGCCTCCCGCAACGTGGGAGGAATACAAGACCGCCGCCGAGGCGGTGCGCGCAAAGACGGACTCCTACATCTCCAACATGGCTCCGGGCCAGGGCGCTGGTTGGCTCGGGTTGTTGTGGGCCGCGGGTGTCAAGCCGTTCAGCTATGACGGCGCGGAGAATGTCACGATCAATATCAACAGCCCCGAGGCGAAGGAAGTGATGGCCTACTGGCAGGACATGATCCAGAACGATCTCGTCTCTGTTGACCCTGACTTCAATGACGAGTGGTACGCGGGTCTCAACAGCGGCAAATACGCTGGCTGGCTGACGGCGGCGTGGGCTCCGGTCTTCCTCTCGGGTGCCGCGGCTGATACGTCTGGCCTGTGGCGCGCCGCGCCGCTCCCGCAGTGGGACGCGAGCAGTCCGGCCTCGGGCAACCAGGGCGGTTCGGCCGACGCTGTGCTCGCGACCTCTGAAAACCCGATCGCGGCCTATGAGTTGGCGATGTGGATCAACAACGCGCAAGAACCAGCGTTGCTTTTCAACACCCAGCAGAACTTCTTCCCAACGCAGATCTCGGTGCTCGAGGACCCGGTCTTCGTCGATCAGAAGAATGACTTCTACGGTGGACAGGAAGTCAACAAGTTGTTCGCGGATATCTCCACAACAGTAGACACCGAGTGGCAGTGGCTCCCGTTCATGGAGTACGCCTACTCCAGCGGCAACGACACCTTCGGGGCCGCCGTCGCAGCAAAGGGCGATCTCGCGGCTGGCTTGGACGCATGGCAAGCAGCGCTTGTCGAGTACGCCGAGCAGCAGGGCTTCACGGTCAACGGTTAACAAACACAGGCGGCCCGGGGATGCACCCCGGGCCGCCTCACCCAACCACCACCTGAGCGAAGGGACTCGAGATGAATAAGGCGATCAAGCGCAAGCAGCAACTCGTTGCCTACGGATTCATCCTCCCCTTCTTTGTCGTGTTCGCGACGATGTTTATCGTCCCGCTCGCCTACTCGGGCTACCTGAGCCTTTTCGCGCACACGCTCGTCGGCGGCCTGAAGTTCGTCGCCTTCGGGAACTATGTGCGCGCCTTCGAGGATTCCGCCTTCCTCTTCGGGCTCGGACGCACCGCGCTGATTCTGCTTATTCAGGTGCCCATCATGCTCGGATTCGCGCTGTTCTTCGCGCTCGCGCTCGACTCAGGTCGAGCGCGCGGCAGCAAGGCAATACGGCTGCTCATCTTCTTGCCCTTCGCCGTGCCCGGCGTGGTCGCTGTTCTGATGTGGGGCTACATCTACGGGCAGAACTTCGGACTTACTGGCCAGATCGCCCGTGGACTCGGATTGCCGCCCACGAATTTTCTGTCGGACTCTCTCGTCTTGTTTTCGATCATGAACATCATTACGTGGGCGTTCGTCGGCTACAACATGATCATTCTGTATGCCGCACTCAAGTCGATTCCGCCCGAGTTACACGAAGCCGCAGAGATCGATGGCGCTAGCCAATTGCGGCTTGCCTGGAGCGTGAAGATTCCCATGATTCGGCCCGCGATCCTCCTGACCGTCATCTTCTCCATAATCGGGAGTTTCCAGATCTTCAACGAACCGAAACTGCTCGTGGAGCTCTCGCCAACTGCGATTCCACAGGGGTTCACGCCCAACTTCTACGCCTTCAACCTGGCGTTCGTGAACCAAGACGTGAACTACGCGGCGGCGATCGCGTTCCTGCTCGGCTTCGTCATCATGATCGTCTCGTACGTCGTGCAACTGAGCATGCAGAAGAAGGAGCACCGGTCGTGACAGCCCAATTAAACTCTGCGATAGCGGCGCCCCAAAAGCCAGCCGAGAGCGCCAACCGCCGCAGAAAAGCCAATCGCGGAAAGCGTCGCAGCAACCTACTCACCGTGGTGATGTGGCTGAGCGCGCTCTACTTCTTCCTGCCGCTCCTTTGGCTCTTCATGTCGTCAACCAAGGACAACGGCGACCTTTTCACGACGTTCGGACTTTGGTTCGGCAATGACTTCAACCTGTTCGCCAACATCAGGGACGTGTTCGCCTACCAGGATGGTATCTACGCGCGTTGGGCGTTGAACACGGGCATCTATGCGGGGGTGGCCGCCATCGGCGCCACCGTGCTCGCGACGATGGCGGGTTATGCGTTCGCGAAGTACAAGTTCCCGGGTGACAAGTTGCTTTTCAGCATCACCCTGGGCGCGATCATGATCCCGCTCACGGCACTGGCGATACCCACCTATCTGCTCTTCTCGTCTGCACAGCTCACCAATACGCCTTGGGCAGTAATTCTGCCCTCGCTAGTGAGTCCTTTCGGCGTGTTCCTCATGCGCGTTTACGCACAGGATGCCGTGCCGGACTCGCTCATGGAGGCCGCACGCGTGGACGGCGCGGGCGAGTACCGGATCTTCTGGACGGTGTCCGTGCGCTTGCTCGCGCCCGGCATGGTCACGGTGCTGCTGTTCACGCTCGTGGCGACCTGGAACAACTACTTCCTACCGCTCATCATGCTCAACAGCGGCAAACTGTTGCCGCTGACGGTGGGACTCGCGCAGTTGCAGGCGACTTCGGCGGCGGGCGGCGGGGCACAAGCGCTGTTCTCTACCGTCATCACCGGCGCGTTCGTGTCGATCATCCCGCTGATCATCGCGTTCTTGTATCTGCAAAGGTTCTGGCAGACCGGTCTCGCGACCGGCGGCGTGAAGGGCTGACATGATCTGGTACGGAGGGGATTACAACCCCGAGCAGTGGCCAGAAGACGTCTGGGCTGAGGACGCGCAGCTGATGCAAGAGGCGGGCGTCACCATGGTGAGTATCGGCATCTTTGCGTGGGCGATGCTCGAGCCGCGTGAGGGTGAGTTCGAGTTCGGGTGGCTTGACCGCGTCATGAATGGGCTGCACGGGGCCGGCGTGCGAGTGGACCTCGCGACAGCGTCGGCCTCACCTCCGCCGTGGCTCACGCACCGCTATCCAGAGGTACTTCCTGTCACGAGGGATGGCGTTCGCCTGTCGGCGGGTAGCCGCCAGCAGTACTGCCCAAGTTCGCCGGTGTATCGCCGGCTTGCGGCGCGGCTCGCGTCGAAACTCTCCGAGCGCTACGCCGACCATCCCGCGCTCGCGATGTGGCACATCAACAATGAGTACGGCTGCCACGTGAGCCACTGCTACTGCGAGACCAGTGCGGACGCGTTCCGGGCGTGGCTCGAGGATCGCTATGGCACGGTCGAAGCACTCAACTCGGCGTGGGGAACAACGTTTTGGTCGCAGCGCTATTCGGAATTTGCCGAGGTTCAGCCGCCGAGAGCGACGCCAACATTCGGCAACCCTGCGCACCTGATCGACTTTGACAGATTCACCTCAGATCAATTGATCGAGCTTTACAGAGCCGAAGCGGCGATCGTACGGATGGCGACGCCATCCATCCCTGTCACCACGAACTTCATGGGCTTCTTCAAGGGAGCCGACTACTGGGAATGGGCCCAAGAAGTGGATGTCGTCTCCGACGACTCCTACCCCGACCCCGCCGATCCGGCCAGCCCCGCAACCGCCGCGATGACCCGCGACCTCATGCGTTCGCTGCGCCATGGCCAGCCGTGGATCCTCATGGAGCAAACGCCGAGCGCCGTGAATTGGCGTGCGCGAAATGCGCCAAAGGCGCCAGGTCAGATGGCGGCGTGGTCAAAGCAAGCAGTCGCGCGCGGTGCCGACGGAATCCTCTTCTTCCAATGGCGACAGTCGGTGGCCGGCGCGGAGAAGTTCCACTCGGCCATGCTGCCGCACGCTGGCACCGACACGAGGGTGTGGCGCGAGATCACCGAACTCGGCGCCGACCTCGCGGGCCTTGCGGACATCGAAGGCAGCCGTGTCGATGCGCGAGTTGCGATCGTCTTCGAGTGGGATAGCTGGCGGAGCCTCGAACAACGGGCGGTGCCCACTTCTCTGAACTACGTCGACCTCGTCTTCGCGTGGTACTTGGCGCTATTCGACCGCAACGTGGCGACCGATTTCGTGAAAGCCGACGCGGACCTCTCGGACTACGACACTGTCATTGTGCCGAGCCTGTTCTGCGCGACTCGTGCGGCGCTCGACAACCTCGCCGCCTATGGGGATGGCGGTGGCCACCTCGTGGTGACCTTCCAAACCGGCATCGTCGACGAACGGATGCACATCACCTTTGGCGGCTACCTCGGTTCGTTGCAGAAGATACTCGGCGTGCGTGTCGAGGAGTTCGCACCACTCGCGCCGCCGGACGCTCGCAAGGACGGCAGTGGAATACCGCCGGCGATCTCGCTTGAGGGTGAGTTCGCGGGCACGGGAACGCTGTGGAGCGAACGAGTGCGGGTGTCGGATGCAGATGTGCTTTCGGTGTTCGGGCCTGGCGACCTCGCGGGCGGCGCCGCAGTCACGCGGCGGGCGAACGCCTGGTATGTCGCGACCCTGCCCGACGCCGCGCTCGTCGGCGAGTTGCTCGACGACGTTCTCGCGTCCGCGGGCGTCCCGACAAATCCGGCCGGCATGGTGGAGCGCGTGCAACGCGGCCGTTACCGCTTTTCGATCGACCATGCATCGCAGGCCGTGCAGGTCGAGGTGCGCTGATGAAGAATGATGAGTCCGATGCCTAGGGGCTGGGAGAGGCGGATCGGCAAGACTCCTCTGTTCACCTCGACAATCATCGCTGGCGCGTCGCCGCTGGGCTCCATGCCCGATCTATACGGCTACGACGTCAGCGAATCCGCAGCAGTCGATTTTGTGGGCGCCTTGTTGCGAAGCCCAATCCGTGCGATCGATACATCTAACAACTACGGCGACGGTGCCAGCGAGCGTCGAATCGGCACGGCAATCGCGTTTGCAGGGGGCGTCCCTGACGACTTCGCGGTCATAACAAAAGTCGACTCTGCTGGGAGCGACTTTTCCGGTAGCCGCGTACGCGAGTCGTTTCGAGAAAGCATGGAGCGGCTAGGAGTTGGAAAGGTCCCCCTGCTGTTCTTGCACGATCCGGACGCATTTGACTTCGAGTACATGACCTCCACCGGGGGCGCAGTCGACGCGCTCGTTCAGATTCGTGACGAAGGGCTTGTTGATGCCATCGGCGTCGCGACCGGCGACACGAAGCTGTTGAACCGGTACCTCGACCTTGGCGTGTTCGACGTGATCCTGAGCCACAACCGGTTCACTCTGGTCGATCGCAGCGCAGATGAGCTCTTCACCCGCGCCGTCGAACTAGGGGTAGGCGTTCTCAATGCGGCCGTCTATGGCGGCGGAATCCTCACTCGCCCTCGCGAATCGACGACGTACGCCTACAAGCCCGCCAGTCGTGAGCTGCTTGAGGCGATTGCGAGTATGGACTCGGTCTGCACAAGGCACGGGATCGACCTGGCCACGGCCGCATTGCAGTTCTCGCTTCGCGATCCCCGAATCGACGCAACGGTGGTGGGAATCACCAATGAACGCAGGATATCCAGTCTCATCGCGTCGGCCGGCGTGCGCATCCCCGAACACGTTTGGGATGAGTTGGACCGTCTCGTCCCAACCGCTTCGACGTGGTTGGATCCCCCGCCCTGTGGCGACGTTTCATGACGGCGGCCCGGGCGCCGCGTTTCAGCACCTCGCGAAAGTAGGATGACACCATGGAGAACACCCCCACGGAGACGGTCGAGACAGACGGCACGCCCGCGCGGAACATCCTCGGGGACGGAGTAGTGCGTGTTCGTGCGGAGCGGCTGGGCGTGGCCGTCGTCGGAGACCTCGTTACAGCGATCGTCACTGGCGAGGTCGCTCCGGGCGACATCCTTCCCGCTGAAGGCGTACTGAGCCAGCAATTCGCAGTAAGCCGGACGGTCATTCGCGAATCGGTTAAGCGCATCGTTGAAAAGGGCCTCGTCACAGTCGCGCAAGGACGCGGCACGATTGTGAATCCACCGTCGATGTGGAACGTGCTTGACCCTGACGTGCTGTCGGCGCTTGTCGATCACGACGACACGCTATTGGTACTCGACGAGTTGGCGATCGTGCGCGGGAGCCTCGAGGCAACGATGGCTCGCGCGGCCGCTGGCCGCCAGAACCCCGAGCGCACGGCCGAGTTGAAAGGAGTGTTCGAACGCGCCGAGAGCAATCTTGGCGACATCGCGGCGTACAACACTGCCGACGCTGCCTTCCACGACGTCGTGATGGAACAGTCAGGCATTCGCCTAGCTGCGAACATCACGCGCATCATGTTCGAGCGCGCCCGCGAGAGCAGCCGATTCACGGGAAACACCACGCACGACGCCGCGCAAATTACGCTCGAGGAGCACCGCGCGGTGCTCGAAGCGATCATCGCGGGTGACGGAGATACTGCCGCCACGGCAATGCGCGAGCACATCGCCAACTCCTGGGCACGCCGGAGGGCGCCCGGGGTTTCCTGAGGAAGCCCGGCCAGACGCCGGGCTAGCCCGGACCCGGCGATGGGCTGGTTGTTGGCCCTGTTGGGACAACTGCGTTTCCGTCCTCCAAGTGCCAGACCTCGTCGAGCTCTTGCCAGCGCGCGTCGGTTGGGGCGTCCTCGTCGAACCCGTATTGGCAAGGATCTGTCAGGGCCCACCATCGCTGCGTGACAGGGTCCGCCGCCATCTTCGCTTGGTCAGATGCGTAGTCTTCGCCAACGTATTCGAAGTACCCAAAGAGCACGTCTCCACGCACAAAGATCGTGAAGTTGCGAATCCCGCAGTCCCGGAGCGTCTGCTCCACACCGGGCCAAACGTTCGCATGGAGCGTGAGGTATTCATCCCGGTTGAGCGGTCGCAAACGACACGCCATCGCGAAACGCCGCGTCATCGAGCGCCCAGGAGCCATGCCATAGAGGAGTACCTATCCTTTGGTGGCACCGGCGGTCAGGCCCGAGACGAGGAACCGTTGCGAGAACAAGAACACGATCAAGACTGGCGCAACCGAAATCAGCGTCGCCAACGCCAACTGGGGAAGGCTGATCGTGAGCGTGGTGACGTTGGTGGGGTTGAACGCGGGCGTGCTCGAGATCAGTTCCGCCAGACCAACCTGAATCGGCGACTTGCGGCCCTGCACCATGACAAACGGCAGGAAGTAGTTGTTCCAGTTGGTCACAAAGGTGAAGAACCCGACGAGAGCAATCACGGGGGTCGCCAGCGGCATCGCGATTCGCCGGAACACCGTGAGCTCGCCGGCGCCGTCCACGCGTGCTGCATCCAGCAGATCATGTGAAATCGCTGTTGAGAAGTAGATGTAGGTGAGGTAGACGCCGAACGGGAAGAACGAGAACGGCAGAATGACCGCCCATGGCGTTCCGACGAGGTTCACCGCATTCATCTCGAGGAAGATCGGCAGTACGAGCGCCGTGTTGGGAATGAGCATCACCATCAGCGTCAGTGCGAGCAGCGTGCGGCGAAGCTTGAATTTCATCAAGCCCAGCGCGTAGCCAGCGGGAATCGTCACCACCAGCGTGATGAGCAGAGCGATGCCTGTGTAGAGCACTGAGTTGCCGAGCCACGTAAAGATGACGCCGTCTTGGAACGTCACCAAGGTGTGCCAGTTTTCGGCGAGTTGTCCGAAGGAGCCAAAGCTCAAGGAGCTCTCCCCGTTGAGCCGATTGAGTCCGGTTTCGGACTTGGTGGGCGCGAGCAGAATCCACACGAGAGGGATGACGAAGAACACCGTAAAGAACGCGATCAGCACTACAACGAAGGCTCGGCCGAGCCAGCGCGCGGGCGCGAACGCGGAGTCAGCCCTTGTGGCGGACCCGGAGCTAGTGGCGGTCAAAGAGTCCTCCTCGGAAGACAAAGAACGCCGCGAGGCCCATGGCTACTACCAAGAGCATGACCGAGATCGCGGCTGAGCCATTGAAATCGGACTGCGGGCCAAACGCGAAGACGTACGCAAGCTGATTCAGCGAATAGTCTTTGGGAACTGTTCCCCGCGTTGCCGTACTGAGAATCTTGGGCTCGACGAAGAGTTGGGTACCTGACGCAAGCGCAATGATGCCCATGTACGCGATCCACTTTTTCAGCAACGGGATCTGGATGTGCAAGGCCGTCTTCACGGCTCCAGCACCATCGATGCGAGCCGCCTCCATGACCTCGTTGGGGATGTTGTTCAGAGCCCCGAACATGATGATGATCCATCCACCTGCGCCAGTCCAGAACGCGATCACCGTGAAGATCACGGGAAGGTTTGGCTGTGCCACAACCTCGACAAAATTTTCGAACCCGAGTTGAGTCAAGAGGCTTGACACAGGGCTGACGCTGGGATTGAGCATGAAGAGCCAGAGCATGACGCTCGCGGCGCCCGCGAGCGCTCCCGGAATGTAGAAGAGGAACCGCGAGGTGGACGACAGCCACCTGACACGGATCGAATGCACGACCAGAGCCAGCAGCACGACGAACACGATCAACGTCACAACCCAGATAGCGACGAACGATGCAACGTGGATCACAGCGGGCTTGAAGCGGAAGTCGTCAACGACGTTTGCGAAGTTGTCGAAGCCTACGAACTCTCCGGCCTTAGTGAACGCGAGATACACGGCGTAGACCATGGGACCAATGCCGAACGCGAGCAGCAGCACAATGTAGCCGCTGGAAAAGGCGTATGCCATCCGCGACTGGTTCTGGTCGCGGCGCAGCGGTGTTCCAGAACCCTGCTGCCGCCCCTGGGGAGGGGCGGCAGCAGGTGCTGTCGTATCGATGTCAGAGATGGGATCGTTCCTTCTCTACTCGACGTCGTAGCCGTTTACTTGGGCGTCATTCTTGTAGCGCTCCTCCCACTGCGGAACGACCGACTCGATTGTCTTGCCTTCGGCAAGGGCCGGAACCACAATCTCCGCCCAGGCGGGCTCGGAGCTGAAGGACAGCGTCGAACCCCAGTCGCCCCAGATGTTGCTGGCTGCGTCACTGACAACGGCCTTGAACGTGTCCGAGTTGGCCCAGTATCCACTCTCCACCTGCACGTCCAACCACTCTGCGGCTGTCGCTTCGTGGGCCGGGAGGCCGGTGATGAGCTCGACAGACCGGGGTCCGGACGTCGCATACTCCAGGAACTCGCCCACTGCCTCGAGGTTGGTCGAGTGGCTCGACCCGTACCAGAAGCCACCACCGACGTTACCGGTGGCAACGGGCTCACCCTCCCAGTGCAAGGCGCCTCCTGCGCCCCACGTGCCGGGTGCTGCGTCGAGGATGCCGGGGTTCTGGATGATGGCTCCTGTGAACCACGTCGGTCCAGGAATACCGAGCACCTTGTCCTTGTACTTGGCGGGGAACTCAGGTGTGAAGAGGCCTTCAGACGCGAGCGTGCCGTTGGCGAACATGTTGTCCATGATGTCAATCATGCGGGTGCTGTGGTCATCCGCGAAGTTGGTCTTGAACGTGTTGCCGTCCACCTGGTAGATGGGCGCCTGAGCACTCCACATGTTGGCAAGCACGGCCGTGAACGGGTCGCCGATCGAGCCCAGGATGTATCCGGGGTGCTCGGATGCGAGCTTGTCGCCAAGCGCCTCGTACTCCTCCCACGTGGTGGGGATGGTGTACCCGAACTCATCGAACAGCGCCTGGTTGTACCAGAACACGACGGGCGCCAAGTTGTCGCGCGCCCCGTACACATTGCCGTCAACCGTGACGGGGCCGAGCGCGCCCGCCGTGTATCCGTCAAGGAAGGCCTGGTCCACGACGCCCAGGTTGATCGGCGCGGCGAAGGCCTGGTTGCCGTTCATCTCCTTGGCTGCCCAGCTTGCGTCGTTCACCTGACCGGACCAGACGACGTCGGGCCATCCTTCACCCGCCTGGTCAAAGAGCGAGATCTTGGTACGGAATGAGTCGGTACCGCCGGCGTTGCCGTCGTAGGTCTCGATGTTCACCGTGAGATCGGGGTGATCTTCCTTGAACGCTTCGGCGATCGCAGAGCGGTCGGCGTCAACCCAGATGGTGATGGGGCTTGCCGGGTCCTGCTCTGCCGTTTCGAATCCGTACGGGCTATCCGGATCAGGCGCACTGGTGGGGCCACCCGGGTCATTGTCCGAGCAACCGGCAACCAGCAGCGCGATACCGGCTGCCGCTGCGGCCATTCCAATGGAAGTGCCTCTCGCACTCCCTCGATGCAAAGACATATGGTTCTCCTCTTTAGCTCGCGTCGACTCCGTTGACGACCGGGCCACCTCGCGGCGACATTCTGTAGTAAATCATACATGTGATGTCTTAGCAATAACTACGGTCCTGCAGTACTCATCTCTGGACTCTGGCGCCGCCGCCACCGACGAGAGCTTCCACCTCGGTGAGGGTTGCCATCGAGGTATCCCCCGGCGTTGTCATCGCCAAGGCGCCGTGCGCCGCCCCATATTCAAGGGCGACGTTGGCGTCGTACCCGGCCAGAAAGCCATAGGCGAGACCAGAGGCGAAGCTGTCGCCGCCCCCTACTCTGTCCATGATTTCCAAGCCGTCGCGCTGCGTCGCTCTAGTCACGCCTCCGGCGCGGGTCCATGCGAGCGCGCCCCAGTCATTGCGGGTCGCGGAGTGGACGGTGCGCAGCGTGACGGCCGCGAGCTGCACGTTCGGAAGTTCGGCGCCAAGCCTCCCGAGCATGTGCTCATATGCGTTCACATCCAGGCTCGACAAGTCATCCGGGGCGCCCTCCATCTCGTACCCAAGTGCCGCCGTGAAGTCCTCTTCATTGCCTATCAGCACATCGACTAGACCCGCAAGACGAGAGTTGATCTCGCGAGCGCGTGCGGTTCCGCCGATCGAGTCCCACAGGCTGGGTCGGTAGTTGAGGTCATACGAAACCACTGTGCCGTGCCGCTTCGCAGCCTCGACGGCCGCGACTGCGACGTCGGCGGTAGACGGCGAAAGCGCCGCGAAGATGCCGCCGGTGTGAAGCCAGCGCACGCCTTGGCGACCAAAGAGATCGTCCCAATCAACAGCGTCGGGCAGCAATTTGCTCACCGCGGTGTTGCCGCGATCGGAAACGCCCTTGGCGCCTCGCACACCAAACCCGCGCTCGGTGAAGTTCAGGCCGTTGCGGACCTCGCGGCCCGCGGCGTCACCGCGCACCCACTGGATGAGGGAAGCGTCGACACCGCCTCCCAAGATCAGTTCCTCGACGAGCCTGCCGACTTCGTTGTCGACAAGTGCCGTCACCACGGCCGTGCGCAACCGGAAGCACTTGGCGAGACCGCGTGCGACGTTGTACTCGCCGCCGCCTTCCCAGACAGTGAAATTCCGCGCGGTGCGAATGCGGCCCTCCCCAGGGTCAAGCCGCAGCATCACCTCGCCCAACGCAACTGCGTCGTAGCGGCACTCGGCGGCTGGCCGGAGGTTGATGGTCATCGTGTCTCCCCAACAATCGCGAGCGCTCGGCGCGCATTCCTCGTCACAGCGTCGAAGTCTCCAGCCGCAATCGCAGTGCGCGGCGCGATCCAGGTGCCGCCCACGGCGAGCACTGAGGGCATCTTGAGGTAGTCCGGAAGGCTCGTCTCGTCGATGCCGCCGGTAGGCATGAACAGTAGCTCCGGGAACGGTGCGGACAAGGCGGCGAGCATCGGCGCTCCTCCTGACGCGCCGGCAGGAAAGAACTTGACGACGCGGTGACCCGCTTCGAGCGCGCTTTGAATCTCGCCTGGCGTTACCACTCCCGGGATAAGGGGTAGCCCTTGGAGTGCGCATTCGCGAGACACTGCCGCACTGAAGCCCGGAGACACCGCGTATTGCGCGCCCGCCGTCAACGCTTGCTCAACCTGCACGGGATCTACGACTGTGCCGGCACCCACCACAAAACCCGGAATCGCGGCCAAGGTGCGAATTGCGTCGAGTGCCTGGGGGGTACGGAGCGTCACCTCCGCGGATGGGAGGCCGCCTTCTGCGAGGGCCCCGGCAAGGGCCGACGCCTGGCTCGCCTCGTCAATCACAACAACAGGGACGATGCCGGTTGCGCGCAGCTCTTCGAAGAGTGAGTTCATCGGCCTAGCCACCCCCCGTCGACGGCCAAAATCGTTCCGTGGACGTAGTCCGCCGCGGGGCTCGACAGGAACACGGCGGCTCCACCGAGGTCGCTTGGCTGGCCCCAACGCCCGGCCGGGATGCGGCTCTCGATCGCGGCATTCCGCTCCGGATCGCTGCGCAAAGCCGCGGTGTTGTCCGTCGCTATGTAGCCCGGCGCGATCGCGTTCACGTTCACTCCGTGAGAAGCCCACTCGTTCGCGAGCGCTTTGGTCACGCCGGCAATCGCGCTCTTCGCCGCCGTGTATCCCACAACGTTGATGCCGCCCTGAAAGCTCAAGAGGGACGCGGTGAAGATGATCTTTCCTGAGCCTCGCTTGACCATTTGCGCGCCGATAGCCCTCGTAAGGATGAACTGACTCGACAAGTTGACCTCAAGCACACGGTCCCAATCCTCGTTGGGGTGGGACGCTGCTGGCGCGCGAGCGATGGTGCCCGCGTTATTTATCAGGATGTCGATTGGCCGCGACCACGTTGCGAGAGTGTCGCCAAGGTCTGCAACGGCCCGACGGTCCGCAAAGTCGGCGCGCAATGCAGTGAAGGTGCGGCCAGCTTCCTCTACGGCCGCTTGGACCGCGCTGCCGTGGTCCGGCACCGTAGCGCTGACCGCGATGATGTCAGCGCCTGCCTGCGCGAGCGCAGTGGCCATGGCAAGGCCGATGCCCCTATTGGCACCCGTGACGACGGCCAGTTTGCCCGTGAGATCAAAGGCGCCTAGCCCAGACGGTGGTGCTGTCATGATGCGGAACCTCCGGCTACGTCAACGAGGACCTTCATCACCGCGCCGCCCGCAGCCAATGCTGAGAAGGCGTCTGGAGCGTCGGCGAGCGGCACGATGCTTGAGATGATCGCGTCGGCAGGGATCGCGCCGGAGTCGACCAGATTGATCGCGGCCTCGTAGTCGGATCGTTCGTAAACGCGTGCTCCGTAGATCTCGAGTTCCTTCCAGAAGATGCGCTTAACGTCGATCTCGCGAGGTTGCGGATGGATTCCGACCGCCACAAGACGGCCGCGCGGGCGCAAGGCATCCACCGCGGTGGTGAGGCCCGGTTGGCTCCCTGAAACCTCAAAAGTCACATCGGCCCCGGCTCCTCCGGTCTGTTCCGCAACTATCGCGGCGATGTCTCCCTCGCGAGGGTCAAGGCACTCGATGCCCAGACTCTCGATCACCCTGCGGCGGAAGTCGTCAAGCTCCACGACCACTACCGTGGCTCCACGGCTCGATGCGACTACCGCAATGAGAAGGCCAACTGGACCGCCACCAACCACAACGACAAAGTCGCCCGAAGCGACCCTGCCGCGCTCAACATCGTGGTGCGCCACAGCGACGGGTTCCACAAGTGCAGCGTCACGCAAGGACAGGCTCGAGGGCAAGGCGATGACAATCTCTTGCGGGACGGTCCAGAGTTCCTGGAGCGCTCCCGGCGAGTCGATACCAACAAAGACGAGGCGCTCGCAGATGTGCTGGTTGCCCGCCTTGCACGTGGAGCATTCTCCGCACCACAGCAGCGGCATCACGGTCACCGGCGTACCCGGAGTCCACTGTTCCGCGCCTTCGCCCACGCTGACGACGGTGCCGGACATCTCGTGCCCGATGACGCGGCGATCACCCGTGCGAGCGTCCATCGCGCCGTGCGCAATATGCAGATCCGTACCGCAGATGCCGGCGAAGGCCACGGCTATCTGCACCTCGCCTGGGCCCGGGCGCGTCGCCTCTAGGTCGACCACTTCCATACCTCGACCTCGGACGTATTCAGCAGCGAGCATGGCGTGTCCCTTCACTCATCAGGCTCCAGGCGAGCCGCATCGCGCCACGGGCGACGCTCGAAGGCACCCGGAACGGTCGTCACATTTCATAATACGTCATATAAGTATGAATGAATTCAAGTATCTGCCCAGGCTGGTCCGCCAGGGAAGGCGTGGTGTGCGATCGACTCAGGGCGCATTTGCGCACTGGCTCCCGGCATCGTTGGGGCGATGTACCTGCCCCGCTCCACGACCGCCGGATCGTAGAAGTGTTCGTGGAGGTGATCCACGTACTCGATGAAGCGGTTCTCCGTTGTGCCCGTCACCGCAACAAAGTCGAACATTGCGAGGTGCCTGACCACTTCGCAGAGGCCAACTCCGCCCGCGTGCGGGCAGACCGGTATGCCGAATTTGGCTGCGAGCAAGATGATCGCGAGGTTCTCATTGACCCCGCCAACCCTGCTCGCGTCGATCTGCACCACGTCGAGAGCTTTGGCCGCGAGCAGCTGCTTGAACATCACCCGGTTGTGGCAATGCTCGCCGGTTGCCACGGCGATGGGAGCGATGGCCGCGCGGATTGCGGCGTGACCCAGAATGTCGTCCGGGCTGGTTGGCTCCTCAATCCAGCGCGGGTTGAACGGTGCGAGTTCGCGCATCCAGTCAATGGCCTCGCTCACCTCCCATCGTTGGTTGGCGTCGACTGCAATACCGATGTCCGGCCCTACCGCGGAACGCGCGATCGAGAGGCGGCGCACATCGTCGTCGAGGTGAGATCCAACCTTGAGTTTTATCAGCGTGAAGCCATCGGCAACGGCCTCTCGCGACAAGCGCTCGAGCTTGGCATCGGAGTAGCCGAGCCAGCCCGGCGTCGTCGTGTAGGCGGGGTAGCCCTCTGCGATCAGTGATGCCTCGCGCTGCGCCTTGCCCGGCTCCGCCGCGCGCAGAATCTCGAGCGCCTCTTCCCTGGTGAGTGCGTCCGTTAGGTAGGTGAAATCCACGACATCGACGATCTGCTCCGGGGTCAAGCGAGACAGAAGTTGCCACAGCGGGAGCCCCTCGCGCTTCGCACGCAGATCCCACAGCGCGTTGAGCAGCGCTCCACACGCCATATGAATGACGCCCTTCTCCGGTCCAAGCCAGCGCAATTGCGGGTCCGAGGTTAGCTCGCGACCGAACGCACCGAGGTTCGCGAGAACGTCGTCGACGTCCCGTCCAACGAGCCACGGAGCGAGAGCATCGAGTGCCGTGGCTTGGATGTCGTTGCCCCGTCCCGTCGTGAACGTAAAGCCATGGCCCTCAAGGCCGTCGCCAGCATCAGTCGTGAGAACCACGTAGGCGGCTGAGTAGTCAGGCTCCGGGTTCATCGCATCAGAACCGTCGAGTTCGCGCGAGGTGGGAAACCGGATGTCGCGCGACTCGAGCGCAACAAACCTAGGCATGGTCAGGGCCATTCATCCGATGTCTCCGATGCAGGTTAGACGGATTGAGGGGCAATGCGGCGAGAGTTGTCACGCGAGATCCCATGTGTTGTGGTGGTCCTATGTATTGAGGCTGTGAGTTTCCGCTAGCGCACCTTGCGCAACCAGTTTTCGACTCCGGCAACGTGGGCGACCATGGCCGCATGTGCGAGGTCTGGCTCGCCAGCTGAGAGAGCGTCAAGTACTGCCTGGTGCTCGCGAGCGGTGCGCTCTTGAGCGCCGGGCTCCGTGCGTCCCCGCCATACCCGAGCGCGGTTCGTGGGCGCCGACAATCCCTCGATCAGAGATGCGAGAACCGAATTCCCCGATGCCGCGCCCACGAGGCGATGGAACTCGATGTCGAGGGTCAGCAAGTCCTCTGGCACGTCGCCGGCGAGCGACGCGTCAATCACTTCTTGCATGTGATGCACCTGCTCGGCCGTAACACTTTGCGCTGCCATCGCCGCGGCTGCCGGCTCGAGTATCCGGCGCACACGGAGAAACTCGAGTACGGAATCGTCCCTATGAAAGTCGACGACGAAGGTGAGGGCGTCTAACAAGAGATTGGGATCCAGGCTCGTCACGTACGTGCCGTCGCCCTGGCGAACGTCGAGAACGTTCATCAGGGACAGTGCCTTCACCGCTTCGCGCAATGAGTTGCGCGAGAGCCCAAGGGTTTCCGCAAGGTCAGCTTCACGTGGCAACTTGTCGCCTGGTCGGAGCTGGCCGGAGACGATCATCTCTTTGATTCGGACGATGGCCTCGTCTGTCAATGCCATGTCATGCACTCCCAACTTTGCGGCGGAGCGCAATCGGATCGTAGGTCTGCTCTGCGGTACCGGCCATGACTCGCTGAGCGTCGGCAGGCGAGACGTTGCCGAGCGCGCGGCGAACGCAATCGAGCCACCACCCGTAGTCGGCGGCGAGGGTGAGAACTGGCCAGTCGCTGCCAAACATCGCGCGCTCCGGTCCAAACGTCTCCAGGCCAAACGTGATCCATGGCAACAGGTCGTCGATCTGACGGCGATCCCGCGGCGCCTCAGTTGCGAGACCGGAGAGTTTGCACCGCACGTTGCTAGACGCGGCAATACGCGCGATGTCCGAGGCCCACGTACCGAACGAGCCTTCCTCGATACGCGGCTTGCCCAGATGATCGAGGACAAACTGCGCTTGGGGGAGCGCCTCCACAAGATCCGCCACCTCTGGCAGTTGTCGCGACCTCACGCACAGATCAATGGAGAGACCGTAACCGGCGGCACACGCCACGCCCTCAATAAATTCCGGAGTCGTCATAAACCCGGGGGCCTCGTCCTGTGTCAGCCGGCGAACACCTGAAACGAGCGGAACTGTGCACAAGGCATCGAGATGGGGCGCGACACCGTCGCCCAACTCAAGCGACGCCGCGGCGACGATCGCGCGTATTGGGGCACCAGCGTCGGCCAGGCCCTGCACCCAAGCTGCCTCGTCGAGCGCTTGAGCGGCGTCACAATCCGCTTGAACAAAGACTGCGCTCTCGGGAGTACCCGACCCAGCGTCGGCCCACGAGAGTGCGAGGTCGGCGGGCCCAAAGTTGCGCTCTAGCACCTCACCCGCGCCGTCGAGCCACGCGTATGTGAAGCGCGAGCGATCCCATAGGTGCACGTGGGCATCGACCACGCGCTGCGCACTTGGCTGCACGAACGGCTCCGTTCTTCGCTGATGGGGCTTGGGCGCCGTGCCGGTGGAGGAACCGGCACGGCACCCAAATCTGGGAATTGCTACTGGAAGTCGGCTGCGTTGGCCGCGGTCACCATCTCGGTGCCCGTGTCAATGTTTGCCTCTACGGCGTTGCCCAGAACCGCATCAAATGCGGCCTGTACGCCCATGCTTCCCATCTTTGCAGGGAACTGCGCAACCGAACCCGTCTGAGTCCCGGCGATGATCGCCGCAACTTCGTCCGGCGAGGCGTCGAAGCCGACGATCACCGTGTCCTCCAGACCCGCGGACTTGACCGCCTCGAGTGCACCGACAATTGGCGGACCGCACGCGCCGTAAATGGCATCAAGATCCGGGTTGGCGGCAATGATGTCTTGTGCAGCGTTGAGGCCCTTTGTCTGGTCGCAGTCCGTGGCAGTCTCGGCGACGATCGTGACGTGGTCTCCCACGGTTTCGCGGAATCCGTCGATACGAGCGTCGAGGGACGGGTTGCCCAGCACGCCCTGTAACAGCGCGACCTTTGAACCCGCGGGCACGTTGTCGACGAACCACTGGCCCGCGAGAACCCCGCCCGCCTTGTTGTCGGTCGCGACTACGGCTGTCTTGCCGTCCCAATCGGGGATGTCGTTGTCGATGAGCACTACCTTGATGCCCGCGTCGACGGCCTTCTGCAGTTCGTCCTGAACAGCCGGGCTCGTGGGCGTAATGGCGATCGCGTCGACGCCCTGCGTGACCATCGACTGAATCGCCGCGATCACACCCTCGTCGTCGGTTCCGCTTTGGCCCTGTGCGTAGATCACTTCTGCGCCGTCTTCTGCCGCATCCCATTCCTTCGCGGCGTCGACCATGATGTCGTAGAAGTCCACGGGGAACTTGGTGATGAGGCCGATGAGGACGGTGTCCTCAACTGCTCCAGGATCCGAGCCTCCTGGCTCGGGGCTGGTGGTTTCGGGGGTCTCGCTGGAACATGCAGCGAGCAGGAGCGCTATTGACGTAGCCGCTGCGGCTACGATGTACTTCCTTCTAATCATTGTTCTCCCTCATTGGCATGAGTCTTTGATTGTGTGTTTCGCGGCGACCTAACCGCCACGGAACGAGGGTGGTCTGACGGGGTCTGCTCAGTCCTCACCCCCCACAATCAGGGACACAAGGCGCGAGCGATTCTCTGGTCGCGGCACCTCTTCGCCCACCACGCAGCCTCGCCGCATGACCATCGCCCTGTCGGCGATCTCCATGACGTGGTCCATGGCGTGCGAGATCACGATCACAGCGCAGCCTTCTTCGCGAAGGCGCAGGATCAAATCGAGAACCTGCCGGGATTCGCGCAGACCAAGCGCTGCGGTGGGCTCGTCCAGAATGACCACTCGCGAGGCGAAGGCGGCGGCGCGCGCCACAGCGATCGCTTGGCGCTGGCCGCCGGACATCATTCCCACATAGCTCGCCTTCGCGGGGATGTTGATCTTGAGGCGACCGACGATCTTTGCGGACTCCTTGGCCATGTCGCCGCGCTTCATCCAGCGCATTGGCAGCGGCAACCACGAGGGGCCCGCCTCCTCGCGACCAGCAAAGAAGTTGCCTGTGGTGTCAAGGTTGTCGAAGAGCGCGAGGTCTTGGTACACGGTCTCGATTCCCGCGGCGCGTGCGACCGCGGGGCTCGACATGTGAATGGGCTCGCCGTCGATCTCGATGGTGCCGGCGTCGAGTCGGTGCACGCCGCTGAGGCACTTGATGAGCGTGGACTTGCCAGCGCCGTTATCTCCCAGGAGCGCCAACACCTCGCCCGCGTTGACGTGCAGGTCAACGTTCTCAAGCGCGAGCACCGCGCCAAATCGTTTGGTAGCGCCGCGAACCGCGAGGACCGGAGTGGCTGATGCGCTCATTCGGCCGCCGCCTTCAAGACGCGGAACCGCGATTCCAAATTGCCGCGGATCACGTCGGTCTGCACCGCGAGGTAGATCACCAGGCCAATGACGATCAACTGGAGGTAGGCCTCGATGTTCAGGAGGTTCATGCCGTTGCGAATGACGCCGATCATCAGCGCACCGACAATCGCGTGACCAACGTGGCCGCGACCGCCAAGGAAGCTCGCGCCGCCTATGACGACTGCAGCGATGCAGTCGAGTTCCGCGAGGGTGCCAAAGGTAGGCGAGCCGGCGTTGAGCCGGCCAGAGACGATGATCGAGGCCACGCCGGCGAGAATGCCGCTCAGCACATAGACGGAAACGAGCACCCAGTTGCGGGGGATGCCGAGGCGTCGCGCGCCTTCCGGGCTGCCGCCAACCGCGTAGATCCACCGTCCCCACACGACCCGTGTGAGCATGAGCCCAATGACCATCGCCACGCCGGCCACGAGGAACGCGGCGTTGGGCAGCCAGGCCGCGATCCATGTGGCGCTTCCACCACCAATCGCTGTGACGATGTCCGGCATGCCTGAGATGGGCTGGCCACCGGAGATACCGAGTGCGAGGCCACGCGCAATGCTCAGGGTGGCGAGGGTCACGATAAAGGGGTGCGGGATTCTGCCGTAGACGTAGCCCACGCCATTGAGGACGCCTATGAAGGCGCCGGCAAGGATCATCGCCAGAATTGTCGCGGCACCGCTGTCAGTCTCCGCGTAGACCGTTGCGCCCACTACCGCGGAGAGCGCGACCGTTGACCCAACAGAGAGGTCAATGCCGCGCGTGAGAATGACGAGAAGCTGGCCGATTGCGAGGATCGCGATAGCGGCGCTCTGCACGAGCACGTTGCCGAGGTTCTGAGTAGTGAAGAAAACTGGCGAAAGGTAGGACATCAACGCGACCAGCAGGATCAAAATGAGGGCCGGCCCAATCCGTAGGGCGCCGAGGATTGCGCTCATCGACCGCAATTTGGCCGTACTGGGGGCAGCCTCATGTGCGGCAGTTGCCTCAGTTTGCGCACTCTCCACTGACAGCCTCCTTGCTGGGTGAAAGTGACTTTAGCGCCACTATCATCGGATGTCTAGCGGAAAATGGTGCTCTCTTTTCGAAATCCGGTGGCAATTCGCCACCAGAGATAGGATCTACCGGGTCGGTGGCCGTTGCCGCCCCGTCTCTGCGCGTGGGCGAGGTGAGCACAATTCTTTGCCCCAGCGTCGGGCAGGCGCCGGTAACCTAGGCCCATGACCGAGCCAAGCGACCGTTCCACGCTGCGCCCAGACACGATCGCCGTCCACGGCGGTCAGCACCGCACTCCGTTTGAGGAGATGGCGGAGCCAATCTTCATCACGCAGGGGTACGTGTACGCGACCGCGACCGAGGCCGAGGAGGCGTTCAACGGCACGATTGATCGCTATCAGTACTCGCGTTACGGCAACCCGACCGTCTCGATGTTTGAGGAGCGGCTCGCGGCGATCGAGGGCGCGGAGGACTGTTTCGCGACGGCGACCGGCATGGCCGCAGTGTTCGTGTCGCTCGCCTGTCTACTGAAGCAGGGGTCGCGGCTCGTGACATCACGAGCGCTGTTTGGATCGTCGCTCGTGGTGTTCAACGAGTACTTCGCTGGGTGGGGAATCACCGTTGACTACGTTGACGGGCACGTCGCTGCCGATTGGGAGCGCGCGCTTGCGACGCCCGCGGATGCGGTGTTTGTGGAGTCGCCTTCTAACCCGATGCAGGACCTTGTCGACATTCCTTTTGTTGCTGGCCTGGCGCACGCCGCTGGTGCGTTGTTCATCGTTGACAACGTGTTTGCGACGCCCATTGGTTCGCGGCCTTTGGAGCTTGGGGCCGACGCTGTTGTTTACTCGGCGACCAAGCACATCGATGGCCAGGGCCGGGTTTTGGGTGGGGCGGTGCTTGGGTCAGCGGAGTACGTGGAGAAGGTGCGCACGATGGTGCGGACCATGGGGGCGACGATGTCTCCGTTTACCGCGTGGGTCTTGGGTAAGTCGCTTGAGACGCTTGGCGTGAGGGTGCGGGCGCAGGCGGATGCTGCGTTTGCGCTTGCTCAGTGGCTTGACGCTGACCCGCGTGTTGCCGTTGCCCGGCACCCGTTCCTTGAGTCGCACCCTCAGCATGAGCTCGCGCGCCGGCAAATGACGCTTGGCGGGACGATCGTGACGATTGATATTGCGCTGCCCGCAGGGACGGACCCGCACGGTGACGAGGCGAAGGCCGCGACGTACCGGTTCCTTGATGCGTTGCAGATCTTCGCGATCGCGAACAATCTTGGTGATGCCAAGTCCATTGCGACGCATCCGGCGACGACGACGCACCGGCGGCTTGGTCCCGAGGGTCGCGCGGCGGTTGGGATGTGTTCTGCGACAGTGCGGCTGTCTATTGGGCTTGAGGATGTTGAGGACTTGCGCGCGGATCTTGATCGCGCGTTGGCGGCTGTTTAGGGGTCAGCTCACCAGTCGTGGACGGTGCCGTCCGCGAGACGATTGAAGGGCAAGTACGCCTGCGTGTAGGTGTGCTTCTTCGCCTCATCGACGTCGATTTCAACTCCTAGCCCTGGCTCCTCGCCGGGGTGGAGCAGGCCGTCCTCCCATCGGAAGGTCTGTTGAAATACGGCGTTGGTGCTCGCACTGTGAGGCATGTACTCCTGGATCCCGAAGTTGTGAATCGCGAGACCAAGGTGCAGCGCGGCAGCCATCCCAACGGGCGAAATATCGGTGGGCCCGTGCATTCCCGATTTGATTTGGTACATCGCGGCATAGTCAAGGATCTTCCTGAGGTGAGAGATCCCACCTGCGTGCGTCACCGAACTGCGCACGTAGTCAATGAGTTGCTCGCGGATCAGTTGTTGGTAGTCCCACACCGTGTTGAACACCTCGCCGATCGCGAGCGGTGTTGTCGTGTGCTGCCGCACCAGCCGTAAGCCGTCTTGGTTCTCTGCTGGGGTGCAATCCTCGAGCCAAAACAGGTCGTAGGGCTCCAGGTCTTTGCCGAGCGAGGCAGCCTGAATCGGCGTGAGCCGATGGTGCGCATCATGAAGGAGAGGCAGGTCGGGGCCAAACTCATTGCGCACGGCCTCAAACACCCCCGGCACATGCCGCAAGTACGCCCTTGTGTCCCATGCCTCCTCGGCGGGCTGCGGGCCGCGGATGGCCGGCTCGTAACGGCCGTCGCTGTTTGCCGGGTCTGCCGCGTGGAGCCCGTAGATCGGGCCAAGCCCTGGCACGCCAGTTTGGACGCGAATGGCTCGGTAGCCCTGCTCCTGGTGCGCACGTACGCTGTCGAAGATTTCGGGAACGGTGGAGCCAGAGGCATGCCCGTAAGCGAGCAAACCCGTTCGTGAGGCTCCACCGAGCAGTTGATAGACCGGCATTCCGGCGGCCTTGCCCTTGATGTCCCACAGCGCCATGTCGACGGCAGCGATTGCCGTCATCGTCACTGGCCCTCGACGCCAGTACGCAGAGCGATACAAGTACTGCCAGGTGTCCTCGATTCTGGAAGCGTCCCTGCCAATAAGGAGTGGCACAACATGGTCTGCGAGATACACGGCAACCGCGAGTTCACGCCCGTTGAGGGTGGCGTCTCCTAGTCCCGTGAGCCCGTCGGCCGTGGTGATCTTGAGCGTCACAAAGTTGCGGCCCGGGCTCGTGACGATGACCTCAGCCTTGTCGATGATCATGGGTTCCTGCTTTCTGCCATGAGGGCCTCTACACGAGGCAGTTCGTTGGCCACGGCTACGGCGAATCCCTCATGGCTTGAGATCCACTCAGGAAAGACTTCGTGAAAACTCAGTAGCCGTTGCACGGCCGCTAGGGGATCCCTCGACAGGTCAGTAAGCGAGCCGACGCGCGCGCGCAACTCCTCGGCCGCCGGGTCATCAAGGCCGTGCGCACCCGGCTCCGAGCTCGTAGCGATCACGACCAACCAAGCCGCGAGCATGAACGCAAGTTGACGCGGGACAGCGCCCGCTGCCAGTCGATCGAGGATTGTGCCAACGACGCGATTGGGAAGCTTGAGTGAACCACCAGAGCCAACTTGGGCCGTCGTGTGAGCAAGGGCGGGGTTCGCGAGCCGTTCCAGCACGTTCTCGCAATAGCTCCGAAGATCGATTCCCTGTGGCGCAGTGAGCGTAGGAAGAATGTCGTCGTCGATTGCGTCGTGCACAATCGTGCGCAGCCGGGGGTCAGCCACCGCCTCCGCGATGGTGCGGTGACCGCACAACAGTCCCGTCCACGCGAGCAGCAAGTGAACAGTGTTGAGCACCCGCAGTTTGACGGTCTCGTACGGGGCTACGTCGTGCGTAATGATCGCGCCAGCCAGCTCCCACGGTGGCCGTGGCCCCGCAAAGGAGTCCTCGATCACCCATTGCGCAAAGGGTTCTGCGACCACGAGCGCCTGGTCTTCGAAGCCGAGCAGCGCCAGCGCCTCATCACGATCAGCGGCGGTAGTAGCGGGAGTAATCCGATCAACCATCGTGGACGGGAAGGCGACGTCTGATCTCAGCCAAGCACTGAACCCGTCATCCAGCCCGTCGCTCAGGGCCAGAATCAAAGTTCGGAGCACCGCCCCGTTGCTCGCGAGATTGTCGCAACTGACAACCGACAACGGACTGCCGCCCGCTCGAAACCGGCGCGCAAGCCCTCGCGTGAGGAGGCCAAGGGGGGTGCGCGAAGCCGCCACAGCGTCGGGCCTGCGCAGTTCGTTTGCCACAATCTGACGGTCTTCAGCAACTCCAGGCACGCCCATGTCGAGGCCCCCGCCCCGGGCGAGGGGGTAGCCCTGCTCGGTGATGGTGAGGGTGACGATATGGGTCGTTGGTGCTGCGAGGGTTTCGACGACGTCGCCTGACCGATCTCCAGGCCAGGCGACGTCGCGGACTGATCCCACAAGGCGCAGGGACGAAGCGTGCGCTTCCCGAATAAGCACCCCATAGAGTCCGTCCTGCGGCTGCAGCTGCCGCACGACTGTGTCGGACCGGCCGGTGACGCCGAGGATCCCCCAGTGGGTCTCCTCGGCGGCAGCAGCCGCATCCTCCGTATAAATGGCCTGGTGAGCACGGTGAAATGCCCCCAGACCAAAGTGCACGATTCCGATGGTCAGCGAGTCCGGATCGAGGGCGGGACTCGTCACTCCCGGCCGTGAAGACGCAGCCTGAAGGGTCGCTCGCGATAGTCGCGCAGAGGCGACTTGGGTATCTGGGCTCACCGCGCGACCGCCGCCTTCGCATCAGTCATCGGCGCCGTCCTTCACGCGGGCGACCAGTTGGGTGGGATTGATGAAGCGCAGGGCAATCACCAAAATCACGAACATCATCGCCGTGTACACAACACCCATCGCGGAGATGAGCTGACGGGCCTCGCCGCCTCCCGCACTGGTCATCGCGCGATAGATCGCGACCACGAGCGTGTCTGATTGCGGGCCCGACACGAGGAACGTCAGTTCGAACATGCCGACGGTGCGCACCAGCACCAGGATGCTCGCCGCGAGAATTCCCGGGATGAGCAGCGGAGCCAGGATGCGGGTGAAAATTTCTCGCGTGCGGGCACCACTCATGCGTGCCGCGCTCTCGATTGAGGGATTGATCTGCTCAATGAAGGGAGTCATTGTGATGATCACGAACGGCACAGACGGCACCAGATTGACGAGGATCACCGCGATGATCGTGCGCCCCAGGCCAAAGTTGTACATGACCGTGGCGAGCGGAATGCCGTAGGTAATCGGCGGGATGAGGATGGGCAGCAAGAAGAGCAGCATGACCAATCGCTTGCCCGGAAAGTTCATCCGCGCCAGGGCGTAAGACGCCGGCACCCCGATGACGACCGACAGCGCGATCACGGTGAACGCCACAAGCAGGGTCACGCCGATGATGTGAGTGAGATCGAAACGCTCCCACGCGTCGGCGTACCACTTGACCGTGAACTCTTGCGGCAACCATGAGGTGAACCACTGATTGCCAAAGGAGTCGACGAGAACGCTGGTGATGATGCCCGCGAGGAAGACGAAGAAGGCCGCTACGCCCGCCAAAACGAACCACGTGCTTGGTGTCGCCACCAACGGCTTCTGGACGCGACCGGGTCGCAGGCTACGGGAGTTGATGTCGAGGGGATCGGTGGGGGGTGCTAGACCGGTCATCAGCCTTTGCCTCCCGTGGATCCGCGATACAAGAACGACCGTCCGTAGAAGACGATCACCACCACGATGAGCTCGATGACGCCCATGAGGATCGCGATGGTTGAGGCCATGCTGTAGTCGAGTTGTTCCGCGAATGCGCGGTAGGCCATCAGCGCGAGCACCCTGGTCTCGCCGCTCGCATCACCCACGAGGCGTGCAGACGGAAAGACACTGAAGGCCAACACAAAGGTCAACACGAACGTCGTTGCCAGGCCGGGAGCCAAGAGCGGCAGCATGATTCGCCGAAACCTCGCGCCCCAGCCGGCTCCGAGCGTCCGGGCCGCCGCCTCGAGCGAAGGGTCAATGCCGGAAAGGTACGAGGAGATCAACAGATAGGCGAACGGCAAGCCAGAGATCACCAGCGAGAAGAACACGCCGATGTAGTTGTTGACCAGTTGGAGCGGCTCATCGATGAGGCCCGTTTCCATCAAGAAGCGGTTGAGCCAGCCTTGGCGCCCAAGAAAGATGAGCAGGCCCTGCGCAGTGAGGACGGTGCCCAGCGCGATGGGCAGCACGAGCATTGTCTGGAGCGTGCGCTTTGCGGCAAAACGCCTACGTAGTTTGAACGCGAGAGGAATCGAGACCACGACATTGAAGAGAGCGGCTGGCAATGCGAGGCGCATGGTGATCCACACCGAGTCAAAGACGAAGGTGTCACGGAAGAACGCGATGTAGTTCGCGAATAAGCCACCACCCCATTGATCGACGGTCGTGGGAAGCGGCTGCACGCTCAGGCCAAAGCCATATGCGAACGGGTAGACGAACAGCGCAACGGCGAAGACGATCGCGGGAACAAGAAGCCACAGCCGTGCGTCGATGCCCCTCTCCGCAAGCCGGTGCTTAAGGCTTGCAGAACTGCGCTGTGCTTTTGGAGGCGCGATTGTCATTGTGCAACCTGGGCGGGTTCAGGCGTTTCGCTCGACGCAGCATCAAGGTCGCGGGTGAACACCACTGCGCGCGTTGGATCAACCGCCAACGAGACTGAAGCGCCGGCGAGCGGAGCCTCATCTGCGCGCACGTGCAGACGCGTGCCCGTGGACGTGACCACGTCGACAGCGAACTCGCGGCCTTGATACTCGACGACCTCGACAACGGCGTCGATGCGGTTTTTCGAACCAGTGGACGGGCCACCGGGCGCGGCAATCACGAGGTCGGACGGACGAATGGCGAGCTTGACGTGCTCACCCACGGCGACGCCTTGGGCAGCCGTGGCATCGAGTTCAAGTCCAGGGCCTGCGACGCGAGCAGCCGTGCCGTTGAGCGAAGCGACCTCGACATCGAGAATGTTGCGGTAGCCCATGAAGTCCGCCACGTGCCAGTTTGCGGGGTGGTCGTGGAGCTCTTCTGGGGTGCCGATCTGCTGGACTCTGCCCTCACGCAACACCACAAGCCTGTCTGCGAGCGACAACGCCTCTTCTTGATCGTGCGTCACATAGACCGTCGTAAGACCCAGCGATTGGTGGAGCCTGCGAATCTCCGTCCGCATCTCAAGGCGAAGCTTTGCGTCGAGGTTGGAAAGCGGCTCGTCCATGAGCACCAACCGCGGTTCCACGACCACCGCCCGTGCGATGGCGACGCGCTGCTGCTGGCCGCCGGAAAGCTGACCGGGGAGTTTGGTTGCGTGCTCCTCGAGTTTGACGAGCGCCAAGCCCTCTGCGACGCGCCGTTGGATCTCGGCGCGCGGCAGGTGTCGCATCTGCAGACCAAACGCGATGTTCTTCGCCACCGTCAAATGGGGAAAGAGGGCGTAGTTCTGAAACACCATCCCAAAGTCGCGCTTTTCTGGGGGCAGTACATCTACACGTTGGTCGCCATCAATCCAGATGGAACCATGGGTGAGAGGCAATAGGCCCGCCAGGCAATTCAGAGCCGTCGACTTCCCACAGCCCGACGGCCCGAGCAGGGCGATGAACTCGCCCGCTCGGATCGTCAGGTTGAGGTCGGCCAGTGCCTCGCGTCCACCAAAACTGCGCCCTACGCCTCTCAGTTCCAAGGATTCAAAGGCACCGGCCGACAGACTCATTTACTGCTCCTCGAACTTTCCAGTGCCGATCTCACGGTCCCAGATGTCGAAGGCCTTCACGAGGTTCTCTGGAGTCAGAGGCGTCGCCTTGGGCATTTCGTCAATCAGGGCGTCGTACCAATCGCGGCCGTACTCAGCGAGCAGATCTTGGCTCTCCTGAGGAGCGAGGTCGAGGGTGGCACCCTCAACCGCAGGGCCTGGGTAGAAGTAACCGCTGTCGTACGCGATCGCGTTGACTTCAGGCGTGAGGATGTACTGGAGCAGGAGCAGGATGGCTGACATCTTGTCCGCCGTCTGCCCCTTTGGCACCACCGCGTAGTGCGCGTCGGTCACCCAGGTGAAGTCGTCGAAGGGCGCTGCCTCAATGGTGTTTGGCTCTGTGCCCGTTGCGCGTGGCTGAATGTCCCAGCCGGTAGTGGTGGGGATGAGGGCCCACGTGCCGTCCGCCATGTTGGTGATGACCTGACCCGTGCCCGTTGGGTAGTTGTCGATCGTCGCGCCGAGTTCCTTCAGGTACGCCCACGTCTTGTCCCATCCATTTTCCGGATCGGTAGGGTCGGCGTCGCCGAGCATGTATGGCAGACCCATGAGGAAGGTGCGGCCGGGACCGGAGTTGGCGGGACGGGCGTAACCAAACTTGCCGGGGTTTGCCTTGGCCCACGCAAGGAGTTCCTCTGGCGTGCTCGGGACGTCGGTCACCACATCAGGGTTGTATTGGAGCAGCGGGCCAGACGGGTAGTACGTCGTCACCACGCCAAATCCCTGTGCGAGTTCTTGCATCTTGGCTGCTGGCTCAATGTAGTTCTGCTGGTTTGAGACCCGGTCGCCGTACTCGTCGACAATGGGAATCCACAGATCCTGGCCAATGCCGGCTGAGAGGCCGTCGTTACCGGTCATGACGAGGTCCACTGAAAGCTGACCGGAATCAACCTGCGGCTTGATCGTGCCAACCAGGTCAGGTGACCCGGCCGACTCCCACGTCACCGACGAGATGATGTCTGGATACTCAGCAATGAACTTGTCCACCATGGCGCCGGTCAACTTCTCGTTGCCCGCGACGTCAAGGATGTTGAGCGTCACCGGGGCCGAAGGCTTGTCCGGTACGCCGCTCGCGCCCGTCGTGGCGCTTGTCGTCGCAGCTGGCGTTTCACTGCCTGGCGCCGTGCATCCGGTCAGCGCGAGGCCGACTGCAGCTACGGCCGCTACGACGAGTTTCCCACTCGTTCGTGTTCGCATTTCGTTCTCTTTCTGTCAGGTTCCGGACTGCACTGTCCGGACTATGGGGTTCCCACCGCGGCCTTAGGGTCGAGGCGAGGGTTGCCGTCCACACGGTTCGCTGCAGAAGCGTGGGCGACTCCCGTCGACTGGCGCACGACCAGTTCGATGGGAAGATCAGTGATGTGGCTCGTGTCGTGGGGGCGGCCGAGCACAATGCCAAGGAGCGCGTCGACACACGCACGCCCCATTTGAACGCGCGGAAAGTCGACGGTGGTGAGCTTGGGCCACACCATGGTCGCGACCGCGACGTTGTCAAAGCTGGCGATGCTCATGTCTTCTGGCGCCCGCAGACCTCGCTGACGCAGTCTGTCGATGAGGCCAAGGCCCATGAGGTCGTTGTATGCGACTACGGCGGTCGCGCCACTAGCGATCGCAAGATCGGCTGCCTGCACTCCGCCGTCGAAGACCGGCGGGAAATTGCCAAGTTCGACGAGGGTGAGTTGTGGAGCCTGCTCGCCAAAGGCGCGGAACGCGTCGGTACGGCGGCCGCTCGACCACGACGTGACGGGACCCGCCGCGTAGGCGATCGTCGTGTGACCCAGCGCAACAAGGTGCTGCATGATCGCGCGCAGTCCCAAAGCGTTGTCGAAATTAATTGAGTCGAGGCCGTCAATGTGCCGGTTGACAAGCACCGTTGGCGCTTCTGCTGCCAGCGCTCGTACGCTCTCGTCGCTGCCGCGAGCAGAACACAGGATGACGCCGTCGACCTGCTTGGCGATGCTGCGAACAACCTCGGACTCGAGCACTGGGTCTTCGTTTGAGTCACCGATGAAGACGGCGTAACCGGCCGCGCGTGCGCGGTCTTGGACGCCCTTACTGATGGATCCAAAGAACGGGTTCTCAAGATCGGGCACCACGAGCCCTATGCATCCCGTACGTCCGGTGATCAGTCCGCGAGCGGCTCGGTTTGGCCGGTAGCCCATCTCACGTGCGGCTTTCTGCACGAGCAGTCGCGTGGGTTCGGCGACCTGTTCTGGCGTGGCAAGCGCGCGGGAAACTGTCGATATCGACACCCCAGTCGCCTTCGCGACGTCGCGGATGGTGACCGCCATGCCTACCGCCCTCGGTTCCACGCGAGCCACATTGCCCGCGTTGGCCCATTCTGCAAACCTTTTCAGTGTTTCGTCAAGTGGTAGCGCGTCGTTGCAGCAAATTTCCCTAGAACTATCGCCAGAAGTCGCCGATCAGACATATAGTGAGGCAACATTCGGGCAATCACCGTTCTCCCGGTCGTTGGGAAACGGATGAAACACCACGTTGGTTTGTTTCATCCCGGCACGATGAGGCCCGCAGCGGATACCGTTTCAATGAGGAGGCGCACGTGCTCCAGCCCGCCACCGTACCGTGGACGCTCAACCCGGATCGGGCACTTCCGCCCCATGCCGAGCAACGCGCGATCGCCCGCGAGATCTACGGCTCGATCGCTGGTCTTCCCATCATCTCCATGCATGGACACGTTGACCCCGCCTCCATTGCGCGCAATGACAACTTTGGCGATGCGGCCTCCCTCTTCGTGATCCCGGACCACTACCTGCTGCGCATGCTCGTGTCACAGGGGGTGCGCTTCGAGGACCTCGGGATCCCCGGCCGCCACGCAGACGGCAAGCCCGTTCAAGGGGACCACCGGCTCATTTGGCGGCGCTTCTGCGAAAACTGGAAGGCATTCCGCGGCACCCCAACGCGCTACTGGCTTGAGCACGCACTCATTGAGATGTTCGGCGTCACCCAGGAGCCATCGGCCTCATCCGCTGACGCGATCTATGACGAACTGCTTGAGACCCTCGCACGCCCAGAGTTCCGCATCCGCGCGCTGTTCGACCGCTTCAACATTGAACTGCTGAGCACCACTGACTCTGCGTCTTCCTCGCTCGCCGACCACGCCACCTTGCGGTCTGAGGGCTGGGGCGAACGCGTCATACCCACCTTCCGGCCCGACGCTGTGTTTCTGCCGAGCTCACCGGCGTGGGTTGAGCACATCCACGAGTTGGCTAAGGCCTCCCAAACTGAAATCCACGACTACGAAAGTTTTCTCACGGCCGTCCGGGAGCGGCGTCGGGCATTCAAACTTGCGGGCGCCAGAGCGAGCGACCACGGCCATCAAACTGCAGACACCACCCCCCTTGCCCGAGCCGAAGCCGAGCGCCTGTTTGGTGACGCGCTCGCGGGTCCGTTGTCCGCTCGCGAGGGTGCGGCCTTCGCCGCGAACATGCTTTTCGAGAGCGCCAAGATGTCGCTCGACGACGGTCTCGTCATGCAACTGCACCCAGGCGTGGTGCGTGACCACTCAGCACACGTCGCGACAAACTATGGCACCGACCTGGGATTCGACGTTCCGGAAGCCGTGGAATTCACCCATGGACTGCGGCCGTTGCTTGACGCGTTTGGGCACGATCCGCGCTTCCGGCTGATCCTGTTCACGGTTGACGAGACAACCTACTCGCGAGAGCTCGCGCCCATCGCTGGCGCGTATCCGAGCGTGCGGCTGGGTGCGCCTTGGTGGTTCCTTGACGCGCCGGGAGCGCTCGCGAGGTTCAGGGAGCTCACCACGGAGACCGCGGGGTTCTACAACACGAGCGGATTCGTGGACGACACGCGCGCCTTTGCGTCAATCCCCGCTCGCCACGACTTGGCTCGGCGGATTGATGCGGGCTACCTCGCGAAGCTTGTCGCGGAACATCGACTCGGCCTCGACGAGGCGATGGAAACCGCGCACGATCTCACATCTACCCTTCCGCGCGAATCGTATGCGCGGCGCGAGAACGGGCTGGGCGCATGACGGATCTCGACAGTGTTGGCATTGTTCCGGTTGTCGTCATCAACGACCCCGGGACTGGGGTAGAGCTCGCCGGCGCGCTCGCCGCAGGTGGGATAGCGTGCGCGGAAATCACTTTGCGAACGCCCGCCGCTACCGCGGTAATCGAGCGGATCGCGGCGACCCAGCCGGACTTTCTCGTTGGCGCGGGGACCGTGCTGACTGTCGATGACGTGGATCGTGTGGCCGACGCGGGTGCGCAATTCATTGTGAGCCCTGGGTTGGATCCGTCGGTCGTGGATCGTGCGCATTCGCTTGGCCTCCTTGCGGTGCCGGGCGTGGCGACGGCGTCCGAAATTCAACTGGCGCTCCGTCTAGGGCTGGACCACGTCAAGTTCTTTCCCGCTGCGCAGCTCGGAGGTGCCGCGGCCATTGCTGCACTGGCGGGACCTTTTCCGCAGGTCCGCTTTATGCCAAGCGGGGGCGTGAACCTCGAGAACGCGGCCGAGTACTTTGACCTGCCATCCGTGTTCGCGGTGAGCGGCAGTTGGATGATGCCGCGGGAGGTCGTCGCCGCGCGTGCGTGGTCAGCGGTGACGGCGCTTAGCAAGCAGGCGATGCGCGCGATAGGGACGGTGGGATGACCGGCGGTAGGATGACGGGCGGCGGGGTGACGAGCGGCGGGGTGCCCGCCGGCGGCCGCATCGTCACGCTCGGTGAGTCGCTGGGGGTGCTCCGTGCGGCCCAGGTTGGCTCGCTCGCGCATGTTGGCGCGTTGGTGGTGGGCACTGGCGGCGCGGAGGGCAATGTCGCGATAGGGGCGGCGCGCCTCGGCACGCCGGTCATGTGGATTGGTCGCGTTGGCGACGACGGGCTTGGGCGGCGTATCACGCGCGAGTTGAGGGCCGAGGGCATCGATGTACGGGCGACCGTGGACACGCTGGCCCCAACCGGGATGCTGATCAAGGAGAACCCCACGCCCGGCCGATCGCGCGTGACGTACTACCGCGCCGGCAGCGCCGGGAGCAAGCTCTCGCCAACTGATCTCGATGGGATCACTCTCTCGGCTGCCGACATCGTGCACCTCACGGGGATCACCCCGGCGCTTTCAGACTCGGCGGCCGCGGCGGTGAGGCGCGCGATTGAAATGGCGCGCGCTGCGGGGGCCACGGTGTCGTATGACGTGAACCATCGCAGCAAACTTTGGTCGAGCGTCGAAGCTTCGCGCGTGCATCGAGACTTGGTCAGCCAAGCCGACGTCGTGTTCGCCGGGGACGACGAGGCGCGGCTCGTGCTCGGTTCAGACAGCGTCGATCCCGGCGCGTTGGCCGCTGGGCTTGCGTCGTTGGGGCCGCGTGAGGCTGTGGTGAAGTTGGGTCCTGGTGGTGCGTTGGCGCTGGTTGATGGCGAGGTATTCGCGCGCTCGGCGCTTGCGCTGGAGACGGTGGTGGACACCGTGGGCGCTGGGGACGCCTTCGTTGCGGGGTATCTCGCCGAGCGGTTGGCTGGCGCGTCGCCCGCTGTTTCCTTGGCGACTGCCGTTGCGACTGGAGCGGCCGCATGTTTGCACCCCGGCGATTGGGAGGGCGCGCCCACGCGGGCGGAACTGTTCGCCGACGGGGGGCCGGTGGAGCGTTGAGGGCGCGGGCGTTGGGCCGGGTGGCGGCTTCTGGTTCCGTGCAGCCCCTCGGCCCCCAGCTCCTTTCTCGTGGGCTTTGTGCGTCACTTTCCGTGCAGACCCTCGTCTGCGTCGCCTAACTCGTGGAGTTTTTCCACAACTTCCAGTGCAGACCCGCGTCCCCCACCGCCCTCTTCGTGGGCTTGGCCACAACCTTTCGTGCAGACCCGCGTCCCCCACCGCCTATCTCGTGGGGTTTGTCCACAACTTTCCGTTGTGCGAACTTCATGTCAGACCCCTCTGATTGAGTGGTCTCATGACCTTCTCGCTCGCCGGTGCGGACCGTGACACGGCCGCGTTACGCGACTTTGAGGGTGCTGATCTTGCGTCACTTCCACGTGGTGAACTGCTTGCGCTCCTGCGGGTTGCGAGCGCGTTCAAGGGATCTGTTGACCGGCTCGTCGCCGAGGTCGCCGGGGAAGTCGCGCGGCGCTCCACAGCGGACGACGGCGCAGGCGGCCTCGCGCGTCAACAGGGTTTCGCCTCGCCGGAACTACTCGTGGCGAGCACCCTGGGAGCCGCGCCAAACGAGGGTGCCAAATTAGTGCGCGCAGGCGCCGCGCTCGCTTCCGGTGGCGCGCTAGGAACGGGGCTACGCGAGCAGGGTCTGACCGTGGGCAAGGCGGACCTGATCTCGCAAGCGATTGCCGGACTCGCTGGCGACACATCGGAGTTGGAAGCGCGCCTCGTGCAGGGGGCGCGGGTGCTCGACTATCGCCAGCTAAAGCTGCTCTGCGCTCGGGAGGCGGCGAAGTTCGACGCCCTGCAACTCGAGGGGCGCGAACGGCGTCAGTATGACCAGCGCGGCATCGACTTCACCGAAGACGCGTTGGGAATGACTCACGTGCGCGGGCAACTTCCTCCCGAATATGCCGCAGCCGTGAAGACGTACTTCGACGCGCAGGTTAAGGCGGCGTTCCATGCCAGGCGCGAGCAGGCAGGGGATGACCGCACCGCGACCCAAATCCGCGCCGACGCTCTGATGGCCCTCGCCACCCATGGGCTCGACTGCAACTCACCCGCAAGCGGCGTGAAGGCCACCATCATCGTGCGGATTGACCGCGACCAGTTGGAGCGCGACGTAGGTGTGGCCACTTGCGACGCTCTAGCCACCCCCATCTCACTTCGAGCACTGCGCCAATTGGCTGTGGACGCCACTGTCTTGCCCGTGGTCATGAACGGCAAGTCCGAGGTCTTGGATCAGGGGCGCGAGCAGCGGCTGTTCTCGTGGCAGCAGCGGATGGCACTCGCCGAGCGCGACGGAGGGTGCGCCCAGTGCCATGCACCCATCTCTCACTGCATCACCCACCACATCCGCTGGTGGAGCCGTGATGGACTGACGGATCTGCGCAACGGGGTGCTGCTCTGCACCCGATGTCACACCCAGCTGCACGCCGACAAGTGGGAAATCGAGGTCGATGCCGAGAATCGCGTGTGGTTCATCGCACCAGCTCAGATCGATCCTGGCCGGCGACGAAGTCTCGGCGGCCTAGCAGCCCTCAGCGTCGGTGCGTAAGCACCGGGCGAGGGCCGCGAAGCGTGTGCGGGCGGAGTGTGTGGGCCGCGGGGCACTTGTGAGTCGGCGCGTGTGTGTGCAGAGACTTGTTAGGCGTTGCGTAGGCGCAGGGAATTTGCGACCACGAATAGTGAACTCGCGCCCATCGCGGCCGAGGCGATCATCGGGTTGAGGATTCCGAACGCCGCCAGTGGGATGGCTGCCACGTTGTAGGCGAAGGCCCAGAACAGATTGCCCCGGAGTGTGCCGAAGGTGCGGCGCGAGAGTCGGATGGCAGTCGGGACCGAGCGAGGGTCGCCGCCAACGATCGTCACGTCCGAGGCCTCGCGCGCGGCGTCCGCGCCAGTGCCGATCGCGATGCCGAGGTCTGCGGCCGCGAGTGCTGGGGCGTCATTGACGCCGTCGCCGACCATTGCGACGCGAGCGCCGGGCTCGGTCTTGAGCTCTTCGATAACGTCGAGTTTGCCTCCGGGCAGCACACCTGCGATGACGCGTTCGATGCCTACCTGAGCCGCGACTGCCTTGGCTGCGGAATCGTTGTCGCCGGTCAGAAGCACCACGTCGATGTCTCGCGAGCGGAGCATCGCCACGGCCTCTGCTGCTCCCGACTTGACCTGGTCTGCGAGCGCGATCGCCACCGCCGCGATCAATGGCTGGCGGACCGAAAGCCGAGCGGTGGTGGTGGCGGGTGTGGTGGTGGCGGGTGTGGTGGTGGCGGGTGTGGTGGTGGCGGGTAGTGAACTTGGCGCTCGCGAAGACGTGAGCAGCGCCGGACCTTCCATTGACGTTGCCGTGCCTGCGAACACCACCGTCTCGCCCAGCGCCTCGCGCTCTGCGGCCCATGTCTCGAGGGCGTCCGGGACCGAGTCGAACAGGGTCCGAGCTCCCACCGTGACGTCGACGATTGCCTCCTCGCCCTGGACTGTCGCCGTGACGCCGCGGCCCGGGGTGGATCGGAAGCCCTTGAGAAGCAGTCGGTCCGGCCACTCGGCGGCGATTGCGCGAGCTACCGGGTGCTCCGAGCGGGACTCGACCGACGCGGCCGCCACGAGAAGTTCGGGCGGAGCATCCTGGGACACGGCCGTAACCGAGAGCAAACCCTCGGTGAGAGTGCCGGTCTTGTCGAAGACAACCGTGCTGACGAGGCGCGCGTCCTCAAGAACCTGCGGACCGCGAACGAGGATTCCAGAACGTGCGCCGCGACCGGTGCCAACCAGAATGGCGAGCGGGGTTGCTAGGCCGAGTGCGCACGGGCAACTGATGATGAGAACCGCGACCGCAGCAGTGAAGGCGGCGTTAACGTCGCCCGTGACGAGGAGCCACCCGCCCAGTGTGACGAGCGAGAGCCCGATGACGACCGGCACGAAGATGCTTGAGATCCGGTCCGCAAGGCGCTGGGTGCGCGCGCGACCTGAGAGGGCGTCGTCCACCATACGGGCTACCTGCGCGAGCATCGTCTCCGAGCCAACGCGGGTTGCCTCTACCGTGAGCGCGCCATCGACGACGATGGTGCCGCCAATGACTTCTGCGCCAAGCGACGCGAGAGTGGGGACCGACTCGCCGGTGATGAGGCTTGTGTCCACGCCAGCCGCACCGTCGACGACGAGGCCGTCTGTGGGAATCGCCTCTCCTGGACGGACAATGAATCGGTCGCCCAACTCGAGTTCGTCGCGCGCGATGACCGTGCCGTCTTCGAGACTGGCCGTGGCGCTTTGGCGCTGAGAGAGTGCCCGCACGGCGTCGCCGGCCTTAGCGGTTGACCGCACCTCGATCCACTTGCCAAGCAGGATGAGCGTGACGATCACCGCGCCAGTCTCGAAGTAGACGTGGGCAGCGAGCCCGCCGAGCAGGACGACCATGGACCAAGCCCACGCCGCAAAGGTGCCAAGCGAGACGAGCGTGTCCATGTTGACCGCCCCGTGCCTCAGTCCCTTGAGGGCGCTTCGGTGGAACGGCCAACCGCTGTAGAAGATCACTGGCGTACCCAGAGCGAATGCAAGCCACTCCCAGTTCTCGAACTGGAAGGCGGGCACCATCGAGATGAGCAGGACTGGCACGGAGAGGGCGAGCGCAACCCAGAATCGGTGGCGGTAGTCGGCGATGCGTGCGGCGTCGGCGCGCAGGTGGGCCGCGTGCTCATCGAACGGAGCGTCGGCGTCATGTGAGTCGTGGTTGCCGTGCGAATCGTGGGAGCCGTGCTCGAGGTGCGATGGGGCGGTGCCGGACTGGTGCGTAGCGGTGCCGGACTGGTGCGTAGTGGTGCCGGACTGGTGGCTGCCGTCCGAGTCGTGGCTTACATGGTCGGCAGGGGACGCAGTGTTATCGGGGGATTGGGTTTTGCGGCGCGTCGGCGTGAGCACTTCATAACCAAGTCCCGTGATCGCGGCCCGGGCCAGCGCGTCGAGCTCCTCGGATTCCACCGATCCATCAGGGTGCACCGTCGCTCGTCGAGTCGCAAGGTTGACCACAGCGTCCTCGACGCCAGGCAGCTGCGAGAGCCCGCGCTGGATGTTGGACGCGCAACCCGCGCAGGTCATCCCCCCAACCGCAAGATTGAGCGCAGCAGGGGCGGAAGGGTGATCGTGAAGCTGAGTCATGATTGCAGGTTAAACGTTACTGTGGACTGGAATGTCAAGACCGAGAACCTGGCAGCTATTGGCGTCGATGCAATCTGCCGGATCCAGCGACTCCGCCCGTCGCGATAGGGCGGTGAGTTCGCCCTTCGCCGCGAGCAGCGAGGCGATCTGCTGGTCGATCTCCGCAATGTGCCGATCAAGCAGCGCCCGCGTGTGGTGGCATGTGCCCTTTCCCTCGTCCTTCATGGTGAGGATCGAGCCTGCTTCGGACAGCGTTAGACCGGCCGCCTGGGCATCGCGCACAAAGCGCAAACGGTCAACAGCGTCGGGCCCATACTCGCGGTACCCGTTAGAAAGGCGACGCGGAGGCGCGAGCAAACCGAGGCTCTCGTAGTACCTGACCGTCTTCGCCGTGACGCCGCCCTGAGCGGCAAGCTCTCCAACTCGCATCCTTACATCGTACTGGAACCTTGCTAGGGTGAATAGATGCGCACTCAACCACGCCGTCTTGGCCTGCTCGGCGGCATCACCTGGCACTCCTCGATCGACTACGAACGCGCCCTTAACGAGGGCGTGAACGAGCAACTGGGCGGCTCGTCAAGCGCCGATCTCATCGTGCGTTCGTACGACTTCCAACAGATAGCGACGGCGCAAGCGGCCGGCGATTGGGAAGGGCTAAGCGCCACCTTTGCGAAGGACGCGCGCGCCCTCGAGTCGGCCGGCGCCGAGGCGATCTTGATCTGCGCCAACACCATGCATCTGGTCGCACCCCAAGTTCAGGCCGCCATTGGCATCCCCCTCATCCACATGCTCGACGCCACCGCAGACGCAATGGCGGCCGCCGGCGTGACGAGGGCTGCCCTCCTCGGCACCGGCTACACGATGCGCATGCCGTTCTACCGCGACCATATGGAAGCGCGCGGCATCGAAGTGATCCCGCCGGACGAGCCAGACCTCACCGCCATCCACGACCTCATCTACGAGGAGCTCGCCAGAGGCATCGTCCGCGATGAGGGCCGCGACCTGGTGCTCGGCGTCACCGGCAGGCTGCTCGATCAAGGAGCCCAAGGCGTCATCGCGGGTTGCACCGAGATTCCCCTGGTACTTACCCAGAACGACCTCGACGTTCCCTACTTCGACACCGTCAAGCTCCACGTCGCCGCCGCGCTTGAGTTCGCGCTGAGGGACTGAGCGGTGCCTAGCGACGGCCGCTGGCCGGGTTTTGTCGAGACGCTGGCCGCGTGGTGCGTGGTCCCCTACGACCGCTATGTAAACGGGGACGGCGGGCGCAGCAGCGAGGGCGACGGCGGGGATGGCCGCGGTGGTGAGAGCGAGAGCGAGGGAGTACGCACCGGCGCCGAACGCGCAGAAGTGCTAACCAACTTGGGCTTCGACGGCCTCGCGTGGGACTGGCGCGACGAGCACGTCGCAGTCTTCGAGGAACAACTAGACGCGCTCCAAGACCGCAACCTGGACCTCACCGCAATCTGGGCGCCAGTGCCCGACGCCACCGTAAGCCAAGCGCTCGAGGCCCAGGTTCGCGCTGCGTCGGGCAGGGGTTTGAAACCCCAACTGTGGGCGTGCGCAGAGTTTGGCGCGCCTGGCCCGGTGACCGAGGAGCGCGACCCAAGAGAGTTCGCAGACCGGTTAGAACCAATAGCGCGCCTCGCCGCAGAAACGGGCCTCACGGTCGCGCTCTACAACCACCTTGGCTGGGCCGGCGAGCCGCTGAACCAACTGCGAATCATCGAAGAACTCGACGCACGCGGGTTCAGCGGCGCCGGCATCGCCTACATGCAGCATCACGGACATGCGCACATCGACGACTTTGCCGAACTCTGGCCACAGTTCCAGCACGCCGTGGTCGCCCTGGGCCTCAACGGCATGCGCGACGGCGCGCATTGGGGCGACGGCAAGGTGCTGCCCTATGGCCACGGCCCGCGCGATCTTGAGCTCGCGCGGGTAATCGAGGCGAGCGGCTGGCGCGGCACGGTGGCGCTCCTCGGCCACACGATGGATCCGATTGAGGATCGGCTCGGCGACGACCTTGCCGGGCTTGAGTGGGTGGCGCGAGCGCTGGCCGCGAAGGTGCCGGAGCCGCACTGGCCGCACTGAGCTCCTCACCGCATCCCCTCCCAAAGACAATTGGGACGTTTCACCCGCACCGTGTGGCGCACCCAACGCAGCCCCCGCTAGGCGGCTAGCGTGGAGCCACAACCGAGGGAGTACGGGGGAGCATGACCGGCGAAACGCCACCGCGCATTCTGCAGTTCGGCTGGAGCGACACCTCCGTAAGGTGGTGCGACCGCCCGAACGTCGCTGCCGCGCGCATCGTCGCCTACGACCTCCACGGCCGCACCCCCCGCGAGCGCGCCAAGATGCTCCGCCGCATCGGGATTCGCCACATCATTTGGGATTGGCGAGACGAACACGCCCTCCAGTTCGACGCCGAACTTGACGCCCTGCGTGACCAAGGCGTTGGCGTTGCCGGCGTCTGGGCGCCCCACCCCCTGCCCGACGCTGGCGAACCCGATCACGACGCTCGGCTTGGCACCATCAACGCCCACGTTCGGCAGTTTGTCGTTGAGCTCGCCCGTCGCGGCGAATCACCAGACCTCTGGGTGGCCGTTGAGTTGGGCGACGAGGGCGTGGTTCCGGAAATCCACCCAGCGGCCGTGCTCGCACAGATTTGGCGGGCCGCAGACCACGTTGAGCCGCTCGTTCGCCTCGCAGCGGATCACGGCATGTGCGTGCTGCTCACCAACCACCTCGGATTCTTTGGCGAGCCACAGAACCTCGCGGCCCTCGTCGACGCCCTCGCGGAGCGCGGCCTCAACAACGTGGGCATCGCGTACCAGCAGCAACACGGCCACGCGCACATCGCAGACTTCGCGAGGCACCTCGACACGATGCGCCCCCACCTCGTCGCGATCGCGCTCAACGGCATGGACGCAGACGGTATCCAGACGGGCCGCAAGATCTTGCCGTTCGGCACCGGCCGCGCAGACCGCAAACTAGCCCACGTCATCGCCGCGAGCGGCTGGACGGGTCAGCTCGCCGTTCAAGGCCACAGCCGCGACGACGCCGAACTGCGACTGCTTGATTCGCTCGAAGGCCTCGCCTGGGTCATCGACCGCCAAGAGGGAAAGCGTCACCACCGGCCCGTGCCGCGCGTCGCCGCCCCCGCCTGGCCGACGACCGTAACCATGGCGTCGGGCATGCCAACCCCAGACACTGCCGTACCCGAACCCATCCACAGAGGGGCAGTGTCAATGACCGCACCAGACCCGTTCAGTGCTGGCACCCATGCGTTGCTCATGCACCTCGAGTCTGTGGGATTCCGTGGGGCGCCGCGCAGCTTTGGCTGGGATGACAAGGGCCGGCACCTCGTTGAGTGGGTCAACGGCATTCGCGCGGACCACCCCCAGGCGCCCGACGCTGCGCTTGACCCCGCGCGGATCGGCGCCTTTATGCGTGAGATGCACGACGCTCTTGCCAGTTTTGTGCCGCCCGCCGGTGTGCAGTGGTTTGAGGGTCTTCCAGGGCCGGGTGCGGACCTGATCATTCACCAGGACATTGCGCCATCGAACATTGTGGTGAAGCCCGACGGCCAGCTGGTGGCGATTGACTGGGATGCCGCGGCGCCGGGCACGCGGCTGTGGGACATCGCGCACGCTGCTCATGCGTTTGCGCCGCTTGCCCGTGGTGGGCTTGAGCCGCAGGCGGCGGCCGAGCGCTTGGCGCGATTCGCCGAGGGCTACGGGCTCAGCGATGCTCAGCGCGCCGAGTTGTTGCCGCTGCTCGCGGTGCGCTCCGAGCGCATGTACGAGTACTTGGACGCGATGCGCGTGACGGGCGAGTCTCCGTGGATCGAGCTGTGGGAGCGCGGGGTTGGCGTCGTGTGGAAGTCTGACGCGCAGTGGATTCGTGAGAACGAGCCGCACTGGCGCGGCGCGCTGCTCGTCGCCTGACGTTCTTCGCCGGTTGAGGTTGTTCGCCGCCTGAGCTCTATGGGCTGAGTTCTACCAGCCGAGTTTCTCCACGAGCTCCGCGGCGGTCTCGCTCGGCAAACGTCCAGAGTTCGATACCGTCACGTCGTCCAGCCCAAGCGCGTCAAGCGAGTCTTCAAGTTCCACGGTGCGCGCGTGGCCCCATGCCTGCCACTCGGGCTCGTGATCTCGCACCGTGATGCGTGACAGGCGCTCGACCTCCGGAGCCGTGACCCGCGCGATCGTGAGGTCCGCGTGGCCACCAGCGCTCGAGAACGCGAGGGTGTACCGAGCGCGGTCTGCCGCGTCTTCAACCACCCGCGCGATCACCATGCATCCGTAGCCGTTGGCGCGGTAGACGGGCGCGACGGCGGCCAGGTTCTCGAACATCAGTCCCTGATTGAAGGCGTCGCCCGGCGCGTCTGGCGACGCCTGGGACAAGTAGTCGCCGTCGATCATCGCGCACCGCATGCCACGCTCGGCGAGAAGGTCGAAGACAGCGCCGGCGACCTTCGTCTTTCCAGCGCCAATGGTGCCGTTGACCACCAGCACACGCGTCGGCAGCTCCTTGGCGAAGCACACCGAGCGCTCGTCCTCCTTGTAGTCGCCGTATGGTGTGATCCGCACATAGCCGAGCGAGTCATAGAGGCCAAGCGCTTCCGGCTGCGCCGTGCCCGTCTCGAGCACGATGCGCACGGCTCCGGCCCGGAGCGCCGCCGTCTCGATCTCAGTCATTAACTCGCGCGCAATCCCGCGTCCGCGGTGACCGGGGCTCACGTAAAGCCGCTTCACTTCAACTGAACCGGCGCCCGTGTCGAATGGTGACCACCGCAGTAGCGCCGTGCCCGCCGGCTCGTCACCCTCGGCGACCGCGAGTAGCGAGGTGACCAGAGCGTCGGGCGGCATGTGCAGCGCAAAGTCTTCGTCAGCGTCGGGCTCTCCGTAGCGAACGAACAGCTCTGTTTGTTGGGCGGCCCACAGCGAGTTGGCCGCCGGGTCGTCGAGTGGCACCGAGCGAATTGTGGTCATGGGCATAGCGTATGAGGATGGAGAAGGTTGGATTTCTCAGTTTTGGTTGGTACAGCAGCGCGCCCGGCTCACAGGTGCGGTCCGCGAGCGAGACGCTGCTCGACACCGTGCGGCTCGCCGAGGCCGCCGAGGATGCCGGCATGGACGGCGCCTGGATTCGCGTGCACCACTGGGAGCAGAACCTCACGTCGCCGTTCCCCATCTTGACCGCGATGGGGCGGGCGACCTCGCGCATTGAGCTCGGTACCGGCGTCATCAACATGCGTTACGAGAACCCGCTGTACATGGCCGAGATGGCTGCCACTGCGGACCTGCTCGTTGGCGGGCGGTTGCAACTTGGGGTTTCGCGCGGGTCGCCGGAGATGGCGCTCGATGGTCCCGGGGACTTTGGCTACCCCCTGCCCGACGGCCTCATGCCGGTTGAGGATGCCGCCGCGCGTATTGCGCTGTTTAGGCGGGCGATTGCTGGGGACGGGATCGCTGAACCGGCCGCTCACGCCCATGTGCTGCCGGGGCGACTGCTGCCGATTCAGCCGCAGTCGCCGGGGCTGTCGGAGCGAATCTGGTACGGAGCCGGCAACACGGAATCTGCGGTGCGGGTTGGCGAGCTTGGCATGCATCTCATGTCATCGACCCTGGTATTGGAGGCAACGGGCGAGCCGCTCGATGTTCTGCAGGCTCGGCAGATCGAGGCCTTCCGGGGGTCGTGGCGCGATGCCGGGCACGCGGGGGAGCCGCGGGTTTCGATCTCGCGCTCCGTCATGCCCATCGTTGACGACTTGTCGCGTTTGTATTTTGGGCCGTACCTCGAGAAGGAGCGCCTCGGCGGCAACCGCGACCAGATAGGCGAGATCGACAACATGGTGAGCACGTTTGGCAAGACGTACGTTGGCGAACCGGAAAAGCTCATTGACGAGCTACGGGCCGACGCTGCGGTTGCCTCCGCGGACACGCTCTTGGTTACGGTGCCGAGCCAGTTGGGCGCGGACTTCAATCACGGATCGTTTGTGGCGCTGGCCGGGATTCGTGACGCGCTCCGCTGACGGTTCGGTGTTTTCCAGGGCGCCCGTGATCGTCGCGCTGGTTGCAGGGTGCTTGGTGGCGTGGGGTGCATTTTCGTTGCTTGGCTACATCGAGGATGCGGACCTCGCGGCGTTCTGGCTACGCCTCGCGGCGGGCATTGTGCTCGCAGGGGTCACGGTCTGGGCGGCGTCTGCGCAGCGGTGGTTGCTGACCTGCTTCCTCGCGCTCGCCTGCTGCATCACGCCTGTTGCAGGGGGTTGGACCTGGGTGCAGTTGGTGTACATCGCGCTCGCCGTGTGGATGCTTGCGCGCGTCTGGAATGAGCTCACTCACAACCGCAAGCCGTCCGGACCCGCGTAGCGCGACGCGGGACCTCAGGCGCGAGCGAGAAGTCCCTTGATCGCGCTCGTGAAGAACGTCAAACCATCGGTCCCCGTGCGGCCACCCTCAAGGGAATCGGGGCCAAACCCGGGCTCCACTGCGTGCTCCGGGTGCGGCATGAGGCCAACGACGTTGCCGCGAGCGTTCGTGATGCCAGCGATGTCGCGGCGCGACCCATTCGGGTTGAAGCTCACGTAGCGGAACGCAACGCGACCCTCACCCTCGAGCTCATCGAGGGTGCGCTCATCCGCGACGTACTGGCCGTCTTGGTTCTTGAGCGGGATCGTGATTTCTTCGCCGGAGCGGTATTCGCTGGTCCAGGCCGTGTCTGCGTTCTCGACGCGCAAGGTCTGGTCGCGGCAGATGAAGTGCAGGTGCTCGTTCTTGATCATTGAGCCAGGCAGCAGGTGCACCTCGGTGAGCACCTGGAAGCCGTTGCAGATTCCGAGCACCGGGAGGCCACCGTTCGCGGCATCAACGATCGAGTCCATGATCGGCGAGAACCGCGCAATGGCCCCCGCGCGCAGATAGTCGCCATACGAGAATCCGCCTGGCAGAACTACCGCGTCGACGTTTTCAAGCGAGTCGGAACCGTGCCACAGAGACACTGCCTCCGCGCCGGCGAGTCCAACCGCCCGCAGCGCGTCGCGATCGTCGAGCGTCCCAGGAAAGGTGACGACGCCGATCCGAGCAGTCATGCGAGCAGATCCTTGGCGGACGTCGCGTCGCTAGCGGCCTCGTCACCAGAGTGAGCGTCAGCAGAAGGCGCATCGCCAATGCGAGTCAACCCGTGACCGCCATGCCCATGCCCGTGGCCGTGCTCACCATGACCACCGCTGCCGTGCCCACCGCCGTGCCCACCGCATCCGCAACCGGACCCAACAACCTTGACCTGCACAACGTCCTCAATCACCGGGTTGCTGAGCACGGTCTCGGCCGCCTTGCGCACCGTCGCGAGCACCTCGTCGGTGACCTCGCCATCAACAGTGATCTCGAAGCGCTTGCCCTGTCGAACCTGCTCAACGTCGGCAAAGCCGAGGCGAGCAAGCGCAGACCCAACTGCCTTGCCCTGTGGGTCAAGAATCTCGGGCTTCGGCATCACGTGAACGAGGATGGTGGCCATGCGGAAAGTCTACCGGGCCGCTCAGCACACCCAGTTGTACGTCTGCGGCAAGAGGGTGAGCCACGTGTCGATCGTCCCGCTGTCTGAAACCCAATACGCGCGCCCTCCCGCGTAGAGGTAGAAGGTCCCAACATCGTCGCCCGGCCCAGGCGCCGCCACAACGGCAAGTCCACGAATCGGCACACCCACCGAAAACCCCCGCCCGCCCGACGCTGCGGCGGCTTGCGCTGTAGGCGTCGCCCAGTCGTCGCGAGCGATGGGGAACCAGGTGCGACCTCCGTGTTCGAGGGTTTCGTTGCCGCACGCCGGGTAGTACTGCACTCCAGCTTCCTTGCTCGAGTAGCCGGATGGGGCCGGCGCCAACCGGAGGTTGGCGACGATGAGGCCGGCCACGATCACGAGAACCGCCGTGACGGCGATCAGCACCCACCACTTCTTGGTCATGCAATGAGAACGTACACGCGGCCCGCTCCGTTGGGGTGGGTCGTGGAAGTGCGATAGCACGATTCCACGCGAGACCTGCGGCGCAGTCAGTTCTTGGCGAGCCTGTCGTACGCCTCGAGGTAGCGCTCGCGCGTGCGCTCAACGACGTACGCCGGCAGCGGCGGCGGCGCCTCACCCGAGTTCCGGTCCCAGCCCGACTCAGACGAGATCAACCAGTCGCGCACGTATTGCTTGTCGTAACTGGGTTGCGCGTGGCCCGGCTCCCAAGAATCGGCTGGCCAGAAGCGGCTCGAGTCCGGCGTCAGCACCTCGTCGCCAATGATCAGCGCCCCAGAAGAGTCGCGACCAAACTCAAACTTGGTGTCAGCGAGGATGATCCCGGTCGCCCGCGCAATCTCGTGCGCTCGCTCATACAGTCGCAACGTGAGGTCGCGCAACGCGGTGGCATCCTCGAGACCGATCTCCGCCACCACCTTGTCAAAGCTCACGTTCTCGTCGTGAAGCCCAAGTTCGGCCTTGGTCGCGGGAGTAAAGATTGGCTGCGGCAACTTGGATCCGTCAACGAGCCCTGGAGGCAGCGGTACTCCGCACACCTCTCCGCCCGCCACGTACTCCGCGAGACCCGAGCCCGTGAGGTACCCGCGCGCAACACACTCCACGGGGAACATGTCCAGGCGGCGACACACGATTGCCCGCCCAGCCACAGCGTCGGGCACTGGGGCCTCAACTGTGTGGTTGGGAATGATGTCGCGAATCTGGTCAAACCACCACAGGCTAAGCGCCGTCAGAATGGCACCCTTACCAGGGATTTCAGTTGGCAATACCCAGTCAAAAGCAGAAATCCGGTCCGACGCTACAACGAGTACCACGTCGCCTTGCGGGTGCGGGGTGGTGGGTTCGTAGAGGTCCCGAACCTTGCCGGAGTAGGTGTGACGCCAGCCCGGCAGTTCAGGCGCTGGCGGGATGTTGGCGGCCGGGGCCGGCGAGTCTTCGGCAGGCGAGCTGGTCGCCCGCGCGCTCTCCGCAGCCATCAACCCACGACCTCCGAGGCCTTGAGTGCGATGTCCACGCGGTGGTGTGAGCCGGGCAGTGAGATCGCGTAGACCCCCGCGTAGGCGCGTTCGCGAGCAGCGGCGAGGCCACTGCCCGTTCCCACGACCGTGAGCACGCGACCACCGGCAGACACGAGCGTGCCTGCCTCGTCTGCCGTGCCGGCATGCAAGACGTGGACTCCGTCGAGCGCCTCTGCAGCCTCGATGCCCGTGATTGGGTCGCCCTTGCGCGGGTTGGCGGGGTAGCCGTCGGCCGCTATTACAACCGTCACTGCTGCGTCGTCGCTCCACTGCAAAGCCGCGATGTCCGCGAGCCTGCCCTGCGCCGCTGCGAGCAGCACGCCGCCGAGCGGGGTCTCGAGCCGTGCAAGCACCACTTGAGTCTCTGGGTCTCCAAAGCGAGCGTTGAATTCGACGACGCGAAGCCCGGCGCTAGTGAGCGCTAGTCCGCAATAGAGCACACCTGTGAACGGCGTGCCACGACGGACCATCTCGTCGACAGTTGGCTGGGCCACGCGCTGCACCACCTCGGCAACGAGGCCCGGAGGCGCCCACGGCAGCGGGGTGTAGGCGCCCATCCCACCGGTGTTGGGGCCATCGTCCTTGTCGTATGCGCGCTTGAAGTCTTGGGCGGGCTGCAGCGGGATCACCGTGGACCCGTCGCATAGGCAGAACAGGCTGACTTCTGGGCCATCGAGATAGTCCTCAACAACCACCGTGCCGCCGGCCGCGAAGATCGCTTCCGCGTGCTCGATCGCCTCGTCACGGTCGTTCGTCACGACCACACCCTTGCCTGCGGCCAGGCCGTCGTCCTTCACTACGTAGGGGGCGCCAAACTCGTTGAGCGCACCAATCAGCGCGCCGAGTTCGTAGCAAGTGCGACTTGCGGCAGTAGGCACTCCCGCGGCGTCCATGACCTCTTTGGCAAACGCCTTGGAACCCTCAAGCATCGCGGCAGCGCCTGAAGGCCCAAACACGGGGATGCCGAGGGCGCGAACCGAGTCCGCGACTCCCGCGACAAGGGGTGCCTCAGGGCCCACAACTACGAGGTCCGCGCCAAGCTCTTTAGCCAAGTCAGCTACGGCCACTCCGTCATTGGGATCGCAATGGTGCAAGGTCGCGAGCGTCCCAATCCCCGGGTTGCCGGGCACCGCGTGAAGCGCAGAAACCGCCGGGTCCTTGCTGAGTGACAGAGCGAGAGCGTGCTCGCGCGCGCCAGAGCCAACGAGAAGGATGATCACGGCCTTGAGTCTACCGAGGGTGGCCACTGCGAGGCACGTGGGCTTGCGCTTCCGATGCGCGCTGCCGATGCGCGCGACGTCACCGCCACGAAGCCCGGTTCACCCCACACCCAGTTCACCCACACCGGCCCACGCCCAACCCGCCACGCGGCAATCCGCCGGCCCCAGGTCCCGGGCCATCCCCCGCTTATTGCGGGTACTTTAGGGATTCCTAAAACAGCCGGCAGAGGTGAGGCGACCGGTCGCGACAAGGTTCCG
>Ga0164241_10000503_pt1 | contig 70502 bp, 66 predicted proteins | sample OricomyardsoilBY_FD_108780 | JGI IMG/M metagenome (GOLD analysis project Ga0164241, IMG submission 108780) | Backyard soil microbial communities from Emeryville, California, USA - Original compost - Back yard soil (BY) | ecosystem: Environmental > Terrestrial > Soil > Unclassified | place: USA...
CCCGACTTGGCGCCGAACTTGCCGTCGGCGACGAGCTGCTTGAGCCCCTGGTGGACGTAGAAGGTCTCCCCGTAGGACTCGTTGAGGTGCTCGGCGACGTGCAGCACGGTGTCGAGGCCGAGCAGGTCGGTGAGGAAGAAGGGGCCCATCGGCGAGACGTTCGCCGCGGTGAACGCCTCGTCGATTGCCTTCAGCGAGAGACCCTGCTCGTCCTGGGCGCGCCAGACCTCGCCCATCGTCGCCATCAGGATCCGGTTGACGACGAAGCCGGGCACCTCGCCGCAGACGACCGGCTGCTTCTTGATCGCCTGGGCGAAGTTGTAGGCGACCGTGGCGGTTTCCTCGGAGGTCTCCTCGCCGGCGATCACCTCGACCAGCGGCATCACCGAGGCCGGGTAGAAGAAGTGGAAGCCGACGACCTTGTCGGGTCGCAGCGTCGCCTCCCCCATCTCGGAGATCGAGAGCGAGGAGGTGTTGGAGGCGAGGATCGCGTGGCCCGGGGTGGCGGCGTCGAGCTCGCGGAAGACGTCCTGCTTGATCTCGATCCGCTCCGGCACCGCCTCGACGACGAAGTCGACGTCGCCGAACCCCTCATATGTCGTCGTGCCGGTGACCAGCCCCATCACCTCGGCGAGACGGGCGTCAGCCTGCTCCTGGGTCAGCTTCTCCTTCTTGACCAGGCGGCCCAGCTGTCCCTCGGTGACCGCGCGCGCCTTCTCGACCGCGGCGTCGACGAACTTCTGGTCGATGTCCTTGACGACGACGGGGATGTCGGCCGCGGCGATCGCCTGGGCGATCTCACCGCCCATGGTGCCGCCGCCGACGACGGCGGCCTTGGAAACGAACATTTCGCTTGAAACTCCTCAGGTCGGGGGCGGCCGAAGGCTATCGGTGCGGGGTTGAGGTTTTCGCGATGCTGCCGATAAGGCTCTTTCATGCTTCGGCGGGGAACGGTCTCGATCTGCGTGTGGGCGTGCCTGCTGGCTGGCGCGACCAGCGCCAGCGCGGCGGTGCCGCAGGCGACGCTGCTGCCTGGCGGGCGTGCCGTGGCGCCGGCCTCGGCGCCGCCGTCGGTCAAGGCGATGATCGAGGCTGCCAACCGGATCCGCCACCGGCCCTATCGCTGGGGCGGCGGCCATCGCGATTGGACCGCGCGCGGTTACGACTGCTCGGGCTCGGTCAGCTACGTGATGCACGCCGCCGGCCTGCTCGATTACCCACTCGACTCGCGCGGCTTCATGCGCTGGGGCGGCGGCGGAGCGGGCAGTTGGGTGCGGATATACGCCAACAACGGACACGTCTTCGCGGTGATCGCCGGCCTGCGCTGGGACACCTCGATGACCGACGACGGCGACCGCAGCGGCCCCGGCTGGAGCGAATACATGCGCTCGGGCGATGGCTTCCGCCTACGCCACCCGCTCGGCCTCGAACAGGCGTCACCCCTCTCCCCCTAACGAACTGCATCAACTTTTCTATCTGGCAGATAGAAAAGTTGATGCAGTTCGGCGTTTTCTGATGCCGACAGGCGGTACAAGGGCCCGCGGCGATCCTTGTACCCGAGTACAAAGGCATCTTCGAGCTGCCGTCGCTAGGCTCTTTTGGCTCTTCTTAAGGGGAGTGGACCGGTAACCGACCGCGCCCGCCGACCGGGCGCGACGCCAAGCGAGGGACGACCAGAGCGATGACCCGTATCCGCCAGCAGAACGTGACCGCAGCCCAGTGGAGCTCCAACGGGGAGGCCCTTGGCGCGCTCGACCTGACCCTGCCCGAGAACAACGCCTTCGGCGCCAACGTCTTCTCCGTCGCCGTGCAGCGCGAACGCCTGCCCGCCGACGTCTTCGAGAAGCTGCAGGCGACCCTCGAGGGCGGCGAGGCGCTCGACCCCAGCCTTGCCGACGCCGTCGCCGAGGCGATGAAGGAGTGGGCGCTGGAGAACGGCGCCACCCACTTCACCCACATGTTCCAGCCGCTGACCGGTTCGACGGCGGAGAAGCACGACTCCTTCTTCGAGCCGAAGGGCGGCGAGGGCGCCTCCCTTGCCGGCTTCTCCGGCAAAGAGCTGATCCAGGGCGAGCCCGACGCCTCCTCCTTCCCGACCGGTGGCGTCCGCGCCACCTTCGAGGCGCGCGGCTACACCGCCTGGGACCCGACCTCCCCCGCCTTCATCCTCGAGAACCCCAACGGGGCGCTGCTCTGCATCCCGACCGCCTTCGCCTCCTGGACCGGCGAGGCGCTCGATGGCAAGATCCCGCTGCTGCGCTCGATGGACGCGCTCTCGCGCTCGGCGATCAAGGCACTGCGCCTGCTCGGCGACAACGAGAGCCAGCGGGTCTTCACCACGGTCGGACCCGAGCAGGAGTACTTCCTGATCGACGAGCAGTTCTTCTTCGAGCGTCCAGACCTGATCACCACCGGACGCACCCTGTTCGGCGCCAAGCCACCCAAGGGCCACGAGCTCGACGACCACTACTTCGGCTCGATCCCGGAGCGGGTGCTCGCCTTCATGATGGAGTCGGAGCTCGAGGCACGCAAGCTCGGCATCCCGGTCAAGACCCGCCACAACGAGGTGGCGCCGGGGCAGTACGAGATCGCGCCGGTCTTCGAGAACTCCAACGTCGGCTCTGACCACCAGCAGCTGATGATGCAGGTGCTGGAGAGCGTCGCCCGTCGCTACGGGCTGGTCTGCCTGCTGCACGAGAAGCCCTTCGCCGGCGTCAACGGCTCGGGCAAGCACAACAACTGGTCGATGAGCACCGACAGCGGCTCCAACCTGCTCGAGCCCGGTGACACGCCGGCCGACAACATCCACTTCCTCTTCTTCTGCGCAGCGGTGATCCAGGCGGTCAACAAACACCAGGGCCTGCTGCGCGCCTCGGTCGCCAACATCGGCCAGGACCACCGCCTCGGCGCCAACGAGGCACCACCGGCGATCATCTCGATCTTCCTCGGCGGAGAGCTGGAGAAGGTCTTCGAGGCGATCGCCAGCGGCGAGGGTGACCCGCACACGCCGGCCTCCTTCCTCGAGCTCGGCGCGACCGTGCTGCCGGCCCTGCCGATGCACGGCGGCGACCGCAACCGCACCTCGCCCTTCGCCTTCACCGGCAACAAGTTCGAGTTCCGGGCGCTGGGCTCGAGCATGTCGCTTGCCTTCCCCAACACGGTGCTCAACACGATCGCCGCCGAGGCGATCGACGAGCTGGCCGACAAGCTGGAGGCGAAGACGAGCGGCGGCATGGACATCGCCGAGGCTGTGATCGAGGTAGTCAAGGAGTCCTACTCAGCCAACAAGCAAGTCTGCTTCGGCGGTGATAACTACGACGAGGCCTGGCACGCCGAGGCCGAACAGCGCGGGCTGAAGAACCTGCGCACGACGCCCGACGCGCTGCCCGAGGTCGTCACCGAGCAGACGATCGCCGCCTTCGAAAACTACGAGGTGCTCTCCAAGCGTGAGCTCGAGTCGCGCTACGAGGTCTGGGTCGAGCAGTACGCGATCCGCGCCAACATCGAGGCCGAGACGACCCACTCGATCGCCAAGACGATGATCCTGCCGGCGGCACTGCGCTACCTGGCACTGATCAACGAGTCGGGCGTCGCCGAGGGCGTCGCGGGTGAGGTCAAGGAGCTGCTCTCGTCCATGGGCCAGTCGCTCGCCGAGCTGGAGGCGGCAAACGCCGACCCCGGCCTCGAGGGCATCGAGTGGGCGATCTTCGCCCGCGACAAGCAGATTGCCGCGATGGAGAAGGTGCGAGAGGCGGCCGACAAGCTGGAGAAGGTCGTCGCCGACGATCTCTGGCCTCTCCCCAAGTACGAGGAGATGCTCTTTATCAAGTAGGTGATTCGGGGCAGGGCCGGCGGGGGCTTCGCTTAACTTTTTCGAGATCGGACAACGCCGTCCGAGAGCGGAAACCGCGAAAAAGTACAAGACGCTTCGCCCCCGCCGGCCCTGCCCCGTTCAGCAGCTTGGGAGATTCGCTAGCTGCTCGGGGCAAGCGATCGCGTAGGCATTCTGTGTCAGCCAACGCTGGCGCAGATGGCGTAGACCCTCAGGTCGATTGAGGTGTCGATTGTCGTTGAGTTGTTGAAGAGCTGGACTGACCAGGCGGTGCCGGTGCCGTTGGGGGCGCTGAGCGAGACCATGACCTGGCGCTGCTGACCGCCCTGGCCCGCATTGGTGCCTAGATCGGTGCCCCCGCCGATCACCCGCTTGCCCGCCGGGCAGCTGACTGTCTTCACTTCGCTGAGGCCGCGCATGCCGCCGCTGTTCTCGATGAAGACGCCACCGAAGGTTTGATTGACGACCTCGTAGCCGGACACGCCCGGCGCGCCGGTTGCTCCTTTGTCTCCTTTGGACCCTTTGTCGCCCTTGACGCCTTTCGACCCTTTGGGGCCCTGCGCTCCTCTGGGGCCCTGAGGACCGGCGGGCAGCCTTCCGAAGACCCTGCATGTCACCTTTGTCCCGCTCGTCCTCCCTTGGATCGGATTGGACGACCCAAATACCCCCGCCGAGTCCGCGTCAACCCGCGATATACGGGGGCTGACGCGGACTCGTGTGATTTAGGGGCGCACGCGCCGCCGCGCAAGCGGCCAACCCTGCGGCGCGAGGCTAGTGGCGCGGCAGCACGCGCATCGGCAGGCCGCCGCGCGGGGAGAGCGTCGGCATCTGACGCACCGTCATCGTGCGGCCCGGCATCGCGTCGAGGCGCAGCTTCTGCAGCAGCATCGTCGCCACCAGCTTCACCTCGGTCTGGCCGAAGCGCTTGCCGATGCAGATGCGACGGCCACCGCCGAAGGGGATGTAGGCGCCACGCGGCAGCGCTGCCTTGCGCTCGCGGGTGAAGCGCTCGGGAATGAACGCCTCAGGCTCCGGAAAGAACTCGGGGATGCGGTGGCTGGCCCAGGAGCAGTAGTTGACGTAGGCGCCACGGGCGACTTGGCAGCCGTTGAACTCGAAGTCGCGCACCGCCCGCCGCGGACCGATCCAGGCCGGCGGGTAGAGGCGCAGCACCTCGTCGAGCACCATGTCGAGATAGGGCATCTCACGCTCGAGCGTGTCGATGTCCGGAGCAGCGCCGTCGAGCACACGGTCCTGCTCCTCGCAGAGCTTGGCGACGACGTCGGGGTGGCGAGCCAGCTCGTGCATCATGAAAGTCAGAGTCGAGGTCGAGGTGTCGTGACCGGCGAACATCAGGGTCATCAGCTGATCGCGGACCTCCTTGTCGGCGAAGCCCTCCCCCGCCTCGTCCTTCACTCCAAGCAGCAGACTGAGGATGTCCATCTTCTCCGGGTCTGGATTGCGCCTGCGCTGGACGATCTCGCCGTAGACGATCTCGTCCAGCACGGCACGCGAGCGCACCATCTTCGACCAGGGCGAGCGGGGCCCGCGCAGCAGGCGCAGGTGGAAGTCGATGCCGTAGAAGCCGAGCGCCCGCTCGAAGTGCTCGGCAGCGGCAGCGCCCTTGCCAGCTTCGTCGGGATCGAGGCCGAGCAGCGCCCGCATCGCGATCCGCATCGCCAGGCCGCGCATCCACTCGTAGATGTCGACCACCTGGTTCGGCCGCAGCCGCTCAATCGCCGGCCTGGTCTCGGCCACCATCGCCTCCACCGAGGCGGAGACCTGCTCGCGGTGGAAGGCCGGCATCATGATCTCCCGCGCCCGGTCGTGGTAGGCGTCGTCGATGGTTAGCAGCCCGTCGCCGAGCAGCGGAATCAGGTCGCCGAAGCTCGACTCGCGCCAGTGGAAATTCTCCGGGTGGCCGACGGTGACGAAGTGGTTGGCTTCGGGACCGAGCATGAAGATGACCTGGCTGTGCAGGAGGCGGGCACTGAAGATCGGCCCGTGCTCCTCGTAGAGGGAGAGCAGCAGCGGCAGCGGATCGGTCCCGACCTGCCGGGTGCGGGCAAGGCTGAAGTCCTGAGGTCCCGGCGGGTAGGCGCCCCGGCGGCGCACCTTGATCTCGGCACGGACGTCTTCGGCGACGCGGCGCACGGGATTGGCGCTCAGCTGCTCGGGCGGCTCGACGCGCGAAGTCGGCTTGGCGGGGCTCTCCACAGACACGGGCCAACAATCCTAGTTGGCTGACCGGCCAAACGGCCTAAGAGCCTGTCTAAGACCCGGCGGCAAGCTGGCCGCAGGCGGCGGCGATGTCGCGGCCGCGGGTGAGCCGGACGGTGGCGGTGAGATGGTGCTCGGCGAGGATCGACCGGAAGCGCTCGATCTGCTCGGGGGGCGAGCCGTCGTAGGCGCCGGTCGGGTTGTAGGGGATCAGGTTGACCTTGTAGGTGCGCGGGTCGAGCAGGGCGGCGAGCTGGCGGGCGTGCTCGGCGTGGTCGTTGACGCCGTCGAGCATCACGTACTCGACGAAGACCTTGCGACGACGGCGCCCCCGGTAGCGCTCGCAGGCGGCGAGCACCTCAGCCAGCGGGTAGCGATCGTTGACCGGCATCAGCTGTGAGCGCAGACCGTCGTTGGGGGCATGCAGGGAGAGGGCGAGGCTAATCGGCATCTCGCACTCGGTGAGGCGGTCGATGCCGGGCACCCAGCCAACCGTGGAGATCGCCGTGCGGCGGTGGGTGACGCCGAGGTCGGGGAGCCGCTCGCAGGCGCCGAGCACGGCATCGAGGTTCATCGTCGGCTCCCCCATCCCCATGAAGACGACGTGGTCGATCTCTTCGGAACGGCGAAAGTGCAAGGCCTGGTCGAGAATCTCGTCGGCGCTGAGGTTGCGGCCGAACTTCATCTGCCCGGTGGCGCAGAAGGAGCAGGTCAGCGGACAGCCCGACTGCGAGGAGAGGCAGACCGAGCGGCGCCCGTCGCGATAGCGCATCAGCACCGCCTCGATCGGCCGGCCGTCGGCGGTGTGGAAGAGCGCCTTAACCGTCCCGTCGTCGGACTTCGCCTCGGTCTGGAGCGCCAGCGTGGAGATCGGCACGGCGCCAGCGAGGCGCTGGCGCAGCGCCGCCGGCAGGTTCGTCATCTCCTCAAAGGAGCGCGCCCCACGCGCCACCCAATCCCAAACCTGGGAGGCACGGTAGTCGGGCTCGCCGGCCGCGGCGAGCGTGCTGTCGAGGAGCGCGCGGTCCACCTGGCGAGTCTAGGCGAGCGGCGAAGCGGCGCTCTCGAGCTGCGGCAGGACCTCGGCGGCGGCGCGGTCGCCGGCCTGCAGGGCCCCCTCCATGTAGCCGTTCCAGACCGTCGCGGTCTCGGTGCCGGCCCAGTGCACGCGGCCGACCGGCTCACGCAGGGCCGGGCCGCTGTCCGTCCAGCCACCGGGCCCGAAATTCGAGGTCGGCCCGCCTTCGGACCACTCCTCGGCCGCCCAGGCCTGTTCGGCGTAATCGAGGGGCTCCGCCGCCCGCGGGCCGAAGAGGCGCTCGAAGCAGTCGAGCACCGCGGTGCGCCGCTCGGCCGGCGCCATCGCCGCCATCTCGCGCGCCTCGGGACCGCCGACGAAACCGAGCATCACCCCCGCCGAGCCGTCCCGTGGCGAGCTGTCGAAGGTCAGCGTCACCGGCCCGGCATCGGTGACCGACTCGCCGCTGAGACCGTCGGCGCGCCAGAAGGGCTCCTTGTAGAGCGCCACGCACTTGGAAAGCGCGCCGGGCCAGAACTGCTCGGCTAGCTGGCGGCGCTGCTCGGGCAGAGCCGGGTCGAAATCGATCCCGGCGGCAAGCACCGGTGGCAGGGCAACGATCGCCCGCTGCGCCTCAAGCTCGATTCCATCGGCAAGAACTCGAATCGCCTCATCCGTCTGCTCGATGCGGCGCACCGGAGCATTCAGCCGCACCCGCTCGCCGAGCGAAGCGGCGATGCCGAGCGCCAGGGTCTGCGCACCGCCGTCGAGACGATCCTGCTGCGCACCGCCCTCGGTGTCGATCAGCTTGTCGAAGCTGCCCGCGGAGCGAATGTAGAAGAGGGCGTGCAGCATCGAGAGCTCCTCCGGCCCGGTGCCCCAAATGGTGCGACCGGCCAAGCCGAGCATCTCGCGAGCGATCGGGGTGCGCACGTTCGCCGCGCACCACTCGGCGAGGGTTTCGCTATCGAGCTCGGCGGCACGATCGGCGGCCCAGGGTTGCTCGACATCGATATCTCGAGCGAGCCGGGCGATACGACGGCGGGCGACGAAGATGTCCCAGAGGACGACCAGGCCAAGGCGCGGGATCGTGCCGCGGTAGCGGCGCCGCTTGCCGCCCACGTCGAGCAGGTTCCGGCCTGCGCCGAACTGCGGGAAGCTCTCGATCCCAAGCCCAGCGGCGAGTCCCTGCACGCGCGAGTGGTCGGAGCCAACCCACTGGCCACCGAGGTCGACTTGCACTCCGTCGCCAAGCGTCGCATTGAGCAACCGGCCGCCGACCCGGTCGCGCGCCTCGAGCGCAACCACCTCGTGACCCGCGTCAACCAGAGCACGCGCCGCGCGCAAACCGGAGAGCCCCGCGCCGACCACGACGACGTCGACCCTCGACCGCGATCCCTCAGCCATGGATCTTCTCCCCTCGCTCCAGCATGCCGACGTACTTTCGCAGCCGCCGCTGCCGCGTCTCCGGTTTCTTCGCGTCCTCGAGCCGGTAGAGGATCGCGTAGCGGTTGGCGCTGTCAAGTGTCGCGAAGAACTCGCGGGCGGCCTCGTTGCCATCGAGCTCACGCTGGAGATCGTCCGGGACCGTCGCGGCGCGCTGACCCGCGTAGGCCGCCTCCCATCGCCCATCGGCTTTCGCCGCCTCGACCTCGACCAGGCCGGTAGCGCGCATCGCACCCGCGGCGATCAGCTCGATGGCCTTGTCGCGATTGATCCGCGACCACTTGCCGCGCGGCCGCCGCGGCGTGAAGCGCTGCAGGAAGAACTTCTCGTCGAAGCCACGCTTCTGGCTGTCGATCCAGCCGAAGCAGAGCGCCAACTCAAGCGCCTCGGCATAGGTGATGCTCGCCACGCCCGAGCCCTTCTTGGCGATCTTCAGCCAGAGCCCCGCTGAGTGCGCGTGGTTGTCCTCCAGCCAGGCCTCAAAGGCTGCCGACGAAGCAAAGAGGAGAATCGACAGGTCGTCGGCCATCGTCCGGTGTCAGTCAGCGTCGGTCAAGCTGCGAACGGGTCCATCGCCCTGATCCCGTCGAAGCGGCGAAAGTCACGGTCGCGGGTGTAGATAGTGCCGACGCCGTGCTGGCGCATCAGAGCAGCGATGTGAGCGTCCGGAACCTGCCGCCCGCGTGTCATCTGCGGCGCCGTCGATGCATAGATATCGAGAAAGCCGGCGTCCTCCCCTGGCGCACGAACGTGCGGCCGGGAAAGAAGCGATGCCACCGACCGAATGGCCTCCGCCGGGGTCAGCGGTCGCTCGTTGAAGCCCGGGTGCGTCGCGATCCGCACGAAACCCATCAGCGCGGGCCAGAAGACGTAGAGCAGGTCGGGACCGCGGGCGAGCCGCTCAATCAGCTCACTGGCGACACCACCCACATCGGTGCCGGTATCGGTCGCATAGACCAAGACATTGGTATCGACCGTTGCACTCATTTGCCTTTCACCCCGAACTCTTCGGAGTCGAGGATGCGCCAAACCGCATCCTTATCCTCCAGGTCGACCTTCAGCCCGAGGTCCTTGCGCACCCATTCCAGAGGAGGCAGCTTGGGGATTCGCTCGTCGTCCAGGCCGATGACCAGCAACTCGGATGCCACCTGACCCATGCTCTTGCCCTCGACGGCCGCACGGCGGCGCAGATCGGCGAGGACAGTCGCGTCGATATCAAGCGTCGTCCGAGGCATGATGCGTGATGATATTGAAATTGTCATCTGATGTCCAATCAAGTGTGCGGGGCGAGTCTTCTTGGCGTCGACGCTAGACCCTCCCGACGCACGCATGGCGCGCAAGGGAGCGCGCCTTCCGCGCGGCTCGATCTCGGGTTACAGTGACGCCGTGAGCGAGCGCGACGGCATCGAGGCTCTGACCGAGGCGATCGAGCGCTACAACGAGGCCTGGAACGCGCAGGACCTCGAGGCAATCGTCGCCATGCACGCGCCCGACATGGTCTTCGCCAACCACACCGCCGGCGAGTCGGCCAATGGCGAGGAGGTGCGGGGACACATCGCCAAGATCTTCGAGGCCTGGCCCGACATGAAGTTCGAGACCCGGCGCCTCTACGTGCGCGAGGGCGTCGTCACACAGGAGTGGACCGCGACCGCGACCCACTCAAACACGCTGCGGCGAGGCGAGCTCGAGGCACCGCCATCCGGGCGCACGGTCAGCTGGGACGGCATCGACGTGATCCCCTTCGAGGGCGGGCTGATCAAGCGCAAGGACGTCTACTCGGACTCGGTCTCGATCCTGCGCCAGGTCGGCCTGCTCGACTAGAGGGTCTAGCGAAACCCGGGTGTGCGGCTGGCGAGCGCCGGACCAAGCGGCGCAAGGACGCAGGGAGGCCGAATAGCAGGGCTATTTGGCCGACTGAGGACGCCGCGCAGCGCCGGGTCCGCCGCCGCCAGGCGTGCGCAGGGGTTTCGCTAGACCCTCCTACTAGGAGGGTCCGGTTCGCTGGTGCAAGCGGCTGCGCAGGAAGGCCGGCCAGACGCGGGGTCGGCGAGCCACCGCAAGGGCGATCGGCGCCGAGTCGAAGTAGGAGACCCGTTCGGTGGCGAGGCCGTCCTCGCCAAGCACGATGCGGTCGACCGCACGCCAGGAGATCGGCTTGCCGCCGGCCGTGCCGCTGAGCGTGAACTCGATCAGGACGCCGTCGGCACTGGCGCCCCAGCGATGCACCTCGCCGCTCAGGTCGGGGATCAGCTCGAACAGCGTCGCAAAGGCGCGACGCCCCTCGGCGAGCGTATGGGTGGTGGGCGTCATCGGCGCGACCAAGTGCACTCGCTCCGCCAGCAGGATGTCGAGGCGCTCCGGCGTTGGCGCCCGCCAGTATTCGGCGAAGCGGCGAGCGAAGTCCGCGGCCGCCGCGTCGTCAGGGGCGGCTGGGGCATGGCCACTCATCCCGGCAGCTCGCCGAGCAGGCGGTCTACGACGGCACGGGCGTAATCGAAGACCTTTCGCTCGCCGGAGAGCCGGTAGCGCGAGTTGGCGCCCATCACGACGGCGTAGAGCTCGAAGGCGAGGCGGCCCGGTTCGGCGGCGCCGGCGAGGCGGGCCTGGCGCTCGAGCTCGGCCAGCCAGCCGTCGAGCGCGGCGGCGATCGCGTCGCGCACCGGGCCGGGCCGGTCGTCGTACTCGGCCGAGGTGGCGGCCCAGAAGCAGCCCCCGGCATAGGCGCCGTCGTCGAGGTGGGCCAGGTAGCTGTCGGCCATCGCGCGCAGGCGCGGAGCGCCGTCGGGCGAGTCGAGAGCCGGTTCGATCACGGCGGCGCTGAAGCGGCCAGCGGCGGCGCTCACGGTCGCCAGCTGCAACTCCTGCTTGGAGCCGAAGTGGGCGAAGAGGCCGCTCTTGCTCATCTCCAGCTCGGCGGCGAGGCGCCCGATCGTCAACCCCTCCAGGCCTTCGGCCGAGGCGAGGTCGACGGCCCGGTCGAGAATCGCCGCCCGAGTCGCTGCTCCTTTACCCGTCTCGGAGTGCCGCTCGCTGCGGGTCTCGGTCGTTGCTGACATGTACTCCAGGCTACAGAAAAGCACGAACGTTCGTGCGACGCTAGGATCGCTCCCAATCAAGCCCTACAGGGCGAATTACCGGAACTCAGGGAGGAACCATGAGCACGTACGCGGTAAAGAAGATCGACGACATGGAGGCTGTCTTCGGCGGCGCCTTCAAGCGCGCCAGAGCCGAGCTCGGCGTCGAGTCGTTCGGCATGCAGATCATCGACATGCCACCCAACTTCGAGAACTACCCGGAACACGATCACGAGCAGGACGGCCAGGAGGAGGTCTACGTGACGCTGGGTGGCTCTGGTGAGATCGACATCGCCGGCGAGCGCTTTCCGCTCGACCCCGATCACGTCGTCCGTGTCGGCCCCGGCGTGATGCGCAAGGTCCTGCCCGGCGACGACGGCATCCGCATCCTCGTCATGGGCGGCAAGGCCGGCGAGGTCTACGAGCCGGCCGCCAACTCGAAGCTCGGCGAACCGGACCCGATGGCAAGCTAGGGAGAGCGTCGAGTCGAAGACACGCTCGACTCGCCCCGGTCACGCGGCTCGTGGCCGGGGCAGTGGAGCACCGGCATCCGCGGGTAGCGCGGGTAGCGCGGATCGGTGCGGGAGCGCTGGCAGAGCGAGAAAACCGAGCCACGCGTGTTGGGCACCAGTTTTTGGTGAGCGCAGCTGTCGCAAAGCCCCCGGGCCGGCCCGGTCAAGGCGTCGCCGAGTAGCCACGGGCGCGCCCGAGCACGGCCAGGCCGGCGAAGAGGGGCCGCAGCAGCCAGTCAGGGCCGGCGAGGCGGAAGGCATCGCGGTACTCGTTCAGCATTACCGCGAAGGCGAGCGGGCCCGGCATCCCGTTGCGTCCCACGCGGCCCTGCCGGTGCAGGGTGTCGATCGCCCGGAACCACTGCTCCGTGCGCCCCGCCGGCGCGGTCCGCCAAAGGACCTGCGCTGGCTCTGCCCCCGGGTTCCACATCTGGTGGACCCGACCCCTGGCGATCTCGATCTGGTCGCCCGGTCCGAGCTCGCGCTCCTCGCCGTCGATGCGCGTACGAATCGACCCCGCCAGCACCTCGAAATGCTCGTCCTGGACAGGGTGGAAGTGCTTGGGCGGCGGCGACCCGGCGGGCCCATAGGTGGCCTCGACCTCGAATGCCTCGGGCGTCGAAGCGCGAACCTCCAGCGACTCCGACGGAGTGAGCTTGAGAATGTCGGGCATTGCGAACAATCTAGCGCCGGGAGACGCCTTGCCTACAGCTAGCTTTGGGGTGTGAACGGCACGGCGACTCTCTTCGACACCGACGCGCCAGGACACTCGGCGACCGTCGAGGTTCTAGGGGTGATCTTCTGCGCCGAGGACGACGGCTACGCGGTGCTCGAGGTGCAGGACGCCGAGTCTGGCGAGGGCTTCGCGCTGGTCGGCCCGGTGGCTCACCTCGGCGTCGGCGACCGCGCCGAAGTCAGCGGCGAGTGGCAGACGCACGCACGCTACGGCCGCCAGCTCCGCGCCCAGGGCGCCCTGCCGCTAGATCCCGCCGACCGCGAGGGGCAGATCGCCTATCTCACCTCGCTGCGCCACATCGGCCCCGCCCGCGCCGAACGACTGGTCGACGAGCACGGCGAGGGAGTGCTCGGCGCGATCGCCGCCGACCCGCAGGCGGTCTTCGGCTCGCTGCGCGGCGTCAGCACCGACCAGGCCGCCGTGGCGGTCGAGTCATGGAACGCCAGCCGCGCCGTCCGCGACCTCCATGTGCAGCTCGCCCCCCACGGCCTGGCCCACCTGGCGGCGCCGATCCACGCCCGCTACGGCGACCGGTCGATGACGGTCCTCCACGAGGACCCCTACAGGCTGACCGAGGTCGACGGCGTCGGCTTCGCGCGCGCCGACAAGATCGCCCTTGCCGCCGACGTGCCGCCGGAGTCCAGCCGCCGCGCCCAGGCGGCAGCTGTCTACGCGCTGGCCGAGGCCGAGCAGCAGGGCAACAGCTACCTGCCCCTGGCGGAGCTGACCGCGCGCACGGCGAAGCTGCTCGGGCTCAACCCCGACCCCGAGGTGCTCAGCGAAGCACGCGGGGTGACCGTCGACGAGGGGCGCGTCTACCGTGAGCTGACCCACGCCAGCGAGCTCGCGGTAGCGTCGACCCTGGCGATCCGCACTGCCGCGCCGCCGCACCTCAACCACGATCCCGGTGCCGCGCCACCCAGCGACGCCGCGGGCACCGAACTCACCGACGAGCAGTGGGCGGCCGTGCGCGGTGCCTTCACGGCGCGCATCTCGGTGCTGACCGGCGGGCCCGGCGTCGGCAAGACCGCCTGCACGCGAGCGATCGTCGAGCAGGCCGAAGAGGCCAACCTGCGCATCGCCCTCTGCGCTCCCACCGGCCGTGCCGCCCGCCGCCTCGAGGAGGCGACCGGGCATACAGCGCAGACGATCCACCGCCTGCTTGAGTGGATGCCGGGACGCGAGCCTGCCTTCAAGCCCGGCCACCCGCTGCCGGCCGACCTGGTCATCGTCGACGAGTCATCGATGCTGAACCTGCGCCTGATCGAGGTCCTGCTCGGCGGGCTGGCGGAGTCGACCCACGTCGTCCTCGTCGGCGACGCCGACCAGCTGCCGCCGATCGGCGCCGGCAAGCCCTTCGAGGACCTGATCGCGGCGCAGATCGCCCCGGTTGTCCGCCTCACCCAGATCTTCCGCCAGGCGGCCCGCTCGATGATCACCACGGCCGCCCACGAGATCAACCAGGGCCGCCCACCACACCTGGAGCCGGCCAATGACCAGGACCACGACTTCTTCTTCATCGACCGACCCAATCCGGAGCGGGCGCTGGAGACGGTCGTCGAGGTTGTCGCCGAGCGGGCGCCGAAGCGCTTCGGCGTCGATCCGATCCGCGAGGTGCAGGTGCTGGCGCCGATGTACAAAGGGGCGGTCGGGATCGACGCCCTCAACGAGCGCCTACAGGCCGAGCTCAACCCTCGGGGCAAGCCGGCTGTGAGCGACCGCTTTCGGGTCGGCGACCGGCTGATCCAGACCCGCAACTCGCACGAGCTGGGCTTGATGAACGGCTCGATCGTCTTCCTCCGCGAAGACGATCCGAACGAAGAGGAGATCGTCGTCGACACCGACGAGGGCGAGTCGCTGACCATTCCCTACGGGGAGACCGCGACCCTGCGGCTCGCCTACGCGATCTCGGTCCACAAGGCGCAGGGCTGTGAGGTGCCGGTGGTGGTTGGGGTCTGCCACCGCTCCCACTCGCGGATGATGACCCGCCCCCTCCTCTACACGGCGATCACCCGCGCGCGCAAAAGCTGCGTGCTGATCGGCGACCAGGCGACGCTGGGCATCGCGGTGCGCCGCGACGACAGCGGCGGCCGTCACTCGGGCCTGGCCGAGCGGCTGCGCGCCTGACGTGTAAGAAGTGGCTCAGGTTCGCGCGTATTGATGCGCCATAGGTATGATCGGTCCGTTCATACTCCGCCGTCGATGTCGCAAACCATGCCTCGCCGAACTATCTATTTCCCGGACAGCGTCGAGAAGCTCGTGCGCGAGCGCATGCTGGAGGGCGAGTCATTTTCCTCGACGGTGGTGCGCCTGATCGAGCTCGGTGCACTCGACGACGACCGCGACAGCTGGCCAGACTGGATCGGCTCTGGGGAAGGTCCCGGCGATCTGGGCATCAACGCCGAGAAGTACCTGGGAATCAAGCCCTGGGAGCCGGGCGAGGGACCCCGCGGTGAAGGTCCTCGTTGACACCGGCCCCCTCGTCGCGGCGATCGACCGCCGCGACGCCGCACACAACCTCGCGGCGCCGCTGATCGCGCGACTGCGACGCAACGCGATCGTCCCGACGCCGGTTCTGGTCGAGGTGGACCACCTGGCGAGAAGCCGTGTGGGAGACGGCCCTGCCCGGGCCTTCCTCAAGGCGACGGTCGGCGGCGAGCGCGAGGTCGGCTATCTCTCCGCTGGCCTGCTGCGACGCGCCGGCGAACTGGAAGAGCGGTATGCCGAGCTCAACCTTGGCCTTGCCGACACATGCCTGATGGCAATCGCCGAGCGGCATGAACTGCCGATCCTCACCTTCGACTTCACCGATTTCCGGGCCACCGAATCGGCGTCGGGAGCGTGGCGCCTGGTGATCGAAGAGCACTCATACCGAACTGCCTTGGGCCTGTAGGCGGAGGAGCGGCCGATTCGACGCCGCAATACTCAGCACGTGGAGAATCCGAGACCGTCGATCTTTGCCGTCGCGATCACCCTGGCCGGGTTCACGCTGCTCGCCGGCCTAGTCTTCGCCGTCCCGGCGCTGCACGACCGGCTGGCTGCTCTCGGGACTGCTCTGTTTCGCCATCGGGCGCTCTGTCGCGAGGCCCCTGCTTGACCGCTGGCTCGGCGGCGACCGCTTCGAGCGCACGGAGGCGATGATCGAGCGTGGAGGCGTAACCCTGCTGCTCGCCGCGCGGATGATCCCGATCCTCCCCTTCAGCCTCGTCTCCTATGCGCGCCGCCGCGCTGCTTGGGCTGCTGCTGGCGGGCCACTGGGCGGTGCGGCACGGTGCGGCCGGAACCACTCCCTGAGGTCAGCGACCCCGCTTGACCTCGAAGCGGTAGACCGCCGGGCTGCGGTCGACGTTGCCAGCGGCGTCGCGGGCCCTTACCGAGATGAGGTGCTTGCCGAGTGGGAAGCGGCGAACCATTCGCGGTTTGCAGAAGCGCAGGAACCCGCCGTCCACTTTGCAGACGAAGCTGGCATCGGGCTCGTTTGAGCCGAAGCGGAAAACCGCCTTCGCCCGTCGCCGCTGGGTTCGCAGTGTTTTTCGCGGCTTCTGCTTGAAGAAGGTGCGCGGACGCTTGGTGTCGATCCTGAAGCTCACCGTCTCACTGGCCCCAGTCCTGCCAGCCGCATCGACCCCCTGTACCGCGAAGCCGTGCAGCCCGTCGGCGAGTGGCACCGCGGGCAGGAAGGGCGAGTTGCACGGCTGCAGGCCGCCGCCGTCGATCGTGCAGCTGAAGGCGACCGGTCGGTTGGCAGTAAAGCTAATACTCGGCCTGCGCTCACGCCCCAGCGCCGGCGGCCGCTGGGTGATCGAGACCACCGGCGGCAGGGCGACGCTGCTGACCGCGTCGAAGGCGTTGATCCGCCCCGCCCCGACGGCCTCGGGTTTGAATTCGCCGACCGCATCCGCGGTCGTTGCGAGGGCGCTGCGGAGCGCCGCATAGGAGAGCGAGGGGTTCGCCTGCTTCATCAGCGCCGCGACCGCGGCCGCGTGTGGAGCGGCGGCGGAGGTGCCGAAGAAGCGCCGGGCGCCGGCGAAGAATTTCCCGAAGAACGTATTGGCACCCCCGTCAGTGGCCACCAGGTCGGGCTTGGAGATCTCCTGCGGAGAAGCGATGGCCGCGGCCGGCGAAGCCGTGACCACCGGGCCGAAGTAATGGCTGAGCGGCCCGCGCGAGGAGTATTCCTCCGGCGCCGTCGTGCTGTCGTAGGCGATCGCACCGACCGCCACCGCGGAAACCGTTCCGGCGTGCCCGAAGACGGTCGGACCGACGACGTCCGGGGGGGCGGATTCCGGATACTCGGTTGCGCTGACACCGGTGCCGTTCTGCAACAGCACGACCTTCAAGCGCGGAAACTCGGCGTCACTCGCGTCGGGGTTGCAGGTCGAAGCACAGAGGTTGATCGCCAGCTGCACATCCGCGTTTTTTTCTTTGTTGTCGTTCGTCCACTGGAAGAACTCCAGCGGCTGCTCGGTATCTTTGACGTTCTCGTCGACGCCGCCGACCAGGAATTTTTCCGAGTTGACTTCCTCTTCGAGTGGTTTGCCGGCGGCATCGAGGAGAAACGCGTCGAGGTCGGTTTTCACCCCGAACCACGGCTCAGCCCACTGCAGGTCGATTGAGAGCGTCGCCCCGGGGGACACCGTGATGCCGAAGGTGTCGTCGCTTTCCGCTTCGTCGGGATCGAAGTCCATGCAACTTTCGGTCGCAACGATGGCTTTGAGTTCTGCCGGGCAGTCGCCAGAGTCCCTGAATTTCGGAGCTTCCCAGGAGGCGATGTCGCGATCTTCGGAATCGACCAGGTTGTCGTTGCCCGCGGCCGAGAAGTAGGCGGCGCCAGCCGCGGTGACTTCGTTGACGGCGACCGCGATCGGGCCATCCTGAAAGAAGGGCTCATCCGGATAGAAGACGTCGTCGACGATCACATCGGCACCGCCGGCCCGCAATGCCCTGATGTTGTTGGCGAAGGAAAACTGGCCGCCGAAAGCGGTCGCGAAGGAAAGCGAAGTGCCTGGCGCCAGGTCATGGACGATCTGGGCCATCGCGCGCCCCTCGTCTTCACCGCTGGATACCGGGTCGCCGAGCACGTTGACCGGGGACGTGGAACCGCAAGGGCTGCCGGGTCCGGGCAGGTCCCCCGTCGCCACATCCCCCGCCGCGTGCGTTGGGGCGCCGCCTTTGCGGTCAAACGAGTCGGAGAGGATGCCGACGGTGACCCCGCTGCCGTCGATCCCGAAGGCGGAGCGAGCCGCCGCGGCGTTCAGGTGGGTATCGCCCTCGGAGCGGACCGACCCGCCGCAGTCGGCGCCGCGAAGGATCGGCGCGAACACCTCGGTGACACCGTCCACCCGCGGCAGAGCGCCGATGCGACGCAGGTCGGTGGGCTTGGCCGCCACGGTGATCGTTTGGTAGCGACGACTGACGCTGACGATCTTCGCCCCGGCCGCGCGCAGATCGGCAGGGCCAGTGAGCGCACCGCGGTCGAAACGCACGTCGACGAGGACGCGCTTGCCTTCCCGGGCCAGGCCGTCGGCAAGGCTTAGCGCCGCGGCCTGCTTCCCGGGAGGTGCCGAGCGCAGCGCCGGCTTGGCCAGCTCGGCCAGGCGCGGTGAGAGGTCGCTCTCGCCTGTCGCCGCCGACATTGCACTCGCCGATGCGGGCGCGAACGCACACAGCGCGGCCAACAGAGCCGCCGTCAATCCGCCCGCCTGGCGGCGGGATCGCTGCTTTCGCCTCATCTCGGTCACCGTATCGACTGGTCCTCTATCTCCCTGAACACGGCTGGACGCCGTTCCGAGCGCCGCGTCCAGGACTCGATCCCTGCTACGGTCCCCGCGTTAGGTCGGATTGATATCCGGCAAAGTCGTGTCTAGCGCTCGCGTCGTTGCTTTACCGCATCCTCCGCGTTCGCAGCACATCAAGTGGAGGCAATGCATGCCCACTGGAACAGTCAAGTGGTTCAGCGACGACAAGGGCTACGGGTTCATTACGCCCGATGACGGCTCTAAGGACGTCTTCGTCCATCACAGCGCGATCCTCGGCGAGGGCTTCAAGTCCCTGGCAGAGGGCGCCAAAGTGAGCTACGAGTCCGAGGAAGGCCCCAAGGGCCCCGCCGCGGCAAGCGTTCAGCAGACCTCGTAGTCGCGCACCGCACTTGAGCAGTACGGGAGGCCCGCCCACCGGCGGGCCTCTTCTTTGCGAGCCCTATCCTTCAGCGCCGCTGACTTCGTGTTTAGTCGCGGTATGCGAGAAGAAACACGAACTCACCCCTGATCTGATGACCACTCGAGACGACCTAAGAAACATTGCGATAGTCGCCCACGTCGACCACGGCAAGACGACGCTGGTCGACGCGATGCTCTGGCAGTCCGGCGCCTTCCGCAAAGGCCAGGACGTCGCCGAGCGGGTGATGGACTCGATGGACCTCGAGCGTGAGAAGGGGATCACGATCCTCGCCAAGAACACGGCGGTCAACTACGACGGGGTGAAGCTCAACATCGTCGACACCCCCGGCCACGCCGACTTCGGCGGCGAGGTCGAGCGCGGCCTGACCATGGTCGACGGCGTGCTGCTCCTCGTCGACGCCTCCGAGGGACCCCTCCCCCAGACCCGCTTCGTGCTGCGCAAGGCGCTCGAGGCGAAGCTGCCGGTGATCCTCGTCATCAACAAGGTCGACCGGCCGGACGCCCGCATCGCCGAGGTCGTCGACGAGGTCTACGAGCTCTTCCTTGACCTCGACGCCGACTCCGAGCAGATCGACTTCCCGATCGTCTACACCAACGCCAAGGCTGGCTGGGCCGCGCTGGAGGAGGGTGTCGAGGGCACCGACCTGGCCCCGCTGATGAAGCTGATGCTGGAGAAGATCCCGGCACCGCAGTACGACCCGGATCATCCTTTGCAGGCGCACGTCACCAACCTCGACGCCTCGCCCTACGTCGGCCGCCTGGCGCTCTGCCGCGTCCACAACGGCACGATCCGCTCCGGCCAGCAGATCGCCTGGTGCCGGGCGGACGGCAGGGTCGAAAGGGCGACGGTCTCCGAGCTCTACATAACCGAGGCGCTGGAACGGGTGCCCGCCGAGGAAGCCGGGCCGGGAGAGATCATCGCCGTCGCCGGCATGGAAGAGGTGACGATCGGCGAGACGCTCGCCGATCCCGCCGATCCCCGGCCGCTACCGGTGATCACGGTCGACGAGCCCTCGCTCTCGATCGTGCTCGGCATCAACACCTCGCCGCTGGCCGGCACCGAGGGCGGCAAGCTGACCGCCCGCCAGGTTCGCGAGCGGCTCGACGCCGAGCTGGTCGGCAACGTCTCGATCCGCGTCCGCGACACCGAGCGCCCCGATGCCTGGGAGGTACAGGGCCGCGGTGAGCTGCAACTGGTCATCCTGCTCGAGCTGATGCGCCGCGAGGGCTTCGAGCTGACCGCCGGCCAGCCCCGCGTGCTCACCCAAGAGATCGACGGCAAGCTGCACGAGCCGGTCGAGCGCCTCTCGATCGACACCCCGGAGGAGCACGTCGGGGTGATCACGCAGTTGCTGGCGGGACGCAAGGGACGCCTGGAGCAGATGGCCAACCACGACACCGGCTGGGTGCGGATGGAATACCTGGTGCCGGCCCGCGGGCTGATCGGCTTCCGCACCGAGTTCCTCACCGAGACCCGCGGCACCGGGGTCATGCACCACGTCTTCGAGGGCTGGGAGCGCTGGGCCGGCGAGCTCCGCCTCCGCCCGACCGGGTCAATCGTCGCCGACCGCCGCGGCAAGACCGCCGGCTACGCGCTGATTGGCATGCAGGATCGCGGCACCCTCTTCATCGGCCCCGGCGAGGAGGTCTACGAGGGGATGATCGTCGGCGAGAACGCCCGCGCCGAGGACATGGACGTCAACGCGACGAAGCAGAAGCAGCAGACCAACATGCGCGCCGCCGCCGCCGACGTGCTGGAGCGCATGGCGCCCCCTAAGCGCCTCTCGCTCGAAGCCGCCGTCGAGTTCCTGCGTGAGGACGAGTGCGTCGAAATCACCCCCGAGTCGGTCCGCCTGCGCAAGGTCGAGCTCGACAAGCTGAAGCGCCAGAAGGCGGCCAGAACCGCGAACCCTGCCGGGCGGTCCTAACGCCGTGCGCGGCAGCTGCGTACCGTCTCAGTCCTCAGCTGGCGCCCATCAGCGAAGGTGTAGATGATCCGAGCGAAAGTGAGAAAGCCTGCCGTGAAGTGCGCTGGCGCCGGGCAGGATGCGCTGAGATAGCTGCGACGCTCCCTCCCCTCGCGAAACCGACGCAGGAAGGTCATCTCGAAGCTGGCCAAGCGAGGCGCGGGGCCCGCGGACTTAGGCACTGTCGCGACCAGCGCCGTTCCGAAGACGCCGGGGCGACGATGGACCACGAAAGGCAGTACGAACGAGATCGGCGGATCTGTAGCGAAGGTATGCATCCAAATCCCCCTGCGTCCAGCCTTGGTGCGTCCGTTGAAGGCGAGCAGGCGGCTGTGAATAGCGAATGGACGCTGCTGGGGCAGGGCCACGTCAGCGGCAAGCCGCCCCTGTCCAACCAGGGCCGGCGCGCAGCGTTCGAGCGCCTGCCGGGAGCTCGCGTTGCGCAATCGCGCCCGCGGGCAAACGGGAAGGCCACGGGTCGAGATCAGGCCGCGGCCGGCGAGCAGCAGCTCGACCTGCTTAACCTGGGGCAGCGGCGAGCCCTCGGATGTGTGGATCTCGCTTCCCAGGCGGACGCCCACCGGTGCCAGGCGGTCGCGAGGAAGCTCGTGCGGGAAGAAATCGCCGTCGAGGGAGACGATCAGGTTGCCGCGCTGGGCGCGCTCGCCGCTGGCGACGCCAGTGACGAGCCCGGCAAGCAGTATGGCGACGAATGCGAGGCCAAACGTTGCCCGCGATCTCATCTCGCCAGCATACGCGCCACCACCGGGAATCGGCCAACCAAAACGCCAAACGGCCGCCCAGAGGGCGGCCGTTGACGTTACAACTCGTTGTGCCCTGAGGCTATTTGATGACGATGTTGTTCGCGCTCGGATTTCCCGAGTCGGACACTTTGCTGACAGTTACGCCGCCGTTGAACGAGCGGTAGCCGCAGGCGATGTTTCCGCCAACCCTTTTCAGGCCACCGTTGCTGTTCCCCCAAGATACAGTGTCATTTGTCCATTCCCACTTTGGACCTGACAGTCCTGCAACTATGCCGTATTCACACAGGCCAAAGGATGTGTTTACTACGTAGTAGTATGTATCGAAACGCAAGGTATGGTTCGCGAGGAAATCGGTCGAGTTCGTCGCCACTATCCAGGGTTGTTTTGGCAGAGTCACTGCGGCCATCGTGCATCCCGTGAGCGAAGCGCCGCTGACCCGCAATTCGATCCGGTCGCTGGTACCTTCGCTTTCGTTGTCGAGAACCTCGACGTTGTACGTCTGGGTGCATTGATTGGGCACCATGATGCCGTCCGAAACCCAGACGGTCCCTTTTGCGGTGAAGGTAGCACCAGGGTTTCCACCCGCCGGCATGGTCGCAGGCTGACAGTTGGTTTCTTTGCCTTCGCACGAATAGACCTTGACGCTCGCCTGTGCCGAAGCGGCGCCAAAAGCCGTCAGAGCAAGTGCCATCACGGCAGCTATACCCAGCATCTTGATGGTTCTCATTCTCTCTCCTTGGGTCCGGAGGAATCTCTGCCACCGGACATCGACTAGTGAGGGCTCAGTCTCTTAAGCGGAGGAACCGATCGTGGTATCGATGCGCAACCGAGACCCAAGGTGAGATTGACAAGCGAAGTCAAGCTGGCGAGTCGCTCAGCTCCTCGAGGCGCAACACCGCATCCAGCTCATTCGCACAGGCGCCAAGCGGCCGCGCAAGCATTCGCTCGATCGACTGAAGACGCTTGCTCACCGCCTGCCGGCTGACGCCCAGCAGCGCAGCCGCGGACGCCGCGTTGCGATCGGCTTCGAAGTAGGCGCGCAGAGTTTCACGCGCCACCCGACCACCGTCGCGATCACGCTGCAGCGGCGCCAGGTAAAGCTGACGTAAGGAGGTGGCGAGAACGTTGTCCTGAAGCATCGAGGCGACGAGGGCGACGTCGGCATAGCGAACGACGTCGGCTGGACTGCGCAGGGCGATCGGCAGAGCGGCCCGGGCCTGCTGGTGGGTGAGCCGCCAACCGCCGAGGCCCTCTCCGGGCTCGCCGATCGCCAGGGCAACCTCGGGACGCCAACTCGCAGAGACTTGGTGCTCGACTTTCTCGAGATCGACCTCATGCCGCCCTCCAAACCAGGCCCACTCGGTGTCACCACCGTGACGAACGGTGAGCAGGCGACGGTCGAGGAGCTTGGCCAATTCCCGCAACGCCTCGCCGACCCCGGGCCCTTTCGCGATCGCACCTAAATGATGGGCTGCGAAGTCATAGGCGAAGTCCGAAGTATCGGGGAGCTCACCGGCAAGCAGGCGCTTGATTCGCTCGGCATGTCGCTGCTCGATCGTGATCGCTAGCTGGCCCTGTCTCTCCTGCTCACGTGAGTGCTCGTCGGTGACGGCGGAGACGAGACGGTCGAAGAGGGTCGCCTGGCTCCTCAGCAAACACTTCAGGGCGTCCCTAGGAAGCCCACTCTGCTCGGCCTCCTCGACGAGAAAGTCGCCGAACAGGGTGTACCCAGCGAAGCAGCGACGCAGCACCGTATCGAGGCTGACCGCATTCCGAACCGCCAAGCGAACCTGGGAAAGGAGAGCCACAGGTACCGGCGGTGGACGTCCTTCACCGTCCTCAACCCCCGCAAGGCCGTAGTCGATCGCGGCAACGACAGCGGCCCGCAGGCCGTCGACGTACTCCGGATCGACAACCTCGGTCGGGTCGGAGACCCCGTAGGCGCGGGCGAGCACAGCCTGCTCCAACTCGGCCCGGCGGCCTCCCAGCCGCGCCGCGATGGCAGCCGTGCTCGCCTCGGTCGCGGGCCTAGCCCACCCGCCGATGCTGCCGCTCGTGCTTGCGCTGCTTGGCACAGCTGGGCTTGACCAGCGGACGGAAGTCGTGCGCGGCGCCGTTTTGCCCGCTGAAGCGGGCTGTGGCACGGTAGTCGGCGCTACAGAGATCGCGGCTGTTGACGATCAGGCCCTTCTTGCCGCCCTGCATGCGCAGGATGAACTTGGACACCGGCGCGTCGGGGACGGTTTCGAACGAGCTCCTGATGCCGCCGTTGACCGAATCGATGCGGCCGACGACATTGACGTCGACGACGCCGCGCAGAGCAGCTACGAGGTCCGGCAGTTTGTTGTCCGAGGAGCGCAAATAGACGGGGCCTTGGATCGGCTCATCGAGCAGTGGCGTGAACGCCGTGGCGTAGCCGTACTGGGCCCCCTTCGGGCAGGCATCGGCGGCGAACTGCACCCTGGTGCAGATCGTCCTTATGTGGGCCTGATCGAGGAAGGCCGACCTCGGCAGGGTGACCGTCGCGGCGCCGATGTTGGCATCGCCGGGCCTGGCGTTCAGCACCGCGCGTAGGGCAGGGTGCCCGTTGCGCCCAGTGCCGCCGGTGAGGCTCAGCGCCAACCTTGGCTTGAAGCCCAGGCTGGCGCAGTTGGCCGCCTGGTAGCGGGAGCTGAGCGCCACGGGGACGTCGTCGGCTGGGCTGAAGACGTCCAGGCCAGAGCCAAAGAGGGTGGCCCGCATCTGCATCGGATCGCAGCTGGTTGGATTGACGATGAAGCTGTCGCGATCGACGTGGACCCTGAGGTCGCGGAGCTTCAGCGGGATTCCCTTCAAGATGTGGGGAATCGGGTCCGAGTGGGCCCCGTCTACTTCGACTTCGGCGGTATCGGGGTTGACGGTCAGGGCCTCCCTAGTGACGACCGTACCGACGTCAAAGGGACCGGCGACCGCCGGGGTGACGACGACCGCGCTCAGCGGGTCGCCGCCGTAGGGGCCACCGAGATAGACCTTGCCGCCCACATAGGTGAGCACCGAGCCGACCCCGGCCCCGGCCGAGATTCGGCCGATCTGGGAGTTGGCCGGACAGCTGGGAGCGGCAAGCTCCTGGCGACCGGTCTTGGCAGCAGCCGCGGCGATTGCCGCCTCGGGGCATTTGTCGATCCCAGCCAGCTTGCCGAGCACGCCCGGCGGCAGCACCGAGGAGAAGCGGGTCATGTCTTGCTCTCCGTCCCTACGGGTGAGGCGCATGTAGAAGGGCGAGTAGGACTTGGCGTTGTTGTTGATCGAGCCGCCAGTGAAGCCGGGCTTGAAGTCCGGCACGCCACCCACCGGGCAGGGCGCGCCGCCCGCCCCCGAAGTCATCTCGAAGCTCGAGGTCCTGTGGCGCACTTCCGCCGGGTTGTTGGCGTCGATAGCCGACCAGGGCGTGAAGTCGGCCTCGGTGGAGTAGCCGCCGCAACGCGGCGGCGTAACCAGCGGCGCGCGGGCACCCTCGCGGAACTTGAACTCGAAGCTGCTGAACGGCAGCTGGGGCAGATTGTCGAAAGTGGTGACGATGCGCCCGGTCGCCGCATCTGGCTCGACCTTGCCGGCCAGCTTGACCAGGATGCCCCGCTCCGGATTCTCGAGCACGACGTAGATCGCCAGCAGCGAGTCGAAGGGGTTCTCAGCGCCCTGCTGTGGGGTGGATGGGTCGTCCTGCTGGGCGACGAAGACATCGCCCTCGATCGTCTCCTCCAGCAGTGGAGAGCGGACCTCGACCGTGCCGATCTTCGAGCTCGAAGGACAACCTTTGCTGGGAGTCGCGAAGAAGCTCAGCTCGGTGCTGACGTACTGGGCTGGCGTGCAGACTCCAAGGCCCTCGGCCTGGGAGGGATTGATCGTCACGCCCTCGGGGAGGGTGACAACTGCCTTCCTGATCGCCGACTGGGCGATCCCTTCCTTACTCAGCAGGCCGCCGGCGGGGACGTCGAGGTTGAAGCGCAGCCCCGTCGGGGCCTCAGCTTCGCGCGTCGTCGGTGCCGCTGAGGCAACGGGTGTAAAGGGAACCAGTCCGCATCCGGTCGGGCCCTGCTGCGGCCCCGGCATTGGCGCTCCCGGAGGAAGGTGAGTGAAGTAGCTGGCGCTCGCCTTGCTGCCCAGCCACGATTCCATCTCGGTACTGGATTCCAGGCCCACTTCGAACGGCGTGCAGAGACCCGGCATCGTCACGAAGGGCGTCTCAGCTGCATCGAGTGGGCATTTGCCCAGCGATTCCCCGGTGAAGTTATCGAGGCAATCGCCACGCAGGGCGTCATGGCTCGGGTCAGCCGGCGTGCCCCAAAGGGTCACTGTCGAACCCAGGAACGAGAGCGTGTTAGACACGTTGTGCAGGAGCGCGAGGACCCGGTACTCGCCGTCGACCTCGCGGACGGCGGTGCGGATCTGGATTAGCGTCTTGAAGAAGCGGAAGCCGAGCTGGGCGGGTTCGCCGGGACCCGGGACCATGTTGAACACGGGAAAGTACTGCACTCCAACCGCGCCCAGATCGACTGCTGTTGTACCGACCTGTGAGCCGAGAGGACAGAGACCGGGGCCGCTTTCGCTGCCACCGCCCAGCTCGGCCACCGTGCATCGCACCGGGCTGGCGAGCGGATTGGCGACGAAGCCGACCGGCAGCAGTACCTCGATCTCACGGACGTACTCATCTGGGACCGGAAATTCGAGGGCATCGAGCCTTTGGTTGAGCGCGATCGTCGTGCTGGCTCCATAGGGGTGCCCACCCGCCTGGGTGAAGGGACTGCCGAGCTGGTCAGCAGTGGCTTCGCCGTCGAAGTTGGCGATCCCGAACGCCGCCTGGGCCGAGGGAACAAGGAGGGCGGCGCCGAGCAGGGCGCTCGCCAAGGCGATGCTGAGTCGCTTCATCGTCGCGGTCATCGGCTCGCCCTCCAGTTGCGGTTGGATCGGTCGTGTTTTTTGGCCTTGGCGCAGCGAGACTTGCCCTTCTTGGCCCGTAGTTGTTTGTGCTTCCCTTTGGCGCAGCGGGCAGGCCTTGGCTGACGCTGGTTGACGTTGCCGGGACCCGAGAAGCTGGCGCTCGAGGGGGTGGGATCGTCCGGCAAGCTCGGCGGAGGCTGGCAGGCGTCTCCTGCGCAGCTCTGCCCTGCGGCTGGGGGTTCGGGCAGGCCACCACCGACGCGGGCGTCGTAGAGGTCGACGTTGCCGTCGACATCCCAGCCCACTAGCCGGTCGCGCGTGTAGATGAAGACGTCATCGCCGCTGGGGCTGGCGTTGGCGAAGAAGGATTCGGATCCGCTCGCGCCGCTGGAGAGCAGCGAAACCCTGCCCTCCTCCCACTCGTAGACGTCGCTGGCCGCGTTGGCGTCGCTCGGCGTCAGGCTGTCTTCGGTTTCGAAGAGGACGCGTCCGTCGTCGAGGACGTTCCTGGAGACGAAGCCGGTCCCATCACTGTCGCCCATACCGATGAAGAGCGAATGGGGCGTGTACATCGCCGCGTCACCCGTAGCTGGCTCACCGCTCGGGTCACAGGACAGACAGGTTGTTTGCTGTGTCTGTGAGTCGTAGCGATACAACTCCGCGCAACGGGCCTCGGAGTCGACTTGTGGTTCTTCTTCAGCTCTATGTTCAACCCCACAACCGCCCGGCTTGACGTTGTCGTAGGCGCCGAGCGTCGTCATCGCGCTGAACACCAGGTAACGCCCATTGGGGCTTGCCTGCACTCGTGGTCGCTTGGGAGGGGTGGTTCCTAGTGGATTCCCTGCGACTTCGCCGCCCCAGGTATCCCTATCGAGAGGGGCATCAAGCGTCGTAACGTAAGAAAGCGAACCGTCGGCGGTGCCGTCGCGCCAGGCATAGATCTTCATCCCAGGCCCCGTCGGTTGACCGGGGACGAGCAGGTTCCTGGCCGCGAAGTAAACGTGGTCGACGTCTTCGCCCGCGTCGAGGACCTCGACGACGGCCGCCCCTGTTCCGTCGCTGGGGTTCTGGTCCACGGAGATCCGTCTTAGGGTCTCGGATCCCGGTTCGAAGAGGTACATGTCCTGGCTCGTATCGGTGTCGGAGTCGAGCAGCTGCTCTGAGGTCCGGAAGAGGACCTTGTCGCCCTGCGCCGACGCGCCCTGGAAGTCGGCCTCCTTATCACCGCCCGGGTCGGGTGTCGTGCGCTGCGAAGCCGAGGCTTCGATCGTGCAGGCCATCGCCGGTTCGGTGCACTCGCCGCCGACCACAGCACTCTGGGGCCGGCTGGGGTTCTGGCGCAGGAAGACATCGGATTCTTCCCCCGGGTGCCTCGTGCGGAACACAACCTGCGAGCCGTCCGCCGAGATCGCGTTCTTGTTCTCCTCGCAGCAGCGAAAGTTTCCTATCGATGAGATAACGGCAGATGGCGTGCCGTCGGGGAAGTAGGCGACGTAGTGCAGCGCTTCGTCATCGGCGCTCCAGATGTAGGCACTCCCACTTCCTTCGGTTCCACCCGCCGCCAGCTGCTGGGGCGCATTGATACCGATTGTGTCCAGCGAGTCATCCGCGCCAGGGAACTGAGTCTCGTCTGAGCCCACTCCGAAGGTAAAGGGTTCGGGAACGACCGGCGTCAGGTTGAGGAAATTCCCGTCGGGCAGGTCACGCCGAAAGAAGTCGAGTGCGAAGTACTGTTCACCGGGAGCCTGCGGCGGCGCCGGGTGGGCTGCTATTACGGAGCTGGTCAGATCGCTGGATACCGCGAGCAGCCGCGCCACGTTGGAAAAGGTGAAATCGGCCGGCAGCGGGGGGGCGATGCCGTGGGTCACCCAGCTTGCACCTTCGCGCTTGGCGTAGTAGGGACCCAGCACCGGCGAGGACGCCGCGTCGGCGAAGGCGCTCAACGAAGCGAATACGACCGAATCGCCGTCGGGAGAGGCCATCACGCCCTGGAGCGGCTCGACGTTGCCGCCGTTCTTGTCGGGCGGGGAGACCATCTCGTAGACGCGGTTGTCGGGCAGCTTGGCGCCGGGAGCAAAGGTGACAAAGGAACGATCCGGGCCTTCGGTGGTGCCCGTGCCATTCGTCGCGATGAGACGGAAGTGATAGGTGGTGCTCGGCTGTAGCCCGTCGAGGGTGCGGGTGACCAGCCGCGGGCCGCTGCCACCCGTTTTTGCGCCAGGCAGCGTCGTGCAGGGGTCCGATTCGCAATCCTCGAGGCCGTACTCGAAGTGGTATGTGGTCACCTCGCCCTGCGGGTCGAGTCTGGCATTGAGGCTGGCGCCTGAGTCGCTGAGGCCCGAGGCGACGCCTGGGAGCACCACCGGTGCGGCGGCGGAGGCAAGTGGCGCGAGTGCGAGGAGTGCGAATGCCGCGATCGCCAGACCGGCGAGGACGTGACGCGAACGAGCAATACGGCCGGGGCCACCGGCTTGCCGCTTGGTCGATCCCGCGGTCACTGCGCTCACGTGGCGTCTCACGTTGCTCTCCCCCTTGTCCCGTGGTCACCCCTCCTTGTCGACCCCTGATGGGGGTCTCCAACATGGCCGGGGTGGCCGTTTATCTCGTCCCTGCCTTTGGAACAACGCTTCGTCTCGCGAAAGTCGATGCCATTCCGTGGGCCGCGCTAATAAGAACATAGACGGACCGTGTTGTCAAGTACACGCAGGGTTTCAAAAACATCTCTGTGTCAGTGAGTTCTGAAAAGGCTTTGCAGAGCCGTTTTGGGCCACCATTGAAGGAAGGACGCATGCATATCGAGGCAGGCACGTACCAAGACAGCAGCTGCTTTAATGGCAACCGAGGAACAGCTAAGTACCGGCCTTCGCCGGCGCTAACCGCGAACCGTGCAGCGGCGAGCGATCGCGGTCTTCAGGTGCTGGCCGCTGTCGAAGACGTAGGTGGCGCGAGCGAAGGGAAAGACGGCGCTGTCGAAACCCGACGGCGCGCTGCAGGCGGCGGATATGTAGGAGCGGCGCACTCCGCGGTAGCGATAGGTGCGGTGCAGGGTCATGTCGAAGTGGGTGAGATAGGCCCAGGCCCGCGCGGATTTGGGCAGCGTCGTCGTCATCGTCGTCCCGAACACGCCCTTCCCCTCCCTGACGACGAAGGGGAGGACGAAAGCACCGGGCGGGTTGCGGGCATATGCCTGGGCGAGGATCAGCTTGCGGCCGTCGCGACGCGGGCCGTTGAAGACGAGCAGCTTCGCCTCGACCGAGAAGATCCGCTGCGTGGGGAGCCGCGCCTGCACCGTGACGTGGCCGGTGCCGACGATCGCACCTCCGCAGACCCGCTTCGCCGAGCGTTCGGTTGCGGGTTGGATCGAGGAGACCTCACAAACCGGCAGGCCGCGATCGAAGAGACGTCCCTGGCGGTTGATCGCGACCCGGATCGTGCGCAGCTGCGGCAGCGACTCATCGTCGCCGGAGGCGCTGCGTATGTCGCCGGCGACCCGCACAGCGACGGGCACCCGCGTCGATCGCGGCAGCTCACTCGGCCCCATGGCGCCCACGAAAGCCGCCACCAGGTCGCCGTCCTGGTCCAACTCCGCGCGAGCCGGGATGCCAGCGCAGAGCAGCAGGAGCGCCGCGAGGATCAGCGTCCGCGCCGTCCGCATCTCAGCCGAACCGCGAGGAATCGATCAGGCAATAGTCGAAGCCGAAGCCGAGCACCGAGTTGTTGGCACGGGTCGAATTGCGGTTGAGCTTGACCGAGATCGATTCCGCCTTATGGCGCTGTTCGGCCGCCAATGCCTTGCCGATGCTGGCGACGAAATCACGCTCGGCGTGCAGGTATCCCAGCCAGCTGGCGAGCTTGGCTTCGTCGGCACCCGGTTGGGGCACGGCTTCGATTTGACCGATCGTCTTGGCGAACGCGGCAGCCGCGCGCCTGAAGTGGGTCGAGGCCTGCTTCAGCTTGCCCGCCTTCACATCGCCTTTCGCCCCCTCGAAGATGCGCTTGTTGGCAAGGACGTTCTGCTTGCAGATCGGCTCCGTGCGCGCCACGTACTGTTCGCGGCTGATCTCCGCCGCGCTCGCCGGCGAGGCCGCTCCCACCGCCAGCACCAGCACGACAGCCGCGGCTCCCCCAGCCCTTCTGCCCAATCTCCCCCGCATCTTCCAGTCCTCCCTGTCTCTCGTTTCCATGAACACCGCTACGCCGGGTGAAGCTCGGCCTTGGGCAGAATCCGGGCCAGCGGCGCCGGCAGCCACCAGATCCGCTCCCCGGCGAGCAGCATCAGCGCCGGCAGCAGAACGATCCGGACCACCGTGGCGTCGAGCACGACGGCGACGGTCAGGCCTATCCCGAGCTGGCTGACGGTGGCGATCGGCGCCGCCGCGAAGCAGGCGAAGACCACCGCCATGATCGCCGCGGCGCCGGTGATCACTCGGGCGGTGCGCTCGAGGCCGAAGGCGATCGCCTCGCGGTTCTCGGCACCGGCTTCGCGGGCCTCGCGCATCCGCATCAGCAGAAAGACCGCGTAGTCGATCGAGAGCCCGAAGACGATGCCGAAGATCCCGGCGGCGCCGATCGCGTCGACATAGGTATGTCCACCGAGCGGCCAGCCGTTCGGAACCTCGAAGAGCAAAGTGAGGATGCCGAAGGCGACCGCGACGGTGAGGAGGTTGAGCGCCACGGCGAGCGCCGCCAACGGGATCGCCCGCAGGACCAGAACCAGGACCAGGAAGGTGGCGATCGAGATCGCCGCGACCACCAGGGGAATGCGGTCGGCGATCGCCTGCTGGTAGTCGATCAGCTGCGCCGGGCCCCCTGTGACCGCCGTTTGCAGGCCGCTGGAAGCAGCAAGGGCAGCTGCATGCTTGCCGAGCCTGTCGTTGAGGCCCGCCGAGGCCGGGGTGTCGAAGGTCGAGCGGGGAATGACGAGGATCTGGGCCGCGCTACCGCCGTGATCGAGGTCGATCACCCGGGCGACGCGCTGGCGCTCGACCGGCGGCGCGCCATCAAGCGCCGAGAGAACGAAGTAGCCGGAGTCGAAGATCTGGGGCGAGGACGTGCGCAGGCGGGAAACCTGACGATCGAGACGCTGGGCGCTGTCGGAAACACGAACGGCGCTGCGGGCGAGGCCGCCCTGCAACGGCCGCGAGGCATTAAAGCCGTCGGCAAGACGGACGGAGAGGGTTTCGGCGCCACCGCTGAGACGCCCGAGGCCGCCGTCGAGCTGGCGAGCGCCGTCACCCAGCCGTTCCAGGCCCGTCGCCAGCGGCGCCGAGGCATCGGCGAGCCGGGCGGCGCCGCTGTGCAGCTTGGCTCCACCTGCGGCGAGCCTCGCCTGTCCGCCGTGGAGGCGGCCGGCGACCCCGCGCAGGCTGCGCACCTCGTTGCGCGAGACCGAGAGCACTTCGACCAGCCGCTGAGCTTCGCGGGCGTCGGCGGCGAAGGACGGGTCCTTGGCCGCGGCTTGCTCCAGATGCGAGCGCAGCTTGCGCGCCCTGGCGAGGCCGCCGCGACGGATCGCCGGCAGCAGCTCGGTGAGTTCGAACTGCAGGGACTGTGAGGCGAGCGCCGCCCTTCGTTGCCCCTCGGCAAGCTGGCCCGAGGCACCCTCGAGTCGCTGAAGCGCGCCGGTGGCGCGCTGCGCGCCGCTGGCGGCACGGCCAAGCCCGCCAGCGATCCGAGCCGCGCCGGCGCCCGCCCGGTCCGAGCCGCTCGCCAGCAACTCGGCTCCGGCGGCCGCGCCAGCGAGACCGTCACGCAGCTGCCCTACCCCACCCGCGGCGCGATCGAGGCCGCGACCGAGCCGCCGAAGTCGGGTGGGGCTGGCATCGCCGCGACCGGCGAGGAGGTCGTTGCCCCCTCGCCTCAGCGGTGCTGTGCGCCGCGCCAGCTGAGTCGGCCCGATTGTCGCCTGCACCCCACTGTCGGCAGCGATTTGGCGCTGGGCGCGGCTCAGCCGGGCGAGCTGGCCAGGGGTAGCGACGCTGCCGCGCTCAGCCACGGCGAGGAGGAAGAAGGGGGCGTCCCAGCCGGCACCGATCTGGCGGTCGATGAGCTCGGCATCGCGTCGAGCCGAGTTGGAGGCGGGAAGCTGGGTGGCGCTGGGCGGGCCGGTCTTGGTGGCGAGCGCCGGCGCCGCCAGGATCACCAGGACGCCGCCGATCAGAGCCGCGGCGAGCCGCGGACGGGCCAGGGCCGCGCCAACCGCGCCCATCAGCCGTCTGCCGTCGCCGTTGCCACCGAGCCGCCAGCGGTCGACCCGGTTGCCGAGCAGGAGCAGCATCGGCGGCGCCACCAGACTGGCAATGACGACGCTGATCGCGGTGACGATGATTGCCGCGCCCGCCAGCGAGAGAAATAGCGTGCCCGGCATAACCAGCAACGTCACCGCCATCGCCAGGGCGAGCGTACCGCCGGCGAATGCAATCGTGCGACCGGCGGTGTGGCGGGCGGTCGCGGCGGCCTCGGCCGGCGAGGCGCCGCGGGCCAGCTCCTAGCGGAAGCGCGAGACGATCAGCAGCGCGTAGTCGACGCCGAGGGCGAGGCCCATCATCGAGCAGACCGTGAGCGCGAAACCGTCGACGGTGAAATACGAGGAAGCGAGCGCAAGCACGCCGCGAGCGGCGCTGACGGTGAGGGCGCCGAAGAGAAGGGGGATCGCCGCCGCCACAGGCGAGCGAAAGACGAGCAGGAGGACGAGCAGAAGGAAGGGCAGGGCGATCAGCTCGGCCCGCTCGGTCGAGCGCACCGACTCCTCCTGGATTGCGCGCGAAAGGGTCGCGAACCCGGTCTGCGTCGCCCGCACCGGCGGCGCGATCGTCTCCTCCACAGTGCGTTCGAGACCCGGCACGGAATCGCGGACAGCTCGCTCGGCCGAGACGTGGAAATCAGCGAGAATCAGCGCCTTGCGCGGCGAAGGGCGCAGCCGTTCGACCGCGCCGCGATCCCAGGGTGAGATCGTCGTCACCGCGCGGTCAGCCCGCAGGGCGCGGATCAGCGCCGGTCCCTGACGGTCGAGCGCCCCCGCCGGGCCGCGCAGGAGGATCGCGAAAGGTGCCGAGTCGCCGAAGTGGCGTCTCTGTAGCGCCTCCCCCCGCGCCGATTCGGTACCCGGGATGGCTACCGAAGTCGGCTGAAGCTTTTCCTCAACCCCGAGACCGGCGAATCCAAGTGCGGCAATGACCAGCAGCGCCACACCGAGCGAGGCTCGTGGATGGCGCAAGGTGAAAGCCACCGCGCCGCCCACCCGAGACCGCCTCACCCGATTCCCCTTTCCCGTCATCGCCGAACGCGATAGTCCCTATTGCGACAAGATAAGAACACACACGGACCCCAGCTCCTGGGGCAGTGTATTGCTTCAAGCGCAGGATTAAAAGGAAATAAGGGCCTACCCGATTCAGGTGCGTACCAAATATCCAGCAAAGGGACGAGACTCTGCACCCGGCAGCACAACAAAAAAGCCGCCGAGGAGCAAACGCTCCCGGCGGCTTTGACTGGGACACCCCTGCCCCAAGCTTTGTTGCGAGCTAGACCGTAGCGGCTGCCTGGTCGGACTGGCTGTCGCGGGCGGCGTCGGCCTTCTTCGTCTCGGCCTCCGGGGGGACGTCGTCGATGGCGCGCGGCAGCAGCACTTCTTTGGCGATCACCAGGCGCTGGATCTGGCTGGTCCCCTCGTAGAGCTGCATGATCTTGGCGTCGCGCATCAGCTTCTCGACCGGGTACTCCTTGATGAAGCCGTAGCCGCCGTAGACCTGAACGGCGTCGACGGTGATCTCCATCGCCGAGTCGGCGGCGAAGCGCTTGGCCATCGAGGAGACCTTGCTGTTGCGGATGCCCTGGTCGAGCATGACCGCCGAGTTCCAGACCAGCAGGCGGCCGGCCTCGACCTTGGTCGCCATGTCGGCGATCATGAACTGGATCGCCTGGTGCATCGCGATCGGCACGCCGAACTGGACCCTTTCCTTGGAGTACTCGGTGGCGTACTCGAGCGCCGCGCGGCCGATGCCGACCGCCATCGCCGAGACGCCCGGGCGGGTGCGATCGAGGGTCATCATCGCCAGTTTGAAGCCCTTGTTTTCCTCGCCGAGCAGGTTCTCAGCGGGGATCTCGACTTCGTCGAAGGAGATGGTCGCGGTGTTGGAGGCCCGCTGGCCCATCTTGTCCTCCTTCTTGTCGACCGAGACCCCGGGGAGGTCGGCGTCGACGACGAAGGCGCTGATCCCGCGGTGCCCACCCTCGGGATCGGTCTTGGCGTAGACCGTGAAGTAGTCGGCGTAGGTGCCGTTGGTGATGAAGCACTTGGAGCCGCTGATGACGTACTTGTCACCCTTCTTCACGGCCTTGGTCTTCATCCCCGAGACGTCGGAGCCGGCGTCGGGCTCGGTGAGGCAGAAGGAGGCCAGCTTCGGCGCCTCGCAGAGCATGCCGAGGTACTTCTTCTTGGTCTCCTCGGAGCCGCCGAGGGTGATCGGCGCCGAGGCGAGGCCGTTGGCCATCAGGCTGGTGCCGATGCCCGAGCATCCCCAGCCCATCTCCTCCTCGATCAGGCAGCCGGAGAGATAGTCGAGGCCGGGACCGCCATAGGCCTCGGGGATGTGGGTGTTCATCAACCCGACCTCCCAGGCCTTGTCGATGATCTCCTGCGGCCAGGTTCCATCCACGTCGTACTCCCAGGCCACCTTGCGGATCTCGTTCTCGGCGAAGTTGTGCGCCATCTCGCGCAGATCCTTCTGCTCGTCGGTAAGGGTGAAGTCAACCACTGGTCGCGGCTCCTTTTGGTCCGTGCGTAAGCCTTTTCATGCGGCCTCGCCGCAACGGCGACGACCACCGATTGACTGGTCAGTCAACCGCAGCCCAGGGTACCGGATAGCGGCTCCAGAGCAAGACCCCTACCCTTGAGCAATGGTCTGCCCGGTGGCATTGACCAGCCTGCAGAGCGGCTACGTGCTGGCCGCGATCACGCTCTTCGTCCTACCGGTCGCCGCGATCGCCTTCATCCACTCCGCAGCGGAGTGGAAGGAGCTCGGCAAGGGGCGCTTCGGGGTCATGAACTCGATGCCGCCACCACGAACGGCGCAGCCCTCACCGGAGATCGACCTGGCGATCCAGGCAGCCGAGGCGCGACAGATGCTGGAGGCAAAGTCCTATCGCCGCACCCGGCGCGGCGAGGAGCCGCTCGACGTCGAGGCCGAGGTGACCGCCCTGCTCGATCCCGAGCTGAGCGGCGGAGGGCGCCGCAAACGCAGTCTCGACGAGAAGCTGCGGGCAGAAGTTCGCGAGCTAGTCATCGCCCGCAACGAACGGCGCATGCGGCGCGGCGAGGAGCCGCTCGACGTCGAGGCCGAGGTCGAGCGTCAGGTCGCCGATTTCATAGGATTGGGGGACTGATGGCAGGCGCCGCCGAAGAGAACCTGTACGAGGTCGAGGAGCTGCTGATGCAGCCCGGGACCTACTTCAACCCGCAGACCGAGGTCCTGGTCGTCGTCGACGACTCGACCTCACTCGACCAGGAGGTCTTCAACATGGAGGCCTACGAGGGGGCCGAGTGGGTGCGGATCTCCGACGAGGTGCCGGTCGACGAGGACCAGCGCGACCAGGTGCTCGAGCGCTTCCAGACCAGCTACCACCCCGGCTCGACCGGCTCGGTCTCCGAGACGGCACTGGAGCAGGGCGACGACGAGCTCGACGAGGACGAGGACGGCCAGGACCCCGGCCGCGAGGACACCGAGTAGTGCTCGAAGCCGGGGCGAGCGCGCCCGACTTCACCCTTCCCGACCAGGACGGCAACGAGGTAAGCCTTTCCCAGCTGAAGGGCGAGACGGTCGTCCTCTACTTCTATCCGCGTGCCGATACGCCGGGCTGCACGACGCAAGCCTGCGGCGTCCGCGACCGTGGCCCCGATTACGAGGCGGCCGGTGCCCGCGTAATCGGAGTTTCACCTGACGAGGTTGACGCGATTGAGAAGTTCGCCGGCAAATTCGACCTCGACTTCACCCTGCTCGCCGATGCCGACCACGCCGTGGCCGACGCCTACGGCGCCTGGGGCGAGAAGTCGATGTACGGCAAGAAGTACATGGGCGTGCAGCGGGCCACCTTCATCATCGATCCCAACGGCAAGATCGCCAAGGTCTTCCCCAAGGTCCAGCCCAAAAAGCACGACGACCTCGTGCTCAAAGCGCTGGGCGAGCTCGCCGCCGCTTAAGCGCCAGCGGCTACGACGACGATAAAGCTGGCATAGAGGGCAAACCAGGTGAGCACCGCCGGCAGGCCGAAACGACCGCGCCGGTGCAGGACCTCGTAGGCGAGCAGGCCGCCGGCGAGGCCGAGAACGACCGAGAGGGCGGCGTTGCCGCTCAGCTCCCAGTCGGTGAAGATCAGCCCAATCCCGACCGGGATCGTCGACTGGAAGACCATCGCTCCGGTGATGTTGCCGAGCGCCAGCGAGTCCTTGCCCTCGCGGACCCAGAAGAAGCTGTTGACCTTCTCCGGCAGCTCGGTCGCGAGCGGGGCGAGGACCAGGGCGAGGACCACCGCCTCGACACCGAGGCTGTCGGCGATGTGGAGCAGCTCCTCGACGAAGAGGTGGGCACCGCCGACCATCGCCCCAAGGCCGACCAGGAGCTGGATCACGCAGAGGGACAGAGCCGGGCTTTCACGTCGCTCGCTGCGCCGCTCGAAGACCAGCGGGTTGAGCGTCTCCTCGTCCTGCACCTCCCCCCCGCCTCGCAGCGTGCGAGCGATGTAGAGAGGGTAGGAGAGGATGACGAGGATCCCGACCGGAATCCTCAACGCGTCGGGCGCCCCCCAAGACAGCGCCAGGGAGATCGCGAAGAAGAGCAGGAAGAAGAGCAGGTCGCGCTCGAGCGTCGGCCGGTGGGCCTTCAGCTCGAGTCCCTGCTCGCGCCGCTCGCGATACAGATAGGCGAAGAGTCCGACCAAGCCCATCGCCAACGTGGCGAGCAGGAAGGGCGCCCCGACGATCGCCCCGATCGCCACCTGGTCCGCACCCTCGGCGGCCCCGATCAGGGCGACGATCGCGATCAGCGTCTCCGGCATCGCCGTGCCGACCGCCGCCAACAGGCTGCCCACCGCACCCTCGCCCAACTCCAGCCTGTGGCCGATCCACTCGACCGCGTTGGTGAAGAGCAGCGCCCCGGCAAGAATTACCGCGAAGCTAGTGAGAAGGAGGACGACGTCCATCGCCGCAGGCTATCCGTCCCCCTCAGGCGTAATAAAAAGCGAGCCCGAAGACGACGTACACGGCGAGCAGTTGGACGCCCTCGAACCAGGTCGACTCGCCGTCCTGGGTGACGTAGTTGGCGATCAGGATCGCGATCAGGATCGCGCCGAGCTCGAAGCCGTTGAAGACCAGGGCAAGCGGATGCGGGCCGAGGAAAAAGGAGGCGAGGACGAGGATCGGGGCGACGAAGAGCGCCACCTGGGCGCTGGAGCCGATCGCGATGTTGACCGCGAGGTCCATCTTGTTCTTCATCGCGACCAGGACGGCGACCCAGTGCTCGGCCGCGTTGCCGACGATGGCGACGACGATGACGCCGATGAAGAACTCGGAGAGCCCGACCGCGTGCGAGGCCTCCTCGATCGAGCCGACCAGCACCTCAGACATCAGGCCGACCAGCACTCCCGCGCCAGCCAGGGCCAGCACGGATTTACGCGTCGACCAACCCCAGGTTCCCTCGTCCTCGTACTCGGGATTGAAGATGTCGCGGTGGGTCTTCAGCGAGAAGAAGAGCCCGGCCACGTAGGTGGCGATCAGGACGATCGCCACCGCCAGCGAGAGATGCTCGACCGTCGAGCCGTAGTTGACGGTCTCAGCGCCCGGTGAGGGCAGGCCCTTGCCCTCGACCAGCTCGAAGATCGCCGGCATCACCAGCGCCGCCCCGGCGAGCAGCAGCATCGTCGTCTGGATGCTCGCGCTCGTACGGCTGAAGGTCTGTTTCTGGCGCCCCAGCCCACCGGCCAGCATCGCCGCGCCGAGCACGAGCAGGATGTTGCCGATGATCGAACCGACGATCGAGGCCTTGACCACCTCCTGCAGGCCCTTCTCGAGCGCGAAGAGGGCGATGATCAGCTCCGGCGCATTGCCGAAGGTGACGTTGAGCAGGCCGCCGATGCCTGGCCCCGAACGCGCCGCCAGCTCCTCGGTGGCGCGCCCCATCAGCGCAGCTGTGGGAATGATGCCGAGCGCCGAGGTGGCGAAGACGAGCCCGGCCGATGAGCCAGCCAGATCCAACGCCACCGCCAGCGGGATCAGCGGTGTGAGCAGGTACGGCCAGCCATGTGGAGTGCGGAGGAATGCGGCTACTGGGTGCTCCCGGTGCCGCCGAGGCCTTCGAGCAGGCCGTTGAGCCCGCCCCCGGCCCCTCCGACTCCGCCTTCAGCCAGTTCGAGCAGTTCGATCGGGTTGACTCCCAGCTTGAGGAAAAGCTTGCGAAGCGGCTGCGCCCCCTGCGGCGCTGAAATCGTCTGGCCTTCGTTGACTCCGGTCAGAGTCAGGTCAAGGTTCATCTCGACGCTCTTCGCGCCGCCTTTGGCCGACCCCTTCGAAGGTTCGACGGTTACCTGGGCCTCGACCCTGCGCACGATGTCGTCATCGCCGACGTAGAGGTCGACGTGGGCGGCTTTGACCGAGCTCTGTACCTGACTCTTAGCCTTCTCGAGTTCAGCGACCGAAGGCACGGGGCCCGCCGCGTTGAGCTGTTCGCTGCATGCCGAGTCTTCGCTCAGCTCAATCACCGCATCGATGGCTTCGGTGGCGTTGAGGTCACCACTGACCTTCGTCGTCTCGGTCCCGCCGACATCGACGCTGCCTTCGCTCTTGGCTTCGTCGATGAAATTGCCCAGGCTCAGGTCGCTCGCCGCCTCCTGACAGGCGCTGGCTTCGCTTGACTTGCTTTCCACCCCGGCACGCTGCTGGAGCGTCGCTTTGACGAAACCGAAGGTCGTCGGATCGACCTCGTACTCAGTGCCCTGGTACTGGACGTAGGCTTCTTCGCCAAGCAGTGTCAGGCCGCCGTCGAAGTCGATCTTTTCGCCATCGAGAGAGCCGTTCGCCGTGGCGGTCAGATCCAGTTCTGGCAGGTCCGCTTCGCTTTCACTGCGAAAGGGGCCGGAGAGGCTGAGGTCAATGTGGCCACCTTCCTTGCCTTCGACGTCGACTCCCAGTGAGAGATCGATGTCGCCGCTCTCGACCCCCTGCAGCGTCGCATCGTCGACGACAGCCTGGGGATCGTCGCTGTCGCCACCACCACAGGCGGAGATCGTCGCCGCCATCGCGATCAATGCGACGAAGAGGGTGAGGATGCGCACTCTGCTCAAAACGATCGGCCTCCTGTAGCAAGTCGGAGTGGACGGAAGCAGCGAAGCTTAGAGACATCCCAGCCCTCGAGGAGGAGCTAGCGAGTCGTCTCGATCTGGCGCGGAGTCTCCTCGGTCACGTTCAGGGCGAGGGGGAAGAGGAAGGCGCCGAGGAAGATCAGGATCACGCCGGCGGCAACCAGCCAGCGAGCCGTCGAGAGGTGGCCGAGAATGCCGATCGCGAAGCCGATCAGCATCAGCGCGATGTAGGGGCCGGCGCTGTGGGGAAGCAGCGAGGCGAGCGGCAGGAAGAGGTCGAGCACGGCACGGATTATCATCGCCCCCATGGCCGATGGCTCTGTCGCCGAGGTGAAGGACGCGCTGGCCCAAGTCGGCTATCTCGCCGATGAGCCAGCCGCGCTGGTCTCGTTCCTCGCCCAGCGGCTCGGCAAGCCGGTCCTGGTCGAGGGCCCGGCGGGCGTCGGCAAGACCGAGCTGGCCAAGGCGCTCTCCCGCGCAACCGGCCGCGAGCTGATCCGCTTGCAGTGCTACGAGGGCCTCGACGAGGCCAAGGCGCTCTACGAGTGGAACTACCGCAAGCAGCTGCTGCGCATCCAGGCCGGCGGCGAGGATGGCTGGGAGGACGTCCACGGCGACATCTTCGACAAGGAGTTCCTGCTTGAGCGGCCGCTGATGCAGGCGATCGCCAGCCCCGAGCCGGTCGTGCTGCTGATCGACGAGATCGACAAGACCGACCAGGAGTTCGAGGCAATGCTGCTCGAGCTGCTCTCCGACTTCCAGATCACGATCCCCGAGCTGGGCCAGGTCTCGGCGACGACGATGCCGATCGTCGTGCTGACCTCGAACAACTCGCGCGAGCTGACCGAGGCGCTGAAGCGACGCTGCCTCTACCTCTGGCTCGACTACCCCGAGCTGGAGCGCGAGATGGAGATCGTCCGCCTGCACGCGCCGGACCTACCTGAGGCGCTGGCCCGCCGAATGGTCGAGGTGGTGCGGATGATCCGCGACCTCGACCTCAAGAAGCCGCCCTCGATCGCCGAGTCGATCGACTGGGCGCGGACGCTGCTGCTGATGGGCAGCGAGGACATCGACCGCGAGACCTTCGAGCAGTCGATGTCGATCATCGTCAAGCACCGCACCGACATCGAGCTGGTCGCGGAGCGAGTTGGGATGAAGCTTGCCGACCCCGTACGGCCCCAAGGCTGAGGCGGGGCCGCCCGGCCTCGCCGCGAAGCTGCTCGGCTTCTGCGAGGAGCTGCGCAGCGAGGGTGTCGCCGTCGGAACATCGGAGATCCTTGACGCCTTCGCGGCGCTGGAGCAGGTCCCGTGGACCTCGCGCGACGACTTCCGCGAGGCGCTGGCGGCGACGATCGCCAAGTCGCAAGAGGATCGGCGGCTCTTCGAGCTGCTCTTCGACCGCTGGTTCTTCCGCACCGCCGAGGCCGAGGCGGTTGAGCGCGGCATCGAGGAGCAGGCGCAGCGCCACGAGGGCAGCGAGCGTCTCGACATCGATGAGCTGCGTGAGCAGGTGCGGCAAGCGATCATCGAGGGAAACGACGGCGAGATGCGCGACCTGGCGCGGCTGGCGATCGCCGCCTTCGGCCGCCAGGGTGAGGGCTCGGGCGTGGTCGGCGTCGATGTGCAGCGGATCCGCCGCACACTGGGGCTCTCGGCTGGGTCCCAACCGCCCGCCGAGGACGGCGCCGCCGAGCTGCCGCCGATCGACCGCGACCAGCTCAACCGCTTCGAGCGCCACCTGCGGCGCGAGCTCGAGCGAGACCTGATCGAGCGCACCTCCACCCTCCCTCCCTCCCGCCCGCTGGCCGAGCTCGACCGCGCCCTGCCGACCAGCCCGACCCAGGACCTCGCCGCCGTACACCGCGCCGTCTCGCAGATGAAGCGGCGACTGGCGACGCTCGGCCACGAGCAACGCGGCCGGCGCAAGGGCCAAACCGTCGACGTGCGGCGGACGATGCGGACTTCGCTGGAGACCGGCGGCGTGCCGATGCACATTCGCTACCGGCCCAAGCGCCCGCGCCGGCCCGAGATCTACGTGCTCTGCGACGTCTCCACCTCGGTCACCTCGGCGAGCGTCTTCTTCCTCTCCGTCCTGCACGCCCTGCACGACTCCTTCCGCAAGCTGCGCAGCTTTGTCTTCATCGAGCGCATCTCCGAGGTAACCGACGTCTTCGAGCACGAGCGCGACTTCCGCGTCATCGCCCAGAAAATCTCCAGCGAGGGCGGTGTCGCCGACGTCTCCGGCTACACCGACTACGGCCGCGTCTGGCTCGAGTTCCTCGGTCAGATTTCGGACGAACTCGACCCGCGCTCGACCGTGATCGTGCTCGGCGACGCCCGCACCAACGGCCGCGAGCCGCATGCCGAGGTCTTCGCCCTGGTGGCGGAGCGCGCCGGCCGCCTCTTCTGGCTCAACCCGGAGCCGAAGCTCTACTGGAACTACGGCGACTCGGTGATGGCCGCCTATGAGCGTTACTGCGACGGTGCCTTCGAGTGCTGGACTACCAGGCACCTAGAGAACTTCGTCAATGTCGTCGCTGGAGGAGTTCCCACCAGCGACTAACAAGCGAGCGAAAGGGAAACGATGCCACCCCCATACCCAGTCACTTTCTCGGTCGACTATCCGGAGCGTGATCTCAACCGGTGGACGACCTTCTTCCGCATCTTCACAGTGATCCCGATCGCGATCCTGGTGGCGTTCCTGCCGGGAGGCGCCGCTGCCGCCGGCAGTTTGATCTTCGTGCCGATCGTGCTGATGCTGCTCTTCCGCAAGAAGTACCCGCGCTGGTGGCACGACTGGAACCTGGAAATGTTGCGCTTCGCCAACCGCGTCGGCGTCTACGTCGCCCTAATGGACGACGAATACCCCTCGACCGACGAGCAACAGGCCGTCCATCTCGACTTCGCCTATCCAGACGCGGAGCGCCTCGAGCGGGGCCTGCCTCTGGTCAAGTGGCTGCTGGCGATCCCGCACTACGTCGTGCTCTTCTTCCTCTACATCGGCGTCTTCTTCGCCGTAATCGGCGCCTGGCTCGCGATCCTTTTCACCGGCCGTTACCCACGCGGGATCTTCAACTTCGTCGAGGGTGTGCTGCGCTGGCACAACCGCGTCGTCGCCTACGCCTTCGTCCTCGTCACCGACGACTACCCGCCCTTCCGTCTCTCGGTCTGAGTCGTAGCTCAGGCAGCATCCGTGGAAGATCTCGCGGTCTTCTACGGATGCGTCGTGGTTATTTACACAGATATTCTCTAGTGGTTTTATCCACAAAGCTCGGCGCATTCGCGCCCGAGAAGGGAGTATCGAAAATGCGACCCGTAAAGACATTCAGCATTGCCGCCATCGCCGCAGTAGCAGCTATGGCGCTAATCGGCACCTCGTCCGCCACGGCAATGAACACAGCGATATGTTCATCAAACGAAGGTGGAGCATTAACCTGCGCCCCCGCAAACCAGCTCAAAACCATTCACTCGGTGGCAAATGGCGTGGTGTTCTTAACGCCAGAAGGCCCCATCACCTGTAAAGAATCCTTACTGTCGCTTACCCTCTTAGGGTTAGCATCCCCTCAGCTCAGCCATGTCACCAGCCTGACCTGGAGTGGGTGCACAAACGGGGCGAATGTCTGCACGGTGACCACCACCTCGCTGGGCACAGAGTTATTCTTAAAGACGGCAGTCAACTTAGCCATTGGTCAGTTCCACAACATGGAACTCTCGTTCAAATGCAACATTTTCTTTGAATGCAAATACGGGGGCTTACCGACACTCCATGTGGTAGGCGCCTCCCTGCTGGACGACAACACCGGCAACGGGGGTATCAAAAGCGACGGAAGCGGGCTCACCAGCACCAGCCCACTCGACTTCTGCCCCGGAGAAATAGTCCCGGACCTGTTCTGGGCGGCCTTATCTCCGGTCTACGTCAAGACCTGAAAGCAGGCACGGGACGCCGGGTGGCCTAGCGGCCAACCCAAGCGTCCGGCTGAGCGGCCAGTGACCGGACCTCATCCGGTAGCTGGCCGCTTACCAAGTCGGCGAGGGTGACGTGCTCGAGCACGGTGCGGAGGCTGGCGCGGACGGCGATCCAGACCTCCTGCAGGTGCTCGGCGTTGCCGCGGTACTCGATCGCCTCCGGCGGCGACGACTGCACGTGGGCAATCGGCCCCTCGACGGCGCGGACGATGTCCGCGATCGTCACCTCGTCAGCGGGCTTGGCGAGCCAGTAGCCGCCCTTGGCGCCGCGACGGGCGCGGACGATGCCGACGTGCTTGAGCTCGAGCAGGATGTGCTCGAGGAACTGCAGGGGGATGTCCTGGGCATCGGCGAGCTTCTCGCCCTTGACAGGACCCTCGTCGGCCGCAGCCAGCTCGGCTGCGGCGCGCACGGCATAGTCGGCCTTCGCTGATACGCGCATGGCGCTAGTTAATCAGTCAGCCGATCGTCTCCGGCGCCAACTCCGAGGAGCGGTCGATTCCTTGTTTGGCTTCGCGGTCGGCGCGGCGTGCCGACCACCAGCGCGGGAACCAGATCAGCAGACCGAGCCCAATGCCGGCGACCGCGGCGGCGATCGGCCAGACGAGCGGGTCGCCCTTCTGCACGGTGACGATCCCCGATGCCACCAGGACGACGCCCAGGGCGGTGCGCAGGAAGCCCGTCGGCGCCCGCGCCGCAAAGTGAGAGCCGACGATGACTCCCGGGATCGAGCCGAGCAGGATGTTGCCGGCAAGGAAGAAGTCAACGTTCCCCCCGACCCAGTGGGCGATTCCGGCGGCCCAGAGCAGAATCGCGGCGTGAAAGACGTCGGTGCCGACGACCTTGCGCGGGACGAGACGGTAGACGGAGATGAGGAGGATCGCGATCACCGTGCCGGAGCCTGCCGAGGTGATCCCGATCACGAATCCGGTCGTTGCGCCGATCGCCACCGCGGCGATCTTGTGGCGGCGCTCGATCACGAAGTCCTCGCGCTCTTCGATCAGGTTGCTGAGGATGAACGCCCGCGCCAGGGTGATGATCCCGACCATCAGCAGGGTGCCGCCGAGCAGCGCGTAGACGATCGAGTCGAGCTTCTCTTCGCCGATCTTGCTCTGCAGCACGGAGATCGCCCAGACGCCCGTGACCGAGGCCGGCACGCTGCCAGCGGCGAGCCAGAGCGCGAGGCTGATGTTGACCGTGCCCATGCGCAGATGGCGCCAACCGCCGACCGTCTTGGTCACCGCCGCATAGAAGATGTCGGTGCCGATCGCGGTCACTGGCTTGACCCCGAAGAGCAGGATCAGCAGCGGCGTCATCAGGGTGCCACCGCCCATGCCGGTCATGCCGACCATGGCACCGATGCCGAAGCCAAAAAGAATGATTGCCGGGTCCATATGAGTTCCGCGCGGGGTGGTTATCGACTTTCCTGACCTTTTTGGTCAGGAGCACGGAGTGCGCCAGGATACCAAGATGCCCACCGCCGAAGTCAGAGATTTCGCCGCCAGCGGCGCATCGCCTGCCCCCAAGAGCACGACAGGCACCGCGGTCTCGATCCGCGGCCTGACCCACTCCTATGCTGAGCTGCGCACGATCGAGCGGCTCGACCTGGACGTGCCGGCGCACGGAGTCCTCGGCCTGGTCGGACCGTCGGGCTGCGGCAAGTCGACCCTGCTCGAGCTGATCGCCGGCCTACAGGATCCCGAGCGAGGTGAGGTCGAAGTCGGTGGCGCCAGCGATGCCCAGGGGCGGCTCGCCCGCTGCGCCTTCATGCCCCAGCGCGACATGCTGCTGCCCTGGCTCTCGGCGCGCGACAACGCGGCGCTGGCGCTGCGCAATCGTGGCGTTGGCCGCAAGCGGGCGCGGCAGGAGGTTGCCCAGCTCTTCGAGCGCTTTGGTCTCGCCGGCTTCGAGAGCTCGTCTCCAGCGCAACTCTCCGGTGGGATGCGCCAGCGAGTCGCCTTTCTACGCACGCTCGTCGCCGGCAAGCCGGTGCTGGCACTCGACGAGCCCTTCGCCTCACTCGACGCGATCACCCGAGCCGAGATGCAGGAGTGGCTGGCGGGAGCACTGGCGACCGAACCTCGCACCGTCGTCCTCGTCACCCACGACGTCGAGGAGGCGCTCTACCTCTGCGACCGCGTCGCCGTGCTCTCCTCGCGACCGGCGCGCGTCGTCGAGGAGCTAAGCGCCCCTGCCCCGCGCGCCCCCAACCGCGACGAGGCGGTCACCAACCCCGAGTTCGTCATCGCCCGCGAGCGGGCGATGCGAGCCCTGCGCGAGGGGGTGCGATGAAGCGTTGGCTCCTCCCCACCCTGTTGATCGCCGGCCTGATCGGCGCCTGGCAGATCGCCGCGAGCAGCGGCGCCCTCGCCGATCTGCTCAATCTCGAAGACTTTCTCGTCCCCTCGCCAGCCGAAATCGGCGAAGCGCTCTGGCAGAGCCGTTCGCTGCTGGCTGAAAACGCCTGGATCACCCTGAAGGAGGTGCTGCTCGGCTTTGGCTGCGCGCTTCTCGCCGGCGTCGCCTTCGCCGTCGCCATGCATCTTTCCGAGACGCTGCGCCTCGCCTTCCAGCCGCTGATCATCGCTTCCCAGACGATTCCGATTGTCGTCATCGCCCCGATCCTGGTCGTCTGGTTCGGCTTCGGAATCGGGCCAACGCTGGCGATCATCGCTCTGATCTGCTTCTTCCCGATCACCGTCAACACCCTCGACGGCCTGCGCTCGGTCGATCCCGAAGCGACGAAGATGATGCGCACGCTCGATGCCTCACGCGGCCAGATCCTGCGTCGGGTGGAGGCGCCCTCGGCCCTGCCCTACTTCTTCAGCGGCGCCAAGATCGCCATCGCGGTGGCGGTAATCGGCGCGGTCTTCGGCGAGCTGGCTGCCCCGGATTCGGGTCTGGGAGCGCTGATCTTCCGCGACATGAACCAGCTCGAGACCGCCAGGGCCTTCGCCGCCGTCGCCGTGCTCTCGGTGATGGCGATCGTCCTCTTCGCGATTCTCGCCCTCGCAGAGCGTCGCGTCGTCACTTGGCGATAGAAAGCAGAGGATGAAGCGCCTCCCCATCCCGGCGATGCTCGCCGTTGCCCTGCTCGCGCTGGCGATCGGACTCTCCGCCTGCGGCGAGAAGAGCGAGGACGCGAGCGGCGAAAAGGAATCGCTCAGCCTCGTCCTCGACTTCTATCCCAACCCCGATCACGCCGGCATCTACATGGCGGAGAAGCTCGGCTACTTCGAAGAAGCCGGCCTCGACGTCGACATCCAGACTCCGTCGGACCCAGCGGCGCCGCTGAAGCTGCTCGCCGCGGGACGTAGCGACCTGGCGATCTCCTACGAGCCTGAGGTGATGCTGGCCCGCGAGAAGGGTCTCGACGTCCAGGCCGTCGCCGCAATTGTCAACCGGCCGCTTACTTCGATGATCTGGCTGAAGAAATCCGGAATAGGGGGCGTAGGAGACCTGCGGGGGAAGACAATCGCCACGGCCGGGATTCCCTACCAGGACGCCTACCTGAAGACGATCCTCGCCCGCGCCAAGCTGAAGCCATCCGATGTCAAGACGGTCAACGTCGGCTTCGGCCTGATGCCAGCGTTGCTGAGCGGCCGCGCCGAGGCGATGTTGGGCGGCTTCAGCAACGTCGAGGGCGTCGACCTGCGATTGCGCGGCTCCGAGCCCGTCGTCACCCCCGTCGACAAGCTCGGTGTCCCTACCTATGACGAGCTGGTCCTGGTCGCGCGAGGCAAGCAGCTGGAAGAGGATCCGCAGGCGATCCGCCTCTTTATCGCCGCATTGGCACGTGGCACGGCAGCGGCCGCAGGCAATCCCAAGGCAGCGGCAAACGCGCTGCTGGAGGCAAACCCAGACCTCGACCCGAAGCTGACCAAGGCGGAGCTGGCGATAACGCTGCCGCTGCTCGCGCCGGCGACGAGCGGTAATCGTCCCTACGGCTACATGTCCCCCGACCAGTGGCGCGAATTCGGCGGCTGGATGCGCGACAACGAGCTGATCTCCACGCTGCCCAGCCCGGTCGAAGTGCTCAGCAACGCCTACCTGCCGGGCGAGATCTCCGCCGAATAGAACGGCACCCCGCCGACCAGCATCGCGGAGATCTTCTCCGCTGGCAACGCCCGTGAGAAGAGATGCCCCTGGGCGTAGTCGCAGCCGAGCCGGCTCAGCTCGGAGAGCTGCGGCTCGTTCTCGACCCCCTCGGCGATCACGTCGAGGGAGAGAGCGCGGGCCATGCCGATGATCGCCTCGACGATCGCGGTGCGCTCCTGTTCGACCCCCAGCGCGTCGACGAAGGAACGATCGATCTTGAGGCCGTCGAAGGGGTAGCGGTTGAGATAGGCGAGCGAGGAGTAGCCGGTGCCGAAGTCGTCGAGGACGAGGCCGACGCCGATGTCGCTGAGCGCTTCCAGGGTGCCGGTCGCGGTCGCCGACTCCTCGACCAGGACGCTCTCGGTGATCTCCAGCCGCAGATGAACCGGGTCGAGCCCGGTGCTCTCGAGGATCGAGGCGATCGAGGCGACGAGATCACGGTGGGTCACCTGACGGGCGGAGAGGTTGACCGAGACGTCGAAGGGTCGATGGTCGGGTCGCAGCTCGTGCCACTCGAGCACCTGGCGGCAGGCGCTTTCCTGCACCCAGCGCCCGATCGGCTCGATCAGGCCGCTGTCCTCGGCGACGGAGACGAAGTCGCCAGGATCAAGCAGGCCGCGCTCGGGATGGCGCCAGCGCACCAGCGCCTCGAGGCCGGTGATCTCGCCGCTGCGCAAAGCGATCAGCGGCTGGTAGTGGAGCTCCAGCTCGTCGCGCTCGAGCGCGTGGCGCAGCTCGCGCTCGACCTCGAGCCGGCGCAGCGCCCTGGCGCGCATCTCGGCATCGAAGAGCTCACAACGGGCGCGGCCGCGTTCCTTCGCCCGGTACATCGCCGCGTCGGCGTCGCGGATCAGCAGGTCGGCGTCAATCGGCTCGCGGGTCGATGGCCTGGCGACGGCGATGCCGACGCTGGCGCTGACGAAATGCTCGACGCCGCTCATCGCGTAGGGCTCGGCGAAGGCAGCAGCGATGCGGTCGGCGATCGCCACCGCCTCGTCCTCGTCGGCGAGCCGGTCGACGAGGATGCCGAACTCGTCGCCACCGAAGCGGGCGACGATGTCGCCGGGGCGCAGGTGGGCGCGCAGCCGGGGTGCGACGGCGCGCAGCAGCTCGTCGCCGGCGTGGTGGCCCATGCTGTCGTTGATCAGCTTGAAGTTGTCGAGGTCGAGGAAGAGGATCCCGACCGGTGAGCCCGACACGGTGCTGCGCTTGAGCGCGTCGCTGAGCGAGTCGATGAAGCTGAGCCGGTTGGGCAGACCGGTGAGCGGGTCGTGGAGGACGCGATGGCGCAGCGCCTCGTCGGCGGCGTGACGCTCGATCGCGTCGGCGAGGACGTTGGCCGAGGCCTGCACGAAGTGCACGTCCTGCGGCGTGAAACGGTTTGGCTCGGTCGAGTGGACGTCGAGCACGCCGAAGGGCTTGTCTTTGCCATCGATCAGCACCGCGAGGCTGCTGCGCACGCCCATCACCCGTAGCGCCGGGGGCATCGAGAAGCGCTGCTCCGTCGACCAGTCGTCGACGATCACGTGCAGCCGCGAGTCGAGCGCGGCGCCTGCGTGGGAGTCGCGCGCCGCCGAAGCGCGGGCTGAGCCGACGACGCGATCCTCGAGCCCGGCCCGCAGTCCGAGCCGCCGCCCGTCGCGACCGATCTCCCAGATGCAGGCGGCGCTCACGCCTTCGATCTCGGTCATCAGCGAAGTTGCCTCGCGCATCAGCAGGTCCGGGTCGCCGTCCTTCAGGGCCCAGCCGCCGAGGCGGGCGACGGCAGCCTGCTGGGCGGCGGCCCGCTGCAGCTCCTGCTCGGCGCTCTTGCGCTCGGTGATGTCGTAGAGGACGCCGTGCCAGACGGGAGTGCCGGCTTCGTCGGGCTCGAGCACAGCCTCGTCGAGGATCCAGACGATGCGGCCGTCGCGGGTGACCATCCGGTAGTCGACCGGCGGCGGGTTGCGGTTGCCGATCGTCTTACGCGTCTCCTGGGAGAGTGCTCGCTCGCGATCGTCGGGATGCAGCAGCTTTGCCCAGAGCTCGGGGTCGGCCAGCCATTCCTCCGGCGTGTAGCCGAGGATCTCCTCAACCTGGGGGCTGACGTAGCGCCAGCGGCCGGCCTCGCCCAGCTCGGAGGCGTAGACGATCGCCGGCAGGCGCTCGACCAAACGGCGGTAGTCCTCGCCCCCCGACGAGATCTGGTCGAGGAACTCGTTGACTCGTTTCTCGGGCCAGCTTCCGCCCCGCGGCTGCTCCATTGCTGCCCTTATCGGCGGTTCCGCCTCACGCTTGAGCCAGGCACGAACCCTCCGCGCAACTGCATCAACTTATCCACCTGGCAGATGGATAAGTTGATGCAGTTCGGGATTGCTCAGGTCGCGGCGCTGGCCCAGGCCGCCGCGAGCCCTCGGAACGGGGCGTAGGGCGCGAAAAACTCCTCGACCTCCTCGATCGTGGCGCGACGGCCGAGGCGAGCGATGCGGCCGACCAGCTTCAGGTACATCAGATCGCCGGCGGGCAGCGCGTCGGGGTCGCCGCGGCCGTAGAGACCGAGGCACTGGACCGTCCAGGGACCGATCTCGCGGATGGCGAGCAGGCGGCGGTCGGCGGTCGGCTCGCCGGGATCGCAGCGGCCCGCATCGATGTCGGCGGCGATCGCACGCAGGGCGAGCGCCCGCTTCAGCGCCAGGCCCATCGACTCCAGTTCGACCGGGGCCCGGCCAGCGATCAGGTGCGGGGTCGGCACGTCGCGCAGACCCTCTCGGCCGGCACCCAACCTCAGGCCCCAGCGACCGACGATGCGGCGCTGGATGCGGGCGGCCTTGCCGCTCTCGATCAGCTGCTTGACCACCGCCCAGGCGAGCGCCTCCCAGGCCCAGGGACGGCGGCGCGCGCGCAGGTAGGGACGGCGGCGCAGCAGCGGTCCGAGCAGCGGATCGCTGCGGAAGCGGCGGTAGAACTCGCCGAGGTCGTCGTCGACGCCGAGCGCGAAGCGCATCCGCTCCAGCGCCCGCTCCAGCTCCAGCGTGCCGGCGTCGCCGCTGGGAAGCCCGGCGGCCGGTCCGGGTGCGGCGATCGAAGCCGGGTCAAGCCGCTCGGCCCGCAGGACCACCCGGTCTTTCACGGGTTGCCAGGCCCTCACCAGGACGGGGCACCCCTCGACGTGAAGCAACCGTGTGGCGACTCCACGCTCAACCCGCATCACCCCGTCCTCACCGCCGTAAGCAGGCAGCCGGTATGGGGACGGTGGGCGGACCTCTACCTCAACGCTCACCGCCCGAGCAGGTGCACGTCGACCAGGAAGGAGCGGCTGGCGACGACGTTGTTGGGCCGATCGCGGCGCGAGAGGCGGCGCGGAGAGCGCTTGCGACCCGACGCCACGGCACCGACCGCCCGCACCGCGGCGACCGTCGCGGCACCGGCCAAGACGCCTCCGGCGGCGGCCATCACCGCCGTCTTTGCCTCGTCGCGCAGAACCGGGCTCGCGGGCGCCTCGTAGGGCTGCATCACCCGCACGGACCCCTGGCCGGGCTCGGCGTCTTCCTCGGCGAGAACCTCGCCCTCGAGCTCCAGATCACTCATCCGAGCGACTCTAGCGAGAGCGCCTCCCGGCGCCGGGGAGGGGTTACGTAAACCCCGGAACGTGCGGCTTACAGCGAGCGCTCGTAGATGCGGTACTTCTTGACGACCTTGCCGCCCATGCCTTCCATGGCGCGGTTCATCGGCCCGTTGGTCTCGAGAATCCAGCCCATCTCACCGCCGCCGATCGCGCCGGGCTGCGCTGCCGTCTCCAGGTGCTTCAGATAGAGGCCGGCGGCGACACCGGTGTGCCGATAGTCGTGCTTGACGCCGAGGGCGAGGACGCGCAGCTGGTCGACCTTGCCCTTGCCGAGCAGGAACCTGAGCCAGCCGAAGGGAAGCAGGCGGCCGTTGAGCTTGGTGAGGACCTGGTTGATGTCGGGAAGGGTGAGGGCGGCGCCGACGACCTCGCCGTCCTTTTCCGCCATGAAGGCCCATTCCTCGTCGATCACCTGTTTGAGGTTCTTGGCCTGGAACTCGACCTCGGCGTCGGTGATCGGGACGAAGCCCCAGTTGTCGCCCCAGGCCTCGTTGTAGACGTCCATGAAGCGACGCACCTCAGCGGCCATGTCGCGCTTGCGCATGTTGCGGATCACGATCCCTTCGTCGTTGAGGGCCTTTTCGGCAGCAGCGTGGATCGCCGGATCGAAGCTCTCCCCCTCCTTGAGATCACCGAACTGCAATTCCCACATCTGCACGTCCATCGCCTTCGCAAAGCCCTCGGCCTCGATCAGCACGCCGTAGTGCGGTGGGTGCCAGGGCTCGAGGATCATCGGGCGCCGATCGAAGCCCTCGACGAGGATGCCGAGCTCGTCGTTGGTGGTGAAGTCCATCGGGCCGAGGATGCGGCTGCGGCCCTGCTCCCGCGCCCACTCGGTCGCGGCGGCGAGCAGCGCCGCGGCGACCTCTGGGTCGTTGGCGGTCTCGAAGAAGCCGAACAGCGCGTCGCTACCGCCCTGGTACTCGTCCCAGCGGTGGTCGATCTGAGCGGTGATCCGGCCGACCGGCTCGCCGGCGCGCTCGGCGATGAAGTACTCGACCTCGGCGTGCTCGAAATAGGGGTTCTTCTCGCGGTCGAGGAACTCCATCCGCTCGAAGATCAGCGGCGCCACCCACTGCGGGTGGTCCCGGTGCAGCCCGAAGGGCACCTTGACGAAGCGCTTCAGCTCACGACGAGTGCGAACCGGGCGGATTGTCACGTTTCCCATGGGGGCCGGAACCTACACTCTGGCCATGAGCGAAACGGCCAAGGCCCCGGTTGACGTTTTCGAGAAGGCGCGCAACCACGACCGCCTCGAGCAGCTCGAAGCCGCCAAAGAGCACGACCTCCTCCCCTACTTCCGCCTGCTCACCTCGCAGGCCGGCCCGGTGGTCGAGATGGAGGGGCGCGAGACGATCATGCTCGGCTCCAACAATTACCTCGGCCTGACCGGAGACAGCCGGGTCAAGCAGGCGGCCCGCGAGGCGCTGGAGACCTACGGCACCGGCGTCACCGGATCGCGCCTGCTCAATGGGACGACGCCCCTGCACGTCGACCTCGAGCGCGAGCTGGCCGAGTGGATGGGTACTGAGGACGCGATCGTCTTCAGCACCGGCTATCAGTCGAACCTGGGGACGATCGGGACGATCCTCGGCCCGTCCGACACGGTGATCGTCGACTCCGGCGACCACGCCTCGATCCTCGACGGCTGCCGCCTCTCCGGGGCCAAGCTGCGCCCCTTCCGCCACAACCGCATGGACAAGCTGGAGAAGATGCTGAAGCGGGCGACGGAGGACGGCGGCGGCATCCTCGTCGTCGTCGACGGCGTCTTCTCGATGGAGGGAGACGTCTGCGACCTGCCGCGGATCGTCGAGCTCTGCAAGGCCTACGGCGCCCGCCTGATGGTCGACGAGGCCCACGGCGCCGGCGTGCTCGGCCCCCGCGGCGCCGGCGCCTGCGAGCTCTTCGGGCTCGAGGGCGAGGTCGACCTACGTATGGGCACCTTCTCCAAGAGCCTCGCCTCCTGTGGCGGCTTCGTCGCCGGCCCCGCCGACGTCATCGAGTACCTGCGGATCTCCTCGCGCTCCTTCGTCTTCAGCGCCTCGGCGGTGCCCGCCGCGGTCGGCGCGGCGCTGGCGGCGCTGCGGGTGATCCGCTCCGACGGTCCGCGACTATTCGAGGCCTTGCTCAGCAACGCCGAGTACCTGCGCGAAGGGCTGCGCCACCTGGGACTCGAGGTGATCGAGCCGGGCACGCTGCCCGACGGGACTGTCGCCACGACCCCAGTCGTCCCGGTCGCCGTCGGCGACGATTGGCAGGCAGTGCTGCTCTGGAAGGCGCTCTATGACGCCGGCGTCTACACCAACGTCGCGATCCATCCCGCGGTCCCCCCCGGCGGCGCCCTGCTCCGCACCAGCCTGATGGCAACCCACGAGCGCGAGCACCTCGACGGCGCACTCGGCACGATCGCCCGGGTGATCGAGGACTTCCCCGAACTACCCCGCTCGGGGTAGTTTCGGCCTCGCCCGAAACGGGCCGGGAAACTCTCGCCACGAAAAAGGTGCTCTTAGCGACCGGGCCACCGGGGCTTTGGTCGGGCCGGGTTGACGCTCCCCGCCCCCAGCGCATAGCTTGGCCCCCGCGCCGATCGCATCCCGGGGCAGGGAAGCGAAATGGTGGAGAGCCCCTCTCAACCTGGCCGAGGCATTGCCTCCGGCACGGCGCAAACCAGCCACCAGTCAAAACCACCCCGAAGGGAGGAGTCCCAGTGGACGCAGCTTCGATCGCCCCTGTACAGACGACCGCTTCCGCAATCAAGGCCCCACAACACATGGAGGCGCTCGCCCGCGCCAACCGCGTGCGACTCGCGAGGGCAGAGCTGAAGCGTGCGATCGCCCGGGGTGACCTCGACCCCGCGGAGGTGGTTCGAGACTGTCCCTGGGAGACCGAGAGCATGACCCTGGCCGAGCTGCTGACCTCTCAGCGCCGCTGGGGCCGCACCCGCACCCGCAAGTTCCTGCTCTCGCTGGCGCTCAACGAGAACAAGCGCCTGGGAACGCTCACCTCGCGCCAGCGCTCGCTGCTCTCAGCTGAGCTGGCCTCCAGAGAATCGGTGCTCGTCTGAGCTGACGAGCGCGTCAGCCGCCACCGAAGCGGCCGACCTTGAAGGACAACCCTCCAGAGGCGCGCTGAAAGCGGCGGCGCAGCGCGACGAACGCGGCGAGGAAGACGACCGCTCCCACTCCCAGGCAGACGGCCAGGATCAGGCCGGCGAGGTAGAAGAGGCCGCCGACGACGAGGACGAAGACGGTGCCGGCGAGCAGGGTCGTGTGGGAGCGGTAGCCGGCGAAGTGCTCGGTGACGGCAACCTCGAGACCGCCGAGGCCAGCGAGCACGACGCCGACGCCGATCGCCGTCGGGTTCTTACTGACGATGCCGATCACCAGCATGACGATGCCGGCGAGCACGCACAGCTCGGCGAGCGGGAAGCTGCCCCAGGGCGCCTGCGGCCGCTCCTCCCTCTCCCGTCCCGGTGGACTCTTGACGCTCAACGGCCGCAAGCCGCGCGGATAACGGGCATCCGGAGGAAATCCTGACGCGCCACCAGCCCATCAACATGCCAAGCGGACCGAGACGCGGGCGCGAGTGCCAGTGCCCACAGCCCGGCTCGCCGATGTCGTCGCGGGAGATCCGTAGCCACTTGTGATCGGCGGGTGAGGCCAGCATGCGCCGCAGCAGCTCGCGGTTGCGGGTCTCCAGTTCACTCTGTCGCTTGAGGGCCTGACGCGACTGGGCAACCCGATCGGCGAGCGCGTCGCGGACCCGCTCAAGCTCTTCGAGACCGGCCACCCGCGGCTCGCGGAAGTGGGCCGGGACCGAGGCGTCGAGATCGAGGCGCGGGAATGCCTCCACCGTGAGGCGAGAGAGCTCATGCTCAAGGCGAGCGATCTGGCGGCGCAGCTCAGCGCGTGCGAGGCGCTCGTCGCCTCCCACCCGGAGCGCGGTAAGCCTGTCTCGATCGAGCAGATCGGGGGGCATGGCCCCAAAGTCTAGATCACGATGTGCCGCCGAACGCAAGGGCTTGGTTAAGCAGAGGCTATGGTAAGTTTTTTTCAAGTAACGCACGAGCGACCTGGTCGATGGACACTGAAGCCAAGAAAACTTCGATCAACCGCACTCAAGCGGTGGCCCTGGGAGCGGCAGGGCTTGCCGTCATCGTCGCGATTGTCCTGGGAGTGGCCATGTCCGGCTCTTCCTCGGATGCCAAAAAGCTTCAAGCCAACACCGACTTCGGATTTCCAAATGGCGATGCGGCTAACACTCGCTTTGCAGGAGGGGCAATTCGTGCCAGCTCGGTGGGGAACCTCAAACTCGCCTGGACCGTTCCGGCTTCGGTCTACAAATCCGGCTCCTACGCCTCCTCGCCGATCGTAATCGACGACGTTGTCTACTCGCAAGACCTTGCCTCCGACGTACAAGCGATAGACCTCGAAACCGGCAAACTTCTCTGGGAAAGCTCGTACTCGTCAGTTTCATCAGGACCAAATGGGATCTTTGTTGCCGGAGGCCGGATATACGGCGCAACTACCACCCACGCCTTTGCACTCGATAGAGAGAGCGGCAAAGAGATCTGGGCAACCGAACTGACACGAAGCTCTGCTGAAAAAGTAGACATGGCGCCCGGTTTCCACAACGGCCTTGTCTATGTCTCAACCAGAGCGACTCTCAGCGAGGGCGGAGGTGTAGGGACCCTCTGGGCGCTCGATGGCAAGACTGGGAAGAAAGTCTGGAGTTTTAACACCGTTCCCAAGGGCCTGTGGGGGAACCCGAAAGTAAACTCTGGTGGCGGCCTCTCCTACACTCCGGCCTTTGATGACGACGGCTCGATGTACGTAGGTGTCGAAGGACCAGGACCAACCCCTGGGACGAAACAATATCCGTGGGGTACGAGCAGACCAGGTCCCAATCTCTACACGAATTCGATCGTCAAGCTTGACGCCGAAACAGGTAAACGACTATGGCACTATCAGCTTACTCCACACAGTGTATGCAATTGGGGCCTTCAGGGGCCTGCAATCCTCATCAAAACCGGGCACAAAGACCTAGTGATTGCCGCCGGAACGGCGGGGATTGTCATCGCTCTCGATCAGCGCACCGGCAAACTCGTTTGGAAGCGGCCAGTTGGACGTCACAATGGTCATGAGAACGACGGCCGCTACGCGATGCGAGGCGAATATTCAAGGCTGAAAACGCCGCTGGTTGCCTATCCGGGGGCTCTTGGCGGCGTGGCAGCGGCACCGTCGACAAACGGCTCAGCGATCTTTGTGCCGGTGGTGAACTACGGAACGGCACTCCTCAACCAAACGAGCGGAGCACTGGTCGGATCTGCAGGTGGCGAGTTGGTGGCGCTAGACACAGCAACCGGGGCCATACTTTGGAAGCGCTCATTCCCTGCCGGAGGCTACGCGGCCACCACCACGGTCAACGATGTGGTTATCAGCGCTTTTGGACCGAGGATATATGCGTTCGCAAGCGACGACGGAGACGAACTGTGGAGCGCTTCCCTGCCGGCCAGCGTCAAGGGTGGCGTTACTGCCAGCGAGGACATGCTTATTGTTCCCGCCAGCTTTGAAGGAACCCCCGGGATCGCGGCTTACCGTCTGAGTAGCACCCAATAGACAACTCGACCACAAATCTACTTCCTATAGATCGGCGTGGCCGCAATCCATAGAGCCTCATCGACGGCGACCTGCGGGACCCCCTTGACCTGAACGGCGACTATCGCGATCCGCCGAGCGCTGGGCTCGACCGGGGGGTCCTCGGTCTTGCCTCCGAAAAGCAGCGCCAGCGGCGTCCGCTCGTCGGCGATCGTCAAGGTCCCCTGCGCCAGCTCGGCGGGCTTGCCGGGCAGCGACTCACCCGGGGCAGAGTCGCGGATGCAGAGGCGCCCCTCGAGCCGCTCGGCGTCGAAGGCACGCAGGGCGACGCCCGTCTCGGCCGTGGCGATCGTCAGCGCGTCGGCGGGCATGCCGCGGCTGACGTAGGCACCGTCGTGGAGCCGGTCGAGGGCGAGCTGCTCAACCGGGGTACGAGTGCGATCGGGATCGAGACCGATCTGGCGGAAGAAGACGCGGTAGGCCCAGGGAATCGGGCGCTCGCGCATGTGGATCGCGTGCGATCCATAGAAGCGGTCAGAGAGTTCGCGCAGGCGGCGCCGGACCGACTCGGGGCTGCGCTTGGCTCCGGCCTCAACCTCGACCCAGGCGATGCCGAGACCGGGGAACTCGGCCGCAATATGGGGTGCCACCCAACCCTGCTCGGGAAGCTGCTCCCAGTCCAGATCCGCGCCCGCGGCCTTGGCGCCGGACATCTCAGCCCGCTTCCGCGGCACGACTAGCGCGCAGCAGCCTGTCGACCTTGGTTTCCAGCTGCTCGACGCTCAGCTCGCCGATGCTGGCGTCGTACAGCGTCCCTCCCGGATAGACGTAGGCGAAAGTCGGGCAGCCGCCGATCCGGTAGAGGCCGGCGACCGCGCCGTCGCGGTCGTAGCCGACCGGCATCCTCCAGCCGCGGCGGGGGATCAGGTCGCGAACCGTGTCGCGATCGTCGCGAACGTCCAGTGAGAGGAAGCCCACCCGTCCACGGTAGCGCGCGTACACATCATCGACCACGTCCTGCTGTTCGGTGCAGCTGCCACCACGCGAGAACCAGAACGAGAGCACGAGGGGCCGGGAGAAGAAGTCGCAGACGCGGATCGCCCCGGGAGTTCCGATCCGGCAGGCCGGCTCGCGACGGGCGCTCGGCGGGCACGGGTCCTGCGAGGTTTCGCAGTTGTCCTGGGCGACGTTGGCGTCTCCTTCCAGCTGACCCGCGGCATCGGGGAGGGCGAACTCGGGCAGCGGCCAGCGCGCCTGCACATCGTCGAGCCCCAGTGTCCCTTCCTCGTTGTTGCCAAGCGTGCTGATCGCCGCGATCGCGATCACGACGGCAAAGAGCAGGCCGACGAGAAGCGAGTAGCGGTCCCTCACCGGTCCTCCGCCCAAGCCAGCACCGCCGGCAGTGCCACCATCACCCCGAGCAGGGCGACGGCGAGATCGACAACGGTGACAAAGCCAAAGTCACGCAGCATGGGAACGTCGCTGACGATCAGCACGGCGAAGCCGGCGGTCACCGTGATCGCGGAAGCGAGGACGGCAGGACCGGTGCGAGCGTAGGCAGCATGGAGCGCCTCGCCGACCCCCAGGCCGCCGCCACGCTCCTCATCGAAGCGAGCCGAGAGGATGACGCTGAACTCGGTAGCGATCGCGATCGTCAACGCGCCCAGCGCCGCCGACATCGGGTTGAGCGGGATCTGAGTCAGCCAGAGCACCAGGCCCGACCAGCCCGTTGCAAGCACGACCGGGACCAAGGGCACCAGGGCTCGCCGCGGCGAGCGATAGGCGACGAGCAGAACCAGCGCCACAGCGGCAAGACCAGCAAGCGTTAGCCAATAACGACTCGACGAGAGATCAGACGCAGCAGCGGCAGCGATCACCGGTAGTCCCGCAAGCCTCACCTCGACGCCAGGAGGAGGACCCTCAGCGGACCCGGGCTCGCCAATCTCGCTCCGCACCCGGTCGATCAGCTCCTGCTGATCCTCGAGCGACTGGGCACGGATCCCAAAGCTAAGTAGGGCAGTGCTCCCCGGCAATCCGGTCGCGGGATCAACCGGCGCCACCTGCTCGAGGTCATAGGCGGGCAGTTCGCCCAACGTCGCGCGCACATCCGCCCGGGTCAGCTTCTCCTCGCCACCGCCGCTGGTCAGGAAGTCGGACAAGGCGGGCCCAGGGCAGACATCAGCCTCCAAGCAACTCGGCTGCGAACCGGAGAAGCCGTTGTTCTCCAGCACTCGCTGCTTGAAATCAGCCATCCAGGCAATCGCCGCCGGATCGGTCAGGTCGGGAGCCTCGACGCTGACCTGGAGCTGCCCGGAGACGCCCGTGGTGTCTTGGAGATGGTCGAGATCCTCTATCTCACGAGCCCCCTGAGGACCGAGAGCGCGAATGTCGGAGACGGTGTCGATCTGAGTCCCCAACCCCCAACCGAGTACCGCAAGCGCCGCGCCGATACCGAGCACCCGACGAGGACGACCGAGCGCAAGAGCAACGAAACGCTCAGTCGAACGAAGGGGGTACCCCGGATGCGCGCGGCGTCCTGTTTTTCGCCCCAACCACTCAGCGAGCGCCGGAAACCCCGCGGCGAAAAACCCAGCAAGCGGAGGGGTGCCCCCTTCGTTCGTCTGCGATCGCAAGCTCAAAGCCGCAAAGCCGGCAGTGAGAGCGAATACGAAGCCAATCGCGATCCCGACGATCAAGAGCCAGCCGAAGTCACGGATCATCGGGATCGGCGAGAGCTGGAGCGCTAGGAATCCGGCGATGGTTGCAATGCAGGCGATGGCGATCGTCGGGCCGCCCCGCGCTGCCGCATCGCGCACCGCCTCCACCCCGCTCATGCCGCCGGCGACCGCCTCGTCGTAGCGAGCTTGGAATTGGATCGCATAGTCGACGACGAGGCCGATGAGAATCGGGAGTACGGCGATCGAAGCTGCGGTCAGAGAACCGCCGATGAGCTTCAGCAGGCCGAAGGTCAGCGCCGCGGCGGCAAGGGCGATGGCGAGCGGCAGTAGCCGCCAGCGGGAGCGGAAGACGGCCAGCAGGGTCAGCGCCATGACCGCGATCGCCACGGCGAAGAGCACCAGCAGGGCGTCCTTCAACGCACCCCCCACACCCTCGATCACGACCGGCGCGCCGGAGACCGTGTAGGTGCCGCCGCCGTGCAGGGCGAAACAGGCCTCAGGCTCGCCCTTGAAGGCGCAGACGCCGCGCGGGGTCGTGTCGAAGACGGCGGCGCGGATCAGCGCCAAGGCACGGCTGCGCTCTGCTTCGCTCAGGTCGGGTCGCAAGCGCACGACGATCTGGGCCGAGTGGTTGTTGGGAAAGAGGTAGGCGAGGCGAGCCTTGGGCGTGCCGCGCGAGCGCCGCAGGTCGAAGACCACGGCGGCGAGGAAGTCCGGGTTGGAGATACTGGGGACGCTGGTGATCCCGTAACGAGCGGCGACCCGGAGGAGAAATTCGCGCAGCTGATCCGGCGGCACCGTGGCGGCCAGCCGGCGCAGCTGGCGGTCGACCTGGATCACCGCCTCGTTGAGGAAGGTCGCCGGTCCGACCACGAACTGCACCGGGTCCATCTCCGCCAGCTCGGCACACGGCCCCGGGATCGGCTCGGCTCCCTGCGGCACGTTTGCGGCGAGGCATCCCTCGAGGCGTAGCAGCCGCGCCAGGTTCGAGGTCAGGACCAGTTCCGGCAGGTCCCCCTCGGCGAGCACGACCACCGGTTCTTCGCCGAAGACCTCGCGCACGTCCTCCGTGGCCCGGTAGCTCTCCGTATCCGCATCGACCAGCGTGCCGGTCCCAGCGCTGGTCGGCAGCTGGGTTGCCGCGACGCCCGCGGCCAGCGCGAGGAGAGCCGATACGACCAGGACGACCCGCGCGTGGCGAGCCGCCCAGGCGGCGATCGAGCTCAATCCATCGAGAGCGGACCGGTGACGTCCGCGTTGAGGAACTGCGACACGAAGCGGTTTTCGGAGTCGAACAGCTCCTCCTTGGGGCCCGACTCGACGATCTTGCCGTTCCAGAGCACGGCGATGAAGTCGGAGATGCGACGCGCCGTATTGAGGTCGTGGCTGATCACCAGGTAGCAACCGCCGTTCTCCTCGTGCACCTCACGGACCAGCTCGCAGAGCAGCGCCGTGCGCACCGGGTCGAGGCCGGAATCGGGCTCGTCGAACATCACGATCGCCGGTTCGAGGACCAGTGCCCGGGCGAAACCGGCGCGCTTGCGCATGCCGCCGGAGAGCTCGTTCGGCATCTTGTAGATCGCCTCGCTCAGCCCCACCTCCTTGAGCCGGCGGTTGCAGATCTCGCCGATCTCCTCCTCGCTCTTGTCGGTGTGCTGGCGCAGCGGGAAGGCGGTGTTGTCGTAGATGTTCATCGAGCCGAAGAGAGCGCCGTCCTGGAAGAGCAGGCCGAACTTCTTGCGCACCTCGAAGAGTTCGTCGTCGGTCATGTTGGGGATCGACTCGCCGTGCACAAGGACGTCGCCGGAATCGGGATAGAGCAGGCCGACGATGTGCTTGATCAGCACGCTCTTGCCGGTGCCCGACGGCCCCAGCACCATCGAGACCTGGTCCTCGGGCAGGCCGAGGTTGAGGCCGTTGAGGATGCGAGCGCGGCCGAACTGCTTGACCAGGTCGATGATTTCGATCGCGTCAGTGCCACCGTGGTCGCGCTTGCGACCGGTGTGGAAGCGGTACGGATCGGACTCGGCCGGGTCGACGCCGGGAATGACGAAGTCACGCCCCATCATCGCCCCGTCTTCACTGATGTAGGGACCGCTCTCGTTCTGCTCGTCCATTGACATAAGGGTAGTCAGCCTCCTATCGGCGCCCGCGGGTTGGCTCCCCAGAAAACCAGAGTGCCAAGCATCCCGATGATGTGAACCAAGACAATGTTGAGAACCATCGACTTCGCGGTGGCGGTGCCGACCCCTACCGGGCCCCCCGACGCCGTGTAGCCGTAATAACAGCCGACCATGACGATGGCGGTGGCCATGAACATGCCCTTGATCAGGCTGAAGATCAGGTCGGGTGGATTCTGGAACATCCAGAAGATCAGTAGGTAGCCACCCGAAGAGACGTCGCCGATCTGCTGGACGACCGCCAGGTAGCTGGCGAAGTACATGATCCCGATCCCGACCAGGTACATGAAGGGGAAGGCGATCCAGGCGGCGAGCAGGCGGGTCGCGGCGAGGAAGGTGACGGGCGGCACGCCCATCACCTCGAGCGCGTCGATCTCGTCGGAGATCCGCATCGCGCCGAGCTCGGCGACGATGCCGGTGCCGACCTTGGCTGAGAGCATGTAGCCGAAGGCGTAGGGCATGATCTCGCGCAGGTCGCACCAGGCCGAGAAGACGCCGGCGTAGGCGGGCGCGCCCTGGGCACGCAGCAGGTAGGCGCCCTCGATGCCGCACTGCAGGCCGAGGATGAAGACGAGGCCCCAGATGATCAGCGCCGAGCCGAGGATCAGGATCCCGGCCTGGCGCAGGCTCTCGCCGAAGTAACGCAGGACGCGGCCGCTGTAGACGAGGCCGGCGATGCGCGAGCCGAAGCGGGCGATCTCGCCAAAGGAGTCGAACCAGCCGCGCGGGACCTCTAGCCAGGCGTTCATGAGCACGGTCCCGTCATCGGATCGTCTGCAGCTCCGGATTCGTGGCGAGCAGCGTCTGGGTAAAGGCGTAGTTGAAGGCAAAGACGCCCATGAAGGCGATCACCACCGCCTCGTTGACGGCGCGGCCGACCCCGGCGGCGCCTCCGGACGCAGTCATCCCCTTGTATGAGCAGACGACGGCGATGATCGCGCCGAACAGCGTGCACTTGACCAGCGAGCCCCAGAGATCGGTGATCGAGGCGTTGGAGAAGAGTGTCGCGAAGAAGCCGCCGAGCGGCTGTTTGTAGAGAAGCTCGGTGATGATGCCGCCGCTGATCCCGAAGACGAGGGCGTAGATGTCGAGCAGGCCGGTGATCAGCATCAGCGCCAGGAAGCGCGGCACGACGAGGTTCTTGATCGGGTCGACGCCGAGCACCTGCAGGGCGTCGAGCTCCTCGCGGATCTTGCGGGCGCCGAGGTCGGCGGTGATCGCGGTGCCGGCGACGCCGGCGACGACTACGGCGGTGACGAACGGCGCGAACTCACGGATCGAGGCGAGGACGAAGAAGCCGCCGAGCCGATCCAGGGCTCCGAAGAGGGAGAGGAAGTTGGCCGCCTGCAGGCCCGGCGCGCCAAAACCGAAGGCGACGGTCGAGACCAGCAGCGGGAACCAACAGAGCTGCAGGGCGAAGAGGAACTGGCCGATGAACTCCTCGCCGTAGGGGTACGGCGGCTTGACCGCGGAGACGAGCGTGCGAGAGGTGAGGATCATCATGTCCCCGACTTGCTCGAACAGCGACTTGGCGGGCAGAAATGCCCTGTTTACCGCGGAACCGACCATCATCCTCCTCCTCGGACGAGTCTATGCGATGCATCCGCGGGCACTGTTGAGTTCGGGCTAACCCGCTCCGGTGCAGCCCAAACCCCGTGGTATGTTCCGGCCGCTTTGGGGGGGTATGACATACAGGCTTCGCGTTCCCGCTCGCGCGCCGCGCTGGCGGGAGTTCTCGCGGTCGCCCTGGCCCTTTCGATCGCGGCCTGCGGCGGCGACGAATCCTCCTCTGACGCCAACGAGACCGCGGGCACCTACCGGGTCAAGGTCACCGACGCCAGCTTCCCGGCCGAGCAGCAGCTCGGCACGACCTCGCTGATGAAGCTCGGCGTTCGTAACAGCGGCGACAAGACGATTCCGGCCTTGACCGTCAATGTCTCGATCGCCGGCAAGGAGGGGCGCGGCTCGACGCTTCCCTTCGCGATCCGCGATCCCCAGCCGGAACTGGCCCAGCCCGACCGACCGGTCTGGGTGCTCTCCGAGCACTATCCGAAATTCGCCGGCTCCTCCGAACCCGGCGGCGCCGAAACCTCCAACCAGAAGACCTACGCCTTCGGCCCACTCAAGTCCGGCGATACCGCGAACGTCGTCTGGAAGCTGAGCGCGGTGCGGAGCGGTCGCTACACGGTGGCCTACTCGATCGGCGCCGGGCTCGGGACCCAGGTCAAGGCGGAGACAACCGGCGGGGTGGCACCAGGCGGCTCCTTCACCGCCCAGATCAGCTCGGCGCCGCTCGACAAGGAAGTCACCGATAGCGGCGAAGTCGTCGAAAAGTGAGACGAGCCGCTCTCGTCGCGGCCTTCCTTACACTGGCCCTGCCCGCCTGCGGATCCGCCCAGCAGCCTGACCGGGGATCCATATCGAGGCCCAGTGGCGGCGTTGCGCTGAAGCAGATCGGCAACTTCGACAGCCCCACCTATGTCACCGGCGCGCCGGGCGCGCCCAAATTGCTCTTCGTGGTCGAGCAGACGGGCCGGGTCATCGTGTTGCGCAGCGGGCACGAGGTACAGCGCCCCTTCCTCGACATCAGGGGGCTGGTCGGCTACGACGGCGGTGAGCGTGGTCTGCTCTCGATCGCCTTCCCGCCCGACTACCAGCAGAGCAAGCGCTTCTACGTCTATTACACGGACAACGCCGGCAACATCCGCGTCGACGAATTCCGCCGCCGCAGCGTCACTCAGGCGGCGCAGGGGTCGCGCCGCACGGTGATCGAGATCCCCCACCCGGTCAACGCCAACCACAACGGCGGCCAGCTCCAGTTCCTCGGCCAGCTGCTCTACCTCGCCACCGGCGACGGCGGCTCCGGGGGCGATCCACCCAACAACGCCCAGAACAAGGAGATCCTGCTCGGCAAGCTGCTGCGCATCGACCCGCGACCGAGCGGCGGCCGGCCCTATTCCATTCCCGCCGACAACCCCTTCGTCGGCCGGGCGGGCCGCGACGAGATCTACAGCTACGGCCTGCGCAACCCTTACCGCTTCTCCTTCGACACGGCGGGGCCAGCGCAGCCGCGGATCGCGATCGCCGACGTCGGCCAGGACAGCTTCGAGGAGCTCGACTACGGCACCGTGCCGGGCATCAGCGGCGTCAACTTCGGTTGGGACGCCTTCGAGGGCAAAGCGCCCTACACCGGCGCAAACAGCGGCACGCCCGACCCGGGCGCGACGACGAAACCGATCATGGTTTACGGCCGCGGCCGCGACGGCGGCACCTGCACGATCATCGGCGGCTACGTCGTCAACGACCCCCGCCTCCCCTCGCTGCGCGGCCGCTACGTCTACACCGACTTCTGCTCGGGCCAACTGCGCGGCCTCTTCCCCCACCTGCGCCGCGCCAGCGGCGACCGTCGCCTCGGCCTCGAGGTCAGCTCGCCGAGCTCGTTCGGAGAAGACACCCGCAGGCGCATCTACGTGACCTCCCTGGACGGCCCTGTGTACCGGCTCGTGCCGCGCTGAAATAGGCCGACCCGCACCGCCCGGCACCCGCTCGAGTATCGCCTGGCACATCGGCCTTGCCCCTGCTATCCTCCGACCCGAATGGGGGGAAGATTCTTGAGCATACGGGGATTCTGGTTCGTCACGGCGGCACTTGCACTGGTGTTGCTGGGGGCCGGCTGCGGCGGCAGCGACGACTCCGCGACGGGCTCATCGGGAGGAGAGGTCACCGTCGAGACCGGCTCGCTCTCGAAAGCGGCGTTCATCAAACGCGCAAACAAAATCTGCGTCGACAGCAAGCGTCAGTTCTTCGGCGAATTTGGTGCCTTTTTGAAAGAACAGCAGGAGAATCCCCCGAAACCCACCGGGGAAACACCCGAAGAAATAATGGTCAACACGCTCCTTGTCCCCAACTTCCAGCGCCAGATCGACAAGATCAGCGCGCTCGGAGCTCCCAGCGGCGACGAGGAGCAGGTTTCCGCGTTCCTCAATGCCTTCCAGCAAGCGACCGACGAAGCGAATGAAGACCCGCTCGCGTTCATCGCCAGCAAACTCGACCTGGGCAATATGCCGAAATTGGCCAATGCCTACGGCCTTTCCTTCTGCGACAAGCCGAACAGCAACGAATTCTGAGGCAGAGCACCGCCTGTGCAGCTAACCTTGGCTGACCAGCCAAGGTTTCGAGGAAGGGAGTTCCAGTGGAGAGCGGCACTGCTGAGAAAAGCGGCGAGGCGATCAACGCCTCCAACGGCGCGAGCAGGTCATCAGCGCCTGAGCACCTCGAGGTGCACAACCCCGCAACGGGTGGGCTGCTCGCCACCGTCCCGATCGACTCGCCCGAGGCCGTCGCCGAGACGGTTGCCCGGGTGCGCGCCAACCAGCCCGAGTGGGAGGCGATCGGCATCGAGGGACGCTACTACTGGCTGGCCAAGCTGCGCGACTGGTTGCTCGACAACTCCGAGCGCGTCATCGACACGATGCAAGCCGAGACCGGCAAGGTCCGCGCCGACGCTTCCGGCGAGCCGGCTTACCTCGCCGACCTGATCAACTTCTACGGCGCCAAGGCGGCGAAGTTCATCGGCGAGGAGGCAGTTCGCCCCCACAGCGCCCTGCTGGCGGCGAAGAAGCTGCGCGTCCAGTACCGGCCGCACCCGGTGGTCGGCATCATCAGTCCCTGGAACTTCCCGCTGATCCTCGCCCTGGGCGACGCGATCCCGGCGATGCAGGCTGGCGCCGCGGTCGTGATCAAGCCCTCCGAGTTCACCCCGCTCGGCCTCGCCGAGGTGGTCAAGGCCTGGAAGGAGGAGATCGGCGGCCCCGACGTGCTCGATTGCGTGCAGGGGATTGGCGAGACCGGCGGCGCCCTGGTCGACGCGGCCGATTTCGTCCAGTTCACCGGCTCCGACCGCACCGGCCGCAAGGTGATGGCTCGCGCCGCCGAGACCCTGACCCCGGTCAGCCTCGAGCTCGGTGGCAAGGACCCGATGATCGTCCTCTCCGACGCCGACATCGACCGCGCCGCCAACGCCGCGGCCTGGGGCGGGATGATGAACTCTGGCCAGATCTGCATGTCGGTGGAGCGGATCTACGTCGAGGAGCCCGCCTACGACAACTTCGTCGCCAAGCTGACCAACGCGGTCGGCGAGCTGCGCCAGGGCGCCGACGGCAAGGGCTACGGCAAGGACGTCGGCGCGATGACCTCCCCCAACCAGACGGCGATCGTCGAGGACCACGTCGACGACGCCCTCGCCTCCGGCGCCAAGGCCCTGACCGGCGGCAAGCGCGTCCCCGGCCCAGGCGACTACTTCGAGCCGACCGTGCTGGTCGACGTCGACCACTCGATGAAGGTGATGCGCGACGAGACCTTCGGCCCGGTGGTCGGCGTGATGAAGGTGCGCGACGCCGAGGAGGCGCTGCGCTTCGCCAACGACAGCCGCTACGGCCTCTCCGGCTCGGTCTTCGGCGAGAAGGAGCGAGCCGAGCGGGTTGCTCGCAGAGTCGAGTGCGGCGCCGTCAACGTCAACGACGTGCTGGTCAACTACCTCGCCACCGATGTGCCGATGGGCGGCTGGAAGGAGTCGGGGATCGGCTACCGGCACGGAGAGCCGGGGATCAAGAAGTACTGCCGCACCGAGTCGGTCGTGATCACCCGCTTCGGCGGCAAGCGCGAAGCCGCCTGGTACCCCTACAGCAAGGGCCGCCGCGGCATGGTGACCCGGATCCTACGCGCCTTCAACGCCCGCGACCTGCGGCGCCGCCTCGGCCTGCGCGGCTGAGCGGACTTCGAACCCCAAAGGCCACATAGGGAATTGCCACTTTTGTGGCAATTCCCTAATACGCTCCTGCAATCTCTTGTCTACAGTGGCATCATGGAGGCAATGAGGGAGCACTGGACCGACGACCGCATGGACGACCTCGTAAAGCGGGTCGACGCGGGCTTCGCCCAGGTGGACACCCGCTTTGCGCAAATCGACGAACGCTTTGCCCAAGTCCACGCTGACATCACCGCCCTCCGAATCGACGGCAAAGAGCTGGCTAGAGAATTGCGAGCCGAGAACGAGGCGCTGCGCTCCAAGATAGATACGCGCTTCGACGCGCTCAATCGCCGCTTCGACGCCTTGGTGCTGACTCTGATAGCCGCAATCCTCGCCGGCTTCTTCGGCACGATCATCACCTGACTCCTCTGACAGCCCGAAGACTCTAGATCGGCGAGGCGGATGGGCTTTGGGAACGCTCGGTAGCCTCTTTACTCATGGCCGAGCGTGACTACATAGCCGCTACCCGCGAGCGCGTCGTCGTCTTCGACGGCGGTATGGGCGCGACCCTGGAGCAGTTCGAGCTCACACAGGAGGACTATGGCGGGCTGGCGGGCAAGTGTCATGAGGCGCTGGTGCTCAACCGGCCCGACGTGATCGAGGGCGTGCATGCCTCGATGCTCGAGGCCGGTGCCGAGGTCGTCGAGACCGACAGCTTCCAAGGGTCGCGGCTGAAGCTCGAAGAGTGGGGCCTCGGCGAGCACACGCTGGAGATCAACGTCAAGGCGGCACAGATCGCCCGCAAGGCAGCCGGCGAGGAGCGCTTCGTCGCCGGCTCGATCGGCCCGACCGGCTTCCTGCCCGCCTCCACCGACCCGACCCTGGGCGACATCTCCTTCGGCCGCCTCGTCGAGGTCTTCGCCGAGCAGGCCGGCGGCCTGGTCGAAGGCGGCGCCGACCTAATCATCATCGAGACCGCCCAGGACATTCTCGAGGTCAAGGCGGCGATCTTCGGCGCCCGCGAGGCCTTCGCCGCCACCGGCCGTCCCCTGCCGATCCAGACCAGCGTCTCGCTGCTTCCGAACGGGGGCAAGATGCTGCTCGGAACCGACATCCAGGCGGTGCTGACCACGCTGACGGCGCTCGACGTCGACGTGATCGGGCTCAACTGCTCGACCGGGCCGGAGGATATGCGCGACGCGATCCGCTTCCTCGGCGAGCACAGCCCGCTGCCGGTCCACTGCATCCCCAACGCCGGCCTGCCCCTGCAGGGTCCCGATGGCGAGACGATCTTCCCCGAAGAGCCCGGCCCGCTGGCCGCGACCCTGGGCGAGTTCGTCGAGCGCTACGGCGTCGGCATCGTCGGCGGCTGCTGCGGGACTACCCCCGAGCACATCGCCGCGATCCGCGAACGCGTCGACGGTCGCGTTCCGGGCGAGCGCCCGGGGCCGGGCCCGATCGAGGTCTCCTCGATGATGACCTCCACCCCGCTGGTCCAGGAACCGCGCCCGACCCTGGTCGGCGAGCGGGTCAACTCGCAAGGCTCGCGCAAGGCGAAGGAGCTGCTGCTCGCCGACGACTATGACGGTCTCGTCCAGGTCGCCGAAGACCAGGTTGAAGGCGGCGCCCACGTGCTCGACATCTGCGTCGCGCTAACCGAGCGCCAGGACGAGGACGAGCAGATGGCGGCGGTGGCGAAGCGAATCTCGCTGACCCAGCCTTCGCCGATCCAGGTCGACTCGACCGAGCCCGAGGTGCTGAAGGCGGCGCTGGAGCAGATCCCCGGACGGGCGATCGTCAACTCGATCAACCTCGAGGCAGGCCGCGACAAGGCCGACGCAGTCGTGCCACTAGCCAAGGCGCACGGCGCTGCGCTGATCGCGCTGACGATCGACGAGGTCGGGATGGCGAAGACGGCCCAGCGCAAGGTCGAGATCGCCGAACGCCTGCGCGACATCGCCTGCAATGAGCATGGCCTCGATGCCGAGGCGCTGATCTTCGACGCCCTCACCTTCACCCTGACAACCGGTGACGACGAGTGGAAGCCATCCGCCGTCGAGACGATCGAGGGAATCCGCCGGATCAAGGCCGAGATCCCGGGCGTGAAGACCTCGCTCGGCGTCTCCAACGTCTCCTTCGGCGTCTCGCCGCGGCCGCGCGCCGTGCTCAACTCGGTCTTCCTACACCACTGCGTCGAGGCCGGGCTCGACCTGGCGATGGTCAACCCGAACCACATCACGCCCTACTCGGAGATCTCCGAGGAGGAGCGCGAGCTGACCGACGACCTCGTCTTCAACCGACGCGAGGACGCGCTGGAGCGCTTCATCGGCCACTTCGAGTCAAAGGGTGAGGAGGAGGCCGAGGAGACCGCCGACCCGACCGAGGGCATGGAGCCCGAGGAGGCTCTGCACTGGCACATCCTGCGTCGCAAGAAGGACGGGGTCGAGGACTGGATCGACCGCTCGGTGGAGAAGATCGGCGCCGTCCCCACCCTCAACGAGGTGCTGCTGCCGGCGATGAAGGAGGTCGGCGACAAGTTCGGCGCCGGCGAACTGATCCTGCCCTTCGTCCTGCAGTCGGCCGAAGTGATGAAGCGCGCCGTCGCCCAGCTGGAGAAC
>Ga0164241_10000504_pt1 | contig 70455 bp, 54 predicted proteins | sample OricomyardsoilBY_FD_108780 | JGI IMG/M metagenome (GOLD analysis project Ga0164241, IMG submission 108780) | Backyard soil microbial communities from Emeryville, California, USA - Original compost - Back yard soil (BY) | ecosystem: Environmental > Terrestrial > Soil > Unclassified | place: USA...
ATCTCGGCCCGGTCGATATCGAACACCTTGAGCACCGAGCCGCTGGTGCGCGGCACATAGATTCCATCGATGTACATGGCGACGCCGCGCTCGCCCGTGGCGCCACCGCCGCCGCCGATGCCGCGGATCGAGAACACCGGTGCGTTGTTGCCGCCGGTCCGGCCGCCCTTGATGCTCAGATTGGGTGTGAAGTCGGACAGATCCATGATGTCGTCGACGCCCTTGGACTGCAGTGCCTCATCAGTCAAGGCGACCAGGGAGATGGGCGTGTCCTGAAGCGCAGTCTCGCGACGCTCTGCCGTCACCACGATCTCTTCGAGCTGTTGCGCCGCAACTGGTACTGCCACCACCAGTGTGGTTAATGATGCTGCCGCAGCATGCAATGCTCTGCGCTGCCAGGATGATGGGCAACACAGTTTGTTTCGCTGGCTCACGGATTCCCCCATGTCTTTTTTGCGGACCACCGAAGCCTATTGACAGCATGGAACCGCGTCTCCACTGTGGCGGTAGCGACCTGCAAGCTGACGGCAGTTCGCGAATGCGTGGACTTCGCTACGTCCGCCTTGGGGGGCGCATGACACAAGCGGTGCAAATATTCTCGACGCAGGGTCTTCCCGGTCCGCGAAAGGCGCAGATGTGGAACACCATGCTGGGCGAACTCATCGACGCCGTGCAGGTACTGCCACGCGATCCCCTGCGCTTCGATGGCACACTGATCCGCCAGCGCGTCGGCGCGCTGACCCTGTTCGAGGTGCGTTGCGCCAGCGTGAAGGTGCGACATCAGAAGTCCCTCCCCGCGCGGCGTCGACCCTCCTTTCAACTGTTGATGCCGTTGCAGAGTGAATTCACGCTCGCGCATGGCGATCGGCCCTCGGAGACGGTGCGTTCGGGTTCTTTCTGCCTGATCGACCGCTCTCAGCCCTATGAGATGACCCACGGCGACGGGCTGCGCACCCTGGGCGTGGAATTTCCGCGCGCGCTGCTGGAAACCTGCCTCCCCGGCGCCACGCAATACGCCGGCGCCATCGTCCGTCCAGACTCCGGCGCCAGTCGCATTCTGGGCGGGTTGCTGCGCACGCTCGGATCGGAACTGAACAGCGACGCTGCCGCGGGCACGCTGCCGCCCATCATCGCCAGCTCGATCGCCGGATTCGTGGCCGCCGCATTCGCGGACCAGCACATTGTCGTGTCGCTGCGCGGCTCGAAAGCCAGACTGCCCGCCTACCGCGAATACGTGGACGCGCACCTGGGCGATGGCGAGTTCCGGCCGCTCGACGTGGCCCGTCACTTCAATGTGAGCGAACGCTACGTGCGCATGATTTTTCAGTCATCCGGCGAACCGCTATCCGCGTTCCTGCTGCGGCGCCGACTGGAACGCGCCGCGAACCTGCTGCGCAACGAGTACTACGCTGGCCATACCATCACGGACATTGCGCTGGAGTGCGGCTTCAACGGCGCATCGCATTTCGGCCAGAGCTTCCGCAGGCGATTCGGCGTCACGCCGCGCGACTATCGCGCCGCCGCAGGCCTCTGAAGGCTAGAGATCCGGCGGCGCGGGCGATCCGCGCCTCGTCAACGCTGCCCGACAGCGTTCGATGGAATCTTCCTATCCATACCGTGGCCTCCAGGTTTCCGACCAGACTTTCGCCACGCACCACTTCCACGCGATACAGGTTTCCATCGAACTCGACGCAGTGCGCGTCGGGATGACCGAACTGCATACCGTGGTCCTCCTCTCAGGTTGCTTCTGCAGCCGGATGTAGGGACGCGGATTGCCGGTATCAAGGGTCGGCGCCGCGCCGTCCGAGCCGTCTCGCAGCCGTGTCGGGTACAATTGCGGCCCTCGCTATTTCGGAAAGGCTATTACCCGGACTTCAAACCCGGGGAGCACTGGTATGAGTCTTGTCATCGGGCTGGATGTCGGCACTCAAGGGGTCAAATTGCTGGCCTACGACGCGGCTTCGCATCAGGTCGCCGCCGTGCAGGGCCAGTCGCTGGAATTGATCGCCCGCGACGATGGCAGCCGCGAACAGCAGGCCGACTGGTGGATCGACGCGATCCGCGCCTGCTTCGCCCAACTGGACCCAGCGGTGAGGGCGCGCGCCACGGCTATAGGCGTGTCCGGGCAGCAGCATGGTTTTGTGCCGCTCGATGCAGCCGGCAGGGTGCTGGCGCCCGCCAAACTGTGGTGCGACACCAGTACGCAGGCCGAGTGCGAACAGATAATGAGCCGCGCGGGCGGCCCGGCGCGCTGTGTCGAACTGGCCGGCAATCCCATTCTGGCCGGCTATACCGCTTCGAAGCTGCCGTGGACGCTCAAGCATCGGCCCGACGTCTACCGGCAGCTCGCCACCATCCTGCTGCCGCATGACTATGTAAACTACTGGCTCACAGGCGAACGCTGGATGGAATGCGGCGACGCCTCGGGCACCGGCTGGCTGGATGTGCGCCACCGCCAATGGTCCGCCGACATGCTCGCGGCCACCGATCCGCAGCGCGACCTCGCCGCCTGCCTGCCACCGCTGGTCGCGGCCAATGCCAGCTTTCCGATCGCATCGCGGATCGCCGCCAAACTGGGGTTGCCTCACACCGTGCGCGTCAGCGCCGGTGGCGGCGACAACATGATGGCCGCCATCGGCACCGGCAACGTCGCGCCCGGGATCCTGAGCATGAGCCTGGGCACCTCGGGAACCCTGTTCGCCTGCGCCGACCACCCCGTCGTGGACGAGAGCATGGGCTGGGCGGCTTTCTGCTCGTCCACGGGCGGCTGGCTGCCATTGATCTGCACCATGAACTGCACTGTCGCCACCGAGAACGTGGCACGCGCTTTCGGCTTCAGCAGCCGCGACGGCGACGCCGTGATGGCCGATACGCGTCCGGGCGCCGATGGCCTGGGCATGCTGCCCTTCTTCAATGGCGAGCGCACGCCGGATCTGCCCAGGGCACGCGGCAACTTCTACGGCATGGACTTCGGCAATTTCACGCGCGCCAATGCCTATCGCGCTGCAATGGAAGGCGCCACCTTTACGCTGCGCAACGGGTTCGACGCGCTGAGCGCGGCGGGTCCGCGCTGCGACGCCATCCGCCTCACCGGGGGTGGCGGCCACAGCGCGGCATGGCGACAGATGGTGGCGGATGTGTTCGGCAAGCCGGTACAGGTTCCCGAGCAGGCCGAAGGCGCGGCCTTCGGTGCTGCCCTGCAGGCCTTGTGGGCCACGCAGACTCCGGGGGCCGCGGCCGATCTGGCCGGCGTGACCCGGGAACACGTCAAGTTGTCGCCCCACCTGGGCGCCGCCCCCCACCAGGAGTCCGTGGCGGCATACCGCGCCGTCTATGGGCAATTCCTGCGCCACCTGGACGCGGCCAAATCGCTATATTCAGCTTCATGAGCACTCCATTCATCGGCAAACACGAATACTTCCCCGGCATCGGCCAGATCAAGTTCGAGGGCCCCGGCTCCGATAATCCCCTGGCTTTCAAGGTGTACGACGCGAACCAGCGCGTCGGTGGCAAGACCATGGCCGAACACCTGCGCTTCGCCGCCTGCTACTGGCACACGTTTACCAATGCCGGGCACGACCCTTTCGGCCCCGGCACGCGCCGCTTCCCGTGGGAAGCGGGCTCGCCGATGGCCACGGCCGAGGCACGGGTCGATGCCGCCTTCGAATTCTTCACCAAGATCGGCGTGCCCTATTACTGCTTCCACGACATCGACCTGGCGCCGGACGCCGAGGACATCGGCCAGTACGAGAAGAACCTGAAGCACATGGTCGCGCTGGCGAAAGAACGCCAGAAGGCCACCGGCATGAAGCTGCTGTGGGGAACCGCGAACCTGTTCTCGCATCCGCGCTACATGAACGGCGCCTCGACCAATCCTGATTTCAACGTGGTGGCGCGCGCCGCCGTGCAGGTGAAAAACGCGCTGGATGCCACGGTCGAGCTGGGCGGCGAACACTATGTGTTCTGGGGCGGCCGTGAAGGCTATGCCTCGCTGGTCAACACCGACATGAAGCGCGAGCTGGAACACTTCGCGCGCTTCCTGACGATGGCCCGCGACTATGGGCGCAGCATCGGCTTCAAGGGCTTCTTCTTCATCGAGCCCAAGCCGATGGAGCCGATGAAACACCAGTACGACTTCGACAGCGCCACGGTGGCGGGTTTCCTGCAGAAGCATGGGCTCGACAAGGATTTCAAGCTCAACATCGAGGCGAACCATGCCACGCTGTCGGGTCACACCTTCGAGCACGACCTGCAGGTCGCCGCGGACCACGGCCTGCTCGGCAGCATCGACGCCAACCGCGGCAATGCGCAGAACGGCTGGGACACCGACCAGTTTCCCACCGATCTGTACGACACGGTCGGCGCCATGCTGGTAGTGCTGCGCCAGGGCGGGCTGGTCGGCGGCCTGAACTTCGACGCCAAGCCGCGCCGTGAATCCACCGACATGGAAGACCTGTTCGTGTCCCACATCGGCGGCATGGATGCGTTCGCGCGCGGTCTCGAAGTGGCCCACGCTCTGCTCACCGCCTCCCCGTGGGAACAATGGCGCAAAGAGCGCTATGCCAGCTTCGACAGCGGCGCGGGCAAGGACTTCGCCGCCGGCAAGCTCAAACTCACCGACCTTGCGGCTCTGGCGGTGAAGAATGGCGAGCCACGGCAGATCAGCGGCAGACAGGAACGTTACGAAAACCTGCTGAATCAGTACCTGCTACGCTGACGGGATGAAGGGGACAGGCCGGTGAGGGATCAGCGGCGGGTGCGGCATCCAGCGCTGCGTGGCGTCGCGCTGGCGCTGCTGGCAGTTGCGGCGCTGCTGGCGCGGCCGGCACTTGCCGAGGACGGGTACGAGCTGTGGCTGCGCTACCGCCCGCTGCCCGCCGCGCAGGCGACATCCTACCGCGCGCATGCCACGCAACTGGTGCTCGATGCCGGCACGCCCACACGGGCCGCCGCGCGCGCCGAACTGCTGCGCGGCCTCGATGGATTGCTCGGACAGGCGACCGGCGAGGCGAAGCAGGCGACGCGGGACGGCGCCATCGTCGCCGGCACCCTGGCCTCCGCGCCGCAGCTGGTGCCGCTCAAACTCGACCTGCGCGCGCTGGGCAACGACGGTTTCCTGATCCGCAGCGTCACGCTCGATGGCCACGCGGCCACCGTCATTGCGGCCAATACCGACATCGGCGTGCTGTATGGCGCCTTCCGCCTGCTGCGGCTGGTGCAGACCGGCCAGCCTCTGGCGCAGCTCGACCTGCGCGATGCGCCGCGCGAGAAGGTGCGCGTGCTGAATCACTGGGACAACCTCGATGGCCACGTCGAGCGCGGCTATGCCGGTAATTCGATCTGGGACTGGTGGAAACTGCCGGACTACCTCGATCCGCGCTACACCGACTACGCCCGCGCCAATGCCTCCGTCGGCATCAATGGCGCGGTGCTGAACAATGTCAACGCCAACGCCACCATCCTCAGGCACGAATACCTGCTGAAGGTCGCGGCTGTGGCCGGCGTACTGCGGCCCTACGGCATGCGCGTCTATTTGAGCGCGCGTTTCAGCGCGCCCATGGAACTGGGCGGCCTGAAGACCGCGGATCCTCTCGACCCCGCGGTGCGCACGTGGTGGCGCGGCAAGGCCGATGAGATCTACAAGCTGATTCCCGACTTCGGCGGCTTTCTGGTCAAGGCAAACTCCGAAGGCCAGCCCGGTCCGCAGGACTACCACCGCAGCCACGCCGACGGCGCCAACATGCTGGCCGACGCGCTCGCGCCACACAGCGGCATCGTGATGTGGCGCGCCTTCGTGTATTCGAACGAGAACCCGGACGACCGCGCGAAGCAGGCCTATACGGAATTCAAGCCACTGGATGGGCAGTTCCGCCGCAATGTGCTGCTGCAGGTGAAGAACGGCCCCATCGACTTCCAGCCGCGCGAGCCCTTCAGCCCGCTGTTTGGCGCCATGCCTCGCACCCCGCTGATGATGGAGTTCCAGGTCACCAAGGAATACCTGGGCTTTGCCACGCACCTGGTCTATCTGGGCGCACTGTATGAAGAGGTGCTGCAGGCAGACACCTATGCGCGCGGCAAGGGCTCGACGGTGGCGAAGATCATCGATGGCGAACTCGACAACCACGCCCTCACCGGCATGGCCGGCGTTGCCAACATCGGCAGCGACCGCGACTGGTGCGGCTCCACGTTCAATCAGGCCAACTGGTATGCCTTCGGCCGCCTGGCCTGGAATCCGGCGCAATCGGCTCGCGACATCGCCACCGACTGGACGCGCATGACGTTGTCCCGTGACGACGCCGTGGTAAAGCCCGTGGTCGCGATGATGATGGCCTCGCGCGAGGCGGTGGTCGACTATATGACTCCGCTGGGTCTGCATCACCTGATGGGCACGGGCCACCACTACGGCCCGATGCCCTGGGATGCCTCGGGCGCGCGCGCCGACTGGAGGCCCGTGTACTACCACCGCGCCGACCGCAACGGCATCGGCTTCGATCGCAGTCGCACGGGCAGCAATGCGGTGGCGCAGTATGCCGCCCCGGTGGCCGCGCAATTCGACGACCTGAAGCAGGTTCCCGACGCCTATTTGCTGTGGTTCCACCATGTGCCCTGGACCTATCGCATGCGCTCGGGCCACACGCTGTGGGAGGATCTGGTCGCGCACTACACCCATGGCGTCGATGAAGTGAAGCAGTTGCGCGCCACGTGGTCGAAGCTCCAGGGCCGCATCGACGCGCAGCGCTACGCGAAGACGGCGTCATTCCTGGCCATCCAGCAGAACGAAGCGCAGTGGTGGCGCGATGCCAGCATCGCGTATTGGCAAAGCCTCAACGGCCTGCCCTTGCCAGCCGGACAAAAGCCGCCGGCGCGGACGCTGGATTACTACAAGGCGCTCGCATTTCCCAACGCACCGGGACGCTGAAATGCCTCATCGCTTCCGCATCAACCGAAACCTGTTCTGGCTGCCCGCGCTGTGCCTTGCCGTGCCCGCGGTGCGGGCCGCGGACAGCGGCGCGCTGCTGAATGCGCTGTTCCAGGATCACGCCGTCATGCAGCGGGAGCAGGCGGCACCCGTGTGGGGCCACGCGCGGCCCAACCAGTCGCTGAGCATCGCTTTCGCCGGACGCACACTCAACGCGCGCGCGGACGCGCAGGGCAACTGGCAGGCCGCGCTGCCCGCGTTGCCGGCCGGCGGTCCGTACACGCTCACGGTGACCGCGGCCGATGGCAGCACGCAGACCGCGCGCGACATCCTGGTGGGCGACGTCTGGCTGTGCTCGGGCCAGTCCAACATGGAACTGCAGGTGAATCGCACACTCGACTCGCGCGGCGAAATCTCCGGCGCGAACAACGACCGCATCCGCATGCTGCGGGTACCCCAGGCGGGCACCGCCGCGCCACAGCCTGCTTTCGCAGGTCCGGTGCAATGGGTGCCCACCAATCCGCGGACCGTGCCGGAGTTCTCCGCGGCTTGCTACTACTTCGCGCGTGAGCTGCAAAAGACCGTGAACGTGCCCATGGGCCTGATCAACGCCTCGCTGGGTGGCTCGCGCATCGAGCCGTGGCTGAGCGCCACGGCGCTGCGCGCCTCTGGCGGCGAGGATGCCGCGCTGGATGCACTGGCACGCTACGCCACCGATCAAGTGGGCGCCGCCGCGGACTGGGCCGAAGTGTGGATGAAGTGGTGGCGCGCGCTGCCGGGCATGACCAACGGCGAACCGTGGAATCCTGCCGCGCCCACATCTGGTTGGCGCGACGCGCCGCGCCCGCTGGTCGGCTATCAGCAATGGGGCGTGCCCGAACTGGCCACGTACACAGGCATGCTCTGGTATCGCACCACGGTAAAGCTCAGCGCGGCACAGGCCGCGCAGCAGGCCACACTCTCGCTGGGCAATGTGGATGAAATCGATCAGACCTGGGTGAATGGCATCGGCGTCGGCAGCGGCGGGCGCAATTACACGCTGCCGCGCGGACGGCTGCATGCCGGCGACAATCTCATCGTGGTCAATGTGCTGAACACCTACAAAGAGGGCGGCATCTATGGCCCGCCCGTCACGCGCACACTGCGTTTCGCGGACGGCAGCACCGCGTCGCTGGATGATGGTGGCTGGCAATATCGCCCCGTGCCCGCGTCGGCCGGAACGCCGCCACTGGCGCCATGGCTGTCGACCAATGGCAAGACCACGCTGTTCAACGGCATGATCGCGCCACTGGGCCACTACGGGCTGCGCGGTGCGCTGTGGTACCAGGGTGAATCGAACACGGCCGGCGGTGACGCGGCCCGCTATCGCAAGCTGCTGACGGCCTACCGCGCGGATCTGCGAGCGCACTTCGACGCGCAACTGCCGCTGCTGATCGTGCAGCTCTCGGCCTATGGACCCGCGCCGTCGCGGCCTGCCGAGAGCGGCTGGGCCGAAGTGCGCGAGGCGCAGCGCCTGATCGCCACCGACGACGCGCGCACGGCGGTGGTGGTGTCGATCGACATCGGCGACCGCTACGACATCCATCCCGCCAACAAGCAGGAACTCGGACGACGGCTGGCTCGCGCGGCGCGCCACGTCGTCTATGGCGAAGCGCTGCCGCCCTCTGGTCCGCAGCCGGTATCCGCGCTGCGGCAGGGCAGCGGTGTCGCGGTGCGCTTCAAGGATGTCACCGGCAAGCTGGTAGCCTATAGCTCCGACCATCCCATCGGCTTCGAGCTGTGCCGCAGCGATGCGAACAGCTGCCGGTACGCTGATGCGGACCTGGTCAACGGCCAGGTGCTGCTGCACAACGCCGACGCCGCGGTCACGCGCGTCCGTTACTGCTGGTCCGAAAGCCCGGTCTGTACTCTCTATGATGAGGCGTCGCTGCCCGCCGGACCGTTCGAACTCGCGATCACGAAGTGACCATTACAAGAAAGCCATGAGCAATCCAGCTGCCGCTCCCGCCTCGATGCGCGATCGCGAAATCGTCGAGGCGCGTGTCATCGTCACCTGCCCGGGACGCAACTTCGTCACGCTGAAGATCACGACCCGTTCGGGCATCACCGGTCTCGGCGACGCCACGCTGAATGGCCGTGAACTCGCGGTGGCTTCCTACCTGAAGGATCACGTCGTGCCGAACTTGATCGGCCGCGACGCCGGCCGCATCGAAGACACCTGGCAGTTCCTGCATCGCGGCGCCTACTGGCGGCGCGGCCCGGTGACCATGAGCGCCATCGCCGCGGTGGATGTGGCGTTATGGGACATCCTGGGAAAAATGGCCGGCATGCCGCTGTACCAGTTGCTGGGCGGGCGTTCGCGCGAGGGTGCGCTGGTATACGCGCATGCCAATGGCCGCGACATCGCCGAGACCAGCGCGCAAGTGGGCCAATACATCGACCAGGGCTTTCTCGCCGTGCGCGCGCAGTGCGGCGTGCCGGGCGTGAAGAAGGCTTACGGCATCTCCATCGGCGGCAAGCCTTACGAGCCGGCCGAAAGCGAGCTGCCGGTGGAAACCGTGTGGAATACCCCGCGCTATCTGGAAACCGTGCCCAAGTTGTTCGCACAGCTGCGCCGCGATCATGGCAGCGAGGTGGAGCTGCTGCACGACGCGCATCATCGCCTGACGCCCATCGAGGCCGCACGCCTCGCGCGCGACCTGGAGCCGCACCGCCTGTTCTGGCTGGAAGACGCGACGCCCGCCGAGAACCAGGAATCCTTCGAGCTGATACGCAGACATTCGGTGACACCGCTGGCGGTGGGCGAAGTGTTCAATTCGATCTGGGACTGCAAGCACCTGATCGAGAAGCAGCTCATCGACTACATCCGCACCACCATCGTGCATGGCGGCGGCATCACGCACCTGCGCCGGCTTGCGGACTTCGCGGCCCTGCGGCAGGTACGCACGGGCTTTCACGGCGCCACCGATCTGTCGCCGGTCACCATGGGCGCGGCACTGCACTTCGACACCTGGGTGCCGAACTTCGGCATCCAGGAATACATGTTTCACAGCGAGGAAGCCAATGCGGTGTTTCCTCACGACTATGAATTCCGCGCCGGCCGCCTGCATGTGGGCGACAGCCCCGGGCATGGCGTGACGCTCGATGAAACACTGGCGGAAAAATTTCCGTACTCGCCCAGGCAGTTGCCGGTGGCGCGCCTGGAAGATGGCACGATGTGGGACTGGTGAGAACAATGAAGATATCTGCATCGCGGGCAAAGAGCCTTCGCGGCATCGCGACCCTGTGGGCCACGGCACTGCTGCTGAGCACGGCGAATGGCGCCGGCGACAATCCCGCCTATCTCGACACCCGGCTCAGCTTCGAGGCCCGCGCGGCCGACCTGGTCGCGCGCATGACGCTCGAAGAGAAAGCGGCGCAGATGCAGAACGCCGCGCCCGCCATTGCGCGTCTCGGGGTTCCGGCCTATGACTGGTGGAACGAGGCGCTGCACGGTGTGGCACGGGCCGGACAGGCGACGGTATTTCCGCAGGCCATCGGCCTGGCCGCGACTTTCGATGTGCCGCTGATGCACGAGGTGGCCACCGCCATCAGTGACGAGGCGCGCGCCAAGCATCATCAGTTCCTGCGTGAGGACCAGCACGCGCGCTACCAGGGCCTCACCTTCTGGTCGCCGAACATCAACATCTTCCGTGATCCGCGCTGGGGCCGTGGCCAGGAGACCTACGGCGAGGATCCCTTCCTGACCGCTCGCATGGGTGTGGCCTTCGTGACCGGCCTGCAGGGTGACGATCCGAAATACCGCAAGCTCGATGCCACGGCCAAGCACTTCGCGGTGCACAGCGGGCCGGAATCCACGCGCCATGAATTCGACGTGCATCCCAGCGAGCGCGACCTGCACGAAACCTACCTGCCCGCCTTCCAGGCGCTGGTGCAGGAAGCGCATGTGGATGCGGTGATGGGCGCCTACAACCGCGTGAATGGCGAGCCCGCCACGGCGAGCCAGCGCCTGCTCTTCGAGATCCTGCGCGGCAAATGGGGTTTCAAGGGCTATGTGGTCTCTGATTGCGACGCCGTCGGCGACATCTTCCGCACACACAAGTCGGTACAGACCGCCGAGCAGGCGGTCGCGCTGGCGGTGAAGCATGGCGATGACCTGAACTGCGGCCGCACCTACGCGGCACTGCCCAAGGCGGTCGAGCAGGGTCTGCTGAAGCAAAGCGAGGTCGACACCGCGCTGAAGCGACTGATGACGGCGCGCATGCGCCTGGGGATGTTCGATCCACCCGCTCGCGTGCCCTGGTCGAAACTGCCCTACTCGATCAACCAGTCTCCGGCGCATGATGCGCTGGCGCTGCGCACGGCGCGCGAATCGCTGGTGTTGCTGAAGAATGACGGCGTGTTGCCGCTGTCGAAGAGCCTCAAGCGCATCGCTGTCATCGGGCCAACCGCCGACAGCGTCAACGCCCTGCTGGGCAATTACAACGGCACACCGGCTGCCCCAGTCACGGTGCTGGCGGGCATCCGCGCCGCCGCGCCACAGGCGCAGGTGGTGTATGCGCGCGGCGCCGAACTGGTCGAAGGGCTGATCGAGCGTCCAGTGGCCGGCGCGCCCGGCGCACCGCCGCCAGGCGCACCGCCCGCCGCACCGGCCACGACACCCCCACCACCACCCTCGGCGGAAGAGGCACTCGCCGCCGCGCGCGATGCCGAGGTCGTGATATTCGTCGGTGGACTCACCAGCCAGATCGAAGGCGAAGAGATGCGCGTCAATCTGCCAGGCTTCGCCGGCGGCGATCGCACCGACCTCAAGCTGCCGGCCTCGCAGCAGAAGATGCTCGAGGCACTGCAGGCCACCGGCAAGCCGGTGGTGCTGGTGCTCACCGGGGGCTCGGCGCTGGCCGTCGACTGGGCGCAGCAGCACCTGCCGGCCATCCTGTTCGCCTGGTACCCCGGCCAGCGTGGCGGCACTGCCGTGGCCGATGTGCTGTTCGGCAATACCGATGCCGGCGGCCGGCTGCCCGTCACCTTCTACAAGGAAGACGAGCCCCTGCCCGCCTTCGATGACTACCGCATGGAAAACCGCACTTATCGTTATTTCAAGGGCACGCCGCTGTATCCCTTCGGTCACGGACTTTCGTACACGCGCTTCACCTATTCAGACCTGAAGCTCGATCGCGACCGCGTGAAGACCGGCGGCAGAATGCGCGTCACCGTAAAGGTGAAGAACACGGGCGCGCGTGCCGGCGATGAAGTAGTGCAGCTCTACCTGCGCGCCCTCGATGCGCCGCATGCGCGCGCCAGCAAGGAGCTGCGCGGCCTGCAGCGCCTGGCACTCAAGCCCGGCGAAGTGCGCACACTGAGCTTCACGGTTTCGCCCGCCACCGACCTGCGCTACTACGACGAGCAACGCCGCGACTATGCGGTGGATGCCGGGCGCTACGAAGTGCAGGTGGGCGCGTCCAGCGCCGACATCCGGATCGCGCGGCCGTTCGCGGTCATGGCGACGCGATGAGCCGCGGGGCGGCGGCAGGCGATTCCGGCCGCATTGTCTGTTTCGGCGAGCTGCTGCTGCGACTGTCGGCGCCCGGCAGGCAGCTGCTCTTCCAGTCGCCGGGCCTGGATGCTCACTTCGGCGGCGCCGAGGCCAATGTCGCCGCTTCACTGGCCATTCTGGGACATGCCAGCAGTGTGGTCAGCGCGCTGCCCGACAACCCGATAGGCCGCGCCTGCGCCGGCGAACTGCGCCGCCATGGCGTGGATACTTCCGGCATCCAGTTCGCCGCCGGCCGCATGGGTCTGTATTTTCTGGCGCACGGCGCCATGCAACGTCCTTCCGAGGTGACCTACGACCGCGCCGGCTCGGTGTTCGCGCAAACTCCGGCCGCCGCATATGACTGGCCACAGCTGCTCGCCGGGGCAGGCTGGCTGCACCTGTCCGGCATCAATCTCGCATTGGGCGAAGTCCCCGCCGAGGCGGCGCTGGCGGCGGCGCGGGCGGCTCGCGCCGCCGGCATCCCTGTCTCGTTCGACTGCAATTTCCGCAGCCAGCTCTGGGGCGCGCGTGCCCCGCAGGCGCCGGAACTGCTGCGCGAAATCATGGCCGAAGCGGCCCTGCTGTTCGGGAACGAGCGCGACATCGCGCTGGTGCTGGGCACGGCCTTCGCGCAGGCCGACGACGACGAGCGATTCCTGGCCGCGGCACAGGCGGCGTTCGAGGCCTTTCCGCGGCTGCGCTGGATGGCCACGCCGGCGCGGCGCGCGCTCGACGCGGAGACGCAGGAACTGCGCGGCCACCTGGCAACGCGAGCGCATGCACTGAGCACGCGCCCGCACCGGCTCACCAGCATCGTGGACCGCATCGGCAGCGGCGATGCCTTCGCCGCCGGCCTGCTGCATGGACTGTCAACCGGCCTGCACGAGCCCGGCACCCTGGACTTCGCGGTCGCGGCCGCCTGCCTGAAACACTCGGTGCCGGGCGACGTGAACCTGCTGGCAGCGACCGACATGGACGCCTGGCTGGAGCACGACGGCTTCGACGTGAGGCGTTGATGGCCGCCATGGCCTCGCGGCTGTCGAGGGCCGCGCTGTCCACACTTCCGCCGGCCATCGCCCGTCCGGCATACGATCCCGCCGGCACACGCGTCGGCATCGTGCATATCGGGCCCGGCGCCTTTCACCGCGCGCATCAGGCGGCGTACATCGACGATCTGCTGGGCGCGCATCCGGACTGGGCCCTCTGTGGCGTTTCCCTGCACAGCGCACAGGTGCGCGACGCGCTCGCGCCCCAGGATCAGCTGTTCACGCTGGCGCTGCTGGGTGAACGCGACACGCTGCGGGTGATCGGTTCAATCCGCGAGCTGCTGCATGGCCCGACGCAGCAGGCTGCCGTACTGGCGCGGCTTGCCAGTCCGGCCACCAGGCTGGTGACGCTGACCATCACCGAGAAAGGCTACTGCCTGGCCGGCGAGGATCTGGATTTCAATCATCCGGACATCGCGCACGACCTCGCCGCGCCCGCCGTGCCGCGCAGCGCCATCGGTTGGCTCACCGCCGGCCTCGCCGCGCGACGCGCGCGCCAACTGGCGCCTTACACGGTGCTGAGTTGCGACAACCTCGCGGGCAATGGACGACGCCTGCGTCGCGCCACGCTGCAGTTCGCGGCCCGCCTCGATCCCTCGCTCGCAAAATGGATCGAGAGCGAAGCCGCCTTCCCCTGCTCGATGGTGGACAGCATCACGCCTGCCACCGACGCCGCGCTGCGCGAGCGCGTGGATGATGCGCTGGGCTGCGTCGACGCCTGGCCCGTGCAGCGCGAGACTTTCACGCAATGGGTGATCGAGGACGGCTTCTGCAATGCGCGGCCGCCACTGGAACAGGCCGGCGCCACATTCAGTCGCGACATCGCCGGCTACGATCGCGCCAAATTGCGCCTGCTCAACGGCGCGCACTCCACGCTGGCCTATCTCGGATCGCTGCTGGATCTCGGGACGGTGGTCGATGCCATGCACGCGGCACCGCTGGCGCGCTTCGTGGAGCGTCTGATGCGCGAGTCCATCCTGCCGGTGGTGGCGCTGCCGGCAAGCCTCGATGGCAACGCCTATATCGGCGCCATACTCGAACGCTTCCGCAATCCTTCCATCCACCACAAGCTGTCGCAGATCGCCTGGGACGGCTCGCAGAAGCTGCCCGTGCGCCTGCTGCCAACGATCGCCGAGGCACTCTCGCAGGGCCACGACATCGGCGCGCCGTGCCTGTCCTTGGCCGCGTGGCTGCAATTCGTGCGGCGCCAGGCACGCGACGGCGTGCCCCTGGTCGATCCGATGGACGAAATCCTGCGTGCCATCGGTCGCGCCTGCAGTGGCGATGCACAGGCCGATGTCGCGGCTTTTCTCCAGATGGACGCGGTGTTTGGCCCGCTGGCGGGCGATGCGCGCTTCGTCGCGGCGCTGCGCGGCGCCTACGCGGCGCTCGGCGACGGGTCAACGGCCGCGGTGGCGAAAGCCCTGGCCTAGCGCGGGAAGCCCAGACCCGTGGTGCGCACGCGCACGCGGGCAATGAAGCTCGACGAAGTCATGTAGAGCATGTGACCGTCGTCGCCGAACTCGCAGTTCGACACCACGCTGCCGGTCTCGATGCGTCCGAGGCGCCGCCCGTTGGCATCCATCACCAGCAGGCCGCCGGGCGCCGAGGCGAATAGCCGGCCTTGTGCATCCATGCACAGACCGTCGGGATTACCCATGCCGCCGGCCCGCACCAGATCGGTGGCATCGGCCAGCTGATGCTTTTCGGTGACGTTGCCGCGCGAATCCAGCTGATAGACCATCCACACCGGTCGCGCCGGATCGGAGTTGGAGACATACAGCTTGCGCTCGTCCGGCGACAGGGCCACGCCGTTGGGAAATTTCAGGCTGTCATCGAGCAGGTGCACCGATCCATCCACGTCGAGGCGGAACACACCGCTGAAAGCAAGTTCACGCATGGGCGAACGATCGATGTCCTTCAATCCATAGGGCGGATCGGTGAAGAACACCACACCGTCCTTGCGGCGGGCCATGTCGTTGGGACTGTTGAAGCGATGACCTTCGAAGCGCGCGGCCAGTTCCTGCTTCGCCTTTGTCCTGGGATCGAAGCGCGCGATGCTGCGCGATCCGGAGTCGGCCAGCAGCACCGTGCCCTGCGGCTCTGTCAGCAGGCCGTTCGAGCCCGGCTCGCGCAGCGTGCCATCGTCACGGCCGGCGTAGCCGGAAGGTTCGAGGAATACCGACAGGCCATCGCGCTGCGACCAGCGGTACATGCGGTTCTTCGGCACGTCGCTGAACAGCAGGTAGCCGCCGTCACGCACCCACGCGGGCCCCTCTGCCCAAGTGATGCCTTCGGCGATCTTCTCGATGCGCGCATCGAGAGGCACGATGGCGGCAAAGGATGGGTCGTAGGCGGTGACCCGCCCGACCACCGGATACGGCGCGCTGGCGCCCACTGCCACGCCAGCCAGCAGCATCGCTGGCAGAACGCCGACTGTTCCGCGAGTCCTGTTCATAGCCGGTAAGCCCTCTTCGGCAGGTGATAAGCCAGATCCACCACGAGCTGCGCGGCTTCATCCTCTTCCAGCCGGTGCTCGGCCACCAGCCTGGCCAGCACGGCGCAATCGACCCGGCGCGCCACATCATGCCGTGCCGGGATGGACATGAATGCCCGCGTATCGTCATTGAAACCGACGGTGTTGTAGAAGCCCGCGCTGCTGAGCGTCTGCTCGCGAAAGCGCCACATGCTCTCGGGCGCATCGTGGAACCACCACGCCGGCCCGAGGAACAGGCAGGGATAGTGCCCCGCCAGCGGCGCCAGTTCGCGCGAGTAAGTGCTCTCGTCGAGCGTGAACAGGATCAGGCGCAGACGCGGCTCGTCGCCGAAGCGATCGAGCAGCGGCCTGAGCGCGCGCACGTAATCGGTGGGCAGCGGAATGTCGGCGCCCATGTTGCGGCCATGGCGCTCGAACACGGCACGATTGTGATTGCGGAATACGCCGGGGTGGATTTGCATCACCAGGCCATCATCCACGCTCATGGCGGCCATCTCGGTGAGCATCTGCGCGCGGAACAGTTCGGCCTCGCCGGCATCGGCCTGGCCGCGCACGACCTTGTCGAATAGCCTGCGTGCTTCTTCCGGCGCCAGATCGGCGGTGGCGGCGCTGACGTGGCCATGATCGGTGGAAGTCGCGCCCAGAGACGCGAAGAAGGCTCGTCGCTGGCGATGCGCATTCAGGTATCCGGCCCAGGAGTGCACGTCCTCGCCCGTCAGCTCGCCAAACCGACGCAGGGCATGGGGGAAGGCCTCGTGTTCCGGATCGATCACCGCGTCGGGCCGGTAGGCGGTGATGACGCGACCCGGCCAGCCGCTGGCACGGATCGTCGCGTGGTGGGCCAATGTCTCTTCCGGCCCCTCGGTGGTCGCGAGCACTTCGATGTTGAAACGCTCGAACAGCGCGCGCGGCCGGAATGCGGCCGTCTGCAACGCCGCGGTGATGCGATCGTAATAATCATCGGCTGTGCTCGCATCCAGGCGCACCCGGAGATCGAACACATCGTGAAACACATGGTTCAGCCACAGCGACGAGGGCGTGCCGCGAAACAGATGAAAGTGCCGCGCGAAAGTGCGCCACGCCGCGCGCGGATCCACGGCGGCACGTGAACCGTCCGCCCGCGCGATGCCCAGTTCATCCAGCCGCACTCCCTGGCTGTACAGCATCCGGAAAACGTAGTGATCCGGAATCAGCAGCAGCTCCGTGGCATTGGCGAAGGGCGCGTTGCCGGCGAACCACTGCGGATCGGTGTGGCCATGCGGGCTCACGATGGGCAGGTGCGCGACCTCGCCATACAGACGTCGCGCAATGGCGCGCTGCGCGGGATCGGAAGCGAACAGGCGATCCGGATTCAGCGATAGCGGCAGGCTGCCCACGTCGTTCACCGGGCGCCTGGCATCGCCGGCGCAAGCTGCGCGGGCTGCATGCGCGGCACCAGCGCATGCACCACCAGCAAGGCCAGCAGATAGGCTGAGCCGGCCATCAGGAACATCGGCATGTAGCTGCCGTTGGCCTGCAGCTGCAGCCCGACGAAGGTGGAAATCAGTATGCCGCCCACCGCGCCGGCGAAGCCGCCGATACCCACCACCGAGCCCACGGCCCGGCGCGGAAACAGATCGGAAGTCAGTGTGAATACATTGGCCGACCAGCCCTGATGACCCGCGGCCGCCAGTCCGATCAGCGCCACGGCCGCCCAGAGATTGTCCACCCAGGCCGCCGACATCACCGGCACCACGGCCAGCGCGCACACCAGCATGGCCGTCTTGCGCGCGCGGTTCACGCTCCAGCCGCGCTTGATGAAACGGCCCGCGAGCCAGCCGCCGCCGATGCTGCCCAGATCGGCGGCCAGGTAGATCGCGATCAGCGGCAGGCCCAACGCGAGCAGCGACAGGCCATGGCGCGTGTGCAGGAATTTGGGCAGCCAGGACAGGAAGAACCACCACACCGGATCGGTGATGAACTTGGCCGCGACGAACGCCCAGGCCTGCCGGTGACGCAGCACGCTGAGCCACGGCAGGCGCACCGCGGTCGGGGGCTCATGCCCGATGTACTCGCGCTCGGCTGCCGAGAGCCTGGGCTGCTGGTCTGGCGTGCGATATGTAATGAGCCACCCGATGAGCCAGGCGGCGCTCAGCACGCCGGTGCACAGGAAGGCCACCTGCCAGCCCAGCGTCACGGCGATGATGGGCACCAGCGCCGGCGCCACCAGTGCGCCGATGTTGGATCCCGAATTGAAGATGCCGGTGGCCAGCGCGCGTTCACGCTGCGGAAACCACTCGGCCACCACCTTGATGGCCGCGGGGAAATTGCCCGATTCGCCCAATCCCAGCGCGAAACGCGCGGCCGCGAAACCGATGACGCCCGTGGCCAGCGAGGTGCTCATGGCGGCCAGGCTCCAGATGCCGATGGCCAGGGCATAGCCAAAGCGCGTGCCCAGGCGGTCCATCACGGCGCCCGCGCACAACAGGCCGATGGCATAGGCGACCTGGAAGGCCATGACGATGTAGCTGTACTGCAGTTCGGTCCAGCCGAAGCTTTCCTGCAGCGACGGCGCGAGCACGCCGAGCACCTGCCGATCCACGTAGTTGATCGTGGTGGCCGCCAGCAGCATCGCGCAGATGCGCCAGCGGAACCAGCCCACCGGCGCGGTCGCCATCGACATGCCTTGTCCCGCCCTCATAGTGATAGGCGCAGCTTATCCCATGGGAGACCCGGCCGGTCGACAGCGACGTGGCGCGCAAGGGTATGATTGCCCGCCGCGCATCACGCGGGGCAAGAAGAACGCAAGGGGAACACGGTGAGCAGCGATATCCGCAACCGACTCTCGGTCCTGGAAAAGATTGGCTATAGCCTGGGCGACCTCGCCGCCAACCTGATCTTCCAGACGCTCGTCACTTTTCTCGCCTTCTTCTATACGGACATCTACCGCATTCCAGCCGACACGGCGGCCTTGGTGGTCCTCGTGGTCGGCCTGCTGGGCGCCTTCGTGTTCACGCCGGTGATGGGATTCATCGCCGATCGCACGCGCACGCGCTGGGGCAAATTCCGTCCCTGGATTCTGTGGACGGCCATCCCCTTCGGCGTGTTCGCGATGCTGGCCTTCAGCACCCCGGACCTGAACGGCGCGGCCAAGGTCGGCTACGCCTTTGCCAGCTACACGCTGCTGGTGGCGATTTACGTCGCCAACAACCTGCCCTATGGCGCCCTGAGTGGCGTGCTCACCGGCAGCATGGCCGAACGCAACAGCATGTCCTCGTACCGCTTCGTGGCGGTGATGATCGCGCAGTTCATCATCCAGGTGCTGCTGCTGCCGCTGGTGCTGATCCTGGGCAATGGCGACAAGGCGGTGGGCTTCTCGCACACCATGACGGTGTTCGCCGCCATTGGCACGGTGTTCCTCCTGATCACCTTCTTCACCACCCGCGAACGCGTGGTGCCCAACCTGGCGCAGCGCTCCACCGTCAAGCAGGACCTGGCCGACCTGACGACGAACCGCCCATGGCAGCTGATGCTGGTGCTCACCATCCTGGTGTTCATCACCCTGGCGCTCAAGGGCGGGATGTATGTGTACTACTTCAAGTACTACATGAACGGCGCGGATCTGGCCGCCTTCCTCGAGAACGTCGGCTTCAACCGCTTCATTGCCGGCCTCAATGCGGGGCTCACGAGCATGGGCCTGACTGAGTTCCAGTGGCCGAAGGACGCACCCACCTCGGCGCTGAGCCTGTTCAACGCCGGCGGCATCGTCTTCGGCATCGTCGGCATCGGACTGTCGCGCCGCCTGGCCAACCGCTTCGGCAAGCGCGATGTGTTCGGCGCCGCGCTGTTCGTCTCCACGCTCTGCCTGCTGGTCTTCGCGCTGTTCTCGCCGCACGCGGTGGGCGCGGTGATGGTGGCCTACATGCTGCACGGCTTCTTCTATGGCATCACCACGCCCATCCTGTGGTCGATGGTGGCGGACGTCGCGGACTTCTCGGAATGGAAAAACGGACGTCGCGCCACGGCCATCGTGTTCTCGGCCATCCTCTGCGGACTGAAGATCGGCCTGGCCATCGGCGGCGCCCTGGTGGCCGAGATCCTCGCCATCTATGACTACGACCCGGACAGCGCGGTGCAGTCCGCCGGCGCCGTGCACGGCATCCAGCTCGCGGTCAGCATCTACAGCTCCATTCCCTTCCTGCTGTGCGTGGGGTTGCTGTTCTTCTACGAGATCAACAAGGCCACCGAAGTGCGCATCGAGCAGGATCTGACCGCGCGTCGGGCCGGCTGAAGCCGCGGCGGACAATCATGGCTGACGAACTCGATCCGCAGGAACTGCAGGCTCTCGCCGCGCGCGCGATCTCGCCGCCGCTGGTCCGGCATATGCACACGGCCGATCCTTCCGCGCATGTCTTCGAAGGCCGCGTTTACATCTATCCCTCGCACGACATCGACGGCGGCGTGCCGGCTGATGATCTGGGCAACCAATACTGCATGGAGGACTACCACGTCTTCCGGCAGGAAACCCCTGAGGGCGAAGCCGTGGATTGCGGCCTGGCGCTGCACGTGAAGGATGTGCCCTGGGCGCACAAGCAGATGTGGGCACCCGATGCGGCCTGCAAGGATGGCCGCTACTACCTGTACTTTCCGGCCAAGCGCGCCGACGGAATTTTCCAGATCGGCGTGGCCGTCGGTGACGGACCGGAAGGTCCATTCAGGGCCGAGCCGCGCGCCATCGAAGGCAGCTACTCGATCGATCCGGCGGTGCTGGCCGATGCGGGCGGACATTACATCGTGTTCGGCGGCATCTGGGGTGGACAGCTCCAGAAATACCGCGACAACCGCTTTTCTGAATCCCATGTCGAGCCTGCGGCGCACGAAGCCGCGTTGGGTCCGCGCATCGCGCGGCTGTCCGCCGACATGAAGCAGTTCGCGGAAACGCCGCGCGAAATCGTGATCCTGGATGAAAGCGGCGTGCCGCTGCGCGCGGGCGATCATGCGCGACGCTATTTCGAGGGGCCGTGGCTGCACAAATATCGCGGCCGGTATTACCTGTCCTACTCCACCGGCAACACGCACCTGCTGTGTTACGCCACGGCAGACCATCCCTACGGGCCCTACCACTACCAGGGCCAGATCCTCACCCCGGTGCTGGGCTGGACGACGCATCACTCCATCGTCGAGTTCGGCGGCCGCTGGTGGCTGTACTACCACGACGCCATCCTTTCCGGCGGCGCCTCGCACCTGCGCAACATCAAGGTCACTGAGCTGCACTACGACGCAGAGGGTCGCATCCGCACCCTGCATCCCTATGGCGGCTGATGAGCGCCGCGACGCAGCGCTGCGACCACTGGCCTGCGGCGCGCTGCTCGAACTGGGCAGCGACGCGCTGACCCTGCAGGTAGCGCCGGACGCGGGTGGACGCATCGCGCAGATCACGTGCGATGGCCTCGCGTGGCTGTGTGGCCATGACATCGACAGCGCGGCGATCGCCTGGGGCTGCTTTCCCATGCTGCCCTGGGCGGGTCGCGTTCGTCGCGGACAGTTTGCCTTCGAGGGTCGTGAGTGGCAGCTGCCCGTCAACCTCGGCGTACACGCCATTCACGGCACGGGCTTCGTGACCGCGTGGCGAGTCGACATGCACTTGCCGAATCGGCTCGAGCTGTCGCAGCAGTTGCCGCGCGACGAACGCTGGCCCTTCGGGGGCATGGCGCGCCAGCGCATGGTGGTCGCGGACCGCACACTGCGCCTGGAATTGTCGGTGTTCGCCAGCGACCAGCCCATGCCGCGGCCGGTGCTGGGCTGGCATCCCTGGTTCGTCAAACCTGAAACGCTCGATTTCGCACCCGCGGCCTGTTATCCGCGCGATGCGCAGGGAATCGCGACGCTGCCACGGGTCGCGCCTGCGTCCGGACCGTGGGACGATTGCTTCCTCAACACACGGCCCGTGATCCTGCATCGCTGTGGCCAGGCGCTGAGCCTGACATCCAGCTGCGATCACTGGGTGGTCTTCGACGAACGCGCGAATGCCACCTGCGTGGAACCCCAGAGTGGACCTCCGAATGCGTTCAATCTCGATCCGGCCGCGCGCCTCGCGCCGGGCGAATCCGTGGAAGGCTGGTTCGAGTTGCAATGGCGCAGACCGTGATGTCCCGGAGTTCGTAGGAAGCTTCCTACAGCTGGAAAACCTGTCTCGTGCGACACTGCGTGAACGTCAAAAAATGCACGACTACCCGCCTCGCATGAATCAAGATTCGCGGGCATCACACAGAAGGCACCGCGCCATTGCATGACTTCACGAGTGCCGAACGGATTTCCGCCGCAGCAGCGGCTCCCGTCAGCACTTGGCATGACTGTCAGTCCGGGGAGCACTTCGTACAGTTTTATGAGGATGACGCCGTCCTCATCAGCGGCGTGTCGGACTATGTGATCAAGGGCCTGAGCGGCGGAGCCGCCGCCGTTGTTGTCGCCACTGCGGATCATGTCCGCGCCCTCGAGGCGCGGTGGGCTGCAGCCGGTATCGATCTCGAGCAGACGCGTGCACAGGGGCTGTATGTTGCGCTCGACGCCAGCGCGACACTGAATCGGTTCCTGCATGACGGATGGCCGCAGCGCCAGGCTTTTCAACAGGTATTCGAGCCCGTGGTTGCCGCGGCGGCAAAGCGCGGCTCCGAGGTCATCGCCTTCGGAGAGATGGTCGCCCTGCTGTGGAAAGAGCGCAGGTACGGCGCCGCGATCCAGCTCGAAGAATTCTGGAACGAACTTGCGAAGAAATACCGCTTCTCGCTGTTTTGCGCTTATCCGCTGAGCGGCGATCGACTTGCGCCGGCGGACGCGCTTCGCAAAGTGTGTTCCGCGCATTCCCGAGCCATTCCCACCGAAAAATACACGCGTCTCCCGAGCGCAGCGGAGCGTGCCGCGGCGATATGCGAACTGCAGAATCGCGCGCTTGTCCTGGAGCAGGAACTGGCGGAACGCAAGCGACTGGAGCTCGAACTTGCCCGGCGCGATCTCGAACTTTCCGATTTCCTCGAAAATGCAGTTCATCCCATGCACAGCGTCGGCCCTGACGGCACGATACTGTGGGCGAATCGTGCCGAGCTGGACATGCTCGGTTATTCGCCTGAGCAATATATCGGCCACAGCGCGCGGGATTTCTACGTCGACCCGCAGACCTTCGACTCGATCTGGACGCGCCTTGCGACAGGAGAAACCTTGCGCAACGTGCAGGCCCGCCTGCGCGCGCGAGGCGGCGAGATCAGGCATGTCATGATCAGCTCCAATGGCCTGTGGAAGGACGGATCGTTCGTTCACACGCGCTGCTTCACGCGCGACATCACCGAACAGGTTCATGCCGAGGATGCGCGCCGGGAAGGCGCGACCATGCTGCAGCTGGCGATGGAAGTCGGAAACATCGGCGTCTGGACCCGCGACTTGAACACCAACGCGATACAGTGCAGCCCAGAGCTGGAGCGGATCCTGGGCATCGAGCGCGGCGGTTTCCCCGGCTCGTTCGACGACTTCACCGCCCTGGTGCATCCCTTCGACCGCGAGCGGTTGGTCGACGCCTTGCAGCGGGCCATTTCCTCGCATGGCGACTTCCTGGTGGAATGCCGCGTTCGTCACGCCTCGGGCACGTGGCACTGCCTGGAGACTCGCGGTCGTGCGCACTACGACGATGCCGGTCGAGCCGAGCGTGTCTACGGCGTCGCCATCGATGTGACCGAGCGCCGGCGGACAGAGGAATCCCTGCGAAAGCACGCGGAGGCGATGCAGGAGGCCGACCGACGCAAGGATGAGTTTCTCGCGCTGCTTGCCCATGAATTGCGCAACCCGCTTGCCCCCATCCGCTATGCCCTGGGCACGGCCAGGAAGGCGGACCGTACGCCGGAGGAAGCCCGGCGGGCGGAGGAGATCATCGATCGGCAGGTCACGCATATGAGCCGGCTGCTGGACGACCTGCTGGATGTCTCGCGCATTACGCGCGGCACCCTCGAATTGAAGAAATCCCGGATGGATCTCGCCGCGATCGCCGCAACCGCGATCGAAGCGGCACGCCCGGTGCTGGACAGCAAACACCACACCCTTTCTATCAACCTGCCGGGCGAACCGGTGCGCATCGAAGCCGATCCCGTGCGGCTTGCGCAAGTACTGTCAAACCTTCTGATCAACGCGGGCAAATACACCGACCCCGGCGGCCGTGTCGAACTCAGTGCGACACAAAGCCGGGACGAAGTCGTCCTGCGGGTGCGCGACAACGGCATAGGGATTTCCGCGGAGATGATGCCGCGCCTGTTCACGATGTTCTCGCAGGCCGAGGGCGCGCTGGCACGATCGGAGGGAGGCCTGGGCATCGGGCTCGCGTTGGCACGCGGGCTGATAGATCTGCACGGCGGCTCGATCACAGCCCATAGCTCGGGCATGGGTCTGGGCAGTGAATTCGTGATTCGTCTGCCGGCCACTTCCCCTGCGCCGCAAGCGGACATCGCGGGCCCTGAAACAACGGATGTTGCGGGCTCGCCGGTGCGCGTGCTGGTCGCCGACGACAATCGGGACAGCGCCACGACCTGCGGTGCGTTCCTGGAGTCGTGCGGACACGACGTGCGCATCGCCTTTTCCGGAGTCGACGCGGTGGCCACAGCCGAGAATTTCCAGCCGCAGGTGGTCATCCTCGACATCGGCATGCCCCAGATGGATGGATACGAAGTCGCCAGGCGCCTTCGGCGGCAATCGTGGGCGCGAAACTGCCTGCTGATTGCCGTAACCGGCTGGGGGCAGGAACGCGACAAGGAGCGTGCGTCAGCGGCGGGCTTTGATCATCACCTGACGAAGCCGATCGACCCCGCGATGCTGGAGCCGTTGTTATCCCAGGCCGCGTCCGAGCGCGCCGACGCGACAGGATAACGCCTTGCTGTAGACGTCCCCGGCCGCATCTGGCAGTTTCCCAGACGCCATGGCGAAGAAGAAAAACCAGAGCAGGCCCGGTCCCGTACACAAGATCCCGGCGGACTTGCGCAAGGCGCTGGTCTCGGCACAGACGCAGACTGCCTGGAAGAGCCTGACGCCGTTGGCGCGCAATGAATGGATTTGCTGGGTCATCTCGGCCAGGCAGGAGGCGACGCGCAGCCGCCGGATCCAACGCGCGCTCGAAGATCTCGCGGCGGGCAAACGCCGCCCCTGCTGCTGGCCGGGCTGTCCGCATCGCCGGCCCAATGCGATGAAATGGTTTGAGCGCCCCTGAAGCCGCGCACTACCTGGCAGTCTAAGGAGAGGACGATGTTGCACAACATGCTCGCGGCCGCGCTGCGCCACCTGGCACGCGGTCGCCTTTACACGGTGATCAGCGTGCTGGGGCTGGCGGTTGGCCTCTGCGTGGCACTGCTCGTGGCACTGGTGATCCGCAATCAGTACAGCTACGACCATGATGTTCCCGGTTACGAGCGCACCTATGCCGCGGTGAATGACATGCGCTTGGCCTCGCTGGCACAACCGCTACAGTTGCTCTTCCCGCAAGTCGAGTCCGTGGCCCGCGTAATCGAGCAGCCGCTGCGATTGCAGTACGACGGACGCGTGGCGCGCGAGGTGGTCAGCTGGGTGGACGCGGACTTCGCATTGACGCTGCCACAGCCATCCTATGCCGGCGATATCACCGCGGCGTTGCGGGCGCCGGATGGCCTGGTGCTGTCGCGCAGCTACGCACGGCGTTTTTTTGGCCGCGATGCGCCGCTGGGTGAAACTCTGACTCTCGACGGCCATGACATGGTGGTGCGCGCCGTCATCGAAGATCCGCGCCCGAACACCACGCACGCGGTGCGCCATATCCTGGCGGCGGCTGCCGCCAGTTTTTCTCCGATGCTGGAGGCGGAGAAATACGGCGGCATGATCACGCAGGTGGACGAGGAGAGAGGCAGGAAGATCAGCGTGCCCGCTTCTCAGACGATGTACGTGCGCCTGAAGCCGGGTGCGGGGTTGCGTGTTCTGCAGGAGCGGATGAGGCAAGTGCCAGCTCCCCGAACTGCATTCACCTCATTCGGACCCGCTACATGGCCAGACCTGCGGCGCATCGACCGCATGAATACCGACGAGAAGCTGCATCCGGGCTTCCAGGGCCGAATGACCATGCTCGCGATACTGGGCGCGATGGTGCTGCTGATCGCCACGGTGAATTTCGCCAACCTGCAGACCGCGCGTGCGCCGCGGCGCGCGCGCGAGGTGGCGATCCGCGGGCTGGCTGGCGCCCCTCGCCACGTGCTCATCGCACAATTCCTGGGCGAAGCCGCCATCCATGCACTGGCCGCGATATTGCTGGCGATGGCGCTGGCGGAATGGCTGTTGCCGCACCTGAATGCCTACCTCGACACCGGTGCGGTGCTCGACTATGGACGCGAGCCGTGGCTGATCGCCCTGCTGGCGGGCGCCACACTGCTGTTCAGCCTGATCGCCGGTGCGTGGCCCGCCTTTGTGCTGTCGGCCTTCCGTCCCGCCGTGACGCTGCGTGGCGGGGCGGTACTGGTGGCCGGCGGCGCGCCGGTGCGGCAGGTGCTGGTGACCGTGCAGTTCGCGCTGCTGACCGCGCTGGTCATCTGCGCTGGCGTGGTCAATAGCCAGCATGGGTTCGCGTTGAACCAGGCCTTGCGCGTGGACCATGACCAGGTACTGCTGGTGCGCGCGCCCGTGCGCAGCGCGCTGCTGCTCGACGAGGTACGCAAGCTTCCCGGAGTGCGCAACGCAACCCGTTCCAGTGGCGCGCTGCTGGGGGCGGCAGGTTTCGCCGGATCGGGTGGAGCGATGGGATTCAGTTACCTCGATCGTAACGGCCGGGACGTGCCCGTAGCCGGTGTGGCGGCGGATTTCGACCTCTTCGATTTCTATGGCGTACAGCCGCTGGCGGGCACCTTGCCAGCGGCTGACGGTTCCTATCGCGCCATCCCGCGCGGATCGCGTGAACTCGTCATCAACGAGTCGACGGCGCGCCGGCTCGGGCTGGGCTCGGCAGCCGAGGCCGTGGGCAAACAACTTCCGCGGCGGCCGTTTCCGGCGATTTTCGACGTGCCTATCCCTGCACCACCGCCGGACAGAGTAGTGGCCGTGGTGCCGGATTTCTCCATGGGACCGGTGTCCGAGGCGGTGAAGCCCATGCTGTATTTCCAGCCCACGTACGAAAGCAATGAGCGTCAGGCCGATGTACTCAGCGTGCGCCTGAAAGGCCAGCAGATTCCCGAAACCATCAAGGCCATCGACGACCTATGGCGCCGCCTTGGCAATGCGGACATCGGCGGTGCCACCGGCGGTCCGTCGCGGATGTTCCTCGACGAGCACTTTCAGCGCAGCTACCTGGCGATGCTGCGCCAGTTCCAGGCCTTCGGCCTGTGCGCGTTCATCGCGCTGGTGCTGTCTGGCATCGGCCTGTTCGCGCTGACGGCCGCCACCGCCGAGCGGCGCACGAAGGAGATCGGCATCCGCAAGGCGCTCGGCGCCGGTACCGGTGACGTGCTGAAGCTGCTGCTATGGCAGTTCGCCAGGCCCGTGGTATGGGCCAACCTGCTGGCCTGGCCGGTGGCGGGTTACCTCATGCAACGCTGGCTCACCGGCTTCGCCTACCACATCGACCTGCCGCTCTGGCTGTTTCCGGCAACGGCGGTGGCAACGGTACTGATCGCGCTCGCCACGGTCAGCGCGCACGCGCTGACCGTGGCGCGGGCAAAGCCGATCATGGCGCTGCGTTACGAGTGAGGTGTCGCCAGTGGTTTCTGCAGGCACGGCATTGGTGTTGTCGATTGCGGCGGCCACGTCGGCATCCGCGGCCGATACCGGGCGGAACGTCGACGTGCTTCACTACTCCGTCAATCTTTCTCCAGACATGAACCTGCATCAGGTTTCAGGGCAGGTCACTGTCACCCTGCAGGGCCTTGACCGGCCCACCAGCGAGTTACGTCTCGATGCAGGCGACCTGCAAGTATCGGAGGTCCTCGGTGATGGACTGCCGCTGACTTACACGAAGGCGGACCATTCCCTGAGCATCGTCCTCTCCCGGCCGCTGGGCGTCGGCGAGGTGCGCACCATCTCGATCTCATACCGCGGCAGCCCGCGCTATGGATTGGAGTTTCATCCCGAGCGCGGTGAGATCTACACCGTTTTTTCAACCAGTCAGTGGATGCCCTGCGTGGATGCGCCCAGTGAACGCGCCACTCTGGAGCTTGTCGTCACACTTCCCGCGGGGATGAAGGCAGTGGGGCCTGGCCTGGAATTGTCGCCACGCCATGACGACCCCGTATACAGATGGCGGCTTGATACTCCCATGCCCAGTTACCTCTATGGTTTCGCGGCAGGCCACTACAACGAGATCTCCCAAAAGGGCAGCGGCTTCACGCTGCGCTACTTGTCAACAGACCGCTCACCCCGGCAGCTGCAGCGAATATTCAAGGACAGCGCGGACATCCTGCAATTCTTCGGCAATCGATCCGGATTACGCTTTCGGGACACATACACTCAAGCCCTGGTGACAAAGACCGTCGGCCAGGAAATGGCCGGCTTTTCATTGCTGCCTGAAGCCTATGGACTTCAGGTGCTCGATGACCCAGCCAACGTGACGTTGATGGCGCACGAGGCCGCCCATCAGTGGTGGGGCAACTTGCTGACCTCGCGAGACTGGCGGCACTTCTGGCTGAACGAGGGCTTTGCCACCTTCATGGCCGCCGCATATCTCGAGCACCGCTATGGAGCGGCTGCCTACGCCAGGCAGGTCGATAGTTGGCGTCGCCGCATGGAGAAGCTGCGCGCGGATGGCAAGGACAAGCCGCTGGTCTATGCGGATTGGAACTCGCCGACGGCCGATGACCGCGCCGTTGTATACCAGAAAGGCGCTTACGTTCTGCACCTGTTGCGGCGGGAACTGGGTGACAAGGCGTTCTGGCGTGGTATCCGCCAATATACCGAAAAGCACGCCGGCCAATCCGTCGTAACGGAAGACTTCAAAACTGCGATGCAGAGGGCAAGTGGAAAAGACCTCACAGAGTTCTTCCACAAATGGGTACTCGGAACGTGATTCGATTTTCCAAGTACCATGGCCTCGGCAATGATTACCTCGTCATCGACAGCGCGGACTCTCCCACGATCACGCCGTCTCTGACGCGACGCATCTGCGACCGTCATCTCGGCATTGGAGCCGATGGCATACTGCTGTGGTCGCGAACCGCAGGACGGGCCGTCCGGATCCTGAATCCTGATGGCTCGGAGGCCGAGAAAAGCGGCAACGGCCTGCGCATCTTTGCCCGTCATCTCTATGACTGCGGCATCGTAACCAGCGATCCATTCTCAGTCACAACGCCCGGTGGAGCAGTGACATGCCGGGTTATCGACGGTGGCGGCGCTGTCTCCGTCGAGATGGGGCGTGTCAGCTTTCAAAGTGGCGACATACCGGTTGCCGGCGCTTCACGCGAAGTCCTTGAAGAAGAGCTGATCGTCGCAGGCCGGAGTCTGCGATTCTCAGCAGCGACGATTGGCAATCCTCACTGCGTCCTGATCCGGGAATCGGTATCCGAGGCTGAGACACGCGCCCTGGGCCCACTCATTGAACGCGATGCGCGATTTCCGCACCGGACCAATGTCCAGTTCGTTCAAGTACTCGACAGAGACAACCTGCGCATCGAGATCTGGGAGCGAGGAGCCGGATATACGGCTGCATCGGGCAGCAGCAGCTGCGCCGCGGCGGCCATAGCCCATCGACTCGGTCTGGTCGGGAGAAGTATTACTGTCCACATGCGTGGCGGCGCGTTGAGTATCGACATTCACGATGACTTTCAGATTTGTATGCGTGGCCCCGTTGTGAAAGTGGCCGATGGCCATATCGATCGTGAATGTTTGAAGGACGTCCTCTTCGAATGACGGTCATGTGAGGGATCGCATGATCCGCTGGAACACAGTCTCTTCGTTCATGACCGCCCAGGTTTCGTTGACGCGGAAGAGACCGTACTCGGGCGTGAAGCCAAAGGATGACCATCGAATGCCCTCGCCGGCCACCCTCTTCCTCACAGACTCGGGATCCGCTCCCTGGGCCGTGAACCGGTAGACGTTGGTTCCGCGCTCCACTGGAAACACTTTCACGGCCCCACTGTCATTCAGGCGATCGAAGAACCTTTCGGCCCGTACCTTGACCAGCGAGAGTCTGCGTTCGAATCCATCGGCAATGCGCAGCGCGACGGCCGAGAACGGCCAGGTCTTGAACATCCGGGCTCCGAAGAGACTGCGCAGACGGAGCGCAGCCTCGATATGCGCGCGGCTGCCACACAGCAGCGCTCCGCTGCCTGCGCCAAAGCACTTGTACAAGCATATGTAGATCGTATCGAACAAGGCCGCGTACGCACTGACGGGAATGCCGGAATAGACGCTCTCGATGAATAGTCGGGCACCATCGAGATGCAGGCCAATGTCATGGCGCCTGGCGATCCGGGAAATGCTTTGCATTTCGGCAAAGTCGAAACGCTCGCTCATTTGTCTTCGGACCGGAGACTCGATCGACACTGCACCCACCTGACCAGCGTGGCGCGTCAAAGTGTCCTGGAATTCCTGTGCGGAAAATGAAGCCTGGTTCGGTGCAAGATTGATCAGCGTCTTGCCGCTCATGATCTGCGCCATGTCATGTTCATCGCGGAAGACATGGCTTTGGTCCTGAACCACCACAGAGGGCTTACCGCCCGCGAGAATGCGAATAGCGAGCTGGTTGGCGAGGGTGCCCGTCGGGAGAAAGACGGCCGCCTCCTTTTGCAGCGCCCTGGCCATGAAGCGCTCGAGCTCGGCGGTGGGCCCGCCTTCGGCGTAGGTATCGGTCACAGTGGTCGACAAGATGCTGTGTTGCAGGGCCGAGGCAAATTCCGACGGACTCAGCATCGGCCCGTCCGAGGACAGCAGCAAGGGTGATTCGAACGGCATGGCCGCAGCCGGCGCAGCGGCTGATCTGGAGGCGGAAGCCGCGAGGGCCGCCATACCTGAGGCCGCGACAAAGAAGCGTCTGTCCATAGCGATCATTCCACGATCCCACCTTCCTGGTTGCAGTGTAACTAAGTCTTTAGCTACCATACAACTAATCTTTTAGTCGGATAAATTACGATGGCGAAGGAATTTCGAGCCGGTAATGGTGCTTCTTGCCGCAATAGCGGCATCGACGTCCTGCGTGGACTGTGCATCCTGCTGGTCGTCATGCACCACATCGGCATCCGGATGCCGCTGTCGCAGACACTGCTCGCCAACCTGCTCCCGCCCTGGCTGCTGCAGGGGTTGAACTTCAACGGCAGCGAAGCGGTCGTCATCTTCTTCGTCATATCGGGCTTTCTCATCACCCGCCGCTCACAGGAGCGCTGGGGCGACCTGAGAAACCTCTCGCCAGGGAACTTCTACCTGTTGCGGGTGAGTCGCATCGCACCACTCCTGCTGCTGGTCATCGCGGTGCTGAGCCTGTTCCACCTGCTCGGCGTGCCGCGCTTCGTGATCGACAAGCCCGGCCAATCCCTTGGCGGTGCGATCGCATCGGCACTTGGCCTGTACCTCAATTTTTACGAAGGACTTCATGGCTATCTGCCCGGCGGCTGGGACGTCATCTGGTCTCTTTCAATCGAGGAATTGTTCTACCTGGCGTTCCCCATGGCGTGCCTGCTGCTGGGCCGTACGAGACTGCTGGTACCTGTCCTGGCGCTGGTGGCCCTGTCCCTGCCCTTCACGCGGGCGGCATTGACGGCGAATACCAGCGAAATCTGGCGGGAGAAGGCCTACCTGCCTGGCATGTCGGCCATCGCCGTGGGCGTACTGGCCGCATTGCTGGTGCGGCGAATCCAGCGCCCGGGTCGACCTGCGCTATTTCTTCTCAGCCTGTCGGGATGGGTGGGCGTCTGCCTGGTCCTGTTTGCGGGTGGCTGGGTCTGGAAGCTCGTGCATCATGGTTATGGATTGTTTCTCGCGATGTCGGCTGCCTGCATCGTGGTCGGCGCCCATTGGCGTCAGTTGCTGAGCGGTGATCCCGCCCATGCACTCGGACTGGGCTGGCTGCGCTCCTGCGGCAGACTCAGTTACGAGATCTATCTGTCGCACATGTTCTGCGTATTCGGCGCTCTGGCGATATTCAATGCCATCGGCCTGAATCAGGCCTGGCGCCTTGTCTGGTACTTTCTGATGCTGCCGGCCTGCTGGCTGGTCGGATTCGCGATCTCACGTGGGTTCACGCTGCCGATCGAGCGTTTCCTTCGCCACAGATTTCGGTCAACCTGGAAGACCAGGCTCGCGAGAAGCGTTGCGACCTCTTAACATCGCTGTTGATTCACGGCAGGCCAAGGTGTGTCCCACGCATGAAACCTAGCACGAAGCATGTCCAGAAGCCCCTGACGGCCACGGAACTCGAGATGATGAATGTCATCTGGCGGCTGGGGCGCTGTTCCATCCATGAGGTGATCGAGGAGCTTCGACCGCACCGCAAGCTGGCCTACTCCAGTGTTTCGACCATCGTGCGCATCCTGGAGCAGAAAGGCTTCGTCAGCAGCGAGAAGGAGGGGCGCGGTCACCTGTATGCGCCCCTGATTTCCAAGGAGACATACCAGGTGCGCAGTCTCCGCCACCTGGTGCAGCACGTATTCGACGGCACTCCGACCCTGCTGGTGCAGCGCCTGGTGAATTCCGAGCAGCTGGATCCGGCGGAACTCGATCGCATCAGGCTCTCGATCAGCAAGAAGGGCCGCTGACCATGTCAGTCGCCTTTGTCCGCGTCTACTTGCTGTCGAACGTCCTGATGGTTCTTGGACTGCTGGCACTGGTGCTGGTCCAGCAAGGAAGCGCAAGGCTCGACCGGCAGGTGCCGTATCGCAAGCAAATGCAGTTGGGCTACGCGTTGATTTTCGCGGCCCTGATCGCGCCGCTCGCAGCCTTCGCGCCTCAGGGTGGCAATTTCATGCCGATGGCCACGCAAGTGTGGTCCGCCAACTCCATGCGCACACTGGATGAGGCCATCGAGCACCATGGACGGCCGGTCATTTCCGCGGCCGGCCTCGATACAAGCGTGGCGGCAGGCACCCTGTCCCAGTGGCTGCTGTGCCTGTGTTTCGCGGGTTTGCTGTTCGCACTTGCGAGAATCTGGACGGGGAATCGTGCCGCCCGGCTGATTGCCAATCGGGCCCATACGATCAGACGCTTCGGCTCATTGCGGATCCTGGCGACCGATGACGCGACCGTACCATTCTCTTTCTGGGTACCGGGCGCATCCTACATCGTGGTGCCCGCCGCACTGATTCTCAGGCCCGATGATTTTCGCATCGCTGTACGCCACGAGGGGCAGCATCACCGGCAGGGCGACAGCCGAATCGCCTATCTGACGGAGTTGCTGCGAGGGATATTTCTGCTGAATCCCGCCATGCATCTGTTCCTCCGGCGCCTTCAGGCCTTGCAGGAGTTCAGCTGCGACGAGGCCATCGTCAGCCGCTCTCGAGTGACACCGCAAGGGTATTGCGCCTGTCTTCTATCCGTCGCCGAGGAAGCAATCCGGGCGCGGCAGATTCCCACCTGCCTCAATATGGCGACTGGCGCGAACGGCAGCCTGCTCTCACGCCGAATCCGCGCCGTGCTCCACGAGCGTGGGCAGCCGATTCAAAGCTGGAAACTTTTCGCTTTGTACGCAGTATCCATCCTTGGCATCCTCGCCGCCGCAACCGCCCTTCGCGGCTCGATCCACGACAGAAGAGTTTCGCTGGCTGAGGCACAGGCCATGGCCACCGTGGCGCGCGCGGACAGCTCGATACCGATCGAGGTCAACGAGCAGGTTGTCGCGGAGTTGAATCGTTTCGTTGGAACGCCGGACGGACGAACGCTCATACGCGCCGCATTGCAGAGAATGGCAGCGTATGAGCCGATGATTTCCCTCCAGCTTCGGCGGCATAACTTGCCGGCGGACCTGCTGGTCGTTCCGCTGGTGGAGTCGGGCTATCGAAATCTTGCTCCAGGACCCGACGCGCGGCAGGGCGCTGGTATCTGGATGTTCATCGAACCCACGGCCAGGAGCTTCGGTCTCGACACGAGCGCGGGCAGAGACGAGCGGCTGAATGTGGCCTCGGAGACCCGCGCCGCCGTGCAAATGCTCTCGAGTCTCCATGAGGAATTCGGTGATTGGGGTCTCGCCCTGCTCGCCTACAACAGCGGCGAAAAGGTAGTGCGGCGCGCCATTACGGAAACCGGGGCAACTGATGCCTTTACGGCCATCCGGCATGGTTATGAAAACGATCGGCGCTATTTCGCGCGGATCACCGCTGCGCTCATCGTGTTGAAGAACACTCGCCGTCTCGGATTCCCATAGCTGACTGCAGGAAGCCGCTACAGTGGCAGTTCAAGCACACTGCGCAGCTCCCGCCGGGACGCGGAGAAATCGGCGCTGAACCGGCGATCCTGCCGCATCAGAGACACCAGGACGGTGCCCAGCGTGCGCCCCGCCGCGACATCGGACGGAAAGTGCACACCGCTGATCACGCGCGCCTCACCGAAATCCCAGCCGCGTTCAAACAGCGCTGTCCGGCGCTCTGGCACCATGTCGGCCAGCAGAATTGCCATCATGGCGCCCACCATGGCATGACCGCTCGGATATGAGGGACTGTAGGTCGGGTTCGCGGCCGGCGCCGAGCACGGCGAGTCCCCAGGGGGTGAGGACGCCGCTCGCACCGGCGCCGGCGCGGAACGCAATCGAGTGCTGGCGAACGAGCGCGACAGCGGCGACAAGGTGGTGTCGACCTCGAACGGACGCTCCCGGTGCCAGCAATCCTTCGTGGCCTGCAGGTACGGCAGTGCGCTGCGATAGACACGGCTGTAAAAGGCCGTGGTCAGCGGCAGCTGCGACGCGGTGAACCGCGGCCCCAGCACCGTGGCGAACAGAAAGACATCCACGGTACTGGTTGCTTCGGCTTCCCCGGCCTGCTCGGGCGTGCGCGTGCGCTCGGCCAGGCGCACGGCTTGCAGATCGCGTGCCCGGGATGAGGTGTCGGCCGGCGGCGGCGCGAGCACGCGCGTCGCATCGAACCCGGCCGCCAGCGCATAGGCTGCATCGGCGGCGGGCCTGGCCGAGTGCACACAACCGGTCAGCAGCGTCGCAACCAGAACCACGGCAACACGCCGCCTGTGTCGCGCGATCATCAGTGGCGGTACCGAACGCCCAGCGTGAAGCGGCGACCCAGCAGGTCGAACAACCCCGCATTGACCTGGTTGCCGGTCTGACCCAGCGAGGCATCGAACTGCGCAGGCACGATGGGAGGATCGCGGTCGAGCAGGTTCTGCACGTCGGCATACAGCTCGAGTCTTCCGCCGCTCACCTCCCAGGTGTAGCCACCCGAGAGATTGACGTAGGTCACCGAGCCGATCGTGTTGTCGGCCACATCGGGACGCGTCGCCGTCGGCAGGTTGTAGCGCTTGTTGTAAATGCCTTTGCCGATGTATCGCGCCGACGCCGTCAAGTTGAACGCTCCGGCGGCATAGGTCAGCGTGCCGGTGATCGCATCCTCCGGCAGCACGCCCAGGCCCGTCTGTCCCGCCGAGTCGAAGTACGTGGTGGCCTGCGTGCGATCGGTCATGCTCGAGTTCTCGATCAGGTGTGACCAGAACACGCGCGCGGCCAGGCTCTCGCCGCCATCGCGGAACAGCGTGACGGGCCGGCGGTATCCCGCTTCCAGATCCAGGCCGCGACCGGCCGAGGCCGCGATGTTCTGCGAGATGTTGCGCACCTGCGAGAGGCGGTTCGTCGTGGCATCGCGGGTGATCAGGCTGCATACGCTGGCCGCGCCGCCCGAGTTGAAGCAGTCATCGATGATGCGCTGAAAGCCCAGCGTTCCGATGGCGCCGGCGATGTCGACTTTCCAGTAGTCCACCGAGCCCGAGAATCCCGGCAGCCATTCTGGCTGGTAGACCACACCATAGGTGTAGGTCGTCGACGTCTCGGGATCCAGGAACGGATTGCCGCCGGTGCGCGAGGAGAAGGTCTGCGTGCCGTCGTTGGGAAATACCGGATCGCGGCTGACCGAACCCACGCCACCGGTCTGGTTGTAGCGCTCGGTGAGCGTGGCGGCGCGCACGTCGCGAGATACCGTGCCGCGCAGTCGCAGATCATGCGAGACATCCCAGTCCAGACCGTACTTCCAGGACCACACTCCGCCGCTGCCCTGGTATTTGGCATAGCGGGCCGCGGCAAGCAGGTTCAACTGGTTGATCGCCGGCAGGTCCTTGAGCAATGGCACCTGCCATTCGGTGAAGGCCTCCTTCACATCGTAGGTGCCATGCACATTGGGGATGGTGGAGTTCTGGACCATGGAACTGCGGGTGGCCGTATAAGGCGGCACGCCGCGCAGCGCGGGATCGCCAGCCGCCGGAAGGATGCCGGGATCACTGGCCGGATTGCTCGGGTCGTACACGATCTGATTGAGCTTTTCCTTGCGGTAAGAGACGCCGAAGGCCGTGGCGATCGCACCGGCCCAACCCTCGGCCACCTTGCCGCTGGCGGACAGCTCGGCCATGGTCTGCGCGGTGTGCGTGTTGTAGACCTTGCCCTGGCTGCTGGTGAAGCTCACCGTTTCGCCGCTGTCATAGCCGTCGGGCTGGAAATACAGCGGCGAGGTGATCGTCTGGCCGGGCTTGGACTTGGTGACGTAATCGATGGCCGCAGCCGAGGCATTGCCGCGCCCGAAAAGATTGAGCGGCACGCAATCCCCCCACTTATCGGGATTGATCGTCGCTGCGCGGCAGACGATGCGGCTCGAGTTGGTGGGATCGACGATGGCGTCGGTGGCGGCCACGATGTGATCGAGTAATATGCCTTGCTGGTAGCCGCGGTTGTCGGCCTTGCCGTACTGCAGGTAGCCATTGACCTGCCAGCCGTTCAGGAAACCGTCCTGCGTGATGTCCCACTGGAATCCGGTGGTGCCGGAATAGGTCTTGTTGTCCTGGATCATGCGCGTATCGCGGCCCAGGCCCTCGCGGTCGCCCACCACGTTCATCTGGAACGACGCCAGATTCTCGTTGACCATGATCTGGCGCACCGCCGCCGGCAGGAAGGCGTTTTCCCGGTAGATCGTGATGCGTGTGTCGATGCCCGCCACGTTGGCGAAGCGGCCGGCATGGTCGGGCTGGTCGATCCGGCTCTGGCCGGCCAATCCCTGCGCGAACACCTTGAGATTGGGGGTGACATCAAAGCTCAGGTAGGCGAAGGCGTTGCCGCGCTGTGCCTCCGGAGCCAGCGTGGCCAGGTCGAGCGTGGAATCATCGCCACTGCCGCCATTGGCAATGGAGTGTCCGCCCGTGGCGGTACCCACGCCCAGCACAAACGGGGAAATGGAGCCATCGGGATTGAAGTAGCGGCGATACAGCGCCGAGGTGGTGGGCACGCCGGCGGCGATCAGGCCGCCGAAAGTCGCCAGCGAAGGCACCACATTGGGCAGCGCCAGCAGTCGCGGCGTTGCGCTGGAGGAGCTGGGATTCGGCACGAGGCTGTACCCCTTGTACCAGCCGCGATCGCCGTACTTCAGTACCGCGTCGGCGTGGTAGTACTCCGCACTGAGCAGCGCATGCGCGCGATCGCCCAGATCGCCACCCCAGGCCGCGGAATACAGCATGTTGTCGTGATCGCCGCGACTGGTGGTGCCCTCCTGCGCATTCATCTGCCAACCGGAGTATTCGGTGTTGACGATGAAGTTCACCGCGCCGGCCACCGCATCGGTTCCATAGGCGGCCGAGGCGCCGCCGGTCACCGTGTCCACGCGCTTGAGCAGCGCCGAAGGCAGGATATTGATGTCGACGGTGCCGATACCGGTGCCCGGCACGATGCGCCGCCCGTTCAGCAGCGTCAGCGTGCGGCCGGACTGGCCACCCGTATTCAGGCCGCGCAGGTTCAGGTTGCCCGATCCACCGGAACCGAAGAAGCCGCTGCGTACATCATTGTTGCTGTTGCCGTAGAACTGCGGCAGCTGGCTCAACGCCGAGATGAGGGTGCTCGGCGACAGCGCCGCGAGTTCGTCCACCGTCACGGCGGTGACTGGCGTGGGCGTGCTCATGCCAACGCTGGCCGCGATGCGCGAGCCGGTGACCACCACTTCGCCCAGCTCCCCGTCCTCTGCCTGTGCGGCCTGCTGCGCCGCCAGCAGCGGTCCGGCCGCAATGGCCAGTGCAACAGCCAAAGCCACTCCGCGCGAACGAGTCGTTTGAATTCCCTTCACGAACCACCCCTTGTTTTGTCCTGCACGGATCGATCGACCCGTCGTGTGGGCGGCACGATACGCAGTGCATCAAGAAGGCTGTAGGGCCAATTCGCGCGTGGTGTATAAGTCCAGTTCGTGTCGTAGGCGCGACGATTCGAAGCTTCGGGAATGGCAATGAAAATATTGCAGATTGTAAAGTTCATTACAATTCAATGCGTTGGCGCACTGGTTATAACCAGCGGCGCCGCGCAGGTGCAGGCAGCCTCCAGCGCGCGCCACGCCAACGGCAGGCCGGACCTCAATGGCGTCTGGCAGGTGCTCAATGAAGCCAACTGGAATCTCGAACCGCACATCGCGGCGCAAGGCGCCGTGGAAACACTGGGAGCCATTGGCGCTGCGGCACCCGGCATTGGCGTGGTGGTGGGAGGCAGCATCCCTTATCGCGCCGAGGCCAGGGCGCAGCGCCTCAGGAATTCGCCAATCGGCGCGCGGAAGATCCGGAAGCCAAGTGCTTCATGCCTGGCGTGCCGCGCGCCACCTACCTGCCCCATCCGTTCCAGATCGTGCAGTCGGACACTGACCTGATGATGCTCTACCAGTTTGCCGGCGCGGTGCGCACCATCAAGATGGGCCAGCACACCGAAGCGCCGGTGGACAGCTGGATGTGCACGTCGGTCACCACCGTGGTGATTTCCACACGACGGGACGTTTGCTGCGTGCCGCGTATTCCGCTTCGGTAAAGAAGGCCTTGTCGCCCAGCTCGGCCTGACGCTCGAAAGGCACATTGGTGTTGTTGGTGTACACGCCCTGGATCACCGGATCGCCCCAGGAGGTGCGCGGTACCCGGAACGCTTCGGCCGCGTGCGCGCGGGCGAGTCCACACGACAGCAGCACAGAGGCCGCGAGCGCGAAGGCGTGCCGGTATTTCATGCGCATTCTCCAGTTCATGTCCTAGCGGCGCGACTCGAATTCGAAGATCGATTCTTCCTTCGGCCGCTGCATTCCCTTCTCGAAATAGCGCTCCCAGATCTGGGCCCAGGGCCGGCCATACATGTCGGGCACCGTATATTCAAAGGTGCTGCCGGGATTGACGGGCAATGGACGGCCGTCGACCGGGAAGTAGGTGGGAATGCAGCGCGCATAAACGAAGGGATCCACCTGCGTGAGTTCGCCGGTCTTGATGTGCACCTGCACCATCCGCAGCGGCTGGACGAAAGCCTCTGGATCGTAGAGCACGATTTCATGCTCGATGCCGGCGAGCTTGCCGGCCGGATCGAACCGCGGCGAGAAGATCTCGACGGTCTGCATCTGGTGCGAATGCTCGAATACGCCATGCGTGATCCAGGGCATGACGTTCGAAGTCCAGCTCACCAGCGTGTCCCCATCCCAGAAGGCGATGCTCTCGCCGAACCAGCGCGGCACATCCGCGCCCAGCCGCGGCACCGCGCCGCCCGGATTGAACTGCCGTCCGACATTGAAATGCCGGATGAAATTATCGGCGCTGCTGGCCATGAGCTGCAGTCGCTGCGGGGTGGTGACGAAATCCATCGACAAGTGCGCCTGGCGCGAGAACAGCCGCAGGAAGCCATCCGGCCAGCAGAACTGCGCCGGCCACAGTGGCGCGTTGTCCACCGACTGGTGGTAATGCATCTGCACGGTGCGCTTGCGATATTCGGGTGTCAGCAGCGACAGGATGGTCGATGTCTGGTTGATCGACGTGAAGAACCACTGCGGCGGTTCGGCCAGATACGCGGGCGCCTGGTAGGTCTTGCCGTCTCGCGCGGCCACGAACTGCAGCGAGATGGCACGGCTGTAGCGACCGTTCCAGTCCGGCGGCGGATGTTCGCGCGTGTACAGCGTGGGACCGCCCCTGCCCCGGGTCTCGGCGAGCAGTGCCGCATAGTGCTCGCGCGCGGTCTTGAACGGATACGGTGAGACCATGGCATCGCGTGGATAGTCGATCTCGCAGTGTCCCCACGAGGCGCTGCGAGGCTGGTTCGGCTTCATCAGGTTGCGCGGGCCGGTCGCGGTGGCGCCCCACATGGCCTGCAAAGTAGAGGGACTGTTGCAGCGGAAATATCGCGGATCAGACCACAGCGCGACGTCGCGATAGAAATCGCGGGTGGTGAAAAGATCCACCGCCAGCGGCGTCACGCCTTGAGGGACGCTGCCCGCTGGCGCGGCCTGCTCGCCTTCCCCTTCGACGCCTCCGCCGACGTATGCGGCCTGCATGACGGGCACCGGCCAGCCACGGCCCACGCTGGTGGCCCTGGCCTGCTGACTGGCCTGTTGAGTGGACGCGCCGGATGCATGCAGGGCAGCCATCAAGGCAATGCATGCCACCAGGCGTGGCCGTCGGAGCAGCGCGTCAGGCTGAAGCAAACTCGAACAACTCCACGCTGATGGGAGCAATGGTCCACGTCCGCGCCGCGCGGAATACATCCTCGCTGATGGACACCTCCGGCGCGCGGCCGACACGGTTGACGGAATCGACGCTGGCGCCGGTGAGCTTCCAGCGCCGGCCACTGCGACCGGGCTTGAAGCCCTCGAACGCCACATCCAGCGCGTGAGGTTCCTCGGTTGCATTGACGACCGCCAGCACCAGCGCGCGCCGGTCCGCCGTGAGCGCGGCGGACACATCGAGTGGCCAGGTCGCACTGCCGGTATTGACGCGCGGCTGGTCCCCGCCAATGGGATATTGGGGCGCCGGCACCGGCGCATTTCCGGACACGGCCAACGGCCATTTGCCGAAGTGGCGGTTGTAGAGCTGGAAGACGCGGCCCTTCGCGCTGATGAGCGAGCGCGTGCGATCGAAGTCGAGCCAGGCCGTGGCCATGGTGTAACCGGCCATGTCGATGAAGTCGGTGTGCCGGAAGAACTCGTGCATGGCCAGCGCGATGGCCAGCGAGCCTTTCAGGTCGCCCTGGAAATGATAGGCCCACTCGTCGAAGAATACTTTCACATGCCCTTGCTCAAGCGCGGGGAAGAGTTTCTTGTAGTCGTCCCAGCAGTCGACCATGGTGCGCACGCGATTGGCCATCTGGCGCGACCATTCGTTCAGCGTCTGCTTCACATCGAACTGCTTGCCGCTGGTGTAGTCGTAGCGTTTGTTCTCGGGCGGATAGGCATGCGTGGCCAGCGCATCGAACTTGCCCCAGCTGTTCTTGAACATGCCATAGGCCCAGTCGCGCGCGGATCCGATCTCCACCTTGTACTGGCCCGGCACGACCAGCCCCTGGCCGGTGGTCATCTCATCGGCAAAGCCGCCCGGCGCAACGATGTAGATCGACGGATCGACCTTGCGCATCGCATCGGCGAACAGGTTGTGCTTGATGTTGTACTGGTCGCGCGCCATCTGCCCGAACTGCCAGTTGCCGTACATCTCGTTGCCGATGTTCCAGTACTTCACGTGCCAGGGTTCGGGGTGGCCGTTCGCGGCACGTTTCGCGCCCCATTCGCTGCTGGCCGGACCATTGACGTACTCGACCAGTTCGGCGCCCGAGCGTGGTTCTCCGAAGCCCGTATTCACGCACCAGTACGGCTCGGCATTCACCAGCCGGCACAGGTTCAGCAGTTCGTCCAGTCCCGCATCGTTCTGCTGCACGGCATTCCACACCGGATCGAGAATGGGCGGGCGCCGGTCCGGATCGCCGATGGTGTTCTTCCAGTCATAAGCCGAGATGAAGTTGCCGCCCGGCAGGCGCAGGATCCTGCAGTCCATTTCGCGCATCAGCGCGATGGTGTCGGCGCGAAAGCCGCCGAGATTGTCGGCCGGCATGAGCGAGACCGCGCCGATGCGCAGCGTCCCGCCGCCCATCGCCGAAATCTCGATGCGGCCGTCGGTGGTATCGGCAGCAGCGGTAAACTCGAGTGGCGCGGTGCGCCACGCGGTCGACGCGGTTGCACGCAGGGTCTGCCGGTCCGCGGCGCCCGCGCCCCAGATCAGCGACACCACCACTTCCGTGCCGCGGTCGGCGGCAAGCACCAGGCGACCGACATAGCGCTTGCCCGCGACGAGTGCCAGGCCAGACTGCGCGAGACCGCGCGCTTCGGCGCCGGAGAGCTGCACCGCGGGCGAGTGCTCGCCCACATAAGGCGCGCGCGTTTCCATGATGAGGGCCGAGTCGGGGCCGATGGGCCGCCAGCGGCGCGGCGCACCCACAGGACCTCCCGGACCCGGCGGCGACGGCGGCGGTCCGGCCGTCACGGAGTAGTAGAACTTGCGATCGGCGAGCAGCTCGCTCCAGTAGCAGTCGGTGATCACGCCGCGCAGGTGCTCGAGAAAGCCGCCGTAAAGATAGGGCGAAATCGCCGACCCCACGGCGGCGGCGTCGATGGTGGCGGCAATACTGGATTGCGCCGCCTGCGAAAGCGCGGGCAGAGCCGCGGCCGCGCCCAGTGCGGCGGTGCCGAGCAGTGTTTGCCTGCGCGTGAATCGTAGTGGCTGATCGTCCATGCATTGTCTCCAGCACCAGGGCATTGTGCGCACGTGTAGACTGACGGCCGGCCACACCTTGTACTTTCAGTTTCGGGGCCGCGCAAGACCGGCCATCGCGGGGAGGTATCACATGCACGATTCGCGTTGCGCGTCGATCGTCTGCCTGATCGGCGGATTGATGCTTTCCAGTGCCTGGGCGGCCCAGCAACCCGCGCAGACTGAGCAGCAGCGCGCGCAGGAGGCCGCCGAGCGGGCGCGGCACGAACGCATGCCCGACACTCCCGGCACAGGCCGCTTCCCGGCCATGAAGGAAGAACCCGCCTCCCTGCCCGAACACGTCTTGTACCGGCCGGCGAATCTGGCCGGCCTGGGCGGCACAAAGCTGGGCGTGTATCTGTTCGGCAATGGCGCCTGCGTGGATGACGGCGCCAGCTCGCGGCTGCACCTGCTGGAAGTGGCCTCGCATGGCTACCTGGCCATCGCTCCCGGCCGCATTCGCAGCGGTCCTGGCGCGACACAGGCGCCGCGGCCGGCACCCTCGAGCCAGCCCGCGCAGCTGAATGTGAAGAGCAGCTACAAGGATCTGCTCGCGGCCATCGACTGGGCGGTGGCGCAGAACGGCGATCCGAAGAGTCCCTACTACCGCCGCATCGACACGACAGCCATTGCGGCGTCGGGCTACAGCTGCGGCGGCGCGCAGGCCATGCGCGTGGCGGCCGATCCACGTGTCAGGACGCTGGTGATGATGAACAGTGGCCTGTTCAACGACGGCGAGAGTGCCGGCATTCCCGAGATGGACGTGCGCAAGGCCGCCCTGCAGGCGCTGCACACACCCACGCTGTACGTGATCGGCGGCGAGACCGACGTGGCGTACACCAACTCCAAGGATGATTTCCGTCGCATCGGGCATGTGCCCGTGGTGCTGGCGAATCTTCAAGGCGTGGGGCACGGCGGCACGTACTGGCAACCCAACGGCGGCGAAGCCGCCAGGATCGTCGTCGCCTGGCTCGACTGGCAGCTGCGTGGCGATGCGAATGCGGCACGTACCTTCGTGGGCGGCAACTGCGGGCTGTGCACCAACAAGGCCTGGTCCGTCGAAAAGAAGCGAATCGACTAGGCGCAATGCCAAAAGCGGTGACGATGACGCAGGGGCCACTGGTGCCCATCCTGCTGCGCGTGGCGCTGCCGATCACTGGCGCCAATCTGCTGCAATCGTCCTACCAGCTCGTCAACACGCTGTTCGTGGGGCACCTCGGCGCCGCGGAAGTGGCCGCGGTCGCCGCCAGCGGACCACTCTTCGACCTGCTGATCTCGCTGGGCAGCGGATTATCCACGGCCGGTGCCGTGCTGATGGCGCAGCATGCCGGAGCAGGACATCGCAGCGAGCTGGGCCGTATCGCCGGACAGACCTTGCTGATGGTGAGCGCCATGGCGTTGTGTTTCATGGCGCTCGGACAGCTCCTGGCCCCGCAGGTGCTGCACGCCATTGGCGTCGAACCCGCGATCGCGGAGCTTTCCATCGGCTACCTGCGCATCCGCTACTGCGCGCTGGTGCCCATGTTCGGATTCATCGCGATCCAGGCCATGCTCAATGCGGCCGGCGAAGTGCGTTACGTCATGGCCGTGATGGCCTGCAGCGTGGCGTTGAATGCCGCGCTCGACCCCTGGCTGATCTTCGGCATCGGCACCTGGCCCGGTCTTGGCGTGCGCGGCGCGGCGCTGGCCACATTTACCGCGCAGTCGCTGGCGCTGGGCATCGGATTGACCCATCTGCTGCGCGGCCGCTCGGTGATCCATCTGCGGCTCGCACAGCTGCGGCCGCAGCTGCCTCATCTGCGCCAGCACGCGGGACTGGCCCTGCCCGCTTCCATCGAACAGGGCACCAGGACATTCGGCTCCCTGGTGCTGATGTCGCTGGCCGCCGGATTCGGAACGCATGTGCTGGCCACCTACGGCCTGGGGACTCGCCTGCTGTTCTTCTGGTTCTCGCCCATGCTCGGGCTTTCCGTTGCCACAGCCGTGGTCGTGGGACAGAACCTGGGCGCGGGCCACGATCAGCGCGCCGTGGCGGCCGTGCGCGTCGCATCGCTGCTCGCACTGGGCGCATTCACGGCCATCGGACTGGCGCTGCTGCCGCTGGTCCCCTGGATCATGCATGCATTGACACCGCGGGAGCCCGCGTTGATCCGCGATGCCTCGGTATTCGCCTATATCTATTGCCCGTTTCTGGGCCTGCTGGCGCTGCCGCAGGTATTGAACGGCGCATTTCGTGGCGCCGGCAGCACGCGATTGGCAATGGGCTTGTCGCTGACCATGCAGTGGCTTTTTCAGCTGCCCTCCGCGCTGTTGCTTGCCTTCGTCGCGGGCCTTGGAGCCGTGGGCCTGTGGTGGAGCTATCCCATCGGCAATGCCCTGGCGGCGATGCTATGCCTGGCGTGGTTCATCTGGGGCCGGTGGCGCAGAAACCTCACCCTCGGTGCAGGTTGATTCTGTCGCGGGCCGGGTAACATAGGCCCAACAATCAAAACGGGGTACATTCCGATGGCTGCACGATTCATGGCACGGAAGAAGTGGACGCGCCTCGTCCTCATCGCCTCGCTGGCCGGGGCATTGGCAAGCTGCAAGGCTGACACCAAGACAGTGGATCGCACCGCGGGAACCATAGCCGGCATGTCCACCGAACGCCTGCGGCGCCTGGACGATCATTTCCACCATCTGGTGGATGACGGAAAAATCGCCGGCGTCGTGACATGGATTGCGCGCCACGGCCAGGTGGTTCATGAAGACGCCTACGGCATGGCCGACATCGAGGCCAAGCGTCCCATGACCAAGGATGCGTACTTCTACGTGTATTCGATGACCAAGCCCTTTACCAGCGTCGCATTGTTGATGCTGTACGAGGAAGGCAGGTTCCAGCTCAATGATCCCCTGGCCCGTTATCTTCCGGAACTCGCCAATCTCAAGCTCTACGCCGGTGATACAGCCGGCCGCATGGTCCTGAAAGACCCGGCGCGCCAACCCACCATCGAGGATATCTTCCGTCACACCGCCGGCTTTCTGTATGGCCCCGCCGGCGATCGCGGCATCGACAAGGCTTATCGCGAAGCCAATGTGCTGGGTGGCACCCTGGCGGATCTCACGCAGCGGCTGGGACGGCTGCCGCTGGCGTACGAGCCCGGATCACAATGGATCTACTCGGTCTCGCACGATGTGCAGGCGCGGCTGGTCGAAGTGCTTTCCGGCATGCCTTTCGACGAATTCGTCCGCAGCAGGATCTTCAAGCCGCTGGGGCTGCAGCACGCCGTGTTCGGTCGCCCTGAAGCACTCAAGAATCAGTTTGCCGCCATCTACGGCGTGAACCCGCAAGGCAAGCTCGTCCCCACCGGTGCGCTGGACGCGCCAGGAGCCGCCACGCGCGTGCTGGGCGGCTTCAGCGTATCGACCACCGCCGCGGACTACGGCCGCTTCGCACAGGTGCTCGTCAACTCCGGCGAGCTGGACGGCACCCGCCTGCTGTCGCGCAAGACCATCGACCTGATGGATTCCAATCACCTGCCCCCGGGCGTCCTGCGCAGCGCGGCCGGCGGTGGTGCGGCCGAAGGAGAAGGCTACGGACTCGGCGTGCGTGTCGTGACCGATCCGGCTCGCGCGGGCAACCTCACCTCCGCGGGCACCTTCGGCTGGTCGGGCGCCGCCGGCACGCACTTCTTCGTGGACCGCACCGAGGATCTCGTCGCGGTCTTCATGATCCAGAAGATGGGCGGCACCGACGGACCGGGCATGGCCGCGCAGTTCGAGACGCTGGTCTATCAGGCCATCGTGGACTGACGCACCGGGTCAGCTGCCGCTTGCGCTCACGCGCTAGAGCATTGAGCGCAAGCCAGACACATTCGCGGCGGGCTGACCCCCACCGACGCTGACCGGCACAGGCGATGACGGCACATCGCCAACACCCAGCGTGAACTGCACTTCGCGCGTCTCGCCCGCCCGTAGATGCACGCGCTGGAAGCCACGCAGATTGCGGATCGGAGCTTCGGCGCCAGCGCCGCCGCCCAGGTACAGCTGCACCACCTCGTCGCCGTCGCGTGAGGAGACATTCTTCACCGCGACCCGTACCGTCGCGCCCCCGGCGTTGCGGCTTGCAACCAGACCTGAATACTCGAACTTCGAGTAACTCAAGCCGAAACCGAAGGGATACAACGCATCGCCAGTGAAATAACGGTAGGTGCGACCCTTCATGGCGTAGTCATCGAAGGGTGGTAGCTGATCGACGCTTCGATAGAACGTCACGGGCAGCCGGCCTGCCGGATTGCTGACGCCTGCCAGCGTCTGCGCGATGGCTGTGCCGGTCTCCTCGCCGCCATACCAGGCGGTGAGCAGCGCGCCAGCACGGCTGGCCGCGTAATTCGCGGCGATGGCGCTGCCGCTGGTGAGCACCACGACCACCGGCTTGTCGGTGGCGACGGCGGCCTCGACCAGCTTCTCCTGCGGCGCGGGCAGATCGAGCGAGGTGCGATCACCGCCCAGAAAGCCCGGAATGTTCACGCCGCGCATCTCCTCGCCCTCCAGTTCGGCGCTCAGCCCCACGAAAGCCACCGCGACGTCGGAATCCTTCACCACCGCCATCGCCTCGGCGAGCGCGGCATCGGCGGGCGGGATCCATCCCAGACGCATCGTGCCGCCGGATCCGGGTTGACGATACTCGATGCGCAACTCGTAGCGATGCCCGCCTTCCAGCCGTACACGTGTGCGTGCCGGCCAGCCTGTGCGCCCCAACAGCTGCGTCGATGTCATCTGTGTGGCCGGACCGCTTTCGATCGGCAGTTCACGACCGTCCAGGAACAGATGCGCCGAGGCCGTGCGATTCCACATGCCGATGCGCACGGTCAGGTCGTATTCGCCGGTGGTCAACGCAGTCAGTGCGCCGCTCCAGCGCACCGAATAGTTCTCCCGGCCCACGGCGGCCAGCACGGCGGGATCTTCCATGCCCATGTCGAAGTAGCCGCGCGGCTCGCGTCGCTGCAGTTTGGGCTTGCCCCGCAGGTTGTCGTTGTCGAAGTACTCGACCTGCAAGCCGCGTGCGGCGGGCGTGCCGAGGAATTCGGCGGGAATCAGTGCGTAGGTACTGGCGGTATAGGTGGCGCCCAGTGCGTGGCGTACACGGACCCCGGAAAACTGCTGCTCGATGCCCTCGCGCGGCGTGACCTGCCGTGAAGAGATGCCGTTGTAATTGCCCAGCAGTGCCACCGGATCGTCCGCCGATGGGCCCACCACGGCAATGCTGCGCACCGACGGACCCAGTGGCAGCAGGCCGCCTTCATTCTTCAGCAGCACGATGGCCTTGCGTGCCGCCTCGCGCGCGAGCTCGCGATGTGCCGCCGAATCGTTTTCAGACAGCGCAATGCGTGAATACGGCACGCGCCGCGCAGGATCGAACATGCCCAGGCGAAAGCGCGCCACGAACAGGCGCGCCAGCGAGCGGTCGATCTGCGCTTCGGCAATGCGGCCGGCCTCCACTTCCCCGGGGAGCGTGCGATATTCGGTGCCGCAGGTCAGGTCCGTGCCCGCCGCGACGGCGGCCGCGGCTGCGCCGCCCAGTGTGGCGGTGTACTGGTGATTGGCGTGAATGTCGTTCACCGCACCGCAGTCGCTGACCACGTAGCCGGAGAAGCCCCACTGCTCACGCAAACGTTTCTGCAGCAGATCCTGGCTGGCGCAGCCCGGCACCCCGCCCACGGCGTTGTACACGCACATGACCGATCCTGCCTTCCCCTCTACCACTGCGGCACGGAACGCCGGCAGATAGGTGTTCACCAGATCGTATTCACTCACGCGCGCGTCGAACTCATGCCGTTGCGGCTCGGGGCCGCTGTGCACCGCGTAATGCTTGGGTGTGGCGACAACCTTCAGGTAACGCGGATCGTCGCCCTGCATGCCAGTGACAAATGCAACGGCCATGCGACTGGCAAGGTAAGGATCCTCGCCGTAGGTTTCCTGCCCTCGCCCCCAGCGCGGATCGCGGAAAATATTGATGTTCGGCGACCAGTACGTCAGCCCGGCGGTGCGTCCTGGCAATGTCGCCAGCGCGTCCGGTCCGCTGGGTGGCGGACGCGTCAGCGCATCGTTGTACTTGGCGCGCGCCTCGGTGGAAATCGCATCCGCGACCCGATGCAGCAGATCGGCATCCCAGGTTGCCGCCAGGCCAATGGCCTGCGGAAACACCGTGGCACGTCCCTGGGCAACGCCGTGCAGGGCCTCGTTCCACCAGTTGTACGCGGCAATACCCAGACGCGGCACCGCCGGCGCGGTGCTCTGCATCTGCAGCACCTTTTCCTCCAGCGTCATGCGCGCGACCAGATCGGCGGCGCGTTGCGCCGGCGGCAGATCTGGATTGCGGTAGGGGGCAAGGTCCGGTACCTGCCCATGCAATGTAACCGCGAAGGCGCACAGCAGAAAAATCGCGGCTCGCCCCGGCAGCAGCCTGTTTGTGAACAACTTCCTGTCTCCCCGAAGACGGACGCAGCCCACTTTAATTGTAAACGGCCTTACCATCGCATCTTTCCTCCCGACAGATCGCCCGCGCACGAGGTGCAACTTGAGCACACTGAAGATAGCCGGACCCGCCCGCCTGCCCACATGGTCTCTGGCGGCACTGCTGCTGGGCTGCACCAGCCTGCACGCCGCGCAACCGAACCTGCCCTTCGACCTCAAGCAACTGAGCATCGGCCTGCCGGAGGCCGGCGCGCCCCGCGCCGTGGTCGGACCATACCCCGTTGTCGCGGAGCGCCCAACCGGTTCGCCGCGATTGAAGATCTACCGACCCCGTGAGCTGGGCAGATTCCCGGCGGGCGATTCGCTGCCCATCGTGATCTGGGGCAATGGCGCCTGCCTGGCCGATGGCACGGAGTTCGCCGGTTATCTCTCGACGATTGCCTCCTACGGATTCCTGGTCGTCGGTTCCTCGCCAGTGCCGGGCAACCCGCAGGCGCGCATCACTTCGGCCGACCTGATTCAGGCGCTGGACTGGGCGCAGGCCGAAGGCGCACGCAAAGGATCACCGCTCGCCGGCAAGATCAAGACCGATGCCGTGGCCATAATGGGCATGTCCTGTGGCGGCAACCTCGCGCTGGAAGCAGCGCGCGACCCGCGCGTGAAGACACTGGGCATGTGGAACTCGGGCGTGTGGATCAGCGGCGAGATGCGCACCGGCGATGGAACGCTGCTGGTGGCGACCACGAAAAAGGACGTGGCCCTTGTTCACAGCCCCACGCTCTACATCAACGGCGACCAGATCGATCCGGCGATGGCCAATGCCGCTGACGATGTGGCGCGGCTGAATCAGGTGCCGGTGTTCTTCGGCTCGCGTCACGGCTCCGGTCACGCCGGCACCTATTCACATGCCAACGGCGGCGAGTTCGCCAACATTGCGGTGGCGTGGCTGCGCTGGCAGCTCAAGGGTGACCAGACTTCCGCCCGGGTATTCACCGGACCGGACTGCTCGCTGTGCAAGAATCCGGACTGGACGGTGCAGCGGAAAAAACTCTAGCGCCGGCCTTACGGAACTTCCAGGCCCGCCTTTTTCGCCAGCGCGTCGATGCGGTCGCGCCACAGTTCTTCGTTGCATTCATAGGGCAGCAGATGACCGTCCGGCACCTGCGCCCAGCGTCGCGAGAGCCTGACCGGCTCGGTATAGAACTTCGGATCGTTCATGGTGACTTCTGCAACGAGGATGCGTCGGCCCTGCGCGTCGGTTCCGTCCAGGCGATAGCGCTCGGTGATGGTGGCTTCCTCGGAATGCGGCGTGGTGCGCTGGTCGAGCTGCTCGACGAGGTTGTTGGTTTCCACCACGAGCGCGTCGCCTTGCCAGGATCCGCTGGAATAGCCCGTGCGGCCCGGAACGCGATCCTGCTCGGGCATGTTGCGCGCGCCGAAATACACGCGCCGCGTCTCGCCATGCAGCTCGTAGATGATGGTGATCTGTTCGGGGCGCTGGATGATTTCGAAGGGATAGCCACCGGCGCCCAGCAGCGCGCCGGGCATGCCCGCGCCCAGACAGACGCCACCCGGCGTGTCGCCGGTTGGAGAAACGATGCGGTTGAAGGTATCGAAGCGCTGCTTGGCCTCGGGCCTGAGCGGCAACTGTGGGATGGGCGTGCTGGAAGAGGTGCGAGCCGACGCGCCATCGGCCGTGTTCCATACGCCGGTGAAATCCGGCGCCGAAGGCGCGGCCGCCCACAAGAGCCGTGTCATGAGCAGCGCTGCAGCAAGCGCCATGCCAGCAGTGAATCCGGATTGAACTGTGTTCACGTTGCCTCCCCGTCGATCACGCGGCGGCAATGTATCATCCTGCGGGCGCGATCCGGGCCCCGGTAAAAACTCTGATGGAGGGGATATGCAAAGCCGTCGAACGGCCATGATCCTGTGCCAGCTCATCATGGCCTCTTGCTGCGCAAGCCTGGGCGAAGCATCCGTTGCCGCCGCCCCGGCATCCGCCGCCTGCGAACCGGATGCGGGCTTGCAGTTCATCTGCGGACCGAAGAACGTCGAAGACCTGGTCCGCATCGGCGATTCGCGCTGGCTGATCGGCTCGGGCATGGATGGCGCACTGACGGGAACGGGTTCGGCACATGGGCATCTGTATCGCATCGATCATCAGAAGAAGACTTGGGAGGTGGCCTTTCCAGGCCCCTCACCTGCCCTGCGTCTCGACAAGAGTCTCTATGGCGATTGCCCCGGCCCGCTGAACGTCAACAACTTCTCCGCGCACGGCATTGCATTGCGTGAACAGGCACGGGGCCGCTATCGCCTGTATGTGGTCGGCCATGGCGATCGCGAGTCCATCGAGATTTTCGAAGTGGATGCGCGGGGTTCCACGCCGGCATTCACATGGACCGGATGCGTGGCGCTGCCGGATGATGTCTCGGCCAATAGCGTGGCCATCCTGCCGGACTGGGGCTTCGTCACGACGAAGTTTCTCGATCGCACCTTGCCGCAGGCCGAATCCATGGCGCAGGCGCGCCAGGGCAAGCTCAATGGGGCCGTGTTCGAGTGGCACCCTGGTGGAAAAGTCATGGCCATTGCCGGCACGGAGCTGTCCGCACCGAACGGCATCGAGGTCTCCCCCGATGGCAGGACGCTCTACGTCGCGGTTTTCGGCTCGCATGAATTCGTGCGATTCCGGCGCAATGGGAGCACCGTCAAAAAGGATGCCATTGCTGTGCCTCTCTCGGCCGACAATGTGCGCTGGAGCGCGAACGGCAAGCTGCTGACGGCCGGTGGCAATTATGCCGGTCCCAATGCACCCCGCACCACGGCATGGACGGTGCTGGAGGTCGATCCCGAATCGCTTGACACCCGAATCGCCGCCAGCGGCGAAAGCAGCACAGGCATGCAGGCCGTCAGCGTGGGCCTGGCGGTGGACGGCAGCATCTGGGTCGGCACCTTCGGCGGCGATCGCATCGGCTACACCAGGGCGCGGCAGGCCTCGCCGCCCGCACGATCCGCGCCCCGCCCCTTACCGGAATAGTAAAATTGTTTACAATCGGGTCAACCAAAACGATGGGGGCCCCATGAACACACGGATTTCAGTGCGTCGTTGCCTTTCGGCCTTTTCCGTTCTCGCCATCCTGGGTGCCAGTGCGTATGGGCAGGCGCCGCCTCGGGCGCCCGATGGTCCGGACACTCCGGGCACCGGCCCCTACCCCGCGATGAAGGAAGAAGATCCCTCGCTGGCCGACCATACGGTGTATCGCCCGCGCGATATCGCCGCCCTGGGCAAGCAGAAGCTGGGCGTCGTGGCCTGGGGCAATGGCGGCTGCTCGGATGATGCCGCAAGCACGCGCTTCCACCTGCTCGAACTTGCCTCGCACGGCTATCTCGTCATCGCCAGCGGCAAGATACTGAGTGGCCCCGGTGCCCCGCCGCGTGCCGCGCCGCCAGCGGCACCCAACGCGGCGCGCAATGGCGCGCCTCCCGGCGCACCGCCCGCGGGTCAGCCGCGACAGCTGCCGCCACCGAAGACCACGGCGGCCCAGCTCACGCAGGCCATCGACTGGGCACTGAAAGAAAACAGCCGCGCCGGCAGCCCGTACCAGGGCCGCATCGATCCAAAGCAGATCGCCGTGTCGGGCTTCAGCTGCGGCGGCGTGCAAGCCATCGCGACCGCCAAAGATCCGCGCGTCGCCACGGCCGTGTTCCAGAACACCGGCCTGTTCGAGGCCGGCGGCAACACCATGCCCGGCATGGACGTACCCAAGGAAGCGCTGAAGGATATCCACACCCCGGTGATCTACATCCTGGGCGGCTCCACCGACATCGCCTACAAGAACGGCATGGATGATTTCCAGCGCATCAACCAGGTGCCCATCGCCGTGGCCAACATCGAAACCGGTCATGGCGGCACCTACTTCCAGCCCAATGGCGGCGCGGCGGCGCAGGTGGCGGTGGCCTGGCTGCAGTGGCAGCTGCGCGGCGACGCGAAGGCCAAGGCCATGTTCGTGGGCAAGGATTGCGGGTTGTGCAAAGACCCGAAGTGGAAGCTGGAGAAGAAGAAGATTCCCTGATCTCTACGGGAGCGCCGGATGAGCATGCAAGCACTGCGAGGCCCTCGGCTGGTGCTGGGCCTGGTACTGACGATCTGCGCCGCGGCCACCGGCTGGGCGCAGACCGCGCCTACGAAGCCCACCGGCGACCAGCACCGGCAATACCTGTTCGCGCCCACCGGCCAGCAGATGCCGTATCGCGTCTACGTGCCCACCACCTGGGATGGCCACAGTGCGCTGCCCATCGTGCTGTTCCTGCATGGCGCGGGGGCCAACGAGAGCACCTATCTCGACATCGCCGATGGCATGTTGCGCAAACTGGCCGAAAAGCATGGCTATATCGTGGTCTCGCCACTGGGCTTCACGCCACTGGGCGCCTACGGCAATCCGCTGCGACTGCCCGCGGTGTATGGTGAATCGGCCACCGCGCAATCGCAGATCGCCGCGGTGACGCCTCAGCGCCGGCGCGAGCTGGCGCTCAGCGAGCTCGAGGTCATCACGGCGCTGGAGGTGGTCACCGAGGAATACGGCGCGGACCGCGCGCGCACCTATCTGGCGGGTCACTCCATGGGCAGTGGTGGCGTGTGGCATCTGGCAGCGCGCTATCCGGATCGCTGGCGTGCGATCGCGCCCATGTCAGGGCCTTTCGTCGAGGCGAAGACCTATCCCTTCGAGCGCATCCGCCCGCTGCCCATCTTCATGACCGAGGGCACTGGCGCAACGCCGTCGCTGGCGGGCAGCCGGGCGCTGGCAAAGTTCCTGCGTGAGCAGAAGTTCGACTTCCAGTATCTGGAGGTGGATGGCGACCATGGCGGCATGGTGCCGATGGTGTGGCCGGCGGTGTTCGACTACTTCGACGCCCATCGCTGAGGTTTTCACTACCGTCCGCCGCGAGTTTGCCGACGGCCGCGGGTCTAGACTGTGCTGCAGTCGGGGGAGTCCGGGAGAGCGCCATGAACCAGCCCTTCACATCGCGTCGCTGGCTCCTGCCCGCACTGTTCACTTCTGCCTGGCTGCAGCTCGCCGCCGCGGCAACACCCACGCTGGGTCCGCTGTATGCCGACCCTGCTCACGCGGATCTCAGCGGACTGTGGCTGGTGAGCGGAGGCTTTTACTTTGCACCCGACCGTTCCGTTCCCAAGCTGTTGGGCGAATACAAGACGACCTACGCCCGCCGCACCGAAGCCTTCAACAAAGGCATCGCCATCGATGATCTCACCGCCGACTGCCTGCCCGCCGGCATGCCGCATCTGCTGACGGTGCCCTATCCCTTCGAGCTCATGCAGACGCCCGGGCGGGTCACTTTTCTCTATGAGTACGACAGTGTGGTGCGGCGCGTACCCACCGACGGCAGCGCCGTGAAGCCCGATCCGGACAAGGCCACCTACCACGGCAATTCCTGGGGTCACTGGGAAGGCGACACGCTGGTGGTGGAAACCGTCAACGTAAGGCCCGACACCCAACTCGATTTCACCGGCATTCCCCACAGCGACGCCCTGCACATCACCGAGCGCTGGCATCGCAAGGATGCGAAGACGCTGGAAAATACGATAACGCTCACTGATCCCACCGCTTTCGCGGAGCCCTTCACCACCACCCGTACCTATCAACTCAAGCCCAAGTGGAAAATCGCCGAATATGTCTGCGAGGAAAACAACCGCAACGCGCGTGACGAGCAGGGCCACACCTCGGGCGGCGCGCCCGCACGGAAGTGACTTCATGAAGCACCTGAAGCGCTTCGCTCTGCTCGCACTGGTTCCGCTGCTGGCGCAGGCGCACCACTCCTTCGCGATCTATGACAGCGCGCACCAGATGACCATCGAAGGCACCGTGAAAGAATTTCAGTGGACCAATCCGCATGTGTGGATCCACGTGATGGTGAAGAACGACCAAGGCACTGAAGAAGAATGGAACGTGGAGTGCACCAGCGTGAACTTCCTGGAACGCCGCGGCTGGTCGAAACACACTTTCAAGGCCGGTGACAAGGTCAGCATCACACTCTCGCCACTGCGTGATGGTTCGAAGGGTGGCAGCTTTCGCACCGTGAACCGCATCAACGGCGCCGTGCCGAAGTTCGAGGCCGAAGACTGATCGCGGTCGGGGCCCCTCACGATAAAACGCCCGGGAGATTCTCAAATGCGGCATTTGCGTCATCTGTTGATCGCCACCATTGTCCTTGCCGGTACGCTGCCGCTGCAGGCCGCGCCGGTGAAGGTGGCACAAGGCCAGCTCGAAGGCACGGAAGAATCCGGCATGCGGGTGTTCCGCGGCATTGCCTTCGCGGCGCCGCCCGTGGGCGCCCTGCGCTGGCGCGAACCCCAGCCCGCAGCCTCGTGGTCCGGCGTTCGCAAGGCCGACAAGTTCGGGCCGGCCTGCGCACAGGGCCGGGTGGAGGCTGATGGCAAACTTGGCGCCGGCATCAGCGAGGACTGCCTGTACCTGAACGTGTGGACGCCCGCGAAAGCCGGCGAAAAACTGCCCGTGCTGGTGTGGATCTACGGCGGCGGCTTTTCCGGCGGCCGCACCTCCGAGCCGCTGTTCGATGGCGCCGCGCTGGCCAGCAAGGGCGTGGTGTTCGTCAGCGTGGCTTACCGCGTCGGCGTGATCGGCTTCTTCGCGCATCCTGAACTGAGCGCGGAAAACCGCCGCGCGCATGGCGTGGCGGCCTCCGGCAATTACGGCCTGCTCGACATGGTGTCTGGCCTGCAGTGGATCAAGCAGAACATCGCCGCATTCGGTGGCGATCCCGGCAAGGTCACCATCTGGGGCGAATCCGCGGGCGCGATGGCGGTGAGCATGCTCACCGTCGCACCGCAGGCGAAAGGCCTTTTCCGCGGCGCCATCTCCGACAGCGGCGGATCATTCGGCGCCGTGCGCACGCCCACGGCACCGGGCGAGAACCTGCCACCACTCGAGATCGCCGAACAGGCCGGCATGGCGCTGGCCACCAAAGTGAACGCGCCGACCATCGAAGCGCTGCGCGCGAAGGGCGCGGGTGAATTGATGACGCAGTCGCGCGGCATCGGCGGCATCGGCTGGCCGGTGCTCGATCGCTGGGTGATTCCCGATGACCAGTATGTGCTGTACGAGCAGGGCAAGTACCACGACACGCCCATCCTCGTCGGCATCAACTCCGACGAGGGCGCCAGCTTCTCGCGCACCTCCGACCGCGCACAATTCGAAGTCGACACGCGCGTGCGCTTCGGCCCTCTCGCCGATCGCATCCTGAAGGCCTATCCGGCCGACGACAGTGGCTCGATCAAGCAGGCCGCGCGCGACGTGATGCGGGAGGCTTCATTCGGCTGGCACACCTGGGTATGGGCGAAACTGCAGAACGCACGCGGTGGCGCGCCGGCGTTCGTGTACTACATGGACCAGCGTCCACCTTATCCCGCGGATTCACGCAATGCGGATGTTGCCGGCGTGCCGCATGGCGCGGAACTGCCCTATGTGTTCCAGAAACTGCAACTGACGCCGCTGCCCTGGACGGATGCCGATCACCGCATCTCCGATGCCATGGCCACCTACTGGACCAACTTCGCGAAAACCGGCAATCCCAATGGCAGCGGCCTGCCGCAGTGGCCTGCGTTCACCGTCAAGGACCAGCAGCGCATGGTCTTCAAGGGCACGCCGCAGGCCAGGCCCTATGACAATGTGGCGCAGCTCGAAGCCATGGATGCCTACTTCGCCTGGCGGCGCACGGCCGAGGGTCGCGAGTTCGGCAAGCACGGCGGCAACACCAACTCCGCGCCGTTGGGGCTGCGCTGACACTCAGGTTCGCCGCGGCGCGGACTGGACCTCCCACAGTTCGGCCAGCGGCGGCGGCAGAGGGCGCGCGGAACGCGCCCCATCCTGTCCCGCGAACCGCGACAGCACCGCACCGCTCCAGTCACGGATGACGCGCCGCGCGAAGCGCCAGCGTCCATCTTCCCGCTGCAGCTCGTCCTCGTAATAACCCATGACATTCAGCAGGTGCGGGCCGGGTTCGCGCCTCAGGGCCACGGCGACGTAACTCTTCGCCGTGGCGCCGGTAGCAGCGGGTGTCACGATGAGATTGCTGACATGGTGCTGGCGGCCCGCGGATTCCGGCCGTCGCCGAAAATAATCGATGAAGCCGCGCAGCGCGGCAGTGCCCCGCCAACGGCCCTCGGTTTCGAACACATCCCAGACGAGCTCGCCCTCACGGGTGAAACAGTCGACGAAGGCATCCTCATCGCCGGTGTCCAGGCTCCACGCATAGCGCGCGGCGAGCTCATGGATCTCCAGGCGATCGCCGGCATCAATTGCGCTGGTCATGTGTAGTCCCCGCGTGTCACAGGTTCAGGTCACTGCGTAATAGTCGAACACCGACCTGGCGCCGCGCCGCTCGCCCGTGCCGACGAACACCGTGCGCGACAGCCATTCATGCGGGCCCGCAGGAACTTCGAAGCGCGGCGTAATCCGGCAATAGGTTGCATCGGCCGCCACGCGTTCACCGGCCTCGATGCGCGCGAGGGTTTCAGGCGTCGCATAAGCCAGGCCGCGATTGTGGATGTAGATCGGCGTGCCGTCGGTGGCCTCGAGCAGGTAGTGCGCTTCGAATTCCACCAGTCCGCTCTGCCACAGCCGCGGCCAGTCGCCGCCCGACTGCGGCAGCACGCGGCCCTGCAGACGCGGCCCCTCGATGCTGCCTCCCTGCACGGCGACGAAGCCACGACGTCCGCCCTGAAGCGCCGGCTCGAAACGCAACCGGGGCCCCGCATCGAACTCGAGGATAATGCGGAACGCAAAGCTCAATCCGGGCGGATTCAGCGCGCCACCCGTCAGTCCGGCATTCATCATGCTCTTCTCCCGCTGTGCCGCGATGCGTGGATGCCCAGCAGCAGCGCCGCCAGCAGCAGGAAGCCGGCGAGGATGATGATGGCCGGCGCGTGACTGCCGAAGCGTTCGACGAGCCAGCCCATCATCGATGGCCCGACGATGCCGCCGGCCGTTCCGGCCATGCTGATGGCCGCGATCACGCCGATGGGCACGAGGCCGCCGCCGATCTGCAGCGCGGCCGGCACGGTCCAGAACACGCCCTGCGCCGCGCCAAGGCCGAAGCCGGCAAGGACCAGCATCACCAGCACCGCCGGCCCGACGGGCAATGCGGTCGCAGCCATGAGCGCAATGCCACCCAGCAACGCACCCGCCGCGGTATGCCACAACCGTTCGCCACGCCGATCGGAAAGCCGCGCGTTGAGGAGCAGCCCGGCGACCAGGCCCGCCTGCGGCAGCGCACTCAAGGTGCCGATCATGAACTCTGTGTCGGCGATCGCCAGTTGCCGCACGATCTGCGGCAGCCAGTACACCAGCGCATATGAGCCCGTCATCACCAGAAACCAGATCGCGCAGCACATCCAGATCCGCGCGTCGCGCAGTGCCGCGGCAAACGCGAAACTCGAAGCCGCGTTCGTGGCTTCGGAGGCGATCTGCGCTTCGAGCCGTTCGCCCTCCCCGTCTGCCAGCCAGCGCGCCTTGTCGGGCCGATCGACGAAATACAGCGCAGCCACCAGCGCGAAGAGGAAGTTCGGCACGGCCGACACCAGGAACATCCAGCGCCAGGGTTGCAAGCCCAGCGGATTGGACATCCCCAGCAGCCAGCCGCATAGCGGCCCGCCCACCACCAGTGAAAACGGCACGGCGGAAAGCGCGATGGCCATGGCGCGCGCCCGCGTGGCGCGTGGCGTCCACTGGCTGATGTACCAGGTCATGCCCGGTGCAAAGCCGGCCTCCGCGGCGCCGAGCACGAAACGCGCAATCACGAAATCCTGCTGGTCGTGCAGCCGCGACATCAGCAAGCCGGCGATGCCCCACACCGACATCGACAACAGCAGCCACAGACGGATGCCCAGTCGCCGCAACAGCAGAGCGTGCGGATACTGGAACAGCAGGTAGGCGATGAAGAATGTGCTGACGCCGAAGCCGAAATCCGTGGGCGTGAGCCCCACATCTCGGGACATCTGCTGTCCCGCGAAGCTCACATTCATGCGGTCGATGGAATTGACGAAGGTCAGGATGGCGATGGGCAGCAGCAGGCGCCACACCGTCTTGCGATACAGGGAATCGGTCATCGAGGATGTCAGAAGGTGGAGCGGGTCGTGGCGCCGTCCACCGCGATACTCTGCCCGGTGATGTATCCCGCGAACTGGCTGCACAGCAGCGCCACCAACGCGCCGATGTCACGCGGATCGCCGAAGCGTCTGGCGGGAATCTGGTAGGCCTCGATGAATTTCGCCACCTCTTCGTCGTAGGTCGTTCCATTGCGCTGGGCGGTCGCGGTGAACTGGTCGTGTACCGCTGCGGTGTGGAACATGCCTGGCAGCACCGTGTTCAGTGTCACGTTGTCCGGCACCACGCGGCGCGCAACCGCCCCCACGTAATTCACCAGCGCGGCACGTGGCGCGCCGCTGAGAATGCGCAGCTCGAGCGGATATTTCGCAGCAATGCTGGCGATGTTCACAATGCGTCCCCAGCGACGCTGCACCATGCCGGGCAGCACGGCTTCGATGAAATGCACGGGGCTCATCAGGCCGGTTTCCAGGCCGGCCTGCCACTGCGCGGCAGTGATGGCGCGGTGATCGGGCGTCATCGGCGGCGGCGAACAGGTGGCCACCAGGATGTCGGGACTGCCACAGGCTTCGAGAATGCGCCTTCTGCCTTCCTCGGTACTGTGGTCCGCGGCCACGGTGGTGACTTTCACGCCGTAGCGCGTGCGCAGCTCGCCCGCCGCGTCCTCGAGCCGTGCTTGCCCGCGTGCCGTCAGCACCAGATCCACCCCTTCGGCCGCCAGCGACTCGGCCGCGGCGCGCCCCATGCCGGCGCTGGCGCCATTGATCAGCGCCAGCCGCCCCCGGATCCCCATCTCCATGTCCCGCCCCCTGATCTTCTGGTTCTGTCAGCGGATCATACCGGCATTGTGCCGGATCACCGGCCTGCGGCCTGCTCCTGGCTTCGCAGCGCTGTCTGTCCCTGCACGAGAAACGCCTGGATCGCCGCAACATCGTCGGTGCTGAGAATATCGGCGAAACTGGCCATGCCGTTGTTCTTCAATTTGCCACCGTGCACGATGTTCTGGAATTCGCCGTGCACCTGCTGGTTCAACCGGAACAGGTCCGGATACGCGGACAGACGCGTCTCGCCCTGAGCGCCATGACACAGCGCGCAGTAGGTGAAAAACAATCCCGCACCACGCTGCGCCACCTGCGGCGTCGCCGCCGGCAGTTTCGGTGGCTCCGGAGTGGTGAGAGGCTGGCGCACCGGTGGCAGTGGCGTGGTGGAACCGCCCAGCTTGAATGCCAGCAGGCGGCCGTAGTTCTGGTAGCGGTATGCCGCGCTCTCGGGCGGATACATCGGCGCCATCGCACCGCCAAACCCCGCCAGCACCGCGATGTATTGTTCGCCGTCCATTTCATAGCTGACCGGCGCGGCCATGATGCCCGTACCGACGTCGATCTCCTTGACGACGGCGCCGGTGTCGGCCCGATACACCATCAGCTTGCCCGCCGAAGTGCCCTGCACCACCAGGTTGCCGGCCGTCGTCAGCACGCCACCGCCGGCCAGTTCGGCTCGCCCCAGTGGCAGGCGCCAGCGTTCCTGCTGCTTCACCGGATCGTAGGCGATGAGGAATTCATGCGTGGAAGCATCCGGCACGCCCGGGTGCGCCGCGATCACCGCGTCGTATTCCTTGCGTTCGGCCGGTGACAGCAGATTCACGAAGAAGCTGAACACCACGCGCTGGCCGCCATTGTTCTGGCCGGGTTTCCACTGGTATTCGCCTGACAGCGGCGTCATCACCATGCCCGATTCACGCGCGGGGATGTACACCAGCTGCGTCTGCGGACTGAATGCCATGGGAGGCCAGTTGTGTCCGCCCGCGCCGGTGGGAAACACCAACGCGGGCTTGTCCTGATAAGTGGCCGCCGGATTGATGGTCGCGTGACCCTTGGCATCCAGGCCCGTCGCCCAATTCGTGAAGACGTATGGCTTGCCCGAGATGAATTCTCCGGTCTCACGATCAAGCACGTAGAAATAGCCATTCTTCGGCGCCTGCATCAGCACCTTGCGTTGCCGGCCATCGATCGTGAGATCCGCCAGGATCATGTTCTGCGTGGCCGTGTAATCCCACATCTCGCCGGGCGTGGTCTGGTAATGCCACACCAGCCGGCCCGTGTCGGGCTTGATCGCGAGAATGGAAGCCAGATACAGATTGTCTCCCCCGCCCGGACTGCGCACCCACGGGGCCAGCGGCGAGGCATTGCCGGTGCCGACATAGAGCAGGTCGAGCACCGGGTCGTAGTTCATTTCTCCCCAGACGGTGCCGCCCAACCCCGATGCCCAATCGGATTTTTCGGACCAGGTCTTCAGTGCCGTGGCCATCTCGGGATGCTCCGGCGGATTCTTGTTTGGATCTCCCGGCACCGTGTAGAAGCGCCACCGTTGCTGGCCGGTCTGCAGATCGTAGGCCGTGACATAGCCACGCACGCCGAACTCCGCGCCGCTGTTGCCGATGACCACTACAGACCCCGCAACCTGCGGCGGACCGGTGATGGAATACGAACGCTGGTCACGATCGATCAGCGTGTCGATCTTCCAGACTTCCTTGCCGGTACGCGCATCCAGCGCGACCAGATGGCCATCCAGCGTGGCCACGTAAACCCTGCCCTTCCAGACCTGCAGCCCGCGACTCACCACATCGCAGCAGGCCTTGCGGTTGTAGCTGCCGTCGACCTCAGGGTCGTAGCGCCAGCGCTCCTTGCCGGTTTTCGCGTCCACGGCGATGGCCGAACCCCAGGGGCCCGAGGCGTAGATCACCCCATCGACCACCAGCGGCGTGGCTTCCTGTCCATGCTCGACCCGGCCGCGATGCGAACGGAACTCGTACTCCCAGGCAAAGCCCAGTTTGTCCGCGGACCCGGTTGTGATCCGGGCGAGCGGCGAAAAGCGATCCCCTTGCCAGTTGCGGCCCAGTGCGAGCCACTGCCCTGGCTCGGCCGCTACGGCCTGCAGCCTTCCGGCATCGACATTGCCCGGTGGCGATTTTGCGCAGGCGGCCAGCACGATTAGCGCTGCCAGCCCGCCTCCACAGCGCACGCTCATGGCAAGGTCTTCGCGACGCGGAATCCCAGATAGTTGTGGCCGCGCGTAGTAGCCAGGTACGGTGCGCCACGACGCGCCGAGCGCTGCATGTAAGGATTGCTGGCGAAAGTGCCGTTGCGGAACACGCGCACCGAGCAGTCACCCTCGGTACTCGCGCTGCCATCCACCGGCGCATGCGCCAAGTCCGGTTCATAGCAGTCCTGGGTCCATTCAAAGACATTGCCGTGCATGTCGTAGAGACCCCACGCATTGGGCGGGAATGATCCCACCGGCGCGGTTTCATCCAGCCATTTATCCCGCCCTTCGGCATACGGTCCGCGCTCGCCATGGCCACGCAATCCGAAGTTGCCGCGGTTGTAATCGATGGTGTCGCCCCAGGGGAATGCCGTGGTGGTACCCGCGCGCGCTGCGTATTCCCATTCCGATTCGGCCGGCAGACGATAGGCATCGTCATGACCCGTCTTCCAGTTCAGCCAGCCAACGAAGCGCTGCGCGTCGTACCAGTTCATGCCCACCGCCGGGCGAGTGCCACGCCCATGGTCCCTGTAATTCGGGATGCGCGAACCATCCGCGTTGGTCCGCAGCGCTACATCGATGGCCGGACCTTCGCACCAGTTGTCGCGCACGCAGGCCTCCCACTGGTTCCAGGTTACCGCGGTGGTGGCAATGGCAAAGGACCGGGCAATGTTCACCCGGTGCTGCGGCTCATCCGTATCGCGTTCGGGTTCATTCGCCGGTGATCCCATCATGAAGGTGCCCGCCGCCAGCACTACCAGCTCCGGACAATTGTGGCACTCCTTGATGTGATCGCCCGGCTTGGGCTTCTTTCCGGCAGCCGAGGCTTGCACGCTGAGCAGGATGGCGCCTGAAACCAGCACCGCCGCCACCCATCCCGAAACGCCGTTACTGGCCCTCATCCCCACTCCTTATATATATGCCCACCGCAACTTACCAAGGCGGGGTAGATGCAAAATAGTATGATGATTGCGAACTCAATCGCATCCCGTGTTTCCGGAGTCTGATGATGCATGACATGGCAGGCCGCGCGGCAACCATCTTGGCGCCCGGCACAGAATCCTCTGGCTGAACGCGGATGCTCGAAGTGACCGGGGCGGCCCCGGCGCCCGTTGCCGCCGGCGCCACCGAAGAGCGCACCTATGCGAAGGTGACGCTGAGGCTGCTGCCGTTTCTTGGCCTGTGTTACCTCGTCGCCTATCTGGACCGCGTCAATGTGGGCTTTGCCAAGCTGCACATGCTCGCCGACCTGTCCATGTCCGAAGCCGCATACGGATTCGGTGCCGGCATCTTTTTCATCGGTTACTTCCTCTTCGAGATTCCCAGCAATCTGGCGCTGCATCGACTGGGAGCGCGGTTGTGGATAGCACGCATCATGGTGACCTGGAGTTTCGTCTCCGCTGCGATGGCGTTCACCGAACCTGTGGCGCAGGCCACGGGCCTCGAAGTACACACCGTGTTCTATGCGCTGCGCTTCCTGCTGGGCGCGGCCGAGGCAGGCTTCTTCCCGGGCGTGCTGCTGTACTTGAATTACTGGTATCCCGCACACCGGCAAAGCCGCGCCATCGCGCTACTGTTGATGGCCCAGCCATTTTCCTTCGTGTTCGGCGGACCCGTGTCCGGCGCCATCATGGATGGATTCACCGACATCGGAGGCCTGCACGACTGGCAGTGGCTGTTCCTCATCGAGGCCGCGCCGGCGCTGCTGCTTGGCTTGCTCGTGCTGCTGTACCTGGACAATGGCATCGATGCGGCGCGCTGGCTCTCGCCCTCCGAGAAGCAGTTGCTCAAGGAACATCTGGTACAGGATGCAGCCGACAAAAGCGACTATCCGCTGCGCGCGCTGTTCTCGATTCCGGCCATGTGGTTGTTCACCGTCATCCTGTTTTGCATCGTCACAGGCGTGTACGGCATCAATTTCTGGCTGCCCACCATCATCGGCGAGACGGGAATCAAATCGGTGCTGACGATCGGTTTGATCACCGCGGCCTGCTATTTCAGCAGCGCGGTGATTTCGGTACTCATCACCCGCCACGCGGAACGGGTCAACGAGAAGCGTTGGCATGCCACCATCGCGGCGGTAATCGGCGGCGTGAGTCTCGCGCTCAGCGCGGTATGGACGCACAGCACGCTGCTCACGGCGATACTGCTGTCGCTGGCGACCACGGGTGGGCTGGTCGCCACTGCATTGTTCTGGAGTTTCCCGGGCTCACTGCTGACGGGCGCCGGCGTCGCCGCAGGGCTCGCCGCGATCAATTCCCTCGGCAATCTCGGCGGCTTCGTGGGTCCGTATCTATTGGGGCTGCTGGCTGCCTGGCTGGGCAGCCGCACCGCCGGCGTGGCCGTACTCGGCGCCTTCATGGTGAGCGCCGGCGTGTTGATTGCCCTGTGCTGCCGCCACTATGGGCTGCGGGACCGTCGACGCGCGACGCCGCATCACTGAAAGGCCTTGCGACTCACCAGCAGGCGCTGCAGCAGACAGAAAGCGAGCAGCAGAAAGCCGATGACGATGCGCGTCCACCAGGAACTCAAAGTCCCGTCGAAGACGATGAGCGTCTGAATCAGGCCCAGCACCAGCACACCGAAGAAGGTGCCGGGAACCTGACCGATGCCTCCGGACAGCAACGTTCCGCCGATCACCACCGCGGCGATGGCATCCAGTTCCAGGCCCGTGGCATGCAGGCTGTAACCGCTGAGCATGTACACGGTGTACAGCACACCGGCCAGCGCGGCGCAAAATCCGCTCAGCGCGTACACGCGAACGATGGTCGGGCCCACGGGCAATCCCATCAGCGCCGCGGAGGTTTCATTGCCACCGATGGCATACACCGTGCGGCCGAACTGCGTGTAGCGCGCGACAACCGTCGCCCCGATCACCACCACCAGTGACGCCACCGCGCCGGTCGAGAGAAATGTTCCGCCTCCCAGCGGTATGCGGACAGCTGCCAGCGCCGACTGGAATCCATTGTCGATGCCGATCGACTCCACGCTGATCAGCGTGGCTGCGCCACGCGCCAGAAACATGCCGGCCAGCGTGACGACGAAAGGCTGCAGGCGATAGCGCTGTATCATCAGCCCCATCGATGCGCCATAGGCTCCTCCGACCAGCAGCGCCAGCGCCATGGCCGCCAGGGGATGCCACCCATGCTGCTGCACCAGCGTGGCGAGCAGCACGGTGGTGAAGGCCACCACTGCGCCGACCGACAGATCGATGCCACCGGTCAGTATGACGAAGGTCATGCCCACCGCGACCACCAGCAGGAAGGCATTGTCTATCAGCAGGTTCATGAAGACCTGCGGCGCGAGAAATCCCGGGTACCGCACTCCACCGGCCAGTGACAGCCCGACGAACAGCGACATGGTGACCATCAACGAGAGCGTCCCCGGTGTCCGCACGCGACTCGCAAGCCAGTTGCTCATGCGCTTTTGCCTGCCCGCCTGCGCAGCAGCGACATCACCTGGCTGCGGAACCGCGGCGCCTGCAGCAGCAGCACCGCGATCACCAGCACTGCCTTCACCACCAGCGTGACCTGCGGCGCAATGCCGCTGCTGTAGATGGTGGTCGCCAGGGCCTGGATGATCAGCGCACCGATGAGACTGCCAGCGAGACTGAAGCGACCGCCGGCCAGCGCACCTCCTCCCAGCGCAACGGCCAGGATGGCATCCAGCTCGAAGAGCTGGCCGGCGTTGTTCGCATCGGCGCTGCTCACATTGGAACTGACCAGCAGCCCAGCCAGACCGGCGCTGAATCCGCAGAACACATACAGCGCCGGCGTGATGGTGCTGGCGCGCACGCCCGCCATGTGCGCGGCGCGTGGATTCTCGCCGATCGCGCGCACAAACAGGCCCAGTGCGGTGCGATTCAGCAACAGCTGCAACCCGAGAAAGATGATCGCCACCACGAACAAGGCAAATGGCAGACCGAACAGGAATCCCTTGCCCAGATAGGCATAGGGCGCGTAGTAGATGGTGAGGATCTGGCCGTCGCTGACAAGTTGTGCCAGACCGCGCCCGGCCACCATCAAGATCAGCGTCGCAACGATGGGTTGCATGCCGAGTTTCGACACCAGCAATCCATTCCACAGCCCGCACAGCGTGGCCACACCCAGCGCGGCGCCGAAAGCGGCGCACAGTGGCAGCAGTCCACTGCCGTTGCCAGCCCCTAGCCGTGTGATCGTCCACGCGGCTACCGCAGCGGCGATCGCCATCACGGCGCCAACGGATATATCCAGTCCGCGAACGGCGATCACCAAGGTCATGCCCATCGAAACCAGAGCCAGCGGGGCCGCGCGATTGGCGATGTCGATCAGGTTTCCGTAGAGATGACCATCTCGCCACTGCAGCGAGAGAAAGCCCGGATTGAACAGCCCGCTGACGACCAATAGCAACAGAAGGGCCGTCAGGGGCCAGAAAAGCGGACGGGACATCATGCGCTGCATCATGCCCTGCCCGCCGTCAGTTGCGCCACCCGTCCGCGATCAGTGCGCCGGTTCCGCCCGGGATTGTAAAGATACTGACAGCGTGGTGATGGGGCGATTGTCCGCGTCGAGAAAGCGCGCGCAAAAGTCGGTGGCTCCGCCGCCATTCACGACAGCGGCACGGATCACATTTCGCCCCTTGTGCAGTGTCAGTCGTCGGGACACACCGTCGTCGATCACAGTCTGGCGATCGCCATAGATGGCGATGATGCTTTCTTCGTTCAGCCACCAGTGTGAGGCGGCGTTCGAGCCGATGGCCAGCCGGACATCCTTCATGTCCTGTGGCGCATCCACGGTCGTGACAATCCAGAACAGCACATTGGATGTAGGCTTCGACAGCGCCCACGCGAAATGGTACAGGTTGAAGTTATAGCCCTTGGTATCCAATGCGTGCCAGCGAAGGCTGCCCGGCTGAACCACGTCGCCAGCGCGAGGTATGGTGCCTGGCGGACCTGCCAGCGCGGCGGTCTTGAGCGCCGCCTTCACCGCGCTCTCGGTCAGCGGTCCACTCACCGCGATGGGCTCGAGCACCAGCCAGCGCCGGATGAAGCCGCGCGCATCCACGCGCGCCGAGCCCGTAGCCGACGACAGCGTAGGTGCAGGAGGACGCGCGCCGGCTTCCACGGCTGTGGCACTGAGGGCCGACGTGCTGAGCAGCACACACGCGAGAAAGCAGGCGCAGCGCATCACGGGGATTCAATCCGCCAGCGTTGGCGGTCGCTCGCCGGATCAAATGGCGCGAGCGTCGCTGTGCTGCTGCCAACTGCCGACAGTGCCAGCACTCCCCGCGATGTGGATGATTTGGGCATCACCCGGAATGTGCCATCCACCAGTTGATCGATGCGCCACAGCTGCTCTGGCGCTCCATTGAAGGCCGGCACCGTGGTCAATTCACCGTCCGCGGTGGCCGCGAGGGCGCGGTCAGTTCCGGCGATGCAGATCCTGAAGTATGGCGAACCGGGATAACCGCCGGCACCCGCAGCGGGCGTGATGGCCCATTTCTGTTGGGCCTGCAGCATGGCAGGTCCCAGTCGCACATCGATGGCCGCGGCGGGCCAGTTCGCGGACACCTGTGCAGCCTCCTGATCCGCGATGGGTGCGGCAGCCGCCGGTGCGGCGCCCGGTCCGCGCGGCCGCAATCCGCCCACGGGCGTACCCTGCACGGCCAGTTCCAGCGCCGTGCCGGTGCGCGCGGACTCGATGCCGTAGGTGCCGGCGACGAAGTTGTCACCCGCCACCGGCCAACCATCGCGCCACAACAACGGCCGTATGTCGAGCACGCTGGCGCCACCGCGATCCAGATCCGCCTCGTAGTGCATGGAGAATTTCTGCACGCCTTCACCCAGGTCGAGCAGTCCGAAGTGTCCGGGCCCGATGTGCCGGCCCCGCGAACCGGCGAACAGCTTGCCTCCACCCTCCAGCATGTCGATGCCCATGTTGTCGAGATAGGGACCCGTCACCTTGCGCGAACGGCCCACGCGTATGTTGTAGGTAGAGTTCGCGCCCGCGCAGCAGGAGCCATGCGTGACGAGCAGGTAGTACCACCCCTCGTGGTTGATGAGGATCGACGCTTCGGAGTTGACGGCGACGTTGAAGGGGGCCTGCCGCGGATGCAATCGCCGCCCGCTCTTCGGATCGAGTTCCACCAGGCGGATGTACCCGAAGTACGATCCATACGTCAGCCAGAGTCGGCCATCCCGTGGATCGAGAAATACACCCGGGTCGATGGCATTGCTGTCTTCAATGCCATCGGACCAGGCCACCGGGCCCGCATCCTCCCATTTGAATTGCGGAGACTGTGGGTCGAGGGTGCGTCCCACCAGCAGGCCGACAGCCGCCCTGGGTTGCGTGGCCGGCGCCGCGTAATAAAGGAAGAACTTGTCGCCCATGCGAATGATGTCGGGCGCCCAGGTGTTGTTGCCACCGCGGGCCAGCACTTCAGACCCGGGCTTGCCGCCCGGAACCGCCGACATCAAGAGGCCGCCGCGGCGCCACTGCCAGCCGTCATCGGACACCAGGAACGGCAGGCCGTTGCCGGTGCCGTAGGCATAGAAGCGCCCCTGTTCCTGAATCACCGTGGACGGGTCGTGGATGGCCGTCTCGCCTTCGAGGGCAAGGGCGGGCGACGTCGCGACTGCGTAGAGCAGCAATGTCAATGATCGCATCGACATGGATCGAGCGTATCGCCGTGCCAGGTAAATTGGTAGCTGGAAAAAGACGCGACCCGCACTTACAGCCACGAGCCGCGTCCAGGGGGAAAACTCAGAACTGCACTCTGACGCCGGCGGTGAAGAACCTGCCCATATCGTCGTGGAAGCCCAAGGTGGGGTACACCAGGTTGGGCAACCCGTTGTTCGGCGCGAAAAGCGGAGCCCGTTCATTGAACACATTGTTCACCGTCAGGTAGACATCCGTCTTCTGTCCGCTGTCCGAGTTGATCTGCTTGCTGATCGTTGTGTCCAGCACTTGATAGCTTCGCAGCTTCGGCTTCACAAAGTTCTGGGCAGCCGCGGTTACCGCCGCGGTGCGCAGATCAACCTTGCCCAGCCACTGGTACTGCAGCGCCACAGTCCAGTCTTCGTTGTTGTAAGTCAGGAACGTGGTCTGACGCAGCTTGGGGGTTACGCCCCGAGTCGGCGTAGAAGATGCTGTGAGCTGAGTGATGGTCTTGACCGGCGGCTGATAGGTCGCCATGTGACGGAACGAAACGCGACCAGGCAAGGACGAAACGAGCGACGCCAGGTCAAATCCATAGTTGAGCTGGAAGTCGTAACCATGTGTCCAGGTCCGCGAAGCATTCACGCCTGAGCTCAAGATACGCGACGGGAAGTTGCTGGGCAGCTTGTAGCCCGCATTGGTCGGATCCGTGATCGGACGGATCGCCAGCTGGCAAAACGGCGAGTCATACGCCGGAGCGCTCGCTATGCACAGATCCTGCACGGCACCGCCGTAGCTGAGTGTAGTGATCGCATCGGTCATGCGGATCCTGAAGTAATCCGCCGAGAAATTCAGGTTCGGCAGAATCGTCGGCGTCAGCACCACGCCTGCAGTCAACGTGCGGGCCTTTTCCGGCGTCAACTGCGAATTGCCCTGGCTCGACTGGATGGTGTTGTTTGAAATGCCAGTCAGGAGGTCATTGAATGTCGTGTTGCCGGCGCTGGACGGCGCGAACAGGTCATTCAGATTCGGCGCACGGATGTCGCGCGAATAGGTGGCGCGGATCCGGACATTGTCGTCAAGCTGCCAGTTGAGGCCAGCCTTCCAGGTCTCGACCGAGCTGAATGAAGAATATTTCGTGTAGCGGCCGGCCAGATTGGTCGACACATCCTTGGCCAGGGGCAGATCGGAAAGCAGCGGCACGTTGACTTCGAGCGCAACCTCAGCCACATCGTTCTTGGCACTGACGGGTGCATTGGTGTTCTGGACCCAGCGGTTGGGAAGTCCGTTGGCCAGGCACATGCGCAGGCCCGTGCAGTTCACGGTTTCAGTGGGCGATGCGTTGCTGATCATGTCGTAGGTCTGCCAGCGGGCATCGAACGACAGGTTGGCCTTGATCTCGCCGGCTGGCAGGCCAATGCCGAACAGTCCACCACCAATGGAGCCGCCCACATTGTGCATGTGCTGTGAGAGCGCCCAGAAGGTCTCGCTGTGCAGGTAGTTGAACGCGGACAGTGAAGGACCGGCCGGATC
>Ga0164241_10000505_pt1:0-32500 | contig 70451 bp, 43 predicted proteins | sample OricomyardsoilBY_FD_108780 | JGI IMG/M metagenome (GOLD analysis project Ga0164241, IMG submission 108780) | Backyard soil microbial communities from Emeryville, California, USA - Original compost - Back yard soil (BY) | ecosystem: Environmental > Terrestrial > Soil > Unclassified...
CAGGTTGGTGATCCGGAAGTCGGCCGTGTTGCCCGACGGCGTCCCGGCGATCCCGTTGATCGTCGCTGCCTGCGTCCCGGCGTTCTTGATGTACACCGTCCCAGGATATGGACCGGTCCCCACACGCTGCTCGCGCCACATCATCGACGTGGCGAACACGCCCGCAACCGCCGGCACATACGCAGCAGTATCGACCGTCATGTTGCCCGCGCCATCGCTGATGTAGATCATCGCATGGGCCGGCCTGTTTTTGTCGGCCACCGTCAGCGTATATCGCACGGAGGGGCTGATGGCCGGACTGAAATAATCGGTCGACAGCACATAATTGTCGCTGGTGGCCGGATCGATCTCGATCGTCGCGATGTTCGTGCGGATGGCCGGATCCCCCGGCATATCGGTGGCCGCCGCCCTGATCGTGCCGAGAGCATCACGGGTCTTCCCGCTGATCACCGGCGCAACGGTATCGTTGGTGCTGTGATTTGCCACCGATACCGACAGCGGATAGCCGTAGGAATCGAAATCGCTGAAGCCATAGAGATAGCCGGCGAACGGCCGCGGGCCGCGCAGGCGATAGGTTCCGGGCATGATCTCGATCCTGACGCCGATATACGTCCGGCCGTCGATCTTCGTCGGGAACTTCTTCACCTGGCCGACGCCGCCATAGATCGCCAGGCGCTCCCAGTTCCCGGTCCCGGCCGGGGCCATTTCCATCTGCTGGAACGTGGCCGAATCGGCGACAAGGTTGATGTAGTTCTGCGGGAAGTCGGCCGTCGGCGTCGAGAACAGAATATCCGTCTGATACTGCTCAAGCGGCGTCAGCACCAGATAGAACGGATCGCCGGGATCGCCATCGTACGCCTGCGATGCATTGTACTGCGCCGCATAGATGGGCTTGTCGGCGGTCCACTCGTTCAGCGCACCAGAGGCAGCGCGGTACTCGATCCAGCCGTCGCCGCGCTGTCCGCCAACGCTGGCGAGCGTCGCGAACGGACTGCCGTTGAGATAGATCTTCGTGTTCGGCTGGCTGGCAAAGATGCGCCAGATATCACCATTCTTTCCCGATGAGAAGGGCACACCATGATAGACCTTCCCCCACGACTCCACCGGAAGCATCTGCTCGGCGATATGATCGCAGCAGCAGAACTCGAGCTGGTTCGGAATGTAGGTGCAGCTCTGCCCGGCCGTCACCGCCACGGGCTTGCTCGCGGTGATCTCCGCGCCTGTCATATCGCCGTTGTAGCCGACGCTCATCGCCGAGTAGACGTCGCCGCTGTCGAGCGTAAAACTCACTGTCGATCCCTCGGGATGGTTCGGCGATGCCATCGGCTGCTTGACGGTGACCTGCGTGCCGTTGTACGGCGCGATCACCATGAACTGCGATGGAAACTCCTGGGTCCCGCCGATGACCGCGGCATACGACGCGGCCACGTAGTGACGTCCCAGACCGTTGGTCGGCATCAGCAGCATGCCATCGCTAGTATAGACAGTACGGTTGATGCCGTAGACCACGATAGGATCATCGGCCTCGATATGCACGGCCTTCTTGATGTAGACCTTATCCTCCGGAATCGGATCGGTATCACGACGGGTGAACATCTGTGCCTCGACTGGGCTCAGATCCACCGTCACGACATCATATGGCTTGGTGACGATGACCTTGCGGATCGTCTTGCCGGTCCAGACTCGCACTATAGTTCTGACGGCCGAGGTGATATACAGCCGGACATAATCATTTGACGATGTCCAGTCGGCCGGAAATGCGGCCCAGAAATCTCTGCCGGCATTGGTGGGGCCGAACTGCACCGGAAATTTCCCGATCTGGGCGCTGAGCTGGCCTGCACTCAGTGATAACAGAAAAATCAATAGTACAATGCACTTGTATAGTAGTGGCATGATGATATTCCTGTTTTGAATTTATGAGAAAAATATTTCGCTTATGGTTGAAGACCCCCGAGCCCTCCGGATGTCGCCGCTGGAGGCGATATAATATCACGCTTCCGTTTTTTCCGCCCTGCGATTTACATCGCGATACGATATAAGGCGGAAACAGCATCTACCGGGCCCGTCCGACGACGATCGGTCTGTCACAGCCTGCAAACAGGGCCGCCCGGCAGCATCTGACTGCTGCCGGGCGGCCTCATTCCATCATATGGTCGTCGCTCTCTTACCGCACGATCGTCAACGTCCTCGTCAGGATCGCATCGCCGCTGACAAGCGTGTAGTAATAGCTCCCCGAAGCGATATCGCTCGCATCGAGCGTCAACTCGTAGCGTCCCGGACGCTGATGCGCATCCACCAGTCTCCGCACCACGGCCCCTTTCGTATCGTAGAGCGTCAGCGTCGTCTGCGCACCCCTGGCGATCGTGTAGGCGATCATCGTCTTCGCCACCACCGGGTTCGGCATGTTCTGCTCCAGCGCAACGCTCTCCCCCGCCGCATCGTCATCCACGCCGCCGCTCGGATCGATCCCGGTCCCCACAAGCCTCGACATGGGAAGATCCGCCTGCGTCGAGGAGATATCCCAGTAGATATAGAGCGTGCGCTGGCCTACGGCGTGCGGCAGGAAATCGACCTGCACCGCCACCGAATCGCCGGGGTTGAGCACCCTCCCCTCGATCTGACCGATGTTGGCGAGCACGAAGTCGGCCACATCGCCGATCTTTTCCTCGACGCCGTTGAGCGTGGTGGCACCGGTGCCCAGATTTTTCAGGTACAGGATGCTGCGATACGGGCCAGTCCCGACCTGGCGGGCATCCCATGTCAGGGAAGTGGCGATCACCACCGGCTGGCCCGATTCCCCTTCCAGCTCGGCGATGCTATCCCCCGATGCGGCATTGCTCGTAAAGGTGATCCGGTCGGTATAGGTCCCCCCCGTGGCCGGTGTGAAACGCACCGGAATGGTCTTCCTCCCCCCAGGCGCCAGGGTGAAGGGGAAGGCCGGCATGCCGTCGGGGAGTGTGAATGCGGCATTCGATGGCCCGGTGGCCCCGATCACCGTCAGCGTCCCCTCCCCGGTGCCGGCCATGTTGGAGACGGTGATGGTCCGATCGCTGGATGTATTGACCGGCGCCGTGCCGAACGCGGCGTCGCTCACCCCGATCACCGTGTTGCCGACGCGCGCGCGGGCCAGCACCAGATAGGTCGTGAGCGAGCCGATACGCAGCCCCACCGAGTCCTCGAAGGCCCCGAGCGCCGTTGCGGTGAACTTCAGATCGACATCCAGGCTCGAGGTCGGGCTTCCGGCCGGACCCAGCGCAAAGCTGCCATGCGGACCCAGCACCGTGAACCCCGGGGTCTTCTTCTTCAGAAGGATCTCCTGGATGTTCACCTCGGCTCCGCCATAGTTTGTGATCGTTATCCTGTAGGTCTGATCCGCGCCGATCGCCATCGGCCCATATGCGAGCGGCGACGGGGTCATCGTCACGCTGGCCGGCCTGTACTCCGCCACATCGATCGTTGTGTTGCCGGCACCATCGCTGATGCGGACAACGGCGCGCGCGGGCCGGCTCCGGTCGAGCACCGTCAGCGTATAACCGACCTTGCGGGCAATGCCGGATTCGAAGTACTCGACCACGATGCCGTAATTGGAGCTGGAGTCGGGGTCCATCTCGATCGTCGCGATGTTGGTACGGATGGCCGGATCGGCTGGCTGATCGATTGCAGTGACGTTGACGGTCCCCGACGCATTCCGGATTCGGCTGAGCGTGGGAGCATCCGTATCGTTGTTCCTGAGGTTGAGGGCCGCCATCGAGAGTGGATAGCCATATGCATCGAAGTCGCCAAAGCCATACAGGTAGCCAGCGAACGGCTTTGCCCCGCGAAGGCGGAAGCTCCCCGGGTTGATGGTGATGGTCACGCCGATGAATCGCCGGCCGGCGATCGTCGAGGCAAAGCTTCTCGGCACCCCCGTCCCCGGATAGGTGGAGAGCTTCTGCCAGCCGGAGCTCCCCTGCGGCGCGATCTCCAGATCGTAGTACCCCGACGAATCGACCACGAGGTTGAGATAGTTCCAGGCAAACTCACCACCCGGCGTCGTGAATGTCCCCGAGAGCTGATACTGTTCGAGCGGTGTCAGCATCATATAGAACGGGTCGCTGGAAACGTTGTCGTAGTACTGCGAGGTGTTGTACTGCGCCACGGAGATCGGCTTGTCGGAGGTCCACTCGATCAGCTCCTGACCGTTGGCGCGGTACTCCACCCAGCCATCGCCCCGCTGTCCGCCGACCGTGCCGAGCGTCGCGAACGGGCTGCCGTTGAGCATGACCTTCGTATCCGGCTGGCTTGCGAACACACGCCAGATATCCCCCTTGAGGCGCTTGGCGACCGGAACGCCATGGTAGCTCATCCCCCACGCCTCCACCGGAAGCATCATCTCTTCGAGATGATTGCAGCAGCAGAACTCCAGCTGGTTCGGAATGTAGGCGCAGCTCTGTCCCGCCGTCACCGCAACGGGCTTGCTGGCAACGATCTCCGCGCCGCTCATATCGCCGCCATACCCGACGCTCATCGCCGAATAGACGTCGCCGCTGTCGAGTGTGAACGAAACGGTCGAGCCCTCGGGATGGTTCGGCGATGCCATCGGCTGTTTGATCGTCACCTGCGTGTTGTTGTACGGCGCGATCACCATGAACTGCGAGGGGTATTCCTGGACCCCGCCGACGGCCGCCGCGTATGATGCCACGATGTAGCTGCGCCCGAGCGCGTTGGTCGGCAGCAGCAGCATGGCATCGCTGGTATAGCTGGTGCGGTTCATGCCGTAGACGGTGACCGGGGCATCGGCCTCGATATGCACCGCGCTCTTCTTGTAGATCTGATCCTCCGGGACCGGATCGTAGTCCAGACGAGACACGATCTGTCCCTCAAGCGGGTTCAGATCGATCGTCACCACATCATTGGGCTTGGTGATGACGCTGCGAAAGCGCGCGGCACCGGTCCGCAGGCGCACCTGGGTTTTGACGCTGGAGGTGATATAGAGGCGGAGGTAGTATTTCTCCTCCCCCGGGAAACTGGAGTTGGCCGGGAAAGCCACCCAGAAGTCTTTGCCGGAACTGCTCGGCCCGAGCGTGACGGGGGGAGATTTCTGCTGGGCGCGCGCCTCTCCCATCCCCATACCCAAAAGGATGAGGACCAGGAAGATGTACCGATATCTTCGCAGCGCCATAATGAATCTCTATGTAGAACGTGACCGACACTCTCGTTACTGTAAAGACCCACGACTCGCCATAACGTCGCCAGCCGGCGGGTTTCTCCCGGTGAACGTCACCACGGCCATCCCCGCTGCCTCCCTTCCGGAACCAAGATACTGCGCCGGGCCGTCACCGAAGCGCATGGCGGCATCGGCGTATATTGCGCATGGGCCGGCCGACGGCCCGGCAACGCGATCCCCTTATCCGCAATCGATTTCATACACGATCATGCTGTTCATAGATAACCGGAACATTACCGACCCCCGCATCAACCTCGCCATCGAGGAGTACGCTCTGCGGAACCTCGATATCAGCGAGAGCTATCTGCTGTTCTATATCAACGAACCCTCGGTGATCATCGGCAAGCATCAGAACACGGCCGAGGAGATCAACAGCGATTTCATCGAGGAGCGCTCGATCCATGTGGTCCGGCGGCTCTCCGGCGGCGGGGCGGTCTACCACGACCTCGGCAATCTGAACTTCAGCTTCATCACCCGCTACGATCCGAAGCGCTACAACAACTACGAGGAGTTCACCGGACCGGTGGTTCGCGTGCTGCGGAGCATGGGGGTGAAGGCCGAGCTGAGCGGCCGCAACGATATCGTGGTCGATGGGAGGAAGATCTCCGGCAATGCGCAGTTCACCAGCCGCGACAGAATGTTCAGCCACGGAACGCTGCTGCTCGACTCGAACCTCGACGACGTGGTCTCGGCGCTCAACGTCAAGGCGGGGAAGATCGAGTCGAAGGGGATCAAATCGATCCGCAGCCGCGTGGCGAACATCAGCGAGTTCCTGACCGAGCCGATGCCGATCGAGCGGTTCCGGAGGGCTCTGCTGGAGGGGATATTCGGCGGCACGCCGCAGGAGTACGTGCTGAGCGAGGAGGACTGGCGCCGGATCAACGAGCTTGCCGACAGGAAGTACAAGCTGTGGGAGTGGAACTACGGGCTCTCCCCCGCATTCAATATGCAGCGCACGAAGCGCTTCCCGATCGGCGAGATCGACGTCCGCATCGATGTGACCGACGGCCGCATCAGGAATATCAGGTTCTACGGGGATTTCTTCGCCAACGGCGACATCACCGAGCTGGAGCAGCTTCTGACGAACATCCGCTACGACGGCGAGGATATCGACGCGGCGCTCGCCAACGCCGACATCACGCAGTACCTCGCGAACATCACCTCCGCCGAACTGCGCGAGCTGATCTACTGATTTCATCGAATGCCCGGCATCATCACGGTGCCGGGCATTACTGTGCTGAGAACAAACCGCCAGAACTGCGCGTTGGCCCGCAGATTTATTCCGCAAAAAACGTCGCACGGAATTTCCCCTGCGGATCAGCATTTCTCATTCACTTCAATTATTATCGACGCATACGGAATGGCTCTCATTAATTTCCGCAGAATTTTCGCCGCATTTTGCATAGCCGCGCTCACGTTTATTTTATCAGGGTGCGCCATACTAGTGTACACCTATAATGACACACCGGAAGTCCGTGCATTACCGGGATTGAGGGTAACGGACAGCCTTACGCTCCAATACAGGAGAACTCTTCTCGACATGGCAGCCGGCCCCGACACAACGGTCATTATCGCCGAACGAGTAAATGATGACACAATAAAGATCTCCCGGCTCGACCAGCATCTCAGGACAATGTGGTCGCAATCCATTGGCTGGGAGTGGGAGGCTGAACAGAATGGTTTTCCTTTCAAATTATTTATTGCCGACGGGAATGTTGCCTATACGCAACTGGAGCACAACGATCGGCATGATAGCGTCAGGATGATCGGCATTATTCATGACATGGTCACCGGAACGATCATCCACCGCGCAACCCTCGCGCAGGATGTCATATCCAATCGCGCCGAGTCGCTGATAACCAGCTATCAGGCAATATGGTCGAAATCCAGATCGCACCTCCTTATCTATAGGATACATGAATACCACCCCGATATACTCCCCGACACTCTTCACACATATCTGTACAACGCCGATTTTACACCAATTGGGGAGCGCATTCTACCGCCCGGCATTCCCATCCAGAGCGAAACGAAGATGTGGAGAAGCATTATTCCGGACGGCTACGGCAACATGTATGAAATCAACATCATCGACACTGCAATAATTGCGCTGACGCGACATAATTATCAGGATGGTTCGAGTCATGTCATCCAGGCAAAAATATCCAACGTTAACTTCAGCGATGAGATGCCCTGGACAACTCAGCCCATGATACGCTTTGCCACACCAACGCAGGTGGAGATTGCGATCGCCAAAAACGATATCGTATACAATGTTCTTATGCCCAGAAGACAATTATCGGGCGTGGGGATGATCACATTCGACTTCGACAGCAATACCGCTCATGAGGCTATTCGTTACTCGATCAGCGACTCATTATCGCAGAAGATAATGGATATGGATCAGTTTCGCCCGACTGTATTCAAGAGCTACCGTATTCTGGATGGCCCGCAGCCGGCAGCGAAGCCGAAAGGATATCTATTCTTCTTTGAGGCGAGCGATATTGTTCGGCCCGGAAGGCCCAGCAGTTCATTCGGATGGGACGGCAATGGATATACAGTGTTTTCGGGCCCTTCCCTCCAGCCGCTCCCTCTGATCTATTCGAGATTTCGGATCATGGCGCTGGCGTTTGATAACGCGGGGAATCCGCTGTGGCAGCGTTCGATGCAGAAAGAGCAGCACAGCGGCTCGGAACGCGTCAACTCATCGTTCAGCGCACACTATGCTCAGAACCATGTGAGCATGATCTATTCGGCCGAGAAAGATGAGACGGTGGTGAGAGCGATCTTCCCACTCGATGGCTCATCTCAAATACTCAAGGATCGCATTCTGGGTCTCGATGGAGGAACGATGCGATTTTCTCCAGAGAACACGATCTGGATATCGGATACGGATGTGATCCTCGTTACGATGGATAAGTATTTCGAGAATGTGACGTTTAAACGCATCAGCATCCCGATCAGCAAATAAGTATGTAGAGCATACGTAGGGTACATGACTGCCCGAATAATTATGTTTCGGGCAGTCGAACTTCGGCTGGCCTCGTTACGACCGGTTATCTCTCCGGCGACACGATAGATATACACATATCCCCACTACTTATTCACATTAACCACTTCGTACTCGATGAACATTTCGCGTCTCTCACTGCCCATCGTCCTTGCCTGCTTTCTCGCCTGCTGCGCCGGCGAAATCGTCACCCCGCCCACACCGCTGAAACGGGAATCCCCGTCGCACAAACAGTCCTACGATCCGGGGCGCGGCGGCATACAGATCACGGCGATCTACTACGATCAGAAGGCGAACCAGGATACGCACGGCCTTGCCGTCCCCGATGAATGGATCGTGATCGAATCGAACAGGAACGTCTCCACGCAGGGATGGATACTCGACGCATCGGACGGCCAGCTCTTCGACCTGCCGAGCTCGATCAACGGCCGGCTGGTGGTGTTCACGCAGCAGGGGGATGTCCCCGACAGCGTCATCGGCGCCGGAGCCGCGCGGATGGTGCTCGGGCGGAAGAGCTGGATCTGGAACAACACCACCCCCGACACCGCGCGGATCTACGACGACAAGGGGGTTGAAGTGCACAGGCTGACATACGAGGCGAAATAGCCCCCCTTCTCAAGGGGCGAGCCCGGACCTGCGCTGCAGATCCGGGCTCGCTCGTTTCTTATCATCTGCGCGGCGGCGTCATCGCTACCGCTTCAGGATCTTGATCTCCACGCGGCGGTTTTGCTGGCGCCCCTCCTCGGTATCGTTGCTTGCCAGCGGCTTGGTCATGCCGTAGCCCTGCACCTTCATCCTTGCACGCGTTACCCCCTTCGAGGCGAGATAATCGGCCACCGAGTTGGCGCGGTTGCGCGACAGCGCCAGATTGCTCTCGTCGGTGCCGACGTTATCGGTATGCCCGGCGATCTCGATCTCCATCGTCGGGTTGGCGTTGAGCACCTCCACCATCCGGTTCAGCTCGGGGAACGACTCGTCGCGCAGCACGATCTTGGCGAAGTCGAAGAAGATATTGTTCAGACGCACCGTCTGCCCGACCTCGATCGGAACCAGATAGAGATCGCGGGTCAGCTCGCGATACTCCTTCAGCGTCGTGACGTCGAGATTATCGTTCACCGCGATATAGCCCGGCGCCTCGGCGCGGAAGGCATAGCGCCCCCCCGAGGGGAGCGTGATCTTGTATTCGCCGGTGGTGGGGCCGGAGCGGGCGACGCCGATATCCTTCCCCTGCGGCAGAAGCTCGTAGTGGATCTGCGCCACGACCGGCTTGCCGGTCTTCGCGTCGAGCACCCGTCCGGCAACCAGGATCACCGGCTTCGGCCGCGCCGACTCCGGCAGACCGATCCGCATGATATCCCCCATGCCGAGGGAGTTCTTATGGGAGACGAAGTAGGCATAATCTCCCGACGCGGGAATCGTGTAGTAGGCGTCCCACTCGGTGGTGTTGATCGTCGCCCCCAGATTCACCGGCTTCGACCATTTCTTCCAGCTGTTGTCGAGCCTGCGGGTGACGAAGATATCGTTGTTGCCGTAGCCGCCGTGGCCGCCGCTCGAGAAGTAGAGCGTCACGCCGTCGGCGGCAAGGAACGGCGAAGCATCCATCGCCGAGGTGTTGACCGTCGACCCCAGGTTCATCGGCGTCGACCAGACGCCGTCATCCTGCAGGAAGCTTACGTAGAGGTCGTTGCCCCCAATCCCATCGTTCCGCTCCAGCGACATCAGAAGGGTCTTGCCGTCGTTGGCGAGGAAATAGTTGAGATAGCGTCCCTTGGTATAGAAATCCTTGATCACCAGCTTCTCCGGGTTGCTCCACCCATTCTCGGTGCGGTGGGTGAGGAATACTCCTCCCTGCATCGCCCCATTGGTGAAGAAGGCGCCGCCGAGCAGAAGCGTGTTTCCATCGGGAAGCGCCGAGCAGATGAAGCTGCTGTAGCTGTTGTTGAGCGGCTCCGGCAGCTTGCGCACCGGATACCATTCGCCGAGCGAATCGATCGTGGAGTACCAGACATCCTGATAGCTGTTGCCGAACATATCCTGACCGTGATCGCGCGTGATGTAGAGGGTCTTGCCGTCGGGGGAGATGATCGGCGCAAGGTCGCTCAGCTCGCTGTTGACGTTGCGCCCCAGGTTCTCCGGCTTCTGCAGATCCTTGGTCAGCTGCTCGCGGATCGCCGCGGCCGATGCGCCGAGCGGGAACGTGTTGAGATAGGTACGGTAGGCGCGGGTGTTGCGCGCCAGCGCTGCGGCCCTCGGCTCGGCGGCCGATTCGAGCTCCGGAAAACGGCGCGCCGCCTCGACCACCTCCTCGGTGCTGCTGCTCTTGTCGAGATAGGCCTGCCTGATCTCCGGCAGCGACGCCACCCGTGGGAACAGGGTGATCAGATCCCTGATATCCCCCCGGCTCATCCGCGGGATGCCGGCCCTGACAAGGCTGTCGAGCCGGGTGCTCTCGGGAAATGACTCGGCAAAGCGCTTGAGATCGGGGACGCTCTTGACGAACGTTGCTGCCTTCGCCTCGGCCTGATCCTTCAACTCCGGATAGCGATCGGCCGCCTCGGCGGCCTCGGCCACGGTGAGCGCGCGCGCAACATACTCCTGCTTGACATCGGCGATGGCCGGGCTGTTCGGGAAGATCGTCACCAGCGATGGCAGCTCCGTCCAGTTCAGCTTCGGGATCGAGCGGCGGATCAGATCGTCGGTATAACTGCTGCCGGGGAACGCATGGGCGAAGATCTCGGCATCGGTGGCGGACTTCGGCGTGAAGGTAGGCTCGGCGGCCATCGGTATCGCCGTGATCCGCTGCACACCGGCACTGGAGCTTACGTGCGAGACATAGACCAGACGGTCGTTGTAGTTCTTCAGCCAGTCGGTTGCGCTCTCGTCGGGAACCGCATAGCTCTTGGTGCTTCCTATCAGCAGATAGGTGATCAGCCCGGCCGACAGTCCGGTGATCGCCGCGCTGACGGCGGGGAGCTTCTGCGGAGCCCCGTTGGCGCCGTTGACCTCCAGGAAGTTCAGCTGGTATCCCGCGATCCCGCCGCCGAGCGTCGCCCCCGCCATGGTGAGCCATCCGGTCGTGTTGATCTTCCGCTGATATTCGGGCCCCTGAATCTCCACCGCGCCGTTGCCGAGCGTCTTCGGCGCGGTGGCTACGCCGGTGGTCAGCGAGGTGCATCCGGACGCCAGAAGCGACGAGCCCAGCAGAAGGAGGCATCCGGCGCGCGCGGCGCGACGGGCATGATCGAACAACGGAGAGAGTCGGGGGGAGAATGTAGCCATCGAATATCTGGACGTTATGCGCACGATCGTACCGGCAATGTTGATAATGGAGAGAAGCTGAACCCGCAATGTAATCATAAGCGGGTCGAGCCGGTGCATGCCGGAAATCCCCTCCCGGCATGCTCATTGACTATACTGACGAACGAACGGGGGACGCGATGTGACATTTGCCGTCATGAAGATTCAGTCAGCGCGGCCATCGACCGTTCTCCGGACACCCCGCCCCCGATACGAGGAGGGGAAATTCACTCACGACAATCGGTCGTGTCGCAGTGTGCCAGAATGTTGGGCCGGCATTGAACTCCGGCCCAGCGTATCGGCGCTCGACGATCACGCTGAGACACGACCCGACAATCGATTGCACCATGGCAGGATTCACAGAGGCGACGATCGCCGAACGGATCGATATCACCGGGAATCTCGCGATCATACGCGTTGTCCCCCCCGCCCCGATCGGGTTCACACCGGGACAGTTCGTCCGGCTGGGACTTGCCGAAGCGAACGGGCGGATACTACAGCGATCCTATACGATCGTCTCGGCCCCGCACGAGCCGCTGCTGGAGTTCTTTCTTGAACTGGTCCCCGGAGGACGACTGACGCCGAGGCTCTGGGAGCTGAGCGCCGGGGATACCCTCCTGCTGCACGACCGACCGGCGGGCATCTTCACACTCGATTCTCAGGGGGCCTCCCATCATCTGATGGCCGCCACAACCACCGGCATCGCCCCCTATATCAGCATGATCCGGGCTCACCTGCACGCCCGCACCGGCGCCGGGCCGTTCAGGATGCTGCTGCTGCACAGCGCCGACGGCTCCCGCGAGTTCGGCCCCTATCTCCGGGAGCTGCGCGATGCCGCCGACGGCGGATGGCTTACCTATGTTCCCACCATCCAGATGCCGATGGAGGAGCCGGCATGGAGCGGCGAAACCGGTCGCATTGAGGATATCATCAGGAAACATGGCGACGCGCTCGACATCACCAGCCTGAACTCCGTGGCATATGCCTGCGGGCACCCTGAAATGATCGAGAACGTACGCGGGGTTCTCATGCGCGCACGGTATACCAAAGGGCAGATCCATACCGAGAAATACTTCTCGCTCAACCTCCCGAAGCGAGGCGCACCCTCCTGAAGCCGGCCGCGCCATCATACTATCGAGACTGCATGGAGGGAGCGATGTTCCCCTCCACGACGCGCAGCGACCTCGGCAAAGCCGGTACCCCCGGCACGATGCGGAAGACGACGATCATACCGGCTTCACCCCGGAGACACGGTACCGCAGGGTGTGATGGAAAGTTGCAGGGAGCCGGCCGCTTCCCCCGACCGGCTCCCTGGCGTATGGATCAGGTGCCGGCGGCCGCGATGAAGCGGACGCGCCCCAGAACGCGGTCCGGATCGGCATCGATCCCGAACCGGGAGAAGGTGCCGCAGAGCGCGCCCACGTCACGCCACAGAAGCCCCGATGCGTTCGGGTTGCTCTCGATCTCCACAACCTGCGGCAGATCGATGACGATCGCGCGCCGTTTACACCACAGGATGTTGTATCCCGAGTAGTCGCCATGCACCCGGCCCGTCCGCAGAATCAGCCCGAGGTTCCGTACGCTCTGCTCGAACGCTTCGAGCGCATCCTCCTCCGTCAGACGGAGATCGGAGAGTCGCGGGGCCGGCCCCTTCTCATCACCGATGAACTCCATCACGATGACCCGTCCGGCCTGCCCCATCGGCGCCGGGACGGGGACGCCGGCCGCGTGCAGCGCACAGAGCTGGCGGTGCTCCTCCTCGATCCAGAGGAGCTGCTGGGCCGACATGCCGATACGCGAGCGCTGGTCGATCGCCTTCTGCAGCCGCTGGTCGCCGATATGACGCCCCCCGCGATACATCGCCTCGTTCTTGAACGAGCGCATCAGCAGATCGGTGTAGATCTTGACCGCCACCAGTCCGCGCGGGCCACGGCCCAGATAGACCGTCGCCTCTTTGCCGCTTTTGAGCTGCTGCAGGAGCTCATCGACATACCCGCGTTCGTGGAGTTCCTGCAGTCCCGGGTCCTTGAATGCCGGGGGCTCATCAATGCCGGCCGCCTCCTGGGGGCTGACGGTGAGCCTGGCTACCGAGCGCCCTCCCCGGGGCCGCCGTATCCGTTTGGTAAAACGTTCAAATCGCTCTTCGGGATCCTTTCTTCTTGCCATGCAGTAGGAAAATGTGAATGATGCATGCCGCACCGATAGTGGGCATTGTACGTGTCGGACAGTGTATCGAAAAAAGCTGCGTGTGATAGTTGGCAGTGGCATCAGTACCGGACCGCATCCGGGGCGCATTCGCCAGTGGCGATAATATACGGCATCCCGGGGATACCATTCCTACCGGAGCCCATGGCGAGGTTGGTCCGGAGTTGTACTCCGGACCCGTCCGCAACAGGGTCGGAGCATAACTCCGACCTAACGTGTGAGCCTTCGATAATCAACCTGAGACACTACCCATACCGGAGCCCATGGCGCGACGGCACCACAACGACAACGCCCGGCCCGGATATATTCCGGGCCGGGCGCGTCTGGTTCATCGGATGCGCGATGCCTCAGCGCTGCATTCCACCATACAGCACCGATAACGGCGTCCCGGCGAACAGTTCCTTTCCCCCCTCATCGCCCGAGCTTCCATAGCCCATTATTGCCACCACCAGCGCAACCAGTATCGTACGCGCCAGAATCTGGGCTACGGTCGTTCGAGACATCATCGCGTTGTACCCTCTCGTTGGTCTTATCTATGAATAGAGATCATCATGCGGTCCGGCGAAGGCCGTTGGACGCCGTGCCACATGGCGATCGGTTACGGAGGCAATCTAGTCCTGCGGTGGTATGAGGGGCTTCACACGGAAGTATGATACGCGGGGGTGATTTATCGCCGGCTGATCGCCGGCTGGCGGAACGGCGCCGTATTCCTGCTACAGCAGGCCGGCATTACGCGCGCGGAGCAGGGCATCCACACGGCTGCTGGCGCCGAGCTTCTCGAACACATTCGAGACGTGGGTCTTCACCGTGTTGATCGAGACATAGAGCCGCTCGGCGATCTTCTGGTTGCTGTAACCCTGGCCGAGCAGATGAAGGATCTCCGCCTCGCGGTTGGTCAGCGGCATGATATCCTGATCCTTGATGGAGATGGCCTGCGCCGATCCCGGATTCACCGCCACGGCGGTCTCCTCCTCGCCCGAGACTCCCACACCGCAGACCTCGGCCACCCGGCGCATGAACGCCGGGGGAAGCCGCAGCACGGCTGCCCGCTTCTGTATCGTCATAAGGGAACGGGCAATCATCGGGGCATCGTAGGCGAACTGGCGGAGGAAGCCATCGGGAGCGGCAAGCCGGAGCGCGGCGGCCAGCAGATCGGACGCGGCGTCGTGATCGCCACGCTGCTGCAGCGCCGCCACGCGCAGCACCATCGCCTCGATCCGCGGAGGCAGAAGCCCCGTGCGCTCGAACTCATCCTGCAGCAGCCGGAGCCGATGCTCGGCGTCGGCCACGTCGCCGCGATGCAGAAGGATACGGGCGTAGAACAGCTCCTCGGTCTTGATTGCATAGTGATTGCGCGGCGGCAGCGGATCGGGCTCCCCATCGATGAAACGCTCGTCGACCCATCGCATGGCCCCATCGATATCCCCCCGGTGCAGCATCATATGCGCCCGCAGCATCGGTGCTATCACCACGAGCGACTCCTCATAGCGAGGGAACGAGAGCTTCCCGAGCTCGTCGAGCGTCTGCTCGGCCGCATCCCAGTCGCGCAGCGCATCGTTGATCTGATAGAGGTTGCGCAGGAGCATGGCGATCGGGTTGACGCGATGCGTACCACAGGCCTCCAGCGCCTTGCGCACGGTGATGCGCGCCTCCTCGAGCTGATGGCGCTCGTACTGCACGCGCGCGGTGATCTGCAGCGGCGTCATCTCCAGCAGAGGAGTGGGGAACGGGGCCATTCTGGCGAATTCCATCAGCTCCACTGCCGTCTCCTCGGCAAGGGCCAGTTTGCCGAGGTGCATATACTGGCGTCCCAGGGTCGCCAGCGCCGGGATCAGGTTGCCGGGGTCTCCGGTCACACGCGCATAGCGCACCCCTTCGGCCATCACCTGTTCCGCCCTGAGCGGATCTCCCGCCAGGCTGTATGCCGAGCCGAGCACCGACAGCCCCATCCCCCGCGACGGCCGCCAGGCCACATCCTCATCCCCCGCCGGCTGATGATCCGGCAGAAATTCCATCGCCCGCTCGGCGAACCGTATCGTCCCCTCCAGATCGCCGCTGTCGCGGCAGATCACCGCGCGCAGAAGGATCGCCTGCCCCATGATCTCGCGCCCCTCCCCCTCGGCCGGCCTCTCCCCCAGAATCCGCTCCACCGCATCGAAGAAGGGGACGGCGTCATCGAAACGTCCCTTGATGACGAACACCCATCCTTTCAGCAGCGAGAGCCTCGGGCTGCGAAGCACCATATCATCCGGGGCGACGGCGATCATCTCCCACAGCGTGCCGCTCGAGTTGCCGCCGATCACATCGCGCCAGTACCGATCGAGCAGCGCGACAATACCCTCCTGATCGCCGGTGAGGCTCGCCTGGATGAGCGCCTCCATGATCATCCCCTGCGACTCGTACCAGCGGCTGGCGCGGCGGTGCAGATCGGGGATGGCATCGCGCCGCGACTGGCGCAGCCGGTGGCGGAGCAGATCGGCGAACAGATGATGGTAGCGATACCACTCCCGATGGTTGTCGAGCGGGATAAGGAAAAGATTCTTCCGCTCGAGCATCGCCAGAAGCTCGGCGCCGGACGACGATCCGGTCAGCGCATCGCAGAGGGAGCCGTTGAACTGCTCCAGCACCGAGAGATCGAGCATCGTCCGCTGCAGATCCTCCGGCAGCTGCGCCATGACCTCCTCGAGCAGATAGTCGAGAACGTAGCGATCGGCCCCGGTGAACGCCGCGATGAACGCCTCCACATCGTCGCGCCCCTGCAGCGACAGCACCGCCATCTGCAGTCCCGCCGCCCAGCCCTCGGTGCGCTCCTGCAGCGCCACCAGCTGCGCCTCGCTCAGTCCGAGACGCGCCAGACCGTTGAAGAGCCGGGAGGCCTCCTCGGCCGTGAAGCGGAGAGCGGCGGCGCGTATCTCCAGCAGCTCGCCCCGCACGCGAAGACGCGCCAGCGCGAACGGAGGATCGGCACGCGTGGTCAGCACGATATGCAGCGTCGGGGAGGCGTGCTCGAGGATGAACAGCAGCGCATCGTGCACCTGCTTCGACTCGATCAGATGATAGTCGTCGAGCACCAGAAGAAAGTGCCGGTCGATGGCGGCAAGATCGTTGATCAGCGTCCCGAGCAGCGCGTCGATCGGAGGACGGGGGGCGGTGGAGAGCGCCGCCAGCAGCGCCTCACCGACCGTGGGATGGAGCGTGCGCAGCGAGGCGACGAGATAGGAGAGAAAGCGGGAAAGATCGTTGTCGCCGGCATCGAGCGATATCCATGCGGCCGGAAACTCCCGCGAATCGACCCAGGAACTTATCAGCGTCGTCTTGCCGAACCCGGCCGGGGCGGAGATCAGCGTCAGCCGCCTCCGTGGCATCTCATCCAGACGCAGCTCCAGCCCCTCGCGCATCACCAGTTCGCGGCGGGGAGGAACGACGAAGATTTTGGTCGAGAGGATCTGAGATACCGGTTGCGACATAAGGCTCGGGTACGCGACGCGATAGTTCGGGTTGCATCGTACTGGGAGGCGTTCACGGAATAAGAACGCCGGACGCAAGTTAGCAGTTCCACCGCTCAGTAGGGTATGCAGTCTGTGATGGTATGCAGCGCCCCGACGATCGATCCCATAATAATGCCCGCCGCCACCCCGCGCCCAGGGAGTTTTCGAAACAGACGCGAGATGGCGAGCGGGCGAGCCCGAATCAACGATACTCTGCCGGCCTGCCCGGGGCCGGCGATCCATCATCCCCCCTACGCGGCGGCCGGTCCCCCGGGGATCACGCCGGGGCGCTGGATCAGACCAAGCTGCTGCATCAGGCTCAGCTCATCGAGCGTGGCCCAGCGCTCGGCGATCTTTCCATCGGCGATCCTGAAGATGACGATCCCCTTCAGCGCTATGCGATTGCCGGTCGGCGGAAGCCCGTGATAATGTCCGAGGTGCGTCCCGCGCCATACATTGCGGACGACGACGCGATCCCCCTCGGCGACGATATCCTCGATCGTCGCATGGAAGTCCGGCAGCGCCTCGAACACCCCCGTCAGATACTCTCTGGCTCCCGGCGGACCCGGCGCCTGCCATGCCGGCGCCTCATGGTCGATGTAATCATGGGCAAGATGCAGATCCAGCGCCGCCAGATCCTTGCCGTTGGTTACCTCAGCGAAGTGGCGCCGTATCAGCGCCTTGTGTGCTTCGGTTGACATCTCGGTCTCCTCATTCCTGGTTGATATAAACACCGGAGCCTTCGCCGATCAGGCCTGACCGCCACGGGCCCCGGACACGATCGCGCCGAGCGGCGCCATATCCGGCGCGCCGCCGCGCACCGCCACCAGCGCCGCTGCAAGCACTCCCAGCGCCGCCGATGCGCTCAGCACCGCCCCGAACGGCAGCCCCGGCGCCGTCCGGGATATACAGATGGCCGGCAGGATCCAGATCACTCCTATCGCCGCGGCCACGGCGAGGCTCTTCCACCATTCTGCGTTGCGTATACTCATCGTCGCTGTCTCCGTACGTTTCATGAATTCTCTCTCCGGTTCTCTGTCGGTTCGTTCTCGTATGCGTCGGCACCATCGGGGCCGCGCGGCATCGGCCGGTCGTTGTTCTCCGCCCCGGGCCTACCACCCGGCCATATCGGTAAGGGGGGCAGCCGGCGGGAAGGCCCTCGGATATGTGGTGATGGGATGGCTGTACTTCAGATACCACGGCCGGTATCCCAGGATCTCCGCGATCGGCGCCAGCACCCGACGAAGCTTCATGAACCATCCGGGGAGACCGCCGATCTCGTCGTGGAACTCCTCGGTCAGCACCGCCATCTGCAGAATCCCCGGCATCCCGTTCCGGTTCGATCGCCCATCGCGCGCCAGCCCGTAGATCGTCTCCAGCACCAGTTCGGTTCGCAGCGCCGGCTCGATCTCCACTGCCATCCGCACCTCCTCGCGCCCCTCGTTCCTGATCGCGTGGCGCGTCCCGGCCGGTATCGCCACACAGTCGCCGGCCCGCACCGCATAGACCATCCCGTCGATGCTCAGGCGGACTTCTCCGGCCAGCACCTCCACCCGCTTGCTCTGCGTCGGATGCGCATACTCGACCCGCCCGCCGCCGCGTGACTGAATGGACATCGTATAGTGAAGTGCCTGACCGCCGGTATCGGAAGCGGTCCTCGTAAAGAGCACACGCTCCCCGGCGTAGGGGTTCTCGATAGTATTGCCGGCTCGTGCCATGTTGATTCTCCGCGATCCTGTGATCTCCGCTATTCCCCCTCGCGAGGGGCCCGCGGATCTGTTCGACATGTGGGTATTCTTACAGTACAAACGTAGTGGCGGAGTGGTATGAGCTGCCTCACTCGGAAGTATGATGCGACGGGGTGATTTTCATCGGGATGGCGTAATGACGGGCATTGCATGGCGACCCGGGCGTGATGGCGGAGCGACACCGGGAAGGAAGCGGAACGCTGGAGCGGGTGGACCAGAGTAGATGGGGTGAGGTGGGGAAGCCGGCAATCGGGGTAAGGCGAACGGATGAACGAGCGGCGCGCTCACCGGGACGGAGATGGACTCCGCCCCGGATGGGGGGCTGTATCATGCGGAGAATGCGGAAGCACTCAGAGAAGCCTGGCGCTGCGCGCGCGGAGCAAGGCATCCACACGGCTGCTGGCGCCGAGCTTCTCGAAGAGATTCGAGACATGGGTCTTCACCGTGTTGATCGAGACGTAGAGCCGCTCGGCGATCTTCTGATTGCTGTAGCCCTGCGCCAGAAGCCCCAGGATCTCCACCTCCCGGCTGGTCAGCGGCACCATATCCTCGAGCGCGCTGCCGGCCCGGATCGCGGGCTCTTCCCCCCCCGGCTCGGAGCTTCTGTCGCTCGAGCCGAGACCGCAGGCATCGCAGACCCGGCGCAGAAATGCCGACGGCAGACGCAGCTGCGGAGCGCGCTTCTGGGCCCCGGCAAGGAGGCGAACGATATCCCTGGCGACGTAAGCGAACGGACGGACAAGCCCCTCGGGAGCGGCAATCCGCAACGCCTCGACAAGCAGATCGAGCGCGGCCGCATGGTTGCCACGCCGCTGGTCGGCCATCACCCGCAGCAGCATTGCCTCGATCTGCAGCGAGAGGAGCCCATGCCGCGCGAAGCCTTCGTGCAGCAGACGAAGCAGCCGATCGACGTCGTCCCACCGCTCCAGCTCCAGCAGCGCGCGCGCGCGGAGCAACTGCTCCCAGTGGACAACATTGCCGGCTCCGGCTACATCAAAATCATCCCATCCGTCCCCCTTGAACTTTTCTTCCATCCACTCGATCGCCGGCACCGGATCGTCCATCCGGAGCGCGATCTGCGCGCGGATCATCGGGAAGATCCGTACAACCCCCATCTCATGCGGAGCCAGGGCTATCGCTTCCATCTTTTCGATGAGCCGCAGAGCCTCATCCCAATTCCCCGACGCATCCTCGATCGTCATCAGTATCCTGTTCACCTCCAGAACCTGCGTCGGGCGGCGCGGCGATGCCGCGGCGACCGCCCTGAGCGCGGCCTCGCGGGCCGCGTCAAGCTCGAAGCGCTCGTAATGTACCCGCGCCCGCACCTGGAAGGGAACCGCGGCAATGTTCTCGACACGGTACGGAATCTTCGTCTCCTCCTCCTCCATCTGTTCGATGGTCCTGGCGGCGGCGGTGATCCGGCCGTACGCCATATGCTCGCGCGAGATATTGGAGTAGGCGATCAGCGCCGATGCGTGGTCCCCGGCGGCGCGGCTGCTCTGCAGCGCCTGCTCGAACGCGCTCACCGCGCGCGCGTAGTCGCCGGTCAGCGAATAGGCTCCGCCGAGAATCGAGAGGAGCGTGGAGACCGAGGCGTTCCAGATATACTTCGGCGATGTGACGGGGAGGTCGGGGAGCAGCTCGAGCGCGCGCTCGGCATAGATCACCGCCCCCTCCTTGTCGCCGCTGTCGCGCGCCACCACCGCGCGGATCAGGTTCGCATGGCCGGTCAACTCGCGGCGCAGCTCATCATCCGCCATCGATTCCAGAAGCGGCTCCATCCGATCGAGGCTCTCCATCGCGTCTCTGAACCGCAGCACGTTGACCAGCCCCCAGACGCGCAGCATCTGCAGACGCGGCGAATCGTTCACCAGCGGCGCGGGGATAAGGTCGAGCCAGTCGAGCATCGCCCCGTAATCGTAGGAGTCGAGCACCTGATGCCAGTATGTCTCGAACAGCCGCGCCAGCAGGTCTCCATCCCTGGCGATCCGGGCATGCTCGATGGCCTCGGCGATATTCCCCTCCCCCTCGAACCAGAGGCTGGCCCGGCGGTGCAGCTCCGGCACACTCCCCTGGTACTGCTGGCGAAGGCGGCGATGGAGCAGATCGGCGAACAGATGATGATACCGGTACCACTCGCGACGATTGTCGAGCGGTATCAGGAACAGGTTGCGCCGCTCCAGATCGATCAGCAGCTCGGCCCCCGATGTGATGCCGGTCACAGCCTCGCAGAGAGAGCCGTTGAAACGATCGAGCAGCGACAACTCGAGCATCGTCCGCTGCTGCTCTTCCGGCAGCTGCGCCAGAACTTCCTCGAGCAGATAATCGATCACATAGCGATCGGCGCCGGTGAAGGCGGTGATGAACGCATCGATATCGCTCCGCCCCTGCAGCGAGAGGGCTGCCATCTGTAGTCCCGCCGCCCATCCCTCCGTCTTGGCCTGCAACGCCTCCATCTGCCGCTCATCCAGCGTCAGCCCCATCAGATCGTTGAAGAACCGCAGCGCCTCGAAGGAGGAGAAGCGGAGATCGGACGCGCGAATCTCCATCAGATCGCCACGCACGCGGAGCCGCGCAAGAGGCACCGGCGGATCGACACGGGTGGTGACCACGATATGGAGCGATCCGGGGGTATGATCGAGGATGAACAGCAGTGCATCGTGCACATGCCGGTCGGTGATCAGATGGTAATCATCGAGCACCAGAATGTAGTCCTCCCGGATGGAGGCAAGATCGTTGACCAGCAGCGGCAGCAGCGCCTCGACCGGCGGCGCCGTCGGGGAGGAGAGCGCCGTCCGGACCGCCTCGCCTACGTCGGGATGGACGCTCCGCAGCGCCTCGACCAGATAGGCGAGGAACCGTGCCGGGTCGTTATCCCCCGCATCGAGCGATATCCATCCCGAGGGGACCCCGGCCCCCTCGATCCACGCGCCGATGGCGGTGGTCTTGCCGAAGCCCGCCGGAGCGGAGATCAGCGTGATCTTCCGCCGAAGGATCTCGTCGAGCTTCGATGAAAGATGTTCCCGTTGTACCAGCGGCGCCTGCGGCCGCGCAACGAAAAGCTTGGTCGTGAGAATCGGTGATGTCAGATGCGCCATTACTCCCTGTCGCTCCCTCTATGCCGCCGGTCCCAACGATGCTCGCTGCTCGGGCATCTCGTCGGGACGACAGCTCAAATATATGCAGCGGTGACGTGGATCTCTCTGCTGATATGCCATTGCACGAGACGGGGGCGTGCTCGCGCGCCGTCGCGATCCGCTCGGCTCCGATACGCCAAAGCACCGGACCCATCGTCGGGTGCCGGTCCTCGGCGGATGAGAAGATCGCCGGGCAATGATGATCTCCTCCTCTGTGATGAAGCCGTCAGTCGACTCGTCGCCGAACGATCACTGCTCCGACCATTTCACATTGACGAACGAGCCCTCGGTGATGTTCACCGGAGTGCCGCTGAAATCTCTGGCGACGAAGCTGAAGGTGCCGGAGATCAGCCTGCTGGTCTCATCGTACTTGGTGATGGTGACGCTTCCGGACCCGCCTTCCTGCTTCGTGCTGTACTGCGTGCCGAGCTTCGTGTACGATGCCCACTGCTGCGCCCCGGTCAGCGGATAGCTTCCGACGCCGGTCGGGCTGATCTGCAGCGCGATCTGTTCGGAGTTCCCCACGCCGACGATCGAGATCGCCCCCGGCGGGTTCACCCTGGTGGCGCTGAGGCTGCTGTTCTGCCAGCTGCCGCCGTTGACCTTCGCGGTGATCGTGTTGTTTGCCCCGTCGCCGCCCAGCAGCGACTCGTCGTCGCAGCCGGTTACCAGTATCGCCGCCATCATCAGCAGCCCGCCGACCAGTTTCAGATGTTTCATGATGCTCTCCTGTCGTTATATGTATTGCGTTGAATAATCGATATCGATGTGAGGCTCCCCCGCCGGCGATTCCGGCAGGGGAGCCGGATCGGGTCTTAGCGATTCCCCGTCTGTGCCGGAGGAACCGTCCGCAGATAGAGCCAGAGGGCGCGGATCTCGTCGTCGCTCAGCATCGCCGTATACTCCCACGGCATCGCCTTGTTGATCATCGTCCCATTGGGGCGCTTCCCCTCGCGAAGAGCGCGCACGAAGTCCGCCTCGGTCCAGCTCCCGATCCCTTCGGTCGGATTGGTGGTGATGTTCGACGCGGGGGGGAAATCGGGGGGCATTCCCGGGACCGGGCCACCGGAGAATCCGGGGCCGTGGCACGAAGCACAACCGCCGGTGGTCACCATATGCTTTCCATACTCGGCCGTCGGCCCGGCCACGGGCACCGGCGGACGGGGCGCCTCATGATCGATCATCTCCGCCGGCAGCAGCGGAATCTGTCCGGCCAGATAGAGGAAACGGAACAGCGGCCCCACGCTCCAATCCGGAATCTCGCGGTCGACGGGCGGGACGCTCTTGATATAGGCGATGATCGCCCCCAGCTCCTCGTCGTCATGGTGCCAGTACTCCTGCGCCGGCATCACCAGCAACGACTTGCCATCCTTCCCGACGCCATGGCGGATCGCCCGCACCCAGTCCTCGTCGTTGTAATCCGCCACGGCGCTCCCCTTCCCCCGCGTCAGATTCGCGGCCCACAGCTTCCCCACCATCGGCATGTCGTCGACCATGACCTTTCCTCCCAGATCCTTTCCGTGGCAGTCGCCGCACTTTGCCATGGCCGTGGCGATATGGCGCCCCCGCTCTATCGAGAAGCTGTCGGTCGGAATGGTGATCGGCGTCACCTTGACCCGATACTCCTTGTTCAGGGCAAATGCGCTGAGCAGATAGGTGCCGCCAAGAACCAGCAGCAGCAATCCCAGCACCGACAGCCCTATCCACTTGAAAACTCGTTTCATCCTGTACTCTACTTTTCGATTGTATTGTTATGGGTGTAGCTCTTGCAGTTGCGCTGCGCGGGGTCCCAGGAAAGGCTGGCCCGAAATATCCGGCGACGCCCCCCCCGGCCACGCGACCGGGGTGCTTTATCCCTCCGTGCCGACCCCGGCTCCCAGCGGAGGCTGGCCCGGATTGACCGCGACCAGATGGAGCCCAAGGCGCTGCACGCGTCCGATTACTCCATGAAGCGCCGACTGGTCCGGAAGGTGGCCCGCCAGAATGGTCCCCTCGCCATCGGCCGTGACCGATAGCGGCTCGAACCAGTCCTCCCAGCTCTCATCGAGCTTTTCCCGGACTCGTATGATGTAATACATGTCGTGTGTAACGTCGGGAATCATCCTCTTCTCCCACTTGAATGCTCGGGTATCGAGCGCTAAACGGCCGGCCCGGGGATGCCGGTGATGCCGCGGCCATTCGGACCATACCGCCAGTTAACATCACAAAGGTAGCGGGTGAGTGGTATGAAGGACTTCACACGAAAGTGTGAGACGGGAGGATGATTTTTCAGTCGCCGCGCCGGGCCGCCCCCCCATCCTCACGGTGGCGGATACGCCGCCGGAGAGGCCCGGAGGGAGTTCGTGGCAGCCATATGCGATTGCCGATCGCTATGCGGTACCAGCCTGGGGATGGCGGAAACAGAACATGCCGCCGGATGATGCGAACGAGCAGGTTCGCATCATCAACGGCGGCATGCAGGGGTGAGAGATCAGATTCCGATCACCGAGTTCGTTGTTGCGGCTGGGGCACGAACGCACACTGAGCTACAGGTACATGCAGGGCCGCAGTTGGGCTCTGCTCTTACCTGACACAGAGCTGCCAGGATTTCGCCATGGGTTGTCACGCCGCCATATGCTAGTTCGTCCTGACGATACCTCCGCTCGCCACGGTTGCTCCATCGACGACAAGCCGATAGAAGTAGCTCCCCGCCGGAAGGCCTCCCCCGGCGATGCGAACCGTATGGGGCCCCGCGTCGAGCGTGGCGTCGAGCGATGTGGCGACGACGGTCCCGGCCGCGTTCACCACGTCCAGCGTCGCATGGCCCCGCCGCCCCATCACGATATCGACCGTGAGCTCCGTCGAGAATGGGTTGGGATATCCGATCGCCGACGCAACCGATGCTCTTTCGGCCTCCACGCCCGAGACCGAACCGACCGGCGCGCTCCAGACGCTGCTCCCCCGCGTTCCGGCCAGCATGCGGCTCCCGGCGGCCTTGAACCCGGTGATATTGGCCGGGAACTGGTCGCTGACATCGACCCAGGTGGAGCCGTCGAGCGTATAGATCTGATTCATGCCGGCGTGGCTGTTGAGCACCAGAAGAACCTTCCCCGCCACGATCGAGATCGAGTTGATATAGTTTGTCTCGGGAAGCCCCATCTGCAGCAGGCTCCAGGATGCGCCCGCGTTCGTCGACCGATAGACCCTGTCGTTGGCGGTCACGTAGATGGTGCTCCCCTCACGGACGAAATGCTCCCCCTGGCGGCCTTCGAGCTGCGGGAGCGCCACCGGCATCCAGTGTCCGCCGTTGTTGGTGGAACGGTAGATGCCGCGCGCGGTGGTGGCGAGAATCGTATCACCATACGCCATCAGATCGATGACCGGCACATTGACCTGCCCGTTGTTCGGCAGCCCGCTGTTGACGGCCTGCCAGTGATCGCCCCCGTCGGTGCTGCGAAAAATCCCGCCGTTCCGCCAGCCACCATTCTCATGGAAGCTGAACGCCCCGTAGAATCCCGCGAACACTGCCTTCTCGTTGGCGGTGAGAGCGCTGATCTGGGAGATCGATTCGGTGATCCCATTGACGCATGGCACCCAGCTCTCACCGCCGTCGGCCGAGCGGCAGATCCCGATGTCGGAGTAGCTCTGAGTGCGGGCGAAGATCGTCGAGCCGCTGGTGGCGAAGCCGGTCACATCGATCCGGGCCACGTTCGTCCAGTGATCCCCCCCGTCGGTTGTGCGGAAGATGCCGCTGGAGGCGTTGGCGAAGATGGCGGCGCCGAGCTCACCGAACGCATCCACATTGTTGGCCCTGAGGCCATCATTCAACGGCGTCCAGCTCTCCCCGCCGTTGCTGCTTCGCGCCAGACCGGAGGCGCTGTGGCGATAGAGATCGCCGCCAACGACCGTGAAGCTCGTCGCGAAATCGCTCTGCTGCCGCTGCCAGACTCCCCCCTCGAAGTGATAGACCGCGGTGACCGACGATGTCCAGAGATCATCCCCGACGGCGGCGAAGTTCGTCAGGTTGATGCCGGAAACCTCCGGAAGCCCTTCGTTGATGGCGCTCCAGCTTTTTCCGTCGTCGGTGGAGCGGTAGATGCCTCCCTGAGCATAGATTGCATAGAATGCATCGGGGGTAGCGTAGACCATCGAGAGCATGGTGTGCGGCAGCTCCGCCTCCTCGAGAAGCTCCCAGGTGGCTCCCGCGTCGGCCGAGCGCATCAGCGCGAACCCATAGCCGGTGCCGATAACAATGGTCGAGTCGTGCGCGGCAAGCCCCCACACCGGCGCGGCCGGCCCCTGCCCCGTAAGCGGCATCCAGGTGAGCCCGGCGTCGGTCGACCGGCGGATCGTATCGTCGACGACCATATAGAGCACCGAGCCATCGGCCTCCAGCAGGGACTGGCTCATGGTGGCCGCTGCGATCGTATCCCAGCTCTCCCCCCGATCGGCCGAGCGAATGATCGCATCGTTGGTCGAGGCGAGGAATGCCCCGCCGGAGGCAAGCATTTTGGTGACCCTGAGTGATCCCAGATCCTCCCACTTCCCCCCTTCGAGGCGATGCAGCCCCCCGGTGGCGGTGGTGGCAAGCGTGGTCCCTCCGCTGACGGCGACGGTCTGAACCCGTCCTTCCTCCGGACCCGACGTCTGGCTCCATTGTGCCGAGGCGGTCATCGTCATCCCGGCAAGCGCTACGGCAAAGAGTATTGTTTTCATGGTATATGGCATTGTTGGGTCGATATGCACCGGATAGCCACCGGGCGTTCCGGTGCCGACCATATCGAACGGATGTATCTCCATGACAAATATCGCCGGGTCACTTAACGGCGGCTTAACGGATGAACGGAGCATCGGCGGAGGGAGCAGGAAGGTGGCTAGGGCAGGGACTGGAGCGGACGCCCGGTCCATCGCCGGCACCCCTCGGGCCGGCAGAAAGAGGGGCACGATCGACACGACAGCAGACAGGAACAGAGGATGATCTCCACCGGAAGTTTTCTCAGCGGGATCGGTGAGAATCCCATCAACGCCACGCTCCTTCAGCGCCTTCCCGAGCTCGGCCTGCCCGAGTGTCATCTTACGGCGGGATGCCTCTTCCAGACCATCTGGAACCTCCGCTCGGGCAAGCCGGCCGGCTGGGGGATCAAGGATTACGACATCTTCTACTTCGACAGCCACGACCTGTCATGGGAAGCGGAGGATGCCGTGATCCGGCGGGCGGAACATTTTTTCGGAGATCTGCCGGCGCGGATCGAGGTGAGAAACCAGGCGAGGGTGCATCTGTGGTATCACAAGAAGTTCGGCGCCCCCTATCCGGCGCTGCAATCGGCGCGAGAGGGGATCGACCGCTACCTCATCGCCTGCACCTGCATCGGCATCGATGTGGCAACGGGCGAGCTCTATGCGCCCAACGGCCTTCACGATATGTGGGACGGTCTGCTGCGGATAAATCCGATGAACGCTCATCCGGTCCTGTTTCAGCAGAAGGCAGAGATGTACAGGGCGCGCTGGCCGTGGCTGAGGATACTCCCAGCTCACCAATGAGAAAGTGCGGCTTCACACTGCGGCGGGATGGCTCTCGGCGTGGCTGACGAAGAAGGCGGCAGGGGATGAAACGAGCGCCCCGCTCTCCTCGATGATCGGAAGAACGGGGCCTTGAGAGGGTTATCGCCGGGTCTGCTAGGCGACGATGCGGCTCAGGCGCTCCGGCGGATCGACGCCGAACTCGGTGCGGAAGATCTTGACGCACTGGCCGAACATCTTGCGCGCCTCCGCCCCACGGCCGCGATCGCGCAACGCAAGCAGCAGCACCTCATAGCCACGCTCGCTGGTGGTATCATGGCTGAGAATCCTTCGCGCCAGCTCCATGCTCTGCTCCAGACGGCGGTTGCGCAGATGCTCTCCGGCAAGATATTCCAGCGCCTCCAGAAACGCATCCTTCAGCAGATCCCGCTCCGGAGTCGCCCAGTCCTCATAGTAATCTTCCTTCAGGAAGTCACCGTTGTAGAGCGCGACGGCCGCCTCGTAGTGCTGATGGCGCTCCTCGGCGGTGGCCCCCCGGCGCGCGGAGACGATAAGCTCCTTGAACCGGAGGAAATCGATGTCGGCACCGGCGCCAAGATCGAGCGTATAGGTGCGATCGCAGCTCGACAGGAGCGATCCGGTCTGATGCGGGCTCCGCTCCGGATCGAGCGCCTTGCGGATATGGGAGACCGCGTTCATCACCAGCAGATCGATATTCCTGTCGCTGGCGCCTCCCCAGAGCTTCTCGGCGATCTCATCGATCGTCAGCGACCGGCAGTGGTTGATCAGCAGAAGCTTGAACAGATCGCGCGCGCGCTTTCGCTTCCAGTCACCCTTGCCGAGCTCCCGCCCGCCGAACGCCACACGGAACTCGCCGAACGTCCGCACCTCGATGCGTGGCGGCGCATCGCCGACGAAAATCGGCGGAGGATCACCGGCCGAAATCGCCGGTTCAACCGGCAGCTTCCCGGCAGAACTCTCCTTCGCGGTACGATCGGCGGCGATCCGTATCTCCATCCCCTTGCGCAGCGCGGCGTTCACCTCCGACAGATCCTTCTCGTTCAGCCCGAGCAGCTCCCCCTGCCGCCTGGCATGGTTCCCCTCGAAGTTGTAGATCAGCTCCCGTACCCGCTGCGTTGTCTCCTGATTGAAGATCTGCTGCGCGCACTCCCGCGCGGCGCCCCTGTAGGCAGCGCTCCCCGCCTGATCCCCCATCCTTCCGCATGTATCGGCGAGCGCCTCGAGCATCGGAAGCTCGAAATTCTTCTGTCCCGTGTTGGCAATCACATCCAGCCCGAACTTCAGATACCCGATCGCCGCCGGATAATCCCCCTGCTGACAGTGGAACTTCCCCATGCTCTCCAGCGCCAGCACCTCTCCGCTCTTATCGCCGGTCTCCCGCGCAAGGTCGAGGCTCTGCTGATAATACTCGAGCGCCCGCTCCTGATCGCCGAGCGCCAGGAACGCATCGCCGATGCTCTGCAGCACGCTCGTCTGACCGTGGCGGTCGCCGGTGGTATCGTGCATCCGAAGGCTCTTGAAGTAGTAGAGAAGCCCCCGCGCCCCGTCCCCCGTCGTCATATAGAAGCGCCCGATATGGGAGAGGGAGAACGCTTCTCCCTGCTTGTATCCTATCTCCTCGGAGATTTTCAGGCTCTTCAGATAATAATCCAGCACCCTGGTGTGGTCGCCAAGCGCCTCGTAGACGAGGGCGATGTTGTTGAGCGCCACCGACTCCCCCTGGCGGTCGCCGATCTTCTCGGTGATCTCCAGGCTTCGTACATGCGACTCGAGGGCGCTGGCATATTCGCCGAGCATCCTGTAGATCAGGCCGATATTGTTGAGCGAGATGCCGATCCCCCAGGGATCATCCATCTCCTCCTTGCAGCGAAGGCTCTGCAGCTCATAACGGAGCGCCGTCGCATTGTCGCCGTGACGCTGATGGATGATGGCGATATTGCCGTTGGCATACGCCTGAAGATGCATATGGCTGCCGGCCCTGGCGATCTTCAGCGCCTTGCGATAATGATTGAGGGCGGCCTTGTAGTTCCCCAGCTTCTCATGGCTGTTCCCCAGCCCGAGCAGCGCGTTGGCCTCCTCTTCGGGCTCGCCGTACTGCCGGGCAAGCCGCATACTCTCCCCATGATGCTCCAGCGCGCGATCGTAGGCGCCGGCCAGCGTATCGAGATGCCCCAGGCCGTTCAGCGCCATGATCTCCCCCTGCCGGAACCCGTTGCTCCTGCTGATCTCCAGCCCCAGGGTGAACACCTTCAGCGACTCTTCGGATCGTCCCAGACGACGGTAGATCATGCCGAGCACCCTCAGAACGGCGACCTCCCCCTCCGGATCGTCGAGCGAGCGATAGAGAGCAAGCGCCTGGCTGGCATGCGACTCGGCCTCCGCGTAGTTTCCGTGGAAGAAATTGGCCCAGGCGATCAGACGACAGGCGCGCGCCACCCCTGCCTCATATCCCTGCTCCTTCGCCAGGGCAAGGGCCTCGTGGGCAAGCGCCAGAAGATCCCCTCTGTTGCTCATCCGAAGCTCCCATGCGCGATCGTTGAGCCTGTCCACCAGCTTATGCCCGGTGACCTCGCCGTCGTTACCATCGGCCATCATATACCGCTTCTCTTCCGTCTCGTTGATCACCATACGCTATATTCTTCTGCCACGTATATATTCTTCACCAGCCGAATAACACGGCGAAGCGAAAGATGTTAGTGCCATGGATGAAATCCCGCCGGCGTCCCCGTTCCTGGCCGGCAGGCAATGGAGGAAATTCACGGCACGTTTATCGGTTCAACGCGCCGAACAGGATATCCCGCCCCCTCTGGACGTATCGGCCGGTGCAGGGTTGCGTGGCGATATCTCCCAGGCCGACACACGGATGGTCCATACATACCATACGTAACGCCCCTGTTTCCACGGAAGCCGCAGCATGGATATAGGAATGTAATGGCAGGGAGAGCGATGGCGCGGAAGATAGCGGCGTCGACCGGAGGGGCGGCATCACTTACCGGTGTCGATGGATCGGTCGAGGGTGATCCAGATCACGCGCGAGTAGCGGAAGATGATGGGAACGCAGAGGAACAGCATCAGACAGGAACCGACGTAGATGCCGAAGTCGGGCCAGGTGGGAAAGAAGTAGTAGAGGAAGACGACGCTTATCATCATGATGAACGCCGCCAGCAGGTAGCTGACATACATGGCGCCAAGAAAATATCCCGGCTCCCGCTCGAACACCATCCGGCAGACGGGACAGCGCGTGTTCATCGACAGGATACCATTAAACACCTTGCCGTGATGGCACCGGGGACACCGCAGATGCCCTATCGCCCAGAGTGTTCCATGCGCTTTTATATACATAAGTAGCATTGAAAATATCGCGTGCCCCGAAGATAGCTCCACCCGGCGCGATCCGCTTGAAACTACCGTCGCCCAGCGGTTTCACGCAACAGCTATCCGTTCACGTCCCTCCCGAAAGAGCCTCCCGCAAGGCTTTCTGATCCTCGGCGTCGTTCTTCCGGTGGCTTCACACCTCCTCCGTCAGATCCCGGATCAAACTCCACCGTCATCGGCCGGGTCAGCACTAACGGCATCGGAGTATACCGTTGAAGATCAGTGTGCAATCGAGCGGGCCATATGTGCCAACGCCCCGGCTATCGTAATCGGGCCATCATCGGGTCATCAACTATCAGATCGGCCCGGCGAGGCTGGTGCCATGTTGTCGCGGATCGCTAAATTCACGCACCCAATGTTCATTCTGCACATTCAAGGAATCTTATGAAGCGAATTCTTTTCATCCTCACCCTGCTGGCGTTGCTCGGCGGAGCGCGTGAGGCCGCCGCACAGGTCTCCGGCGTTGCCATCGGTCCGAAGATAGGCTTCTATCTCAGCTCGGGAAAGCCGGCGATCGGCGCCATCGGCGAGATCCCGATCAGCCGGGAACTCGATTTCGAGCCGGGCATCGAGACGGTGCTGGGCATCACCAATGCGACAGTGCTGATCTTCGACGCGAACCTTCGTTATTCATTCACGATCGCCGGCGAGACGCTCCGTCCGTTCGTTATGGGAGGCCTCGGCATCAATAATACGTCGATCAGCGTGGGCCTTGGCAGCTCGGCCTCGAGCACCGATCTGCAGCTCAATCTGGGCGGCGGTCTGGTTTTCAACAGCCGCTCGCTGATCCAGTACTGGGCAGGACTGAAGATCTACGTTCTGAATGGAAGCGATGCGCTCCTTCAGGGGGGCGTGCTCTTCTATCTGTAAGCGATAGTGGTCATCGCGGAGGGTCTCATGCCGTAAAGGGATGAATGCGTGGCGATCCGTGATATATGAGGGGGTATTCCGGCAGGAATATCCCCTTTGTTATTATACGATATTTCATCGCCGGGCGATTCCTTCAAAAGCAGTTGCTGCACTCCGATATCGCCATGCTATCGGAGGGTATCCCCTGGCAGGCGTCGGGAATAGATCCATACTGCCATAACCCGAATGAAATCGAATAGTGGGCAGCCCCTATCACCTCGATGGGAAGTATCCACACAGAAATCGATGGGACAAGAATATCTCGGCCATGATGCACGATCCTCCATGCTTCCATCACACCACACCGCTGTACAGAACAACGAGAGAAATATCTGGAGGAAGGATGGCAAAGGATATCGCAGCACGGACAGCAATAACCGAAAAAATGAATACGATGGGAAGGGACTTATCAGCGAAGAGAGAGATCGACGGGAAAATACAGAGCGGATAAATGGAAATATTTCCTCATGGACGTGGCAGCCACCGGTACTCAGGTATGATGACAGTATAGAATAGAGTCATTATTCCGCAGAGAGCATCGACACTGGAAAAGAATATGATGGCAGGCGGTACACTGGTATATACAGCCATTCCATGCTGAAGTA
>Ga0164241_10000505_pt1:35000-70451 | contig 70451 bp, 43 predicted proteins | sample OricomyardsoilBY_FD_108780 | JGI IMG/M metagenome (GOLD analysis project Ga0164241, IMG submission 108780) | Backyard soil microbial communities from Emeryville, California, USA - Original compost - Back yard soil (BY) | ecosystem: Environmental > Terrestrial > Soil > Unclassified...
TCCCGATTATTATCGACGCTACATCACTTGACCAGTGAGCTATTACGCACTCTTTAAATGAATGGCTGCTTCTAAGCCAACATCCTGGTTGTCTCAGTAATATAACATCCTTTCTCTGTTAGCATCGATTTGGGGGCCTTAGACGGCGATCTGGATTGTTCTCCTCTCGGCAACGAAGCTTATCCCTCGCTGCCTCACTCCCGATAAACATCACATAGCCATTCGGAGTTTGTCTGGGGTTGGTACCCTTGTGAGGGCCCTAACCCAATCAGTGCTCTACCTGCTATGGACTATAATCGAGGCTGTTCCTAAAAACATTTCGGGGAGTACGAGCTATCTCCGAGTTTGATTGGTCTTTCGCTCCTAGCCTCAGCTCATCCGAACAGTTTTCAACCCGTACCGGTTCGGGCCTCCAGTTGGTGTTACCCAACCTTCACCCTGGCCAAGGCTAGATCACACGGTTTCGCGTCTGCCGCCCGCGACTGAACGCCCTGTTCAGACTCGCTTTCGCTACGGCTCCGGTGCTGAACACCTTAGCCTTGCCACGGACGAGCAACTCGTTGGCTCATTAAGCAAAAGGCACGCTGTCACTCCCTAACAGAACGAATTCCGCTAGTTTGCTCCAACCGTTTGTAAGCATACGGTTTCAGGTCTATTTCACTCCCTTGCAAAGGGTGCTTTTCACCTTTCCCTCACGGTACTAGTTCACTATCGGTCACGAGTGAGTATTTAGCCTTACCAGATGGTTCTGGCAGATTCCCACAGAATTTCTCTTACTCCGTGGTACTCAGGGTACCCCACACGCCCTTTGAGATTTCGCCTACGGGACTGTCACCCTCTATGGTCGAACTTTCCAGTGTCATTTGACTATCTCTCGGGGTCGCTACTTGGGCCCTACAACCCCAGCGAACAAAAGCGCGCTGGTTTGGGCTGTTCCCGTTTCGCTCGCCGCTACTCAGGGAATCACTATTGTTTTCTCTTCCTCCGGGTACTTAGATGTTTCAGTTCCCCGGGTTAGCTCCCTTTCGGGTGACTGGACATGACTCCAGCCGGGTTGCCCCATTCGGAAATCCACGGGTCAGCGCCTGTTTCGGCTAACCGTGGCTTATCGCAGATTCCTACGTCCTTCATCGCCTACTCGTGCCAAGGCATCCACCGTATGCCCTTTGTAACTTTACCAAGTCTTTATTCATCACAGATATGACTCTTGACCCTGCCTGATCACTCAGGCAGCTAAAGAGTCTTCCGGGCAGATGACGCACTCAGCGCGTCAACATGACTCGGTGATACTATCATAATAGTATCTCTTTACGATGCAATCTTGCATGATCTAATTTTACCTCGCTACTCACAATCGCTACACATCTGTGCTGCTCGTTGCTTTTGCGATCACTTCACTTGTCAAAGAACCTATGTGGATCCTAACGGGATCGAACCGTTGACCTCCTGAATGCAAATCAGGCGCTCTCCCAGCTGAGCTAAGGACCCTCGGACTATTCTGCAGTCGGATGAACGAGTCCACTCGTTCATCAAACGGTGGCACAACGTTCCTGATTGCGTTGTGGGCCTGAGTGGACTTGAACCACTGACCTCACGCTTATCAGGCGTGCGCTCTAACCACCTGAGCTACAGGCCCGAGGTATGTCAAAAGTATGACTATATCGAGTTGCTGATATCATAGAGAGTTAACGTGCGCCTTGCGGCGACCAGTACGTACATTACACATCAACAAGCAGCTAAGGTTCTCATACAGAGGAGATCTCTTAGAAAGAGTGCGATTGTAGGATTGCTTCTGGAAGAATCTCCGAAAAGATCTTCCGTCGAGTTCCTTAAAAGGAGGTGATCCAGCCGCACCTTCCGGTACGGCTACCTTGTTACGACTTAACCCCAGTCATTGGTTTCACCTTCGGCGCCTCATCGGCGACTTCGGGCGCCCCCAACTCCCATGGTTTGACGGGCGGTGTGTACAAGGCCCGGGAACGTATTCACCGCAGCAAGCTGATCTGCGATTACTAGCGATTCCAGCTTCATGGAGTCGAGTTGCAGACTCCAATCTGTACTGAGGACGGTTTTTGGGATTACCTAGGTCTCGCGACTTCGCCCATTGTACCGCCCATTGTAGCACGTGTGTAGCCCTAGACGTAAGGACCATGATGACTTGACGTCATCCCCACCTTCCTCACTACTTGCGTAGGCAGTCTCCCTAGAGTGCCCAGCATGACCTGATGGCAACTAAGGACAGGGGTTGCGCTCGTTGCGGGACTTAACCCAACACCTCACGGCACGAGCTGACGACAGCCATGCAGCACCTCTACTAGCTCCCTTTCGGGTCCTTCCCCTTTCAGGGTTCTACCACTAGCAGTTCAAGCCTAGGTAAGGTTCTTCGCGTTGCATCGAATTAAACCACATGCTCCACCGCTTGTGCGGGCCCCCGTCAATTCCTTTGAGTTTCACCCTTGCGAGCGTACTCCCCAGGTGGAATACTTACCAGGTTACCTCCGGCACTGATTCATAAAAGAACCAACACCAAGTATTCATCGTTTAAGGCGTGGACTACCAGGGTATCTAATCCTGTTCGCTACCCACGCTTTCGTGCCTGAGCGTCAGTTATGGGCCAGTTGACCGCCTTCGCCACTGGTGTTCTTCCAGATATCTACGCATTTCACCGCTACACCTGGAATTCCATCAACCTCTCCCAAACTCAAGATCTGCAGTATCAAAAGCAGTTTCACGGTTAAGCCGTGAGATTTCACTTCTGACTTACAAATCCGCCTGCGCACCCTTTACACCCAGTGAATCCGGACAACGCTTGCTCCCTACGTATTACCGCGGCTGCTGGCACGTAGTTAGCCGGAGCTTACTTTCAGGGTACCTTCATTCCCGCCAGAGGCGGTTATTATTCCCCTGCTACAGCAGTTTACGACCCGGAGGGCCTTCATCCTGCACGCGGCGTTGCTGCGTCAGACTTTCGTCCATTGCGCAATATTCCTTACTGCTGCCTCCCGTAGGAGTCTGGGCCGTGTCTCAGTCCCAATGTGGCCGATCATCCTCTCAGACCGGCTACTGATCGTCGCCTTGGTGGGCCATTACCCCGCCAACTAGCTAATCAGACGCAAGCTCATCCTTGGGCAGTCGAAACCTTTGATCTTTCGATATCATCGGGAATTAGCCCCGGTTTCCCGAGGTTGTGCCCGACCCAAGGGCAGATAACTTACGTGTTACTCACCCGTGCGCCAGTGTCCACCTCCCGAAGGAGATAAACCCTATGACTTGCATGTATTAAGCACGCCGCCAGCGTTCGTCCTGAGCCAGGATCAAACTCTCCGTAGGAAAGTTTATATCTTAGTTTTTTTAATTCTAAGCTGATCCTGATTCCTTCACTTCTATATAATAGTCGCTTAGTGAATCAAGAGCCCGCGATGACTTGCGTCATCGCAGTATAAGAGCACTCTTTTATTCGATCTCGTTTATGAGAACCTTAGCTACTTGTTATGTACTGTGCTGTACTGTACTTGTATACTCTCTATTTATCATCGAATCCCTTGCCTGCCCAGCCTCTGCTGGACCTTCAATGATCCGATCAACTCGATTGTCAATGAACTGCGTTTTTCTTGCCACTTCTTTTAGCGGCGGCTCCGTTTCCGGAGAGCAACAAACTTAAGAATTTCGTCTACCGTTTGTCAAGAACTTTTTTTCAAGCCAGCGATTTTTTTTTCGCGGCGCCTCAGCTCTTTCGCTTCGGCTTTTCGCTCTCCGTTATTTCCGGAGAGCAACAAACTTAAGAATTTCGCCTACCGTTTGTCAAGTCTTTTTTTCAAGCCAGCGATTTTTTTCGCGGCGCCTCAGCTCTTCTGCTTCGGCTTTTCGCTCTCCGTCGTTTCGGGAGAGCAACAAACTTAAGAATTTCTTCCGCCGTTTGTCAAGAACTTTTTTCAAAGTGGCATCTTTTTTGTTGATGCCTTCCTCTTGGCCTGCTCCAGCTTTTCGCTTTCGCCGTTTTTGAGGGGCCACAAACATACTCTTTTCAGAGTTGCGATGTCAAGCTTTTTCTTCACTTGGCATCGTTGTTGCGACTCTTTTGCCCTTTGCTCTAGCGCCTCCGTCTTTTCGGAGGGGCCACAAACATACGGCTTCCGGATATCCCAAGTCAAGTTTTGTTTACCTCGGGAATGTATCGCGATGTAATGGCACTTCAGGTCGAACACCCGATCCATATCGGAGGTCCGTTACCGACGAAGAATCGCGGGACTTCGTGTATCTCCCCTCCGTCCCTATCCGCTATGCTGATAGCAGGATGGGTGAGCGGTTTCGCCCCCTGTGCTGGGTATGCGACTGCGGAGGCGTTCTCGTGACCGGATTCCAAAGAGCTGGGAGATGTCATCTTCCCGGATGCGGTTCTTTTCTGACGAGGCGGCATCGCCTGTATTGTCATCGCTCTCCGCGGCATGCACGAACATCTTCTCTGCCCGACTGCTGGCGCACTCGCCACATGGGAGAGCCGCAACCCAGTGATCACATTCTCTTCCTCGCGCGCCGGTCGAACACGCAACCGGCGTCGGCAACTGGTTTCCCCGGGCGATAAACGACGACGCCCACGCTCCACATATTGCCCTCCAGCCCAGACGGGGACTGCATCCGAGGTCTATCCGGGGAAGTGTACATCCCGCGTGAAGAGGTGGTGACGACCGGCCGCAACAGTATCCTGGCCGCGCCGATGCGTCCGGCCGATCTCCCATTATGTGGCCGAAGAGCTGAGCGTTCCTCTATGCGTCTATCCCCCATACCGATCTGAAGCATTATTCCGGCATCGCAGCGAGTCCGCCTGACCGAATAGGCCCCGCGAAAACCCCGATCGTAAAAGCATGGGCATGCCGTCATCCCATCATCACGGTTCATGGAGGCGGGTAGGGTGTCAGTATGATCGTCGAGCACTGAGAGACTGGGGCGGAGTTGAACTCCGGCCCAACATGCTGGCACACTGAGACACTACCTGGAGGCACGGGATCTTGGCGGTTCCCCGGGCAAAGTGGATATTTACTTCTTCTTCGAAGAATCCATTTATAGCTCAACACGATATGTCAACCGAACAGCCTTCCGGCCCCCTTACCTACTGGGATTATCTCAACACCGATAAGCTCCTGTCGCTGCAGGCCCCGCTTACCGATGCCCATGATGAGCTTCAGTTCATCATCGTCCACCAGACGTTCGAGCTCTGGTTCAAGCTCGCCATCTACGAGCTGCGCGGAGCGCTCGAGGCGCTCGAGCAGAACAAGCTCAGCCACGCGGCAAACCTTCTGAAGCGCGTGGCATCCATCCTCCGCACCTCGCTCGGCGGATTCGATCCGCTGATAACGATGTCGCAGCAGGGCTACGCCGAGTTCCGCGACGCGCTCCACCCCGCCAGCGGATTCCAGTCATCGCAGTTCCGGATCATCGAGATATTGATGGGCATCGAGCGCGTCACCTCCAACCAGGAGCGGGAACAGGAGCGGTTCTACTGGGAGAATGCCGTGCAGGCGGGAGCCACCTTCACCAACTTCATGGCGAAGTATCACGAGGAGCTTGCCCGCAGCTACGAGGAGACGAAGCATCGGAACCTTCGCCGCGCAATGCTGCGCGTGACCGAGGAGGCGACCGGACTGACGGGGGCAGATGCCTATCGCCACCTCCTCGCTCATCGCGATGATTTCCCCGTGGTGATGATGCTTGCCGAGGCGGGACGCGATCTGCAGCAGGCCGTGCTCGACTTCCGCATCAGCCATCTGAAGGTGACCGTCTTCACCGTCGGCGAGCACGCCGCCGGCACAAGCGACGCCCATGCGCCGGAACACCCGAGCTGCGCCGGATATCTTCGTGGCGTGATCAGCGATCGCTCCACGATCTTCCCGGAGCTGGAGGAAGCGCTCACCGGCCAGCAGTAACCGGCACGGCGCATCGATACATCCATGGGGCCGGAGCATTGCTCTCCGGCCCTTGCCATATCGGGGCTCCACGTTCGTGCGCGGACAGGAAGCATCCGCCGATATCGGTCTCGCGCTTATCGCTTCACCCACCCGCGGCATGACCATCGCCCGCAAAGCCGCGTGGATACTGGGGTTGCGACCATCTTCCACACCATACACCGCAACCATCTTCGCAAAGATCGATCGGCACACGCAACGTTCTCGGCCCCATCGTTCATTGCTCCGCATCGCGCTCCACGCACCATCATGGTGTGCCCATCGCAGCGCGCCGACGCGTGGCCGCAGGGCAAGCGCACACTGACGCTCGCGGCCTCATCACCCTGGAAGGGGCCTCAAATCTGGATTCCCGCCCCGTAGCTGGCCGGATGCCTTTTCATGCAGCACGGCCCGACGCCGCAGGCGATGGCCGCCGCGCGCGGCGTGAGATCCGGCGATATACCGGGCGAGTGCCGATATGGCGCGAAACGCAAAAAAAATGAACATGGCCGCCGTGAGGTTGTGTTATCGTGGTTGCGTTTTGTATAACTTGTGCAAGGTAATTATTACTCCATGAGTGGACTGAACGGAAAGAAAATCATACTCGGGATCACCGGCAGTATCGCGGCCTACAAGGGCGCCATTATCGCGAGAGAGCTGGTCAAACGCGGCGCGGAGATCCGAGTCGCAATGACCACTGCCGCCTCTCACTTCATCACCCCTCTCACCTTTGCCTCTCTCTCCAAGTTTCCCGTTGCGCTGAACATGTACCCATCGGCGGGCGCCGAGCCGACGCATGGCTCGTGGCATATCGAGTGGGCGCTGTGGGCCGATGCAATGGTGATCGCCCCGGCCAGCGCGGCGACCGTGGCGAAGCTCGCGGTCGGGCTGAGCGATAACGCCCTGACGGTGATCGCAACGGCGATGCGCGGCGACGTGTTCGTTGCCCCGGCGATGGATACCGACATGTACGAGTATCCGGCGTTCGGCCGCAACCTCGAGACGCTCCGCTCGTTCGGGATGCATGTGATACCATCCGGGAGCGGCGAGCTGGCGAGCGGTCTGGTGGGGATGGGAAGGCTTGCGGAGCCGGAGGATATCATCGCGACGCTGGAGCGGCATTTCACGCAGCGCCGCTCGCTCAGCGGCCGCAACGTGCTGATCACCGCAGGCCCCACCCATGAGCCGATCGATCCGGTGCGGTATCTGGGGAACAATTCGTCGGGGAAGATGGGATATGCGCTTGCCGAGGAGGCGCGCGATCGCGGCGCCCAGGTGACGCTCGTCAGCGGCCCGACGGCACTTGCCGATCCACACGGCATCACCACGGTGCGCGTGACGACCGCCGAGGAGATGGGGGCAGCGGTCGATCGCCACAGCAACGAGGCGGACATCATCGTGGCGGCGGCGGCGGTGGCCGACTTTACGCCGGTGCGCGTGGCGGAGCAGAAAATGAAGCGGCGCGCAATGTCCGATACCGAAATGAAGATCGAGCTGCGGCCGACGCGCGATATACTCCGCTCGCTCGGCCAGCGGAAGAACGACCGGCAGATCCTTGTGGGATTCGCCCTGGAGACCGCCTCGTTACTGGATTCGGCGCGCGCCAAGCTCGTCGAGAAGAACTGCGATCTGATCGTCGCGAACTCGGCGATCGAGGAAGGCGCGGGTTTTGCATACGACACGAACGCGGTGACGCTCATCAGCGCTAACAACGAGCGTGCGCTCCCGTTGATGAGCAAGCGGGCATGCGCCGGCGCGATCTTCGATGCAATCGAAACGCTGGCCGGCGATGGCCGGCAGATGGAGTTGACAGATACAGCCCTACGGGTACGTCATTGAAAGAACACGATCGGCCGAACGAATCATTCAAGGAACAGGCGCGTCGCTTTGCAGCGCAGCAGGAATCGCTCTTCGGCGAGATCATCGTCTCGCGGCGATCGGCGCCGGAGTCCGCGCGGCAGCAGCAGGCACCGATCGAACGGAGCGAGCTGCCGGAGCAGACGGGGCTTGGGCTGCATCTGGCGTCGATCACCGAGCCGTGGGTCAGCGCCCCCTCGCTCGACTCGCTCAACCAGATGATTTGCACCTGCCAGAAGTGTCCGCTCGGACAGTCGCGCACGAACTTCGTGTTCGGCGTCGGCAATCCGCAGGCCGATATCGTGGTGATCGGAGAGGCGCCGGGGGCCGATGAGGATGCAAAGGGAGAACCGTTCATCGGGCTTGCCGGACAGCTTCTCAACAAGATCCTGGCGGCGATCCATCTCCCCCGGAACGAGGTCTTCATCTGTAATATCCTGAAGTGCCGGCCGCCGGGGAACCGGACGCCGGAGCGCTTCGAGGTCGAGCAGTGCGAACCGTATCTGCTGAAGCAGCTCGATCTGATCAAACCGAAATTCATTCTTGCGTTGGGTCTTACCGCCGCGAACACTCTGCTGAACCGCAAGGCGAAGATGAGCGAGCTGCGGGGGACCATCCATGACTACCACGGCATCAAGGTGGTGGTCACGTATCATCCGGCGGCATTGCTGCGCAACCAGCAATGGAAGCGGCCGGCCTGGGAGGATGTGCAGATGCTTCGTCGATTGTATGACGAGCAGAGGAAAGAGGAATCCCAGCCGTGACACCGCATTCCTATCATCCCTTATTTCCTAGTGGCTATAACTACGCTTGCCATCGATGGCTGATCCCATCGGCGGCGGGCAATCCAGTATAGTATGGCATCAACGCCTTCGATGCCCTGGCCTGGATATCGAGGGCACCAACGCTCCCTTTTCACATTTTCTGGAGAGCAACATGGCCGCTACATCTAAGACCTCGAAGGCAGAGGGCGCAACGGCTGCAAAGAAGTCGGCAGCAGCGCCAGCTACCGCCACCAACGCAAAGACCGGAGCCCGGAACGCCGCAGCGAAGAAGCCGGACGCATCGACCGCAAATGCATCGAAGGCAAAGCCCGCCACCACTACCACCGGCGCGGCAAAGCCGGCAGCCCGGTCGGCGGCGACGAAAACCAGCGCTCCGGCATCGAAGTCGGCCGATACGGCGAAGACGAAGGGAGCAGCGGGAGCCGGCAGTACCGGAGCAACCAAGGCCGGGAGCGGATCGGCAGGCGCGGCGAAATCGGCTGCCACTACGCCGGGGGCACCGAAGGCGGGAGCCAACAGCGCGGGGAAGGTCGGCGGAAGCAAGGGAGCAACCAAGGCTGGCGCGGGCAAGCCAGGAGCAGGAACCTCCTCCGCCGCCGCCGGCACCACCAAGACTGGTGCGAGCAAGGCCGGTGCCGCGACAAAGGATGCGGCCAAGGGGGCTGCGGGAGCGGCCAGGGGAGGCAGCGGATCGAAGTCAGCCGGCGCAAAGGATGGCGCGCCATCGAAGGGAGCCGCATCGAAGAATGCCTCCTCCGTGAAGAACGCCACGGCGGCGAAGGACGCGACGGCAGACAAGGGGACCGCGACCAAGGGCACCGCGACCAAGGGCACCGCGACCAAGGGGGCAGCGAAGGGAGCCGCGTCGAAAACCGGAATGGCATCGACGAAGGGGGGCAAGAGCGGAGCGGATTCCACGACGAGCGCGGCCAAGGGAGCTCCCGCATCCAAGGGAGCATCGAAGGCCGGAGCCGCCGAGCCCAAAGCGGCAGCAAAGCCGGGAGCCGCATCGAAGAAGGGCGCCGAGGCCAAGCAGCCCGCACAGAATGCCGGCGCAACTAAGGGCGCGACAACGAAAACCGCGGCGAAGCCCGGCACAAACAAGGGTGGCGGTGCAGTAGGAAACGGGAAGACAGCGGCGAAGGACGGGGCCGCCACCGGGAGCGCGGGGACCAAGGGGGCCGCATCGCGGACCGGCGCAGGCAAGGGAGGGGCAAAGAAATAACGCGATGCCGGGGGGCGGCCCGTTGCGCCCCGTTGTGCTCATCGTTATAACCAACCCATACAATCGTAGCACCCGTTACGATATCGACCATATCTTCATGAGCCGCCCCGAGCCATTGTCGGGGCGGATCTTTTTCAGCCTCTCCCGTCGGGCGCCTCTTCGGCCGGGCACCCCACCAACACCATCGTTCTTTCGTATCTTTCCCGCCAATCATATGCTCCCCATCGATACAGGCAGAGGTCATGTATACCACCATCGACAATCCCGCACTGCGCGCGGCACTCGACAGGCTTTTCTCCCTTCAGACGTTCGGCATCAAGCTGGGGCTGGAACCGATCACCGCGCTGCTCGATGAGATCGGCAACCCGCACCATCGCTTCCCCGCCATCCATGTCGCCGGCACCAACGGCAAGGGCTCGGTATGCGCCATGATCGCCTCGATACTCGGCGCCGCCGGGCTCCGCGTGGGACTCTACAGCTCCCCGCATCTGGTGAGCTTCGATGAGAGGATTCGGGTCGACGGCATACCGATCGACCAGCAGACGCTCGCGCGCTATGCCGAGGAGATGCTGCCGATCATCGAGCGGCACAACTGCACGTTCTTCGAGGGGACGACCGCGATGGGATTCCGCTACTTCGCCGATATGGAAGTGGATGTGGCGGTGGTGGAGACGGGGCTTGGAGGAAGGCTCGACGCGACCAACGTCCTCTCCCCCGTCGCGACGGCGATCACATCGATCAGCTTCGATCATGTAAAGCATCTCGGCAACACGCTGGAGAAGATCGCATGGGAGAAGGCGGGGATCATCAAATCGAACGCCCCGGCGATCGTGGGGAATGTGGCGCCGAGGCTCCGCGAGATATTCAGCGACGCCGCCACGCAGGCCGGCACCGAGGTCCGCTTCGTCGATGACTTCTGCCGCGCCGTCTATCACGATATGAGCTTCGACGGGATCGTGGCGTCGTTCATGGTGGACCGGCGGGAGCTCCCCCGCGTGCGGATAGATCTTGTGGGACGGCATCAGATCGAGAATGCCCGGGTGGCACTCGGCACGATCGAGAGCGTCAGGGAACAGTTCGGCGTCACCGATGAGGCGATACGCGACGGCATGGGAGCGGTGCGCCGGATGAGCGGCATTCGCGGCAGATTCGAGAGCGTCCGGAACAGGCCCCGGATGATCCTCGATGTGGCCCACAACCCCGACGGCGCACGGGTTCTGGTGGAGACACTCAACGAGCTGCGGGGAGCGACCGACCGCGGCGTGCGCTTCGTCTACGGAGCCGTGCAGGACAAGGATGTGGCCGATGTCGTCAGGATACTGGCGCCGATCGCCGACCGGCTGTATGCAGTCCGCGCCGACAGCCATCGCTCCCTCCCCGCCGATGAGATCGCATACCGATCGGAGCAGGCCGGCATCACGACGGTACTCTGCCAGAACGTTGCCGAGGGGATAGAAAGGGGAATGGCCGATGCGGGCCCCGATGATGTGATCGTGGTGTGCGGCTCCTTCTATGTGGTGGCCGACGCCGTGCTGCATCTACGGACGATGGAGCCAACGGCCAACGGCGGCATGGCGGCCGAGCCCGCGCCGTCCGATCAGAGCGGCGACCTTCGCGTGGCGGAGCAGGCGGCACTCGACAGGATCTCCTCCCCGAGCGACATGGGCGACACGGTAGACGCCGGGCCGGGCCAGGAGATCCATACCAGGCGTTTGACGATGCGGGAGTGGGGAGCCGGCGAGCAGCCGCGCGAGCGTCTGATGCAGCGGGGCGCGCAGGCATTGAGCGACGCCGAACTGATAGCGATCCTGCTCCGCACCGGAATGAAGGGGGCCGACGTGATCGAGGTGAGCCGGCAGATGATGAGGCGATTCACGACGCTCACCGACCTGTCGGAGCGCGATTACAAGGAGCTGGAGATGATACCGGGGGTTGGCCCGGCCAAGGCCGTGACGCTCGCGGCGGCGTTCGAGATCGGGCGGCGGCTGAAGGCGGAGCCGTTCGCCAGTCGCCCGCTGATATCGGGCCCCGAGGATATCGCCCGGATGTTCCGCCCGAAGCTGCGAAGCGTTCAGAAAGAGCAGTTCCATGTGGTGCTGCTCAACACCGCCAACAGAGTGATACGCACCACGATGGTTTCCGAGGGAAACCTCAACAGCTCGATCGTGCATCCCCGGGAGGTATTCCGCACGGCGATCATCGAGCGGGCCGCATCGGTGATAGGGCTGCACAACCATCCGAGCGGCAATCCCACGCCGAGCAAGGAGGATATCACGATCACCAAACAACTGGTGGAATCGGGACGCATCCTCAACATTCCCTTCCACGACCATGTCATCATCGCCGGCGAGGAATATGTGTCGATGGCGGAGAAGGGATATATCTAGCCGATCCCCCGCCCGGCGATGACGCGCGGCAAACAGCCGGCGCGCCACCGGGCGAAGGAGAGCCGATCCTCTATCGGTGCATTCAGGAACTTCATCAATATCACGCGCTATGCACGCTGCAGGCACACTCTTCCGATTCCTTCCCATCCTCCTCCTGATGCTGCTGAGCGGCATCACTCCGGGATGCAGATCCGATGTGCAGACGCGGGTCGACGACGATACGCCCGCGATCGACACGATTGTCCCCGCTCCCCCTCCTGTCACGGCCGACACGGTCCGCGATACGGCACGGATCGTGGAGCTGACGGCAGCGGACACGATGCCTCCCAAGAAGAACGGCAATATCCGCGTGACATCGCCGGAGCCGGGGGATACGCTTCCGACCGATCATTTCAAGGTCATCGGGACGGCACGAACGTTCGAGAACGCCCTCTCCTACCGGCTTGTGGGGGCCGACGGGATACAGCTCGCCACGGGACATCTGATGTCGAACGGGGAGATGGGGCGCTTCAATCCGTTCACGGCGAACGTCAATATCAGGCGGAGCTACAAGGGCTCGGCGCGGCTGATCGTGTTCCAGAACTCGGCCAAGGATGGGAGCGAGATCGACAAGGTATCGATACCGGTGCTGATCGGCGAGGCAACGGCAGCGAAGGGGGAGATGGCCGTGGAGGTGTATTTCACCAACGCGGCGCAGGGAAGCACCACCGACTGCGGCAAAGTGTTCCGGGTGAGCCGCCGCATCCCGCGCACCGAGGCGATCGCCGAGGCCGCCCTGACGCAGCTTCTTCTGGGACCGACGATGCAGGAGCGTGAGCAGAGCTACGGCACGGAGATACCGGCCACCGCGAAACTGCGGAGCGTGACGATCGATAACGGGGTCGCCACCGCCGATTTCGATGGCAACCTCAACCGCGCGGCGGGCTCCTGCCGCATTACGGCGATCCGCGCGCAGATCGAGAAGACGCTCCGTCAGTTCACGACCATCCGCAAAGTGATCATCAGCGTCGATGGCAAGACCAAGGACGTGCTACAGCCGTAGTATCCCGGAATTATTCCACCAGCGTGCGGCAGAAAAGGTTGCTGCTGTCGAGCTTGAGCCGATTCTCCCGGAACCAGCCGACGAAATCGGTGAACGGCTGCTCGTGGCGGCCAATCCACTCCTTCGCCTCTTCCCTGGCTCCCCCCAGGAAGAGCCAGTAATCGTATGACTCAAGGAGCCCTGCGGCGGCAAGCTGGGCATGGCGATCGAAGAGTACATTCGCATACTCGCTGTCATGCTTCATCTCGCGCCAGGTTTTCTGGAACGAGGAGCGGAGAGCATGGATCGCACGGATGGTGGTGATGCCACTGACCCGATCGCTTTTCGGCAGCATCGCCGCCGCTATCCCCAGATCGGATGAGTAGAGTAGGAGGAAAGGAAGCTTGATCCTATCCCCCTTCGGCGGCGCCATCGTCATCATATTTCCCACATCCACCTCGACGCTATCGCCATCATCGCCGAAATGTATCGCATCGCGATACGTCTCGAACAGCATAGCGCTTATCTCATCGGATCGCTTCGTCCCCGGCTCAAGGTTGAGGAATATCTCACCGTAGATCATCCCCCATATCCTCTGTTCGCTCGAGCAGAACATCTTGGCGGCCCAGTAGTAGTTCGACGCGAAGCTGGGGTCGCGCCTGATCCCTTCCTCCCAGTAGTGCAGCGCCGCGTCATAATCCTTCTCCCCCATCGCCATCATGATGCCAAGCTCCAGATGCAGAGGACCGGAGTCGGGAAAGCGCCGCAGTCCCTCCTTGTAGATCTCCATCGCCTGCTCCCTGTTCCCAAGATTGTCGTGCGCGTTGGCGAGGAGCTGATACCATCGGTCCATGACATCCGGTTTTCCCATGAGCCCTTCGATGATGCTCACGACCCGGGCATAGTCCTTTTTGGCGTAGTGGACGTAGGCCTGTTCGTAACGATAGATGGAGGGGATGGTATCGAGCTCCGCCGCCCTGACCAGCAACGCGAGGCCCTCGTCGAGCTTCCCCTCGTCGACCAGCGTTATCGCTTCCTGGGCCAGCTTGCGCGCCTCGGCCTGATGCTCCGGCTGCGCCTGCGCGGCGCATGCAACCGCCAGCGAGAGCACGATGCAATGAATGAACGTCCGCATGGAGTAGATGCTGTTAGTGATCGAACGAAGAAGTGGTATCCCCCACGGCCTGCATAGCCCACGGCGATCTTATGCGCGGAAGAATGTACGATACCATGCGATCATGAACGATTCATTTTTTCGTTCACCAGAGGCATACGTAGATATACTTATAGATACCCGGCCAGTAGTGTGCTCATGACATGTTCGCTATGGTCATTTCCATGCGGAACGCCACTCTCCGGTATCGCATACGCGCTTCACGGAAACGACAGGGGCCGGAGATCATCTCGATCCCCGGCCCCGTTTATCATCACGCCATGATCCGCCGCATCATCTGACGATCACAACCTCGCTCACGGCGCTCGCATCGCCGGCACGCAGCAGCAGGAAGTAGCGCCCGGAGGGAAGCCCCTCGGTGCTCATGCGGAAGCTCTCGACGCGCTCGGCTCCATCGCCATGCAGCTCCCCCTCATGGATGGTCATCACGGTGCTTCCACGCCCATCCACCAGCAGAAGCGACACCGGCAGATGCCCGCTCCCGCGCACGCTGTAGCCTATCTCGGCCGTGGCGTGGGCGGGATTGGGATACGGAGGAATGATCGCCAGCGAGAGTCCGCCCGTCGCTATCATGCCCCGTTCGACGCCCGCCACCGGAGCGCTGCTCGAGGCTCCGAGAAGATCGACCCTGACGACGCTGATCGACGGACCATCGCTGATCAGCGAGATCTGGCCGCGATAGGTCCCGCTCCCGGCGCCCGGAGCAAAGCGCACGCGCACCACCGCCGAATCGTTCGCCCCGATCATCAGTGGCGATGTGGTGAGCATCTGGAAGTAGTTTCCAGGGATGCCATCCTTCTCGGCAGTCGCGGTGATCGAGCCGATCATGATATCGGCGGAGCCCACGTTCCGTACCACGACGGCCGTATCATAGCTCCCCTGCTCCGGACGAGTGCCGAAATCGATGGAGCCCGCCGACGCCACCAGCGCCTCCCCGATCGTCGCGGTCAGCTGCATGCCCCGTTCGACGCCATCGGCAGTGCGAACGGTCAGGTTCGCCGAGAGCGCGCCATTGGAGGGCTGCGCGCGGAGCCTCACCAGCACGGTGCTCGATCCTCCCGCCCCGACCGTAAACGGCGGCGCCGGGGAGACGATCTCGAATGCTCCGGCATCGGCACCGCTGAACTCGAGCGCGGAGACCGTCAGCGGGAGTGTCCCGCTGTTCCGCACGACGAAGGTATCGAGCCGCATCTGACCGGCCGGCACAAGCCCGAAGGCGATCAGGTTCCGGTTGATGGCAAGGCCCGACTGGACCCCGTGGCCGAGGAGCTCGGCGATGGCGACCTCGATCAGCCCATCGTTGGTGATGCGGATCTGTCCGCTCTGCTCACCGGTCGCCCCCGGCGTATACCGTACCCGCACGGCGGCGCTGCTGTCGGGCGCCAGCCTGGTTCCGGCCGCCGGCCCATCCACCAGCACGAAGCCCGCACCGCGCACATCCACGCCGAGCAGGGTGGCCGTATCGTTGCCGACATTGGTCAGTCGCACTTCCCGTTCATCGCTGGCGCCGAGAAGAATGTCACCGAAATCGACGAGCTCGGAGGGGAACACAACGACAGCCTGTAGCCCCACGCCTATCAGCTCAACTCGCGACGCCGAGACGCCATCGGCGCTGACGTCGAGCGAAGCGGTGCGGCCGCCGCTCCCGGCCGGGCTGAACTGCACGGCAACAGCGAGCGAGTCTCCGGGAAGAACCGTTGCCGGCGCGCCGGACGACACCTGCGGGCTGAGCACCGTGAACTCCGATGCGTTCAGCCCGGCCGGCTGGATGCCGGTAACGCGAAGCGGCGCATCACCATTGTTCCTGACATAGAAGGTCTGCGATGCCCCGCTCGAGCCCACGCGAACTTTGCCGAGCGACAGCGAGGTGGATGACAGATCCATCACCGGCGCGATCCCCTGCCCGCTCACCATGAACTGCAGCGGGCTGTCATCCCCGTCATGATCGAACCGGAGCATCGAGGTATAGTCCCGGCGGGCCGTCGGCAGGAACTGCAGGCTGACGTTCAACGTGGAGTCGGGGGGAAGGGCCATGGCATCTATCCCGTTCACTATGCGCAGCCCCACGCCGGCGTCCGCACCGCTCAGGGCAAGGCCGCTGATATGGAGCGTATCGGTGCCGGTGTTGCGTATGATCGCCGCATTGACATTATAGGTTCCGCCAACCATCTGCGGACCGAAGAACGTCGCCGTATCGATCCGGGAGGCCACCGGCTGCACTCCCTGGCCGACCAGCGGAACGTTATCGGGAGAGGTGGCGGCATTGCTCGCGATCGCCAGCCGTGCCGATCTGCTCCCATCCGCCCCTCCTCCGGCGCGACGCGGCGTGAAGCGAACCGTGACGGAGCGCGAGGCCCCGGCCGCAAGCGTGAAGACTCCTCCCCCCGTTGCAACCGCATAATCGAGGCTGTCGCGCCCGGCGATCGTCATCCCGGTCACGCTCAGCGGTCCGGTCCCGCTGTTGGTGAGCGTCAGGTTCTTGCTGACGGCAGTGCCAGGCCGGACGGGGCCAAAGTCGAGTGCCGTCGGGCTGACCGACACGGCCGGCATAGGAGCGCCGAGGGCCGAGGTGGAGTAGATGGCTGAAAGGATCAGGTTGTAGCCTGCCTGATAGCCTCCGTCCGGGAAGTTTCGCCAGACGTTGGTGTAGTACGATGTGCGGTTCTGCGTCGGGTTGCCATCGTCGCTGAAGAGCGTGAGCGAGCCGACGCCATTGGTCGTGACGGCGATATGGAAGTTGTCGCCGCTGTTGAAGTTCACGCCCGCCCCTATATCGCGAAGCCAGAACTGGTTTTCCTGATCGGCGGCCAGATTGCTGAACGGAATCGTCACCGACCCGATGACGTTCCCCGGTATCCCGGCGATGCTCCCCGACGTGTTCTGATGAACGCTGATGGTGAGCGTCCCGTTCAGCGGCAGTGTCGACGAGTTGCCGATCCGCAGCTTGATCCCCACCAGCGATCCCTTTGCCGGCGCGGTGCAGCGCACAGCGTAGCGGGAGATGCTCCCCTGCGGCAGGGCGAACGCATAGACCGGCGTGCCGTCGTGATAAGTGAGAGAGCTTATCGTGGCCGATTCGTTCTGCAGGAAGTTGATCGATCCGGTCGTCAGTCCGGCCACCACCACCACCGCCGTCTGCTGATTGATATTATCGGTCAGCGCATCCCCCGACTCGCTCCCTCCGTTGTACCACTCGGGGGTGATATTGGTATTGACCGGGGTATTGTAGCTGGCGAGGCTCGATCCGCCGGTGAAGGTCGCGTTGACCGGCTCGATCCTGACGTAGTAGCTCCCCGGCGGAAGGCCCGCTATGGTATAGGTTCCGGTGGCGGCCGGAGGACTGTCGAACCCCGCCTTGCCGCCGGAGAAATAATCGACGACGCTGCTGTAGGCCTGCCCTGTGGCGGCATTCATCGCGATGACGTTCACGCCGCTGAGCGCGGCATTGTTGGCGCGCTTGACGGTCCCGCTGATCGAGCCGACCATGGCGGGATACCCGGTGACCGGGTAGAGGTTCGATATGGATGCGATATCATCGGGACCGAGCACCTGCTGAGCGCTCTTCTCGATCACCGGATACATCGTCGCATAATCCGCGTGCATCGCGATCTGCGCATGCGCCAGACCGAGGAAATGCCCGATCTCATGGGTGAGCGTGGCACGGTAGCGATCCTGATCGGCCGTCCCGCCGCTGCCGGCCAGCGCGCCGTTGATGATCGCATAGCCCTCGACATAGGTGTTGCCGCTGTAGGCAGAGCCCGCGAATCCAAGCACCGACGTGCTCGCCCCGACGCCGAGCTTGGCATCGGTGATCGACCCGTTGTTGTCGAACACCACCGGGTTGATCTTATCGGTGAACTGGGTACCGCCGGAGATATACGGATCGCTTGCCGAGGTGACATCGCGGGGGAGCTGTCCCGCATTGGTAAAGCTCAGAGCAGCAGTCAGCACATTGTCCCACTGCTGGAACGCATAGACGGAGATGGCGGTCGCCGTGGCATTGGAGAAGGCGCCGAGCGTCCCCTGATCGGTGCGGTAGGTTATCGGGAACGTCACGTACTTTCTCGGCGCAGTCCCGACGGCATTGAGCGGCCCGCCGGCGATGGCGCATGTGGAGGCCGCGGTTGCGAACAGAAGTAGCAGCGCTAGAAATCGTTTCATCGTTTCCCCCCCTCCTTCAGCAGCGTATTGATGATGGCGATGAACTTCGACTGGCTGATCGACTGCGTCTGCTGTGCGGTGATGCCGTTGGCGCGCAGGATCGGATCGAGTCCGCTGAGCGCCTCGTCGCTCACCCCGAGGATGCTTCCATCATCGGCGACGCTCCAGACCCCCTGGTTCAGCCCGACCGGGCTTGTAAACCCGAGGTAACTGACCGGGTAGAGCATCACCAGCACCCGCTCCCCCGTCCTGAAGTACCGCATATGCTCCAGCCGCATGCTCAGCCCCGGGGTCTCCCCCCCGAGCTGTTTGATGGTAATCCCCTGCTGAAGAGCACCATGAACCCCCTTTTCGACCTTGAACGTTGTGTAGGTGACGATCTCCCCATGCTCATCGGTTCCCCCCTGCGCCTGCGTGACCGTGCCGATAAAGATCGTTCCGGCGGCCTTGCTCATATCGCGCAGGGTTAGGACCTGTACCTGGGCGATAAGCGCCGGAGCGGCGGCAACGACGGACAGTATCGAGAGGAAACGAAGTACTGCGGTTCTGCGTAACGCTTCTGCCATGACTGGCACCTCCTCACAAATAAGTTGTATAACCTGGACCTCTGCTCGCCAAAGGAGCGCGCTGGAACAGGCGCAACATATACGCCAAGATCGCCCGCGAAGAAGCGTGCTTCCCCGTGGCAGCGTCTCGGTATGCCGGCATGGCGGGCCGGAGTTCAACTCCGGCCCAGCCAATCAGCTCTCGACAATCAACCGGAGACACGACCTTCCCCACGCATGATGCGCGCATCCAGATGGCATTCTGTATTTTCAATCGCCGCGGAATTACGGTACGAGCCGATGCGGCGCATGGATTGTACAGCGGCGCCGACATCCGAACATTTGACAATCATCCCATGGTGGGCGATCTATGAAGCTTCTGATAATCGAAGATGAAAAGAAGGTGGCGAAGTTCATCGAGCAGGGGCTCCGCGAGGAGCACTACGATTCCGAGCTCGCGTTCGATGGCGAAGAGGGGCTGGAGCGGGCCATCACCGGAGAGTACGATGGGATTATCCTCGATCTGATGATGCCGAAGCGCGACGGGATATCCCTTCTGCGCGAGCTGCGCGCCCGGGGGATCACCACCCCCGTGCTGATCCTCACCGCGAAGGGGACGATCCAGGATAAGATCACCGGGCTCGATTCGGGGGCGGACGACTATCTGGCGAAGCCGTTCCATTTCGAGGAGCTCACCGCGCGCATCCGCTCGATGCTCCGGCGATCGAGCGTCGAGAAATCGACCCAGCTCAAGGTGGGGGATCTGATCCTCGACTCGATATCGCGCAAGGCCAAGCGCGGCAGCAACGAGATCGAGCTTACCACCCGCGAGTATGCGCTGCTGGAGTATCTGATGCGCAACGCCGATCGCGTGCTGAGCCGCTCGGTGATCACCCAGCACGTCTGGAACTACAACTTCGCCGTCGACTCCAACCTGGTCGACGTCTATATCAACCGCCTCCGCAACAAGGTGGAGGTCGACGGCGGGTCGCGCCTGATCCACTCGATACGGGGCGTCGGCTATGTGATGCGCGAAGGGGTGCCGGAGGAGGAAAAAGAGTGAGCTTATCATTACGCGCGCGGCTGACGCTCTGGTTCTGTCTGGTGATGGCGATCTCGCTGGGGGTGTTCAGCCTGCTGACCTACGGGTCGATATCGCGCGATCTGACGACGAACCTGGATGTGTCGCTGAAGAACGTTATCTCCTCGCTCGATGTGATCATCCGCAAGCGCGCCGAGCAGACCAAGCAGGCCGAGGCGAAGACACCGGCGCAGCAGAACGCGGCGCGCGCCAGACAGAGCCCGTCGAAGGATGATCTGGCGTTTCTGAGCAAGGATTCGCTCGCCGCCGACTCGGCGATCAAGACATCGATCAAGCCGCTGAAGACGGAGATGAACGGATCGCAGAAGGCGACCGAGGACCAGAAGGTCGATGCGGTCTGGACGGCGATCTACGAGCATATCATCCTGAATCCGAAGAACTTTCTGATCCAGGTGATGGATACCAACGGCGTGATCGTCTATCGCTCGGCGAACCTCGGGAAGGATTCGCTCCAGCTGACGCAGGTGTTCATCAATTCGGCGCAGGACTCGACGGTGCAGTTCACGACGATCGAGCAGGGGGTGCAGCTGAAGGAGGGGACGCAGCCGCTGCGGATCGCGCTGGCCCGCTCCCGCTCGGCGTATATCGTGGCCGGCTACCAGATCGACGAGGTGCAGGCGCTGCTCGACGAGTTCTATGGCACGCTGATGCTGCTGGCGCCGGCGATGCTGCTGCTGTCGGTGCTGGGAGGATGGTTCCTCGCCAAAACCTCGCTGCAGCCGGTGGACGAGATCACCCGGACGGCGCAGGATATCACCGCGTCGAACCTGTCGCGGCGGCTTCCGGTGCCGAAGAGCAACGACGAGATCGGACGGCTCTCCGAAACGCTCAACGATATGATCTCCCGACTGGAGAGCTCCTTCGAGCGGATACGGCAGTTCACCGCCGATGCATCGCACGAGCTCAGGACGCCGCTGACGATTCTGACCGGCGAGCTGGAGCTTGCGCTGCGCACGCGGAAGTCGGCGGAGGAATATCAGGACGTGCTCTCCAGCGCGCTGCAGGAGGTACTGCGGCTGTCGCATGTGGTGGAGTCGCTGCTGCTGCTGTCGCGCACCGATATGGGGCAGATATCGCTGCACAAGGAGCCGACCAATCTGACCGAGACGCTGGCCGATCTTGCGGACGCCGCGATGATCCTGGGGACGCAGAAGAACATCTACATCACCTTCCGCCACAGCGAGGATCTGTTCATCGAGGCGGACCGCGCGAAGCTCTATCAGATGTTCCTCAACCTGGTGGACAATGCCGTGAAGTATACGCCCGAGGGGGGGATGATCTCGATCGCCGTGCATCGCGACGGCGTGTTCGCCGAGGTTCGGGTGCGTGATACCGGCATCGGCATCAACCCCGAGCACCGGACGAAGATCTTCGACAGGTTCTACCGCGTCGACAAAGCCCGCAGCCGCGATCTGGGGGGAGCCGGTCTGGGACTGTCGATCGTGCAGTGGATCGTGCAGATTCATGGCGGCGTGATCGCGGTGGAGAGCGAGCCGGGACAGGGAAGCACGTTCATCGTCCGCCTGCCGCTGGTCGTGGAGCCGACGCTCGAGCCCGAAGAGGGGAGCCGCAAGCAGCAGAAACGGGCCCACGCATTCGAGCTGACGAAGTTTCTGAAGAAACAGCCGAAGGTCGAGGCGATCGACGAGAAGAAGGACGCGAAGAAATAGACGGGCAGAACATGGACGGCTCTCATGAAATCATGGGGGCCGTCATCGTTTCCGGCAGTTCCCCTGCGACATGGGGAGCGCATCGCGGTCACGGGCTGTGCGCGCCGATCCGGCGCGCGAGATCTCCCGCGCGGGCAGTGGCTACACCAGGCATCAATGGAGGAACCTTATGTGGTGGATCTATGCACTGATATCGGCAACCTTCGCCGCGGCGACGGCCATCCTCGCCAAGATCGGCGTGACGGGAGTCAACTCCAACGTGGCAATCGCCATCAGAACCACGGTGGTGCTGGTCATGGCGTGGGGAATCGTTCTGGCCTCGGGAGAGAGCGGATCGATAAATCTTCTCACCCGGAAGAACATCCTGTTTCTGGTTCTCTCGGGAATCGCCACGGGACTCTCATGGATCTTCTACTTCAAGGCGCTGCAGGAGGGGAAGGCATCCCAGGTCGCGCCGATCGATAAGGCGAGCCTTGTGCTGACCATTCTCTTCGCAGCGCTGTTCCTCGGGGAGCCGCCGAGCTGGAAGGTTCTCGCAGGAGCGTCGTGCATCGTGGCCGGAACGCTGATCATCATCCTCTGAGATGGTGCCATCAACCACGACGCGCCCGAAGCCAGGCCCCGGGCGCGTTCCATAGAGATAGCCGGTTCGCCGGAGGATTGCGCCTAGAGCTTCTCCTTGGCGATGAAGATCCCCTTATCGACCTTGGCGAAGAAATCCTGGTAGAAGCTGGGATCGTCGAGCTGCGCGACGCTCATCACCGCCCCCTTGTTATCGACCACCTTCACCTGAAAGGTGACGCGGACCCGCGTCTCGGCGCCATACTCGGAGATATTCGCCGAGCAGTCGATGGTGCGATACTTCGCCCAGCGATCGTCGTCGTCGCTGGAGGAGCCGGAGCTCGACGACGGCGCATCCTTCGCCACCGTCAGGCGCAGCGCAAGCTCCACCAGGCCGATCACCAGACCGTTGGTATTATTAGCGCCGGACGAGCCGGTGGTGCCCGTCGAGGAGGAGCTTCCCCCTTCCTGCACATCCTTCTCGGCGGTGAGCAGCCCCAGCTCGGTGTTGGCGTTCTTGACCATGAACCCCTCATCCTGCAGCACGTTGAGAAGCGACTTCATCACCATCTTCTGATCGGTCGTCGTGAACGACCGCGTCTGCATCTCGCGGATTTCCAGCGCCGTCTTCTGCGGCGGGGCAACCTTGGTGCTGGAGCCGCACCCGGCAAGCGTGAGCGCCGCCGCGCATATAAGTATCCAGGCTTTCATGACAGCTTCCCCCTGGGCGTTAAAACTTGCTTGCGTGATAGGCGAACGAGTCCACCTGGCTCTTGTCGTTGTACTTGATCACCACCGTCAGGGTCTTCTGCGTGCTACTGGACGCCCCCGATTCGCTCGACGTGCCGAAGAGGATCAGCGTGAGATAGGTGCCGCTGTTGGAATAGGATGCCTCGCGCGCGACCTTGTCGTAGATCCAGGTCTCGTGCCCCTCGCTATCCTTGGTGACGATATTGGGGGAGCCGAGCGCCGTGGCGACATCCGCCTGGGACATCCCCTTGTGGAGGTCCTTCTGCACGACGCCGAGGGTCATCTCCCGCTCCTGGCTGGAGCCCAGGCTGCGGCTGTGATCGGAAGCGGTCATGCACCCTCCGAACAGCGCGGCAGCAAGAAGGAGGGGAAGGAAATAGGTCGTTCTCTGTCTCATCGTTCGGTTCTCCTGTATGGGAAAGGGGATTACGGCCAGGCCTGTTGATTACTGACATCGGCAGGTGCGGGCTGTGACATACTCTCCCCAGGGGAGTTTAACAATGATACAACCGATCGGAAGGGAGGATGGCGGAACGGAAGAGGGGCCCGGGAATCATGGGCGCCCCTTGAGCGACTCGAAGATCGCAAGGTAGCTGGCGTAGCGTCCCTCGTCGATCTCGCCGGCATCCACGGCCGCTCTGACGGCGCATCCCGGCTCGTGCGTATGGGTGCAGGGAAGATATTTGCACTCCTGCAGATAGTCGAGGAACTCCACGAAATAACCATCGAGCTCCTCCGGCTCCAGCTCCCAGATGCCGAACTCCCGCAGCCCCGGCGTATCGATCAGATATCCTCCGCCGGGGATATCGAGCATCGTCGAGCTGATGGTGGTATGCATTCCCCGGCGATCCTTCTGGCGCACCTCGCCGGTGCGGCGCGTATCGGAGCCGAGGATCGTGTTGGCGATCGACGACTTCCCCACGCCCGACTGTCCGATCAGAACGCTCGTCCTGTCGTGCAGAAGCGCGCGCAGATCCTCGATCCCCTCGCCGGTCAGCGTGCTGGTCAGCAGCGTCTGGTAGCCGATGCTCTCATAGACGGCGATCTCCTCGGCCAGCAGCTCCCGCAGCTCCCCCTCCACCGCATCGATCTTGTTCATCACCACGACGGGGGTCACCTCTCCCAGCAGCGCGCCGACGATATAGCGATCGATGACGGTGCGGCGGAAATCGGGACGGTCGGCCGCGGCCACGCAGATAAGAAGATCGACGTTGGCGGCGAGCACATGCTCCATCCCCTTATGACCGGCGGCATTTCTACCGAGCCACGTATGGCGCTCCTCGACATGATGGATCAGCCCCCGCTCCCCCTCCAGCGGCTGCACCCGCACGTAATCCCCGACCACGACCAGCGTCGACTGATCGTTCTCGGTGGAGGCGCCGCGCTTGACCCGGCAGGCCAGACGCTCGCCGGTCTCCTCCAGCCTGACATCATGACGGCCGCTCTCGACCTCCACCACCTGGCCGCGCGGCAGTCCATCGACGTTGCCGACCTGATCGATCGTGATCGCCTTCGGGCGCATCTTCTCCTGCCCCATCGCCACGCTCTCGTTGTCGGCATCGATCCGCTGCGCCCGCTCGCGGTTCCCTTTCACCCAGTCCTTCCGCGCTCTGCGCATCCGGCTGTGGCGTCCATTATGTCGAAAACTTGCTGCCACTCTCGCTCTGTTATTCCGATAAAGTTGATTCCGAATATACGGCCCCGCCACACACTGTGAAGAGTCCCGCCCCGTATCAGCACTGTCTCGGTGTGCCGGAATGTTCTGCCGGAGTTGAACTCCGGCACAGGTACCACCAATCACCACTCGACAAGCAACGTGGGACACCCCCTCATATCCGGCACGAGGAATGATGATACAAGCGCCGTACCTGCCGACGTACATCCCGGCCAGGGGGAGCACCTCCGGGCGACAGGCCGCCGCGCCGGGAATTTTGTCGGCCCAGGCCACGTTATATTGCCCACAAAACCAACTGGAGAAGTCCCAATGCCCAATGGACAACGAATCGTCATCACCGGCGCGACCGGGCTTATCGGCAGAGTGCTCATCGAGCAGCTGAGCCGGCGCGGGGATCATGTGACGGCCCTGGTGCGCGACGTGGAGCGGGGCCGGGCCCAGGCGCCCGGCGCGGCGGACTATATCGCATGGTCAAGCTCGATGGCCGACGGCCCATGGGTGGACGCGATCGACGGGGCCGACGCCGTGATCAACATGGCCGGGACATCGGTGGCGACGCGCTGGACTCCGGAGCAGAAGCAGCGGATCCGCGCGAGCCGCATCGACGGCACCCGGAATATCATCGCCGCGATGAAAGCCGCCGCCCGGAGGCCACGGACGCTTATCAACGCCAGTGCCGTGGGCTACTATGGCACCTCGCTCTCCGCAACGTTCACCGAACGCTCGGGGCCGGGGGATGGATTCCTCGCCGACATCTGCGCCGCATGGGAGGCCGAGGCGCTCACGGCGGAGGCGCTGGGGGTGCGCGTGGTGCTGCTGCGGACCGGGGTCGTGCTGGAGCCGCACGGCGGCGTGCTCGCCCAGGTGGTCCCGACGTTCAAGATGTTTGCCGGAGGTCCGCTCGGCTCCGGAAAGCAGTGGTTCCCCTGGATCCATATCGACGACGAGGTCGGCATCACGCTCTGGGCACTCGACAACGAGCAGGTTTCCGGAGCGATCAACGCGGTGGCGCCGGAGAAGATCACCTACAAACAGTTCAGCACCGCGCTGGGGGATACTCTCGGCCGCCCATCATTTTTTCCGGTCCCGAAATTCATTCTCGATATGGTGCTCGGCGAGGCATCGATGATCGTCGTGGAGGGGCAGCGCGTGGTCCCGGAACGGGCGATCGCGCTTGGCTACAACTTCAGGCATCGTGAGATCGGCGAGGCGCTGCGCGATCTGATCGCAGCGTAGCATCACCAGACTCCGCATCATCCTCGAACAGCGGCATTCCGCTCCCGATCGGGAGCGGCCGCCATGCCCCGTGCCCCCACCGGCAATCTCATCAATAAGTCGCTTCGCCCCACTAACTTTTCCCTACATCATGTGTTTCCTGTATGGAGCGGCAGAACTATTTGCCCGGCGGACGTGACATCCCACCCCGTTGATGTGTCTTTAGCATTATACAGCCTTGCTCCAGATACCGTAACGATATAACGTTATCGACATCGAGCTTCTACTCTTTACTGTGACCTGTGCTGCATGAAGCGATCGACGCGGCAACGCGTGATTGCCGGGCGGACGAGAACCTGACGATCAGTCGGTACGCCGCACGTTAGGGTTTTGTGGAGTATCGCATGCTGGTGACCATGGTCACGGGATTCGATCCCGGCATGGTCGTAAAGGACTAGACACACAGTAGAGAACGCGGCTCGCATTCGATGGCGATGGAAGCACCTTTCCGCCGAATGCGTCATGCGATGCCATTCGGCTTTTTCTTTCCGGCCGACGCGCAACTGCCTTTGCGCGGAATGCCGGATATGGATGTCACATTTGCTTATCGACGCTGTCTTGCTCCGACAGAAAAATCCGTTCACTCATACTCAAGGTGAGAAAAGGTTTCGACATAGTTGTTACGATGAAGGCGCCCTGTGCGTTACGTTCCCTCAACCGACACGAATCGAGTAGGAGATATTATGCCAACGACAACCGTACGCTCCAAAATCCGGCTTGCAAAGGCTGCTATCAACGCCCCGGAAGACATGATAGGCAATGATGGATTCAGCGTTCAGGTACAATCAGAAATCCGTCATAATCCGCTCGCGGACATGATCGACGACACAACATTTGCCATGCTTCAGCAGCACAGGCTGATCGATCAGAAATCTCTCCGCGATTATCAGATCCGTAAATCATATCGCGAGATGCGCGAACGCATGTCGGCCGGCGATGCCATCGACAAGCTGCAGCAGATGCATCCGTATCTTCAATTCGACACTATTCGCAAGATCGTCTATCAGATGTCTCCGAAGGCATCTTAACAGTTCTCCCGGAAGCGCAGCCGCTTCCCTCTAAAAATTTCCCCCTATCAATTCCACCACGGGCGCTCCTTTATCAAGTGAGCGCCCGACTGTTATCTCCCGCACCGTTTCGCCCCTCCCTCCGCTCGCCCCAGCAGCATCTCAATAGAACGCGAAATCTCCCGGGTAGATCCCGGCCGTAAAGCGTCCGCGCAGCGCGCCGCTCCGATCGACGATGATCACCTCGGCGGGGGCCGGGGTGAAGCCCCGCGTCATCCCGATGTAGATATCCCCCCGCGCCGGCGACACGGCGATCGAATAGAAGATCGAGCCGCTCCAGTCGCTGCTGTCGATGAGCACACGGGGCGCGGCCGAAGGAGCGTTCAGATCGATCGCCAGGACGCCGGCCCCGCCGATCACATATGCCATCCCCGCATCGTCGTCAACGGCAAGATCCCAGGCATCGCTCATCGTCCAGCGGCGGACAACGGTCCTTCCCACCGGGTCGATCTCGACCAGACCTCCCGTCGAATCGTAGATCCCGTAGAGTGCATAGAGTCTGTTGGCGGCATCGCTGAAATGGAGCACCCGGGGGTTCGGGGCCAGGCCGAGCATCCAGCTCACCGTGCCGCTCCTGGGATCGATCGCCGCGATCGTGCCGGCCCCCGGCTCGTAGCGCCGGAGCGCGCCGAGGCCGGAGTTGGCGACGAACACCATGCCGGCACCGTAGGCCAGCCCCTCGGGGGCGGGACCGACGGCCACGCCGCCACCGTTCCGGAAACTCATCGGGTCGAAGTAGACCACCGAGTCGAGCCGTGTGGTGACATATGCGGTAGCGCTGTCGACGATCACCACCGAGCGAGGCTCGTTGCCGGCGCCAAGGCGGACGCGCCCCAGCGACACTCCCGTCGCAAGCTCCACCACCTCTATCGTCTGCGACGTCGTCACGGCGATATAGCCGCGCCCGTTCCAGACCGTGATGCTGTTGCCGAGATCACCCAGACGAAGGCCGGGATTTTTCAGCGTGAAATAATCCTGCACGGCCGTGGCCGAGGCCGGATCGTAGTATGTGAGCGTAGAGTTATCCTGGCGCCAGAGCCCCTCGTTGACCACCAGCACGCCGTTGGTCCCGGCCGGCGGAGCATCGGGGGGAGGCACGGCCGGATCGGCGATGCAGCCTGCAACGGCGACGGCGCACAGGATGGCAAGCCCGCGTATGATGTTGATCCTCCCGGCGTATCTCATGGCATCCCCTGATAGCGTATCTCGACTTTCATCCTGAATGTTCTTCCCGGCATCGGATAGTTCCGGACCACCTGATACTCGGCACCGAAGATATTGGAGCCCTCGAGCCGCGCGGCGATCCCGATGCTCCCCAGATCCCAGCGCCCCGAGAGATTGGCCCCGACCAGCAGATAGTGCGGAAGCGCCGAGGCCGGATCGTTCGTCGCCAGGGTGAAGCGATGTCCGACATACTGCCACGACGCCCCGATACCGTACCGGCCGAGATGAAGATCGGCGATGCCGTTGAAAATCTCCTCCGGCGCATACACCAGCAGCCGCCCGTCGGTCTGGCCGCCGCTTCTATCCTCGGCGCGCATCAGCGTATAGGAGGCGCGCAGGCCGAGCATCTCCTCGAACAGCGATCCCGATGCCCCCAGCTCGATCCCGCGCGAGCGGGTGCGCGCGATGTTCTGGGCGCTCCAGCTCACCGGACTGCGCGGAACCGACACGATCTGGTCGCGCGTGGCGATCAGAAAGAAGCTCGACTCCAGCACCAGCGATTCCCCGGCCTCGTAGGTGAAGCCCGCATCGTAGCTCGCCGAGCGCTCGGGGCGCAGATCAACATTACCGTAGTTGAGATAGTACTGCTCCGAGAAGCTCGGCGCGCGATAGCTGGTCCCGGCGCGGGCCCGCAGCCGGAGCGGCGTCGCGCCGATACGCCAGACGATGCCGGCCGACGGGCTCACCGCCGACGGGATATCGCTGAACGCATCGAAACGCAGCGCAGCGTCCACCGATGTCTCCCACCCGAACGCCCCTTCATCGAACAGCCAGTTGGCGCTTACCGCGCCCCCCGCCTGCAGCCTGCGCACCACCCGGCCGGCCGACGGGTCGAGATTATCTCCCCGCAGCGATACATGCGCCAGTTCGAGCGTCGCCTCCGCCACGCCGTCGCGACCGATACTGCGACGCCCCCTGACCGTTCCGCTCCAATCGCTCTCGTCGTAATGATTATCGGCCCCATCCGGGCCGGAGGCGCGGGCATCGGGATCGCGATAGGCGAGGGCATTGAGACGTCCGGTGCCGGCGAAGCTCAGATCCCATTCCTCGATCGGCAGCGAGAGCGAGGCGGTCGCATGCAGATCGCGCTCATCCATACGGGCGCGAAGCTGTTCCCGGCTCCCCTGCACCACCGCCCCCGGCACACCACGTTGCGAACGGTATCCCTGCGCCGAGAGCGACAGGCGCCCCCCCGCATCGCTTCGATAGCTCCAGGAGGCGCGGCCGAAGAGGTTGGTGAAATCGGCGTTGTCGCGCCGCACCGTCGAGGTGGCTCCGAACTCGTTGAAGGCGAAGGGATAATCGCCATCGGTTGCCGTCGACTGCAGGCTTGCGTCGAGCCGATGACCGGCGGCGGCGGCCCCCAGATCGATACCGAGGATGCGCTCGCCGAACGAGCCGATCCCCACCGTCGCCCCGCCCCGGAACGGTTCCGTATCGGCCGACCGGGTGACGAGATTGATGACGCCTCCCAGCGCGTTCGCCCCGTAGAGCGCTCCGTTCCCGCCGCGCACCACCTCGATCCGCTCGAGCGCCGAGGCGGGCATATTGCTCAGATCGAACGCACCATCGGCACTGCTGCGGTAGCGGACGCCATCGATCAGGATGGTCGTCTGCTGCGCCGATGTTCCACGCAGCGAGACGGTCCGCAATCCACCGAGGCCGCCGTACTGCCGCACGAAGACGCCGGGAGAATAGCCGACGGCATCGGAGATATCGACGGCGTTGGCCCCCTCGATCTCCCGACGCGTGACCACCGCATGCGGCTGCGCACTCCGTGAGATGAGCGGGAGGATGCTCTCCCCCCGCACCACCACTTCCTCGGCACGGTATGTCTTCAGCGTATCGTGGCTGCTGGCGTCGGCGGCATCCCGCGCCGGCTGGGCATATGCATACGCCCAGCCGAGCGGCATCATCAGCGCGATATGGAGCAGCGCGCTCCTCATCGGCGATGCTGCGTCCGTAGAGCCGCCACCATCCTGCCGTCGGCCTCCACCACGATCAGATAGAACCCATCCGGAAGCCCCGATGCGTCGAAGCCGATACGGTACTCCCCCCCCTCCATCCGGCCGTCGGCGATCGTCATCACTTCACGCCCCAGAATATCGATCGCGCGCGCGCGCAGATGGGCCGCCGCCGGCAGCACCACCCGAAGCGTCCCCGATCCCGCGAATGGGTTGGGAGCGAACGAGGCTTCCCCCTGCCTCTCCATCGCCGGCCCCACCCCCGACTGTCCGGGACGCGAGACCGTGGCGCGCACTACGGCATCGAGATCGAAGCCATTGAGCGTCATATCCCAAAAGGGATGGGAGGAATTGTCCTTGACCATCGCGGTGATATCGCGTATACGGACGTAGCGGACCGAATCGATCCCGAGATCGCGCAGATCGAATCCGTCGCCACCGGAGACCGATGGATCGCCCGGATCGCGATCGCCGTTTGTCGGGGTCACTCCGGCGCATCCCCGCAGCGTCAGGGAATCGAACGGGAAGGGGAAGAACTCCACGCCATCCCTGCTCACGGCCACCTCTCCCGGCTCGGCGTAGCGCCGCGTCTTCCCCCCCATCGTATACTCGAACGCATTCTCGAACACCGTGAAGTCGGGACCGGGGATATCGACGATGGGGGCACGATCGAAGCGAAGGATGATCTGGCCGCCGAGACCGAGGGCAAGGATCTGCCTCGGCTCGGTGGTGGCGGCGGCGAACCGGCCGGTCGTATCGGGAAGGCCGAGAACATTGCCGGGGAAATACTGGGCGCCATAGCCGGCGCCGGTTCCGGGGGTGAACGACTCCACCGCGTCGGCCCCGGTGTCGGGCCAGCTCTGCGCCCCGGCGAGCGACGGCAGCAGGAGCGCCAGCGCACATCCCAGCGCCAGGCCCCGGCCGGGAGATAATCCCGGCCGGGACGCCATAATGGGACGGTTCATGGTGATGGAGCCGATCATCGCACCACCTGCATGATTTTGCTCAGGGTCGTGGAGCCAGCCTGGAGCACGTAGATATACGATCCCCCCGGAAGCGATGCCACATCGAGATCGGCGGTGTATGCGCCCGGCTCCATCGCGCGATTGACGGCGGTCAGCAGAAGCTCGCCCGACGTCGAGTAGATCTTCAGCGTCACCTGCGACGGCGCGTCGATGCCGAAGCGGATGCTGGTGAGGGCGGCGGCGGGGTTCGGATAGTTCTGCTGCAGCGTCGTCGACGATGCGATCCCCTCGTCGCGGCGCACCGAGGCTATGGCGAGGTTGCTGTCGATCACCGCAACACTGGTCCCCGGCGTAAAGCCCGACGGAGAGCTGAACGGAACGGCGACGAAGATCTTTCCCCCCGCGACGGCGATCCCCTCGGCCTTGCCGCCGACATCGATGGTCTTCAGCGACGGCGCGCTCAGCGACATCACGCGCAGATCGCCGGTGTACGTGGTCACCAGCGCGATATCGCCGCTGAGAAGCGCCGTCTCGCGAGGCCCGTCGAAGCCGGTGGTGCCGGTCGGAATGCGCACGACGATCGCCCAGTTGTCCATATCGGCGCCGACCACCGTATGGTTCCCGTTCATCGTTACGATGCCGGCCACACTCCCCTGCATCAGCAGATGGTTCGCCCCGGTGCCGAGCGTATCGCTCCCGAAGATATTCGGCTGATATTCGAACAGCGTGAGGGTGGAGCTCGGCGAGGAGAAATTCCCCTCGCTCAGCGCGTAGTAGCTCATGGCATTCTGGCGCTCTCCGGTGATGCGTGCCGCCCCCGACACATACGCGCCGGCGCGGAACTTCGCCAGAAGGTGACCATCGGCGCGACGGACAACATGCACATAGCCCGGATCGGGGGAAAATCCCGTCGGGCGCTCGGTCACCAGCAGATTATCGCCATCGAGCGCCACGCCATGGAACGCCCCTCTTTTGGCCGCATCGACATACACCAGGCGGGGTGGCGCGGAGAGATTCGCGGCCGGGAAGCCGAGAAGCGAGTCGGAGAGAACGATGTAGAGGGAATCATCGGCGGCCGAGGCGCCGGCATCGTATGCCATGCGGAGCGGGAAGCCGAGCGACCCGGGGATCGAGCGCCGTCCCTTCTCGGCGTGGGTGACCCCATCGAACACGACGAGGCGCTGCGCCGCCGGTACCGTATCGGCGACCACGACCTGCAGATCGCCGCGCTTGTCGATGAACAGGGCCATCGGGTTGAGGCCGACGGCGATGGTATCGACCGGAAGCCCGGTGTTCAGGTTCACCACCACCACCAGCGAATCGGGGTCATAGGTGCCGGCCGTATTATAGATGGCGGCGAAGGCAAGCGAGTCATGCACCGCCAGCGCCTCCACCTTCCCCGGCATCGCGATCGAGTCGATCAGCGCGCCGGTGGAGAGGCTGAAGCGACGCAGCTCACTGCTGTAGGTTCCCACCACGATGGTGCTGTCCCCCTGAAATGCCATCACGCGAGGCCCGTCGAAGCCGGTCGTCCCCACCTCGATCGGCGACGGGGAGACTTCCGTATGCGTTCTGGTATCGACGATCCGGATCTGATGGGTGCCGTTCATCACCATATAGGCACGTTCTCCGCGTACGGCGATCTCGTTGCCGCCACCGCCAAGCCCCTCCTGATTGAGCGCCGCGAAGATATCGGGCTGCAGGAGGCTGTAGCTGATCGTGGCGCTGGGGCTGCTGAACATCCCCTCGTTGAGCGTATAGTGCTCGGATGTCTGGGTGACCGGGCTGAATCGGGTCTCCGACATGGTGGGGTTCATCCCGGTCTGGGCCACCAGCAGCGTATCGCCGGTGGCGGCGTCGAGCGTGACCACATAGCCGGGATCGGTAAAGCTCGGACGGGCGGCAAGCATCAGGCGGTTGGTCAGCGAGTCATAGGAGACCGCCGCATAGAAGCCGAGCGCCACCGTGTCGCGCGTGATCTGCATGGTATTCAGATCATATGCCCGCACACGCCCGCCGATGCCGGCATAGAGCAGGTGACGGGCCTGGTCGACACCGACGCGGATGGGATACGAGCCGAAGTAGCCATCGAACGTCATCGAGTCGATCACCCGCTCGGTGGCCGGATCGATCACCATCCAGCGGGGGAGCACATCGCCGGAATCGGGCTGGAAGGTGCCATCGAAGTCGCGGTCGTAGCCGGCGGTGATCAGATGGACCCTGCCGGTGGCGCGATCGACGAAGAGCGTGGAGGGCTCCTTGTCGGTATCGATGGTACGGAGCTGGGCATTGAGCGCGGAGAGCGCCAGCGGCAGCAGTGCCGATGCAAGAAGCAGTCTGCGAATAGTCATTGTTCGGGCAGGACGGAAGCCCCCAATGCCAGGTTGGGAACGGATACGGATTGGGCGACGGGGAAATGTGCTACAGTGGAACGCCCCGGACAGCGGGGGTGTAGAGCATCTCCTCATCACTCTCTTTGGCGAGAGAGCTGATCCGGCAATGGATCGTGGATGAGGATCGTCAGGCAGGTCTTCTGGCTTCGGGGTCATTCGCTTCTCTCCGGGGCCTTCCCACCGGCTCGCGGCCGGCAGTGGCGATAGTCCATTGGTGAGACTATCCGTGGTTGGAGAGAGCGTCGCCCGTTACAGCGGCGCAACCGCTGCCGATTTGTCCTGAAGGACGCACGGCATTCCCTATTCTTCCCGGCGGTCCGGGACACCTGGCGATCGTATGTACGGCTCTCAAGATAACCAACCCATGGGGATGGGCAAGGATGCGCGGACGAGGGGAGTGTCGCAGAGTGTTTGCTGATACGCTGGGCCGGAGTTCAACTCCGGCCCACCATTCCGGCACACTGTGGGCAAGGATGGACACGGACGAGGTAGCCTCCTGTTACGAGGCGGCGATGAAGGGCATCTACCGGTCTATCGATACCGTAACTCCGTGCTATCGCCCGGGACGTAAGGAGAAACGCTGCCCCGCCAGGGGATGGCATGAAGGATCGGTGCACGCAGGAGATTATGCCCCGGCCTGAGGGCTAATTGTAGACTAACGAAACAATATATAAATTTGCCATTGGGAATCTCCACGACATCAAGATCAACAGGATATAATGCTATGGCACAATACAAGCTTAAGAAGGGACAGAAGCTCGGGGCCTTATCAGCTGAATCTGATACTTTGCTGGAAAAAGTATTTATTGATACCGGATATACAGAAACTCTATTAAATCCGAGTGACCCAAACTTTTTAATCCTTGGAAGAACTGGAAGTGGCAAAACAGCTCTACTCGAGCATATCAGGTTCGTAAGCGAACACACTTCAAACCTAGATCCGGATGATTTATCTATGCAATACTTACATAGCAGCCCAGTATTAAAAACCATAGCAGGATGGGGCATTCATCTTGATATCTTTTTTAAATATCTCTGGAGGCATATATGTATCCTAGAGTTAATTAAAATGAGATATGGGAATGACAAAGACACAGCAATCACAGCGTTGATAAAGAACTGGCTATTTAGCGATCAGAAAAAGACGCAAGCCGCTGCCTTACAATATTTAGAAAAGCATGGTGAAGAGTATTGGATTACAGCAGATACTCATATAAAAGCATTTACAAATGATCTTGAATCTAAGATCACTAACGACACAGGGGTTAAAGCCAAAGCAGGAATTAGCTCATTAAACATAGAAGGCTCTTTATCACGTAAAGATGAAACATCTGCAAAAACCCATGTAGAAGCAGAGGTTATTAATCGCACACAATCGATCGTTAATGATTACCAGATTGCAGCTTTGAACGAAGTTGTTGACAGCTTAAGCAAACATGGATTTAATGACCCAAAGAAAAAATACTTCCTTGTCATTGATGATCTTGATAAGAATTGGATGCCCGACGACTCTTTTTATCTTGATCTCGTCAAGTCTCTCTTATATACAGTTAAAGAGCTAAATCAGCGACTAAAGTGTGTAAAGATTATTAGACATCTTTCATAAGTCTATTGGTGGATGAGAAGATTATAAATGCCAGCGATGAGACGGAAACGCATCTGAAAGCGGTCCAATCGACAGCGACATTTTTCAGACAAGCTCCGAAAACGC
>Ga0164241_10000506_pt1 | contig 70040 bp, 55 predicted proteins | sample OricomyardsoilBY_FD_108780 | JGI IMG/M metagenome (GOLD analysis project Ga0164241, IMG submission 108780) | Backyard soil microbial communities from Emeryville, California, USA - Original compost - Back yard soil (BY) | ecosystem: Environmental > Terrestrial > Soil > Unclassified | place: USA...
CCGCGGCGTCCTGGATCCCTCGATAGGGTCCGACGGTGCGCGCGGGGTCTGCGTTCACGCGGTCCGAACCGCGATCGCCGAGCGCTGCGTCGGTCGCGAAGTGAAAGTTGCAGTTGCGCGGATTATCCGAATTCCCAACGCAACTCTTGGGCGCGGTTGAAGTGTATAGAGTGAATTCCCGATCCGGGCCGAGCACGGCGATATTTTCCGCGGCCGCGCCGAGTGGCAGCACTGGCGCATCTGCAACTCCGTTCACGAGCAGCACTGCCGACTTGATTTCTGCCTCCTCGGCCAATGCTTCATGCTCGGGGTTGCTTGCGATCGATCCGCCAGACAACGTGGACTTCACGGGAGTCGCACTCCAGCCGTCCGTGTCGAGCGCTGATTTGAAGCGAAATTTCTGGGTCAGAATTCGTCGAGCGGCGTTTTCGACCAACGCCTGGTCGGCTTGCGCGAGCGTCGATGTCGAGTAGTGAAGCGTCCACGGGCGCTCGATGTCGAGGCCGGCTTGCACGGCTGCTTGGGTGTCGGAAGAGGCAGACGTGGTGTCCGGGATGCTTGCGTCGCCGGGCATCCCAAACAAATCGGAGATGACGAACCCTTGAAAACCAAAGCCGGCCTGGTCGATCGGCGCTTTCAAGATCTCGCTCAAAAGATGCCGGTTCTGCGTGCTCTTGATGCCGTTAATCTTATCGTACGCTGCCATGACACAGCCGATGCCCGCGTCCTCGACGACCATCTCGAAGTGACGACCGTAGATCTCGCGTAGCGTCTGCTCGTTCATGAGCGCGTTCAGAGTCTCTTTTTGCAACTCGATGTTATCGGCCGCAAAGTGTTTCGCGCAGGCGATCACGTGCTCTTGCACGCCGACCGTGAAGGCCGTCGCCATGCGGCCAATCTGATAGCTGTCTTCGCCATAGCTATCCTGGGTACGGCCCCAGTACGGGTGGCGGACGATGCTCATGCTCGGAGCTAGCGCGACGTTGTTCCGTGCCGCAGCGGTTTCGTCCCCGATCGCTTCGCCGATGCGCTTTTCGAGCTCAAGATCCCAAGACGCGGCGCGGACCGAACTCGCCGGAAATGCGGTCGAGAAGTCTTTACCGTCGCTCAGGCGATTCGTCGGTTGACCGTCATCGAGATTGACCCCGCGAGCGGCGCCCCGGTACCGAAAACCGCGAATGGTGCCGATACCGGCCAGTTGCACGTCCGGACCGCGACTGATGTCCTGAAAGTCCATGGTGCCAACCGGAAGGCCCAGCATTTGCGAGGCCTTTTCGGCGGCGCTCATCGCGGCGAGCGTTGCGTCGACCTGGCGGCTCACCTCCAACGACACGCTGTATGCGGCCATGTGCTCGACATCGAATTGCTGTGAGGCGACTTGGTTGCAGTCGAACTGCGGGCGCACTGCGTTCGACGCACCCGCGCCGGAGGAACCCGCGCCGGCGGAGCTCGCGCCTCCAGCACTTCCGGAGGTTGCTCCGGAGCTGTCAGCGCCGGCGTTCGAAGTTCCCGCGGCTCCGTTGCTGGAGTGGTCACCCTTTTGCACTGCGCGACCTCCACACGAGGCGGTCAGCAGTAACGCGAACACAGACACGAATGCAGTGCGCATCGCACGCGCAGACTCAAGCATCAGCAAGGCCCCTCGCTCATTCAGAGCAATTAACAAGCAGCTATTTTTCCGGACAAATGCGGCGTTTGACGACCCTCGAAGCGTCGCTCGCCCAAGGGCCGCCAAACGCAAAGTCAGCCGAGCACTCACGCGATCCCCCCTCTGTACAGTTCCCCTTGGATCAAGTTCCCCCCTCCTTTCTAAGAATTCCCCCCAAATGTTCGAACGCATGCTGATTCCCGGATGCGGCAAGAATGATCACGACTCGCATAAAAAAGTTGGAGCGCGATCGGCGGCTGGATTGGCTGTGCTCTTTACTTTCCTCAGAAGGAGGTCAGATTCGTCGAGAACGCTATTCTGCCGTGACGCTTCACGCGCGAAGGGAGTAGTGAATGACGACGCATTTCGAGCGAGAGATCAGCGAGCAACCCCGCGTCCTCGAGCGGATATTGCGCGAAGGTCGCGCGGCGGCTGAGGCCGCAGCGCGCGCGATCCGACGGTTCGGCCCGGAGTGGGTGATGATCGCCGGGCGCGGGAGTTCGGACAACGCCGCACGCTACGCACAGTATCTGTTCGGCGCGCACAATCGGCTGGGAGTGGGCTTGGCCGTGCCTTCGCTGTTCACGCTCTATGCCGCGCCCCCGCGGCTTTCGCGTACTCTGACGATTGGCATTAGCCAGTCCGGGCAATCACCGGACATCGTGTCCGTGTTGAGTGAAGCGCGCGCGCAAGGTGCCTTCACGCTCGCGTTGAGCAATGAGCCGGATTCGCCGTTGGCGCAAACGGCGGAGCATCGGTTGCCATTGTTGGCTGGTCCGGAATTGGCGGTTGCAGCGACGAAGACCTACACGGCGCAATTGTTCACGCTCGCCATGTTGAGCGCTGCACTCGAAGACAATCCGCAGCGTTGGGCTGAGCTGTCGCTCGTTCCCGCGTGGCTCGCGGACACCATCACGCGCAACGCGGATGCGAGCGCGGCGGCGAACGAGTTTCGAGAAGTCCGACAGCTGGTCGTGCTCGGCCGCGGCTTCAACTACTCGACGGCTTTCGAGGTCGCATTGAAGCTCAAAGAGACGAGCTACTTGCTCGCGGAGCCGTATTCCGTCGCTGATTTGTTGCACGGCCCGGTCGCGCTGATCGATCGTGATTTCCCGGTGATTCTGATCGCTCCGAGCGGTCGCTCGTTGGTCGACGTGCCGGACTTGCTGTCGCTCTTGGAACAGCGTGGCGCGCGCGTTTTGGCGATTTCGAACGCACCGGAGGTTCTTTCGCGCGCGACGCTTCACTTCGCGCTGCCGGCCGATTTGCCCGAGTGGCTCTCACCGATCGTGAGCGTGGTCCCCGGACAATTGTTCGCGGGAGCACTGGCGTTGCGTTCGGGCCAGAACCCGGATCGACCGCGCGGTTTGGCGAAAGTGACGCTGACTCGTTAAAACGCGTGGCAAAAATGCCTCTTGAGTGAGCTCTATTCGCAGCGCCAAATAACCCGATGTCCGCGAGCGAGTCAGTGGCTGTGCTCGTAGCGCACCCGGACGACGAAACGCTCTGGGCCGGCGGCACGCTACTCGCAGAAACGAATGGGTCGGTGTTCGTGGGTTGCGCGTGCCGCGCGAGCGATACGGATCGCGCGCCCAAGTTCCGCCGCGTGCTGACGGAACTTCGGGCGCGGGGTGCCATGGCTGACTTGGATGATGGCCCCGACCAGTTTCCACTTGCAGACGAGACGGTCGAAGGCGCGCTCTTGCAGTGCTTGGAGAGCCGTCGCTTCGATCGCATCATGACCCATTCGCCGCTGGGCGAATACACGCGCCATCGCAGGCACGAAGAAGTCGCACGCGCCGTGTTGCGACTGTGGCTACGCGGAATGCTCTCCGCACCCGAGCTTTGGCTATTCGCCTACGACGACGACAACGCTAGCCGCTTGCCTCACGCGATCGGCGACGCGGACATCGTGCGGGAGCTCTCGAGCGATGTCTGGCAGCACAAACACCGCCTGCTCACGGTTGAGTACGGCGTCGCCGAAACGAGCTGGGAAGCCCGCGTCACGCCGAAGATCGAAGCATTTTCACGAATCTCCAGCCCCGAGCAAGCTCGAGCTTGGCTCGAACGAACACGAACCCCATGAAAATCTTACTTCTGTACGATTACCCGCCACCTCCCGGCGGGCTTGCCACACAAGGTGATCTCTTGCTGCGCGGGCTGCTCTCGCTCGGCGTGGACGCTCGTGCTGCACACTTGGAGTCAGCGCTCGAAAAGGAATGGTACTATCGCTGGTTCAAGCCGGACGCGGTGGTCGGCATCGGCTATTGGGGCATGACCCCGCACTTGGTGCTGCACGCACAGCAACACGGCGTGCTCGCGATTCCATGGCTCGTCGCCAATGGCTACGTGGTCAACTATCGCGACACGCTCGACAACTTGCCGTTGATATTGGTGACCTCTCAGTGGGTCAAAGACGTCTACGTGCGCGACGGCATTTCGGGCAAAAACATCGAGGTATTGCCGGTCGGCTGTGACACCGACAATTTCATTCCTTACCCCAAGAGTGATGCGCGAGTGCAAGCGGCGCGCGCCGCGCTCGGCGTGCGCGAAGACCAGCTTTTGATCTTGACGGTCGGCGGCGACGCTGCGTCCAAAGGTGGACGCGAAGTCATGAGCGCGCTGGCGTCACTCGGCGATCAGATCCCCGACTATCGTTACGTGTGCAAAGTGTGGGCGCAGCCGCGCACCGAAAAACAAAATGCGCTCGACTGGGCCCTCGCCGAAGAGCTCGGAATCAGCTCGAAAGTGTCGCTGTGCGGCGATCGCGTATCGCGAAATCTGATGCCCTTTTTGCTTTCCGCGTGCGACGTGTACGCGGCTCCTTCGCGGCTCGAGGGGTTCGGCATGGGCCAGGTCGAAGCGGGTGCATGCGGCAAGCCGGTGATCGGCATTCGCGCGATGGCGATGCTCGAAACGCTGATCCACGGTGAAACGGCGCTGCTCGCTGGTGTCGCCGAAGAAAACCTGGCAACCGGCGCGGTCGTGGGACCAGAAGCCGGCTTCGAACCGGGCCACCGCATCGAATTTCCGAATCCGCGCGTGGTCGACTATCGCGCCAGTGTGCCCGATTTGGCGGTACATCTGCGCGCCTTGCTCAATGACGCCGAGCTGCGTCGTAAACTCGGCGAGGCCGGCCGCGAGCGCGCGCTGCTCTACGACTACCGGAGGGTCGCGCAAGGCTTCGTCGACATCGTGCAACGCAAACTCGGATTGGGTGCCACATGAAGACATCGGGTGCTGCGATGGTGGAGGCCGCGCGCGTCGCGGCGATTGGCGTGCTCGAGCACAATGCGGTCGGGCCTTACGCGGGCTTGCCACGCACCGCAGGCTTTGGTTATCCCGAACCGTACACGCGGGATCTGATGATCTCGCTGCCCGGTTTTTTGCTCACGGGCAACCCCCAGCTCCGCGAGCAAATGCGTAAAACACTCGAGCTTTTGGCGGCAAATCAGACCGAACGTGGGCACATCCCGTCACTCGCCCACGATCCGGAAAACTTGGGCGCGAGCGATACTACGCCGCTTTTCTTGTTCGGCCTCGGCGCTTTCCGGCGTGCGCTCGGCGAGCCCGATTTCCTCGATCGAGCAGCGCAAAAGGCGATCACTTGGATGCGTTATCAATCACCGAACGATCGGGTGATGGTCGCGCAACTGCCAACGACGGATTGGCGCGACGAGCATTGGGTGTACGGTTACGGACTGTACGTCAATTCATTCGTGCATGCGTACCTGCCCATGTACGGGCTCCACGAAGAAGCGAGTGAGCTCAAACTGGCACTCAATCGCCTCGAGCACAATGAAGTCATCCCGCTCGGTCCAGAGCAGGTTGGCCTCGCGGTGCCCGATCGCCCATACTACGCGGCCGGCTCATTCAAGATCTTTCACGACAATCGCTGCGATGTGCTGGGCAATTCACTGGCCATTTTGACGGGCATCGCCGAGCGCGAACGCGCCGGAAGAATCATCGATTTCATCGAGGCGAGCTGCGACTCGCTACGCACTCACGGCGAATTGGCGGTCAGGCTGCCGCCTTGCTTCTTTCCGTACATGCGGCCCGGCGATGAAGATTGGCGACCGCGCTATGCCATCTACAATCGCCCGGGCGAGTACCACAACGGCGGCGTTTGGCCTTTCGTGTGCGGCTTCTACGTCGCGGCTTGCGTGTCCGCGGGGCGCCATGAGCTCGCACGTCAACGACTCGAATGCTTGGCCGACCTCGTCAAACCTTGGCACGAGGACAAATGCGAGTGGGGTTTCAACGAGCAAATTCGCGCGCAAACCGGTGAACCGATCGGCCGTGATTGGCAGACGTGGTCCGCGGCGATGTTCTTGTACGCTCATGAGTGTGTCGCGACGCGAACCACGCCCTATTTTGGCTGAACCCGCGAGGCAAGCGGTGAACGCTCGTCGCGCTTGCTCAACGGAGCGCCTCTTCGCGGCCGCACTCCACAACCTTTAGGTTGTAGAGTTTTCTCCCGCGAGCACGCTGACGAAGCGCTGGATCGATCAGGTTCTGCGTGGTTTCGAGCTTATTTTTTGATGGTCACGCGTCACGTCGCGCCCCGTCTCAGCCTTCGGCGTCGCGGACGAGGAGAGCCGGAACGCGCGGATTTCTCCCAGCGCGCGCTGGGCCGGCTCGCGTTACCCAAACCCAAAACGCCCATCTGCGTCGCGGCGTCGCGACACGCGTTACTGGGATGGCCTCTCAGGCGTCAGCCTGAGAAGCTTGCCGTTCGCGCCATCCGTCAACAGGTACAGCGCGCCTTCAGGACCTTGGACGACCTCGCGGATGCGCTCTGCGCGATCGGTGAGCAGACGCTCTTCGCCCACGACGCGATCGGTCTTCAACACCAAGCGCACGAGTGCCTTGCTGGAGAGCCCGGCGATGAAGAAATTGCCCTTCCACTCGGGAAAAAGATCGCCGGAATAGATGGTGAGCGCGCCGGGCGAGATCACCGGATCCCAATAGTAGATCGGCTGCTCCAAACCCGGCGCCTGAGTCGTCTGGTGAATGGGCTCGCCCGAGTACTCTTCACCGTAGCCGATGGTCGGCCAGCCATAGTCTTTGCCAGGCTCGATCAAGTTGAGCTCGTCGCCGCCGCGTGGCCCCATCTCCGCGACCCATAGGCGGTGCTGCGAATCGAGTGCGGCGCCGAGCACGTTGCGATGACCGAGCGTCCAAATTTCGGGTCGAGCACCCTTGCGAGTGACGAACGGGTTGTCTTTCGGAATCGTTCCGTCTGGGAGAATGCGCACGATTTTGCCCAGATCGCTGCTCAAATCGCGCGCCTGCACGCGGCCTTTCAAAATCGAGCGTTCACCGAGGGTGATGAACAAGGTGCCATCGGGCGCGAATACCAAGCGGCCGCCGGCATGCTTGGTGGAGTCGAGCGTTGGTTGCATGCGAAAGATCACCTGAGGTCGCTCGAGCTTCGGTACCGCGCCGTCGACGAAGCGGCCGCGCACGACGGCCAGCCCATTTCCGCCCTCTCGCGGCTCGTAATAGCTCAAGTAGACGAGCCCGCTCTTGGCGTAGTCGGGCCCGAGCGCGACATCGAGCAAGCCGCCTTGATCGCCGCCCGCGACCCGCGGCACGCCTTCGACGGCGAGTGGCTTCTTGCCGTCGAGTGACACGACGAGCAACTTCCCGCCGATCTTTTCAGTCACGAATAGACGTCCGTCCGGGAGAAACGTGAGCGCCCAAGGATCCGCGAAGCCGGCGGCGAGCTCCGTCACCTTGAACGGCGTCCGGGTTTGGGCCGCGGGCGCGCGAGTTTGCCCGGCAAAAGCAGGTTTGAATTGTGGCACGTTGGGCGGGGCGGTTTCGACGGGCAGAGCCTCTTTGACCGGTCCAACGCGCGGCTCGGTGGCTTGACCCTTGCCCTCCGCGGGCTGCACATGCGCCACTCGCTCGGGTTCGTGTGTGACAGCTGGGGTGCTATGGCAGGCGCTGATTAGAGTCAACGTCGCGGACGGAACGCAAAGCAATCGCCACATTCCAAATGTTCTAGGGAGCAGCGTCGAAATGTCCAGTGAGCCCACGAGCCTTTCGACCCGAAAGCGTAATCGCCACATTCACTGATTCACAGGCGCCAAGCGCGAGAGCAGCGCGTGCGCGTTCGTCTCGACGATCAACCATTCACGCTGTTTCGACCGCAGGAAACCCTGCGCGACCGCCTGATCCAAAAAGCCAACTAAGCCCGTGTAGAAGCCGTCGACGTCTAGCAATGCGCACGGCTTGCTGTGCAACCCGAGCTGCGCCCAAGTCCAAACTTCGAACAACTCTTCGAGCGTGCCGATGCCACCGGGCAACGCCACGAAGCCGTCCGACAAAGATGCCATGAGCGCTTTGCGCTCGTGCATCGAATCCACCACGTGCAATTGCGTCAACCCCGAATGCGCGATCTCACGCGCGAGTAGCGCCTGCGGAATGACGCCGATGACGCGGCCGCCGCGCGCCAACACCGAGTCGGCGAGCGCACCCATCAGCCCCACGTGTGCCCCGCCGTACACGAGCTCGATCTGACGCTCCGCCAAGAGCGCGCCCAATTCTTCGGCCGCGTCGCGATACGTGGTGCGCGTGCCAAAACTCGAGCCGCAGAAGACACAAAGCCGCATCGGCAGAGGATCGCTCTTGGCGGCGGTTCGGGCAAGCTACCCGCTGTCCGAACTCAACCACTTGCTGAGTGTTTTCGAATCGATACACAACGCCTCGCATGTGGCCATTTTTGCGCCTCCCAGGCGCTCCAATGCCCAGGCGGCATAGCGGCGTTGCAGCTCTCGAATCGGCATCACCCGCTCACCAAATCTGGGTTCCGTAATTTCCGGGCGGCGATCGGTGACCGATTTGGGAAGATCCGAGAGCTTCACTTCGTCATCGCGACACAAAAGGACCAAGCGCTCGATCAAGTGCTCGAGCTCGCGCACATTTCCTGGCCAGGCGTAGCTGCTGAGTGCGTCCATCGCGGATTGCGAGAACCGTAGCGGGGTACTACGCGTGCTGCGCGATAGCGCGCGCGGCATGAAGTGTTCGATCAATTGCGGCAAATCGCTGCGGCGCGCGCGGAGCGCGGGGATTTCGATCGAAACCACGTCGAGCCGGTACAGCAGATCTTCGCGAAAGGAGTTTTCCGCCACACGGCGCCGCAGATCACGATGCGTGGCAGCGATCACGCGTGCGTCGACGCGGCGTTCGCGGTCGCTGCCCACGGCGCGCACTTGCCCGGTCTCGAGTACGTGCAGCAGCTTGGCCTGTAGAGGCGCGCTGAGCTCCGCGATCTCGTCCAAAAACAGCGTACCGTGTTGAGCTTGCGCGAACAGACCTACGCGATCGGCGGAGGCACCGGTGAAGGCGCCCTTGACGTGGCCGAACAGCTCGCTTTCGAGCAATGCTTCGGGGATGGCGGCGCAGTTGACGGCCACGAACGGCTCGCTCGCGCGCGCGCTCTCGGCGTGAATCGCACGGGCAATCAAGCCCTTGCCGGTGCCAGTCTCGCCCAGGAGCAACACCGGAACCTGTGAATCCGCGACGCGACGAACCAGGTCCAACACGTCCCGCATGGCGGGGCTATCGCCAACGAGGTCGCTGCGCGAGCTGCTGAGCGCGGTGCGCAATGCCTTGGCTTCGCGGCGCAACGCGGCTTCGTCCAATGCACGCTTCAGAAACAGAACCAGCTCTTCGACTTTGAACGGTTTCGTCAAGTAGTGATACGCTCCGCGTCGTATCGATTCGATGGCGGTATCGATGCCGCTAAAGGCGGTCATGACGATCACGGGGCTGTCAGGGGCGACCGAACGTGATAGCGCGAGCAGCTCCAAACCGTCGCTGCCAGGAATGCGTAGGTCGGTGACGAGCGCGTCGTGCGCGCCGAGAGACAGCTGGGCCGAAGCTTGGCCCACATCACTGAATGCGTGCGCCTCGAAGCCGTGCTCGGCGAGGCCGTCAGCCACCATTTCGGCCATGTCGAAGCGATCATCGATGACCAACACTCGGGGGGTACGGTCGCGCTTTTCTGGATTTTTCACGACATTTCCTGAGCTAGGGGTAAACGGACGGTAACCCGCGTGCCGGGCACCTCAGCGCCCTCCTGATCTGCGCGACGCACGAGACTGAGCTCTCCGCGGTGATGACTGACAATCTCTTTGGCGATGGCAAGTCCGAGTCCGGTGCCACCGCGGGTGGCCTTGGTCGTGAAGAATGGCTCCATGGCTTGCTCGATGGTGGCACGCGAGATGCCATGCCCTCGATCGATTACGCAAAATTCGACGTTCCCGCCGGCGCGCGCCAGCTCGAGCTGTACGGATTCGCCGGATTCGCTCGCCTCGAGTGCGTTGATCAAAAGGTTGACCAAGACCTGCCCAAACAAGGTCGAGTTGCAAGCCACGAACGACGCCCCCTGATCGCGGTCCTCGAGTCCGAGCGCGATCTGGGTTTGTCCGAACCGATGCTGAACCAAGTCGACCGCTGTGCGCGCCAGCTCGCTGGCCGCCGTCCGGCTCAGGTTCGGAGAGTCACCGCGGGTGAGGCCCAAAAAGCCGCGAATCACCCGCTCGATGTGCTCGGTCTGAGCGGCGATGGCGTCGAGTAACCGTCCGGCCTTGGCGTCACTGGCGGACGCCGAGCGCAATTGCTCGACGCGACCGACAATCACCCCTAAGGGTGTCGCGATCTCGTGCGCGAACCCGGATGCGAGCGCAGCGATCGTCGCCATCCGGTTGGCGCGAGACAGCTCGGCATCACGCGCTCGTTCGGCGCGATGCACACGCAATTTTTGCCTCAGCAATGCCTCACGTCGCTGTCGACCGAGCGCCGTCAGCCCGATACCGATGATCAAGACGCTGACCACGAGCACCATCAACACAGCGCGCCACGCCGCGTGGCGCGCGCGGTCGCGCTCGGCTGAAGCCGACTCAATCACCGCAACGCCTTCGGGGCTCTCGGTTCCCGCGACCGTTCGCGGGGCAAGTCCGGCGATCGCCGTGCGCGCACCCAAACCAATGGTGGCTGCAAGAGAGCGCGGCAATCGCGCGCTCGGTGCGTGTTCGGAAAATGCCACCTCTAGCTCGTTGCTGGAGAGCACCTTCCCGTTGCTGAGTCGAAATCCTCTGCCTCGTGGCTGGCGAAGCAAGACCGCCACTTGACCGGTCGCCTCGAGCTTTTGGACTGCTGCTGACAGCTGGGCGTCAGAGAGCGCGGCCAAGCTCAGCGCGAGCAACCGATGCTCGCGTCCGAGTTGATCGAGCGCCCGCTCGGATTGACGCTGCGCATCACCAATACCGGCTGCCACGACGACGAGTACGCCGACGAGCATGAAGGCCAGGGTGCGACGGCGTTGAGAGATGATCTTAGGAAGGCACAACATCGGGCGGTAGGAAATATTCCGAACGCAGGTCGGAAAAACTCCGACCTGGAGCCTGGCAAATGCCGCGAATACGCGAGGTTTTTGCTGGCTTGCTCTTTGCTCTGCAGGGCGCGCGCCATGCGCTTCAATGTGTTCCTTCCCCGACACGCATGGCGTTTCTTCGGCCCCACGCTCGTTTTCACGGCGAGCGTGGGGCACGCGGAATCAGCAGCGCCCGAACCTCCGCCGGTGCCGCAGATGTCGCTGCGTACGGCGCTAGCTTACGCACAGGCTCATGAACCCGGACTGCAGGCCGCTCGCGAGCGCCTCCGTGCCGCCAAGCAAGAGGCCGAAATCCCGGCGGCTCAGTGGCACCCCTCGTTCGGAGCTTTGGGCGAGTTCGTCGAAGGTACGAGCAACAACTCCACGGCGACGCAGCTTTCGGCAAGCGCCGTCGACTTACCGCGCATCGGCGGCACCGCGGTCAGCGACCGAGCGCAGTTCCGGCCCGAAGCGACGACCCTACTCGCGCTCGGAGCGCGACAAGAGATCTACGATTTTGGCCGGATTGCCGCGCAAAGCGCGGCTGCGCGAGCGCTCGCCGCGATCAGCGAAAGTGAGCTGCGTCATACGCGACTCGATCTTCGCCTCGCGGTAACCAACGCCTACTACTCGGTGCGAGCCGCGCACGCGCTGCTCGACGTCGCCGCGCAAGCGGAGGCGCGCGCCGCGGTACATCGCGAGCTGGCTCGAGCCGCTGTGCAAAGTGGGCTGCGCTCGCCAATCGAGGTCACGCGAGCTGATGCAGATGTGACGCGCTTCGAGGTGGCGCGTATTCGTGCATTCGGCAGTCTGGTCGTCTCACGCGGTGTGTTTGCGGCCGCCGTTGGCTACGAGCAACCGGAACTCGACGCCAACGACGAGACTGCGGATGAGCCGCACTTTCCCGCGCGTGCCGAGGCAGAGGCGCGAGCGGTGGAGCTCGATCCAGCCGTGCAGGAGGCGATCGAAAAGGTACGAGCCGAGCACTCTTTGGCGGAGTCGGTGAGCGCCTCGCTACGGCCGAATTTGTCGGCATCGGCGGCGATATCCGTGCGCGCGGGCGGGGCTGCGGCCTCCAATGACGTGGTGCCCGATGGTCGCGGCTTCGTCCCGAACGTGCCGAACTACTCGGCAGGCATCGTGCTCAATTGGCCGTTCTTCGAGCCAGTCACTCATGCTCGCGTGCGAGCAATCCACGCACGCGAGCATGCTCTAGCGGACGAGGTCGAAGTCGCGCGACAAAGGGCCTTCTCGCGCACGCGCCAAGCCTACGAGGGAGTCGCGATCGCGGATGCTGCGCTCGGCGCGCTCGAGAAATCCGTGCAAGCGGCGCGCGCGAATCACGAACAGGCCGAGGGGCGCTTCCGCGCGGGCCTCGGCACCGCCACGGAACTCGCCGACGCGGAAACGTTGCGCCTCGATGCCGAGGTCGAGCGAGTGATTGGCCGCTTTCACGCCGCTACCGCTCGCGCCGAACTCGAGCGCGCCATCGCCAGCGATCGGTGAGCTTCACGTTCTCGCCTTCTCAGCTTCGAACAACGAACAACGAATTGGAGACCACATACATGAACCCGAAACTCGGCGGCCTTTCTTTGATTGGCGGCTTATTGCTCAGCGGCTGTATCGGCTCGCAACAAGGCCAAATGTACAGCATGAAGGACGGCTCGAGCGCGACCCTCGTCGTCGATAACCCTGGTGCGAGCGCTGGCGCGGTCAGCGGTAAACTCGCGAGTGGCGCGAGCTGCCACGGTTCGTTCAGCACACTCGACCCGAGCAACGCCAAGAAGCTCGCGAGTCCGGAAATGGTGTTCACCGAGAACGCCAGCGCCAGCGTTGCGGTGCTGAGCTGTGACTCTGGCACGGTGCTGCGCTGCACTTTGGCGCGTCGCACCGGTGAGTCGTTCAGTTATGGCGAGTGTCGCGATCAGGGTGGCACTCAATACAGCATGGTGTTTTGAGATGTCGCTCTTCGGCAAAAGTTCGCGGGCGATACTCGGACCACTACCGAGCTTGTTGACGTTGCTCACGCTGACCGCCCTTGCATCTAGCTGTGCCAGCGCGCGCGAGGGCTATCTGTACGACAGCAAAGCGCCGCGCAAAGGCTCAATCGTGTTCCAAGACGCGCGGGCCACGAGCGGGAACTTGGTCGCTGAGTTGGCCGATGGTGAGCGCTGCACGGGCAAGTTCAACACCATTCCGGACGACGTGGAGATGGACAACGAGACGGGTCGCGTCGATCGCGAAGACTCGCAAGTCGGCATGGCGCTCTTGCAGTGCGGCACTCAGCACATCGTCCGTTGCGGCTTTCAACGTGACCACGGTGGAGCGGGCTACGGCCATTGCTCCGATACGGCGGGACGTCACTTCGATTTGTATTTCTGACTCGACACTCAACGAGATATTCACCATGCGATATTCGCGAACTTTGGGCGCAGCGGCCTTGCTATTGGCGCGCGCGTCGTTGGCCTCTGCCCAGACCACGGCACCCGAACCCCAACCTCAACCGGCGACGGTACCCTCGCCCGCGGCAGAAGCTCCCCCTCCGGCGGCATTGCCACCTCCTGAGCCGGTCACCGCGCCTCCGCCCACTGCCGAAGCTCCGCCGCAGCCAGCAATCGGACCTGCGCCACTCGACAGCGGACCACAACCCGTCAAGGGCAAGTGGGGCACCACCTTCTACGGCTTTGCCGAATTCGACGCCATTCACGATTCGACCCAGGCAGCCAATACGACCATCAACGATTCACAGGGCAACGGCGCGCTCGCGCGACCGGGCACGTACGCCGCTGGCAACGGACAGACGCTGTTCGGCGCGCGCAACTCGCGTATCGGCTTCAAACTCGATGCGCCCGCGAGCGATGGCATGAAGGCGAGCGCGGTGCTCGAAATGGACTTTCTGGGCAATCAGCCCACGTCCACGGCCAGCCAAGCCGCGATGATTGGCAATCCCGCGTTCCGCATTCGCCACATGGCCATCAAGGTCGAGGATCCGATCGTAGACGTGCTGCTCGGACAGTACTGGCAGCTGTTCGGCTGGCAATCGGCGTTTCACCCGAACACGGTGGAAATCCAAGGCGTGCCTGGGCAAGTCTACTCACGCGCACCGCAGGCGAGGCTGTCCAAGACCATCAAGACCGAGCCCATCAACCTGGATTTGGCCATCGCAGCCGCGCGCCCGGTCTCGCGCAATTCGCAGGTCCCGGACGGCCAAGCCGGTCTGAAGCTGACCATTAATCACTGGAAAGGGTTACATACGGCTGGCAGCACTGGCACGGCCGTCGACGGCCTGTCGCTCGGCGTCTCCGGCGTCGCTCGGCACTTCATCCTTCCCGGCTTTTACGGCAACGGACACAGCCGCACGAACGGCTGGGGCGTCTCGATCGACGCGCTCGTTCCAATCATCCCCGCGACGATGGACAAGCGCGCCAACGCGTTGACCTTGACGGGCTCGTTCGTCACTGGCACGGGGATCTCCGACTTGTACACCGGGTTGACCGGCGGCGTCGGCTTTCCGGCTCCGCCCAATCCGGACATGGTGACGCCTGCGCCCACGTACAGCGCGGACATCGACAATGGCATGGTCACCTTCGACTCCAACGGCAAGATCCACACCATCGATTGGCAGTCGTATATCGTGGGGATTCAGTACTATTTGCCGCCTTCGGGCAAAGTGTGGGTCTCGGCCAATTACTCGGGCATGAAGTCGCACAACGCGGCGAGTTACACGAGCGGCGCGGGGCTTTCGAAGATCTTCGACAAGTCGTATTGGGCGGATGCCAACGTGTTCTGCGACTTGACCGCGGCGGTGCGTTTGGGTGTCGAATACGCCTACTTTCACCAAACCTACGCTGACGGCGTAGAGGCGAAGAACACGCGCCTGCAATTCTCTGGCTTCTACTTGTTCTGAGCATCACGGTGCAGTCACGCTCAGCTCCGGCTGAGCGTGGCTCAGCTCTGGTTCTCGCGCCGCATTGCTGCGCTTGGCGAGAAGCAAGAACATCACCGGCACCAAAAACAGCGAGAGCAACGTCGACGAAGTGAGCCCGCCGACGACGGCGAGCGCGAGAGGCTGATTGGCTTCGGTGCCCTTCTCGAGTGCGAGCGCCGTCGGGATCAAGCCGATGATCGTAGCTAGGCTCGTCATGGCAATTGGCACGAAGCGAGAGCGGGCAGCCGCGACCACGGCTTCAATCGCAGAATTGCCTTCCTCGAAGCGCCGGTTGGCGTCATCGACCAACAAGATGCCATTCGATACCGCGATGCCGATCACCATCAGAATGCCCATGAGCGCCGTCACCGAAAACCCCTGACCGGCTGCCATCAGCGCCATCACGATGCCCACCAAGGACACCGGGATCGTGAACAGCATCACGAACGGCAAGCGCACCGACCCGAACTGTGAGGCCATGATCATGAACACGACCATCACCGCGAGGCCAATCGCGACACCAAGGCCAGAAAACGTGTCGCGCATGAGCTGCACTTGCCCCACGAACGAGCGGTTCAGGCCGCGCGTGCGCGGGTCGGCATCGAGCTTTCGCTCGAGCTCGGCGGCGGCCGTACCAATGTCACGCCTTTCGGTCTGCATCAGCACGTGAGCGGCACGCTGCAGCTGATTGCGCTCGACCGCGACGGGCCCGACCGAACGGCGCACTTTGCCGTATGCGCCGAGCGACACCGCTTTTCCGCCTGCGATACGCGCGGGGATCTGCGCGAGCGCATTCGGATCGGCCACGGCTTTGCCATCATAATACGTGACGACGTAGTAAGACTGGCCACTGTTCGGGTCGATCCAAACGCTCGGCGAATTGATGTTCCCGAGCGTCGCTTCCAGCGTGGTCTGCGCAGCCGTGCGCGACGTAACGCCGACGAGCCCTGCCTTTTCGCGATCGGTGTCGACGTGAATTTCTGGATAGTCGGTCTGCAGCGAAACGCGGACGTCGCGAATGCCGGGCACGCTGCGCGCAACTTCGGCTACGGCGCGCGCCTGCTGATCCAGTTCACCCAGGTTGTCGTTGCGCACTTCCATCACCAGAGGTGCGATGTAACCGTTGGAGAAAACGCTCGCGACGAGGCCACCGGGCCACTGTAAGAACTCGACTCCTGGGTAACGCGCGTTCAAAATTGCGCGCGTGCGATCGGCCAGCTCTCGCTGCGACAAGGTCCGTGCTTCTTCGTCCGCCAATTGCAAACGAATGAAGCCCATGTGTGGCCCGTTGTTGGGGCTGGTCATCGCGCTCCGCGCGTTACTCGGCGAGCCGACATTCGTCAGCACGAGCTGCACGTTGCCTTTGGGCAAGCCGTCGGCGACGGTTTTGCCCATTTCTTGCAGCAATTTCGCGGAATCAGCGAGTGAGATCCCCGGCGCGAGGCGCACGTACACACGCTCCATCGACTCGTCGATCTCGGGAAAGAACGTGCTCGGCAAACGCAACGCCGCAACCACGGCCGCTACGGTGATCACTGCGCAGGCGATGATCACAGACCAACGTTGAGGAAGCACGCTGCGTAGCACGCGCGAGTAGCGCTCTGCGACCGCGTCGATGAAATGCTCGATTCGCTTGGCGAAACCGCGGTGCTCGCCCTGTCCCAGAAAATAGCGACAAGCCACGGGCGTGACACAAACACTCACAAAATACGAAGCCGTCATCGCCACCGCGACGGTCAAGGCCAACGGCGCGAACAGCTTCTTGGCCAGGCCCGCGAGCAACACGACCGGCAAGAGCACGGCCATCGTCGTCAAGGTCGAAGCCAGCACCGGCACCGCCACCGCGTTCGTTCCTTGCAAAGCCGCGCGGTAGGGATCGAGCCCTTGGCGCTGATGCCGATGAATCGACTCGAGCACGACGACCGCATCGTCGACCAGACGTCCCATGGCCAGCGTCAGTCCGCCCAATGTGAAGGCATTGAGCGTCTGACCGCTGGCATAGAGTGCGATCAGCGTGATCGCGAACGACAGCGGAATCGCCACGGAGACGATCAGCGTGCCGCGCAAGCTCTGTAGAAACAGCAAAATCACGAGCGCGATCAGCACCAGCGCTTGCACGACTTCTTGTTTGAGTCCGTGATACGTCGTGCGCACGAACGTGGATTGGTCGAAGATCGGGACGACCTTCATTCCTGGCGGAAGATCTTTGAGACCCGCGACGACCTTCTTCACCGCGTCCACGATGTCGATCGTGTTGCCGCCGGGCACGCGCAACACGTTCAAATACACGCCATCCTGGCCGTTGATCGAGACGGCTTGAGTCTCGGGACTGCCTCCGTCTTCGACCCGCGCAACGTCGCGAATCAACACGGGCTTGCCGTCGACCACTTTGACCATCGCTTCGCCGATCGTCTTGACGCGCTCGGGCACCGCGTTCGTGTACACGTTCGCGTCGAACTTGGGAGACAGGAACACGCCAGAGGGCAAGAGCGCATTTGATTGCGAAACCGCCGCCGCGACGTCGCTCGATGTGATCCCACGGGTCTGCGCAGCCACCGGATCGACGATCAAGTTGATTTGGCGCTGACGACCGCCGTTGAGTGAGGCGCTGGCCACACCTGGAATGCCTTCGAGCAGCGGCTCGATTTGATTGAGCGCATAGTCGTACAACTTGGGGCTGGGTAATCCGCCGCCATAGACGGCGACTTGCGCAACCGGCGCATTCGAAGGGTCGAACTGCAGTACGAACGGCGGCAACACGCCGAGCGACTTGGGCACTGCGCTCATGGCGAACGCAGTCTGCTGTTGCACCAACGTCTGAGCGGCGTTCAAGTCCGTGCCCCACTTCAGCCACACCCAGACGATGCTCAAGTTGTTGCGCGAGATGCTCTCGACGTGATCCACGCCGGGCGTCGCGCTCACGTACTTCTCGATCCGCCAAGTGAGCGTCTTTTCGACGTCTTTGGGGCCGAGGCCGGGTGCCAAGGTGCCGACCACCAACACCGGCGGCGCGAGTTCGGGAAAGGTGTCGACCGCCATGCGCGGGGTCACCACCAGCGAAAATACGACAACGGCGACTGCCAACATCAAGACCGCGATCGGGTTCTTCAGTGAAAGCGAAGTCACGGCTGTCGCACCGCCTCGAGGCTCGCCGAAACGCGATCTTTGTCGTTCAAAAGCGCTCTGCCCTGGACGACGACGCGCGAGCCCACGCCCAGAGCCGGATCGACGAATAGCCGTCCTTCACGTTCGCCCAGTACGCGCCAACCTTGCTTTCGTGCAACCTGATCGTTGAGCACGAACACCGTAGCTGTATCGCCGCGCACTGTCGCGGCCGATAGCGGGATCTCACAAGCGGGCTGCGGCACACCAGTATCGATGTGAATGTCCGCGGTCGTACCGACCGGCATACTGCGGTCCGGATCAGCCACGTCGATTTCGAAATCTACCGTGCGCGTCGCGGGATCTGCTGCTGGCGCTCGACGCGAAATGCTCGCGGACAAATCGCGATTGGTCGCAAACACGTGCACGCGTACCGCGCTCCCGGGCGCGATGATCGGGAAATCGATCTCAGCGGCATCCGCGACGATACGCACCGTGGAGCGATCCACGATGCTCGCTATCGCAACGCCGGGGCGCACGAATGACCCCGGATCGCTGCTGCGCGTGGCCACTTCGCCGGAAAAAGGGGCGCGCAGCGTGCAGTCATCGACTTGCAGGGAAGTGCCCAGAAGCTGCGCTTGAGTCGCCAGCAACTGCGCCTGTTCCGCGGCGCTCTGGGCGGCTTTTTGCTCGGCTTCGTTGGGCGACACGAACCCGCCGTCGAGTAGTCCGTTGAAACGCGCCGCCTCGTGCGAAATCGCTTCTTGGCGCGCAGCGACGGCGCGCGCTTGCATCGCCACCGAGCGACTCGTAGCGCTCGCATTGCGACAGTCCAGCGTCGCCACGACGTCACCCTTCTTCACCGCGGCGCCGGGCCGAACCAGCACCGTATCGACGTAGGCCGAGATCATTTGCGGCCCGATTTTCGCTTCGATCCACGGCTCGATCGTGCCCACGTAGCTGCGCGAGGCGCGAAACGTCGCGGCTCTCGCTTCCATCACCGTCACTGGCTTGGGCGCTTGGTCGAGCGCCACCTGGTTGACGTTGGCCTGTGCGTGCACGGCCATCGTCGCTCCGGCGCCGAGGATGGTCAGCACGCCGATGGCAATCGCGAGTGAGATCGGGGTGAGTCGTCTAGGGCGCGGAGTCGGTGCGTCGGTGGACAAGGTGGGATGCACCGCCGAAGCACCTTCTGGGCCACCCGCAAAAATGGCTGTCGTTCGGCGAAATTGCGCAGTGTGTCGCGCGCCGTTCGGCAAATTTCCGAGCGCGATTCGGAATTTTTTCGACTCTCGCGCCGCCGCGCGCCTTCTGCCTTAGTTGACGAACGACACGTTGCCGATCGTGAAGTCTGCAACGCAAGCAGGCGCGCCGTCCCCTATTGGCAGCGTGAATTGCCACTGCAGATCGTTCAGCGTCGCGGGATTGACCGTCGGCTCCGGGACGCCGCCGGCCATGTCGGCAAAAAGCACGACCGAGGTACCCACCGTCAGCGGTGCGGACGAATTGGCCAGGCAAAGGCTCGCTTCGCACGAACCCACGAACGAATCCGAATTATCGACGCTCGTGACCAACCCGAATGTCATCGCACAATTACCGAGATCACCAGTAATCGTGAATTGAACACCGCGGTACGCAGTCGCGTCGACACAACCGTACAGCGGCAAACCCACGCCAAACCATTGGTTCCCCGGATCCGTCGGGATACCGGGCTCGGCCTTGATGTGTCGTGCGGTCCTCTGCACACACACTGAGCAACTCCTGTGCCGTCGCGCGCTGACTCGGTCCGACGCTACGAGTGAGCCAAATAGAGCTCGTTTCGCCCACGACCGCGCTGTCTGTGCGCGGTCAATCGGCACGAGCTGCGCAATCACTTCGCGCCGGTTGCGCAATCGTTTTGCGCAATTCTGATCGGGGGCGCTCGAGATCCTGCGTCGCACCTCGCATCAGCGCCGTGTTCCCGCCACACGACGCCGAAGGCTGAGCCGCGCAGTTCGTAACGCGGCCCCATCAACCCAAAATCATCAACCCTTGTTCTTGTTCAACGCATTGCGATACTGGGCGCCGACGATGCCAGTCGTGAATTTGCTGGGCAACATGCGCACGAACGCGCCGCCCACGCGATTGGCGAGCCCCGGAACGTGGAGGTACTTGCGGAGCTTGAGCGCCTCCACCCCTTCTCGCGCGGCCTGCTCAGTCGGCATCAACCAGCGGCGCAAAGGCGTGAAACTTTCGCCGTCGGTCATCTCACTGACCACACCGCTGGGCGCGTAGGTGGTAATTGAAACGCTGCGACCCTTGTATTCGTGAAAGAGTCCGACGCCGAAGTGCACCAAGAACGCTTTCGTTGCCGAGTAAGCCGTCTGGTACGGAACCGGGTGAATGCCTGCCATGCTCGAGACGAGCATCAAGCCGCCGTTCGTTTTCTCCAGCAGCGGCAAGAGTGCATTCGTCATGCGCACGACGCTCGTCACGTTCGTGTCCAGCATTTGGCGGAATGCATCCCAACCCAAGTCACTGTGTTGCCCGAAATGGGTAACACCCGCGTTCAGCACTGCGCCATAAAGCGAGTAGCGCGAAGCTTCTTCGACTACGCGATCGGTATCCTCGATTCGCGAAAGGTCCGCACGCACGGTGACCACCTGCGCCGACGAAACCTTCGCGATCTCCGCCTTCAATGAGTCGAGACGCTCTTGCCTACGTGCCACGACGATCAGGTTGGCTCCGTACTCGGTCGCCAAAATCTTCGCCATTTCTCGGCCGAGGCCGGAAGAGGCACCGGTCACGAGTAGCCAGCGGTTACGGAACTCCATGGGCTTCATTTCGGCCAGGACGTAGCCCTTGGCTTCGCGCCGTGTCAACGCTGTGTCGCCCGAAGCAGCGTTTCGGCTAGGAGAGCGGCTCGCGATCACTCTTGAGGCTATACTTCCGCCGGGCACGCGCTACCCGAGGCGAAGCCCCTGACGCCATGAATCGTCGCGCCTTCCATACCCTTGCTGCATTCAATCTCGGTTTGCCGCTGTTCGCGCGCGCGGCGTACGCTGACGAGACCGAAAGGCGAATCGGCCGACATGGCGAGCGCAGTGTCGACGAACCGCGCGCGGCGTCCGAAGCGGAGCAGATTCTGGCTCGCGTTGAGGCCTTCTATCAAAAGGTGACGACCTTCGAGACGAGCTTCAGGCAGTACTTCTCGCGAGGACCATACAGCCCGACACCAAGCATGGGGTCATTGTTCTTCGAGAGGCCAGCAAAGCTGAGCTTTCGCTTCGCGAACGGCGATCGCGTCGTGGCCGACAGTGCGCAGATCCAAGTTTACCAAAAACAGAGCAAGCAAATGTTCGTGCAGAATGCTCGAGCCTCGCAGTTGCCGCTGATGCTCTCGTTTTTGACCGCGCAAGGCAGGCTCGCGGAGATGTTCGAGTTCACGAAGCGCGCGCCGCGCGCTGCAACGCCAGTGTCCAGCCATGTGTTGATCGGTAAACCGCTGCAACCTTCAGCGATCTGCGAGTTCCTCTCGCTCGATATCGATATTCGAACTGACGAAGTACGTCGAGTGACGGTTGGCGCTCCACGAGGCACTCGAGTTCGTTACGATTTCGGGGTCAGTGTTCGGAATGCGCGGATTCCGCTCGGTGAGTTCGAACTCCGTCCACCGCCGGGCACTTCGATGGTGCACGCGTAATCGACTCGTTCCGCTCGCTCCTCTTGGTAGCCGGCCGAGACGCCGAAGGCTGAGCGCGATGCGACGTGTTGCGTCACGATCAACAAACATTCAAGTAAACTCGCGCCGCTTGCGTGAATCGACACACCGTTGACGAATAACACTCGCTCCTTGCAACGACGTACCAAGCGTTGCGCTGCGACCGAAACTCCAATGAGATGAGCAACGCTAACATCGGTGTGAACACTGCAGTGTTCGCGAATGTTTACGCGCGCCGCGCGTGAAACGAATTGCCGACGTTTGCGTAATGGGTAATCGTGGGCTGCGCGGGTAACGAGCCTCGCGGCATGCTCGCGACGAGGGGTTGCGTGACCGGTTGTTTAGCTTGGCCGGGTGCGGCGAAGTCGATCGTCTCAGCATTGAGCGCGACATCCGTCACTGTGAGTAGCCACTCTTTCCTTCGATTAGGAGCAAACGAAGATGAGCATCATCAATCATTGCAACGGGTTTGGTTTTCCGAAAGGAAGCGAACATGTCTAAACGACAGTTGCTGCTTTTTGCCACTGCGCTCGGCCTCGTAGCGCTCGAAGCGTGCAGCAGCGATGAATCGAGCCCTTACACGCCAGGAACCGCAGGGAGCGCCGGACACGCCGCAGGGGCGGCTGGTCACGCCGGCAGCGCGGGCCACGCAGGCACCTCGCCCATGGCTGGAGCAACGAACGAAGCGGGGCAAGCCGGCGAGGGCACTGGGGACTCCGGCGCGCCGGGCACCGGGGGTAGCTCCGAAGCAGGCGCTACGAACGGCGGAAATGCGGGCGCGGGCGGAGGCTCTGCGGGCGCGGGCGGCACCGCGGGCGCGGGCGGAGGCTCTGCGGGCGCGGGCGGCACCGCGGGCGCGGGCGGAGCGGGCACAACTTTCACGTTGCAAGCGACGACACTCGGTCAGGTGATCAGTACGGAGGGCGGGCTCAGCCTCTACGTCTTCAATACTGATACGCCGGGCGCCGGGGCAACGGCCCCAGTGAGCTCTTGCAACGGCGGTTGCTTGACGACATGGCCGATCTACTCCGGCAATCCGGTCAGCGTGCCATCCGGCCTGCTGGCGTCGGATTTCGGCAGCTTCGACCACGGCGGCGTGATGCAGAGTACCTACAAGGGTTGGCCGCTCTACCGGTACACGCCAGACACCGCGGTCGGTGATGTGAAGGGTGAGGGCATCAACAACAAGTGGTACACGGCCAAATCGCCCTTCGTCTTTCCCTCCGGCACGATGTTTTCATTACAGAACACGACGCTCGGCCAAGTGATTGCGACGGCGAACGGGCTCAGTCTATACGTGTTCAAGAGCGACACGCCGGCGGCAGGCGCAACGCCACCGGTGAGCGCGTGCGGCAGCGGTTGTCTGGCAACTTGGCCCATCTACTACGGCAGTCCGGTCACCGTGCCTGCGGGCCTGCAGGCCTCTGACTTTGATAGCTTCGATCGCGGCAGCGGCGTCATGCAGAGTACCTATAAGGGCTGGCCGCTCTATCGGTACGCGCCAGACACATCGATCGGTCACGTGAAGGGCGAGGCCGTGGGCAGTGTTTGGTACACGGCGAAGTCGCCGTTCGTCGCGCCCTAGCAGCACACTTTGCCCTCGTCCGCAGGCGCGCGGCTCGTCGCCGCCGCGCCTGCGGAATTGTTCGTCAGAGAACGCGGACGCACCCGAGAGCGGCATCCGTGTTGCGAGGCAAGGCAAGATCTCGGTCATCGCCCGAGTAGCGACTTCGTAAGTGCCCGGCAGGACGAGACCCGAATCAACGGACCCGTGGCTGCGCAAAATCACCTGGTTCGTGTCGTCGGTCCGCAATAGCAAATCACCCTTGCCCGCCCGTTACCGCTACTGCTGCAACACTGCCGGCATGGCCGGCAGCACAGACTCCAATTGAAATTCGCCGGTGAGCGCGCGACCATCTGTCAGGCGCAGTGTGAACTTGCCGACGAAGCCGCCTTCCACGGAATCCTGAAGGACTTCGAGCGTTCCGCCGTTGGCTGCGATCGCCGCGGATTGCGGGCTGAGCTTTTTGATGTCGACCTCGAACGGATCCTTGACGGGAGAAGCACCGACGGCGAGTTGTTTGCGCTCAATCGAGTAAGTGCCGGGCCCCGGGTAATCGGACACCCCGAGGGTCACGCTTTCGGTCTGGCTCAGCAAGGTGAGCACCATGTGTCCTCGTTGCGGAGGCGTTTCACGCATCACGTATGCGTCGAGCGCCTGAAGCTGACCGCTGGCGGACGTCCACTTCGCCTGTCCCATGCGCGTCGACGAGTGAGTCATTCGCTTTTGGGACCAAGCGCGCTGCAATCGACTCTCGGCGTCCTCACCCACGGGCGCCGAAGCCGCTGCGTGAGAAAACGAGAGCGGAGTCGTGTCGCCGAGTAAAATGAACGGCGCCCAGATGAATGGATCTTGCGTCTTGGCGCGCAAGGTCGCGCTGGCCTTGCGTAGCGCCTCACTGCGGCCGAGACCCGCCTTCAAGTTCGCGTAGAAGGCACTCATCACTTCATCGGTCGCAGCGTCGCTCACGCTCCATAAGCTCGTGACCAGCGACTCAGCTCCAGCCGTGAAGAATGCGCGACGCAAACCGTGCACCCCCTTGAGTCGATCCGGGCTGCCTCGTCCGCTCTCACACGCGGAAAGCACCACCAATGCGGTCCCCCAAAGAGGCACCGCGGTGGCCTCGTATGCCGTCAAAAATCCATCGCTCTTCTTCGCGGCATCGGGCGCGAGGACGAGCGTGGACAACACCATCGGGTCAATCTCACTGCTGGGCAAAGCTGCGGCGAGATTGGTTTTCGACAAGATGAGGCCGCGATCGTCCGGCCCGGCCGACGCTTTGAGCGGCAGCATCACGCCGTGACCGGCGATATGCAGGACACGCGGCGGTCGACCAACCGACAACGCACTTTCCGTGGCCTGTTGCCCGACGATCAACTTCGCATCCGGCAGCAACGCTTGCACGCGGCGACCCTCGGCGACAGCGCGCTCGAGCGCGGGAAAATTTTCTTGAGTGAGCCGCTCGCCGGAATGGAAGCTCTTGGGTTGCTTGCTGTAGCTGGGCACGAGCACCAACGGAGGGCCAAAATCCAATACGGGAGCGTGCTCACCCAGCAGCTGACGTTCACTGAATGCGTAGCTGAGCTGGTAGCGATCGGCGAGCCACGTTTTTCCGTCGTAGAGCGCTTCGAATGGCACGAGCTGAAGCGCGCCGTCGGGCACGATGCGCACCTTGGTCGAGCGTGACAGTTCCGCTGCGATCGGCGCGAACGAGAGCTGATACAGTTCGCGGCTCTTGGCGCGCTTCTGTTCGAGCAACGAGCCAGCGCTTCCCACCGTTTGAAGAAACGTGTCGACACTGCGCTGCAAGGTCTCGCTGTTGCCCACGCTGGTAAAGCTCGCACCGGCGCGCGTGAGCACGAAGGCGCCGAGCGTACCGCGCCCGGGGATGTTGGGCGTCTTGTCATCCGGCGTCACGTGACGGTACTCGACGAAAGAGAGGACTGCCTCATCGGGACCGAGGAGGGTCTTCAGCTGCTGAACGCCGGTGCCGGCCATGAACGGTTTGTCCTGATTGCGGCCGAGCGTCGCGAGCTCCGTCAGCCGCTTCATCACCCGCTGCTCTTCGGCTCGCGCTCGCGAGAGCTCACTGCGCTGCCGCTCGTCGAGGGTGACGCCCGTCGCCAGTTGCAGCTCCAGGCTGGCGACGTTTTCACGCGAGGTTCGCCACTGTTCGAGCGCCGAACGCGCTTCGGGATTCTTCGACTCGGTGAGCGCTGCGCTGACGCGCCGCTCGACCTCCGGATTTTTCGCCTTGTACGCGACCGTCATCTCGTAACCGAGCACGTTGAGCTCGGGGTTCTTGGGATTGCGCTCGAGTGCAGTGAGCGCCATATCGAGCAGATAGCTCGAAGCGCGCAGCTCCCGCTGAGCAGTCTGCGACTGCTCAGCGATCTCTAACGGTCGCATGCGGTAGAGTGTCTCGCTGCGCTCGAACTCCGTGCGAATTTGGCGTGCCGCTTCAGCTGGTTCTACGCCGGCGTAAGCTTTGCGGAATGATTCGACGAGCGCGTTGAAATCGACACTCCCGATGTTGTCGATGACGTCCGCGAGCGGTTTGCCAGTATGAGGGGCCTGCGCCTTGATGATCGCGATCACCGGCCCTTGTTTGCCGAAAGCGGCGTCCATCTGCACTCGACCGACGGCAATATTGACGTGCAGCAGCACGATCTGCTCCGACGGCTCGCTACCGAGCGCTCGATGAATGCGAGCGGCGATCTCTTTGGCTTGCTGCTCACCCTGAGCGTTGGTCTTGCGCGAGCTGCGCAGCAGCGCCGCAGCTCGAATAGCCGGCGCTTCGCGTTCGAGCGCTGCGGTGAGTGCTGGACTCGGCGTGAGGAAGTTTGACTTCACCACCCCAGGCGGTGCATTGGGCACGGGCGTGAACCACGGGTTCGCGGGTTGGGGCCCGCTCTGCGGTTGCGGCCCGCTCCACGACCGAGGACTCATACATCCGGCGCCGACTGCCACACTCAGCAGCCCGCCCGCGCACCCAATCATCCGTAAGATTTCCGTCGCGTGTCTGCGCACGTCTGCCTCCCGAAGCCGCAGACTCATCCAAGCCCCCGCGAGGCGCAAGGCGCCTGCTAGTTGCTTTTGCCGAGATGCCCGCCTGAGCCCATTTCGAGCCTGCCGCAGCTCGTTGAGAGTTCACACGAACAGCGCGGGTCTTCGGGGGCAGACTCAACAACCTCTAAGTTGTAGGCCCGAGTTTCTGGTCCGATAGGTCTCGGCTTGCCTCGAGCTGGTTTTATTGATGGTCACACTTCGTGCCACTTCGCGTCTCAGCCTTCGGCGTCGCGGACGTCGCTTTCGGGGTAGGCGGCGATTGTGGATTTCTCCATGAGCCGGGCTGGGGCGGACGCGTGACCCAAGCCAATGCGTTTGGCAAGACTCGTCACGAATTCATTTTTCGGGTCGAGTGATCGAAATTCATGGCCCCGGCATTAGTCGGGCTGATGACCCGAACCTCCGCCATTTCGCTGTTGTTCGCCTCGTTCGTGCTTGCCTGTTCTTCGCCCAAAGACGGGAACAATCCAGGCAGCGGGCTTGACCCGTCGGGCAATGGCGGGGGCGGAAGCGGAGGCGCCGGCGTTGCACAGGCAGGCACGGGGAATGCACCCGTGAGCAGTGCGGGTAGCGGCAGTGGTTTGAACGTCGGAGAGAACAGCACTCCGGACGCGGGCGATGTCATGAACGAGTGCGCTCGGCAAACGTTCCAGTTGAGCCGGCAACCGGCGGAGATCTTGCTTCTGCTCGATCGCTCGGGATCGATGAAAGAAAAGCCGAGTGGCAGCAGCGGCAGTGACAGCAAGTGGAACCTGGTGGTTCCCGCCGTCAACGAGGTCGTGACCGCGACGAACGCGTCGATCTCGTGGGGCCTCAAAGCTTTTCCGGAGGGCGAAGGCGAGGAGTGCATCGCCGCCTCGGTGACGAGCGCCGTGCCCGTGATGATCGCGGCCGACAATGCTGCAGCAGTGACGGCGCAGGTGATGGCGCTGACGCCGGAGGGCAATGGGACACCAACCGGTGCTGCCGTCGACGCAGCGGTGAACTACCTCAAGAGCCTGACCGATCCGAACCCCAAGTTCATCTTGCTGGCTACTGACGGCGAGCCCTCTTGCGGGAGCACTTCCGGCGGGAGCACGAACGCGCGGACGTACGCAGTGCAAGCGGTTGCCGACGCAGCGAGCGCGGGCATCAAGACGGTCGTGGTCGGCGTCGCCACGACGAAAAGCAGCGCGACGCAAGCGTTGAACGACATGGCAATTGCGGGCCAAATGCCGCAGGCCGGCGCGGACCCGTCGGCACCCAAGTACTACCTCGCGAGCACGAAGGACGAGCTGGTTCGCGCACTCACCGAGATCACCGGGCAAGTCTCCAACTGCGTCTTCAATCTCAGCAGCAAGCCCCCGGATCCGAGCAACATCGCCGTCGAGGTCGACGGCAAGCGCGCTCCACAAGATACGACTCACAAGAGCGGTTGGGACTACATCGGCAGCGACTACTCGCAGGTCGAGGTATTCGGCGACTGGTGTGGGTCGATCAAAGCAGCAACCGCAAACAGCGTGAACTTCGTGCTCGGCTGCCCGGGCGAAGTGATTCAGTAAAGGGATTGATGGCGCAGTTGTCGTTCCGCGCGCACGCGCGTCGAGTTCGTTTCGGTTCGTTCCATAGTTTGTCGTTTGCGCTGCTCGCGCCCGCGCTCGTCGTCAGTGGTCTCGGCTGCTCTTCGGAGGGTAGTTCTGGCGGTAGCGCCGGCATGAGTGCGGCCGGGACGAGCAGCGCGACGGCCGGTTCGAGCGGAGCCCAGGTGGGTAGCGGCGGCTCCGGTGTCAGCGGCGCGCCGAGCGGCGGCGTGAGCGGCGCGCCGAGCAACGGCGGCACGAACAACGGCGCTGGTGCCGGCGGCGCAGGCAGTCCAGGCGGTAGCAACGCGGGTGCGGGCGGCGCGCCCGCGGGCAACGGTGGCGCCGCGAGCGCGACAAGTGGCGGGAGCAGCGGGAGTGGTGGCAGCAGCGGGAGCATCGACGCGCGAACACTGGTGAAGGCTTTGGGCTTCGGCACCAACATCGGCAATACGCTCGAGAACACGACCACGTGGGAAACGGGTTGGGGTCAGCCGCTGATCACGCAGGCCTTCATCAATGGTCTCGCGACTCGTGGCATCAAGACCGTACGCGTTCCGGTGGCCTGGAACACCTACGCCGCCAACGGCGTGATCGACGCCACGAAGATGGACCGCGTAAAGCAGGTGGTGAGCTGGATCACCGGCGCGGGCATGTACGCCATCGTCAACATTCATTGGGACGGCGGCTGGATCAACAATGAAAACGGCTCCCCGCCGTTCTCGCTGACGAACGAAATCAAGACCAAGTTCGAAAGCTATTGGAAGCAGATCGGCACTGCATTCAACAACGTCGATCACAAGCTGATTTTCGAAGGGATGAACGAAGAGGGCAGCTGGACCACGGATGGCCAAAAATACGGCACCCCGAACATTCCGCCGCTCAACGAGATGAATCAGCTGTTCGTCACCACGGTGCGCGCACAGGGCGGGTACAACGCGACTCGGGCACTGCTGATCGCCGGATTCAACACCGACATCGACAAGACGTGCGTGCCCGCCTTCACCGTGCCCACGGATCCCGCGGGCGCAGGGAAATTGTTGCTCTCGATCCACTACTACACGCCGTGGACCTTCACGATCAAAGAGAAGAACGACAGCGCGACCGACACTCAGCCCGTCTCGACGACTTGGGGTACCACGGCGGAAAAGAAAGCGCTCGAAGACGCTTTCAGCAAGCTCAACACCTGCAGCACCGACAAGAAAATCCCGATCATTTTGGGTGAGTTTGGCGTCACGCGCGGCATGGATCCGTACGTACGCCAGGCTGCGTCGCGCGTCGCGTGGATGACCGCGGTGGCAAAAGCGTCCGTCACTCGCGGCATCGTGCCGGTGCTTTGGGACACCGGCTCCGAGATCAGTCGCGTCGACGGCGCGTTCTCGACCGAGTTCCAGCAAGCGTTCGACAGCGTGAAGTGACGCGGACCGAGCTCGCCGAGGCGCGTCCCTGGCGAGCTCGGATTCCGTCTATTTGCATTTGAGCGTAGCGAGGGCTTTGCCGGCACCCGCCGCCAAGCGTAAACCGTCGTGAATGCACTGAGCCGGCTGTGCGCTGTAGGTGTACCCGAGAGCGACTGGATATTTGGCGGTCGTGGTCCACGTAGTCGCGTTGACCGTGCCCGAACTGCCGGCGGTCCAGCTGATGCCAAACGGGTTGCCGGGGCCCACATCAGCCGCGCTGGCGAGGTTGTTGCTCCGGAGTTCCCAAAACCCGACGGCGTCGCTATCGCGCGCGGTCACCGGATTGACCACTTTCTCGAAGTAATTGGCCTCGACCAACGCATATCCGTCCATGCGCACGTTCACGCACGACGTGGAGACGTTCAAAAAGTAGTTGTTGAGGAGGTGCGAATAGCCGTGCCGCTGGAGCGGCGCTCGCGAGCCGATGTTCTCGAACAAGTTGTGATCGAAGGTGATGTGACGCACTTGGTCATCGCTATCACTGAAACCGTTGAGGCTCACTTTGTGATGGTCGTGCAGATAATTGTACGAAACCGTGATGTCGTCTGCGCCCTTCTTGACGTCGATCATCCCGTCGAACGCGGTGTCACCCGCGTCTTCACAGGTCGCGAGTGAGGTAAAAAACTCGTTGTGATCGATCCAGACGTTCTTCGGCGCACCGCCACTCATGCCTTCGACCGAGATGATGTCGGAGGCATCGCCTCCTGGCGTGAGCCCGATCGTCATGTTGCGAATGATCACGTTGCTCGAGCTGGCAGCAATGTGGACTCCGAAATTGGCGCTGGAGCCATTGTCACCCATCAGAGTGATGTCGCTCTTGTTCTTGATCTCGAGAGTCTGTGCGGGCAACGTGTGCTGCCGGCAGGGGTCGGCGATGCTCGAAAAGTCGAATTTTCCCGAATATTTCAAGACTAAGCCGCCGCTCTCGTAAGCGTCGATCGCGGTTTGCAACGCGGACAGTGAATTGACCGTGATTGGCGCGGCGCTGCCTCCGCCAGTGGTTGCCTGACCGTAGCCGCCGGGCGTCGTGGCTGCAGCGCCGGTGCCGTTTGCTGTCGATCCCGACGCACCTGCGACTCCCGTGGTCGAGGAGCCTCCGCTGCCAGCGGTCGCTGCTGCGCCGCCCATCGCGGATGTACCGCCCATCGCGGATGTACCGCCCATCGCGGATGTACCGCCCATCGCGGGCGCACCGCCGGTTGCTCGCGTGCCACCGCCGGCGCTCGCACCACCGGTCGCGCTAGACGACCCAGCCATCGCATTGTTCGACGTTCCGCCGCTGCTGCTCGTGGTCCCGCCAACGAAACCGGCTGCCCCGAGGCCGCTGGGCGCGCCTGCAGCGCCCGAAGTGCGGCCGCCCACAGCGCTGCCACCAGCACCTGCATCGGCGCTCGCCGCCGGACTATCATGCTCGTTGCCACAGGCGAACAGCCCGAGCGAAAAGAGCCAGGCAAGCGCCGAACAACCGTGCTTCGAAATCATCTCCACTTGATGCGCGTCGGCGACGGATCGATCGCCGAGCGACGTTCTTCCGCCTAGTGCGGAAAAGTGTCCCATCGACGCGCAAATCGCAGAAATTCTGCCGAAGCCGCTCGCGCCCGCTCACGTGCTCCACACGAGGCGAACGCCGATGGTGCTCGGGAGTGCTGCGGCTCAGTCAGTGGCTGACTACGCTGCAGCCTACCTCGAGTACTTCGAACTGGGTCGTCACTCGAGCGTGAACGAGAACGTTGCGCCCTTGTCCGGCGCCGCATCCGCCCAAATGCGGCCACCATGGCGCGTCACGATCCGCTGCACGATCGCAAGTCCGACGCCCGTGCCCTCGAAATCCTCTTGGCGATGCAGCCGCTGAAAAACACCGAACAACTTCGACGAATAGCTCATATCGAAGCCTGTTCCGTTGTCGCGCACGTAAAACACCGCCTTATCCTGCTCGTCGCGATGCGAGCCAATCTCGATCCGCGGCGGTGTGCGGTGTCGGGAATACTTGAAGGCGTTGCTGAGCAGGTTCATGAATACCTGCCGCAAGAGTGCGGGATCTGCCTGACAAGGGAACAGCTCGTCGACGGTCACTTCGGCTTGGCCGCGGTTCAGCTCGAGCAAGCACTGTTCGACCAACCCATTGGTATCGACGGATCGTAGCTTGAGCGGTGTTCGCGCCAAGCGCGAGAAGGCCAACAACTCATCAATCAGCTGCCCCATGCGCGCAGCGGCACCGACTACCGCGCCGAGATAGCGCTGCGCTTCGGGCGGCAGGCTATCCTTGAAATCTTCCACTAATGCCCGAGAAAACCCGCTCATCGCGCGCAGCGGCTCACGCAAATCATGCGACACCGAGTAGCTGAAAGCCTCGAGTTCGCGGTTGGCGCTCTCCAACTCGGCCGTGCGCGCCTGCACCCGCGCTTCGAGTTCCAGGTTTAGCCGCTTGACTTCTTGCTCGGCTTGCTTGCGTTCGGAAATGTCGTTCAGAGTGCCGTGCCAGGTCACGCTGCCGTCTGGCCCGAGCACCGGCATCGAGTGCCCTTCGATCCAGACCTCGCCGCGGTCCGGAATGACCACGCGCCACTCCTGGCGCCAAGGCGAGAGCGTACGCGCCGATTTCTCGACTGATTGACGCACGGCGACGGCGTCATCGGGGTGGTACATCCGAACCAGCAACATGCCGTCTTCCGCGAGCTGCTCGGGGGTGAGACCAAACAGGCGCGTCACGGCCGGACTCACGTATGGAAACGTGACACGAGCTTCAGCCGTCATCGTCACCGAGTGCAACATCTGCGGCGAGGCCGCGGCCAGCTTCTGCAGACGCAAACGCTCAGCGCTCAGCGCTTCACGCACTTCACGCTGATCGTGAATGTCGGTGTTGGTGCCGAACCACTGCACGATCGAGCCGCCGTTGTCGTAGAGTGGAATCGCGCGGGCCTCGCACCAACGGTAGACGCCGTCGTGACGCCGAAGCCGAAATTCAGCGCGATACTCGATACCAGCCTGTACCGCGTTGCGCCACGTTTCGGCCGCCAGCGCGCGGTCGTCGGGGTGGATCGCTTGGCCCCATTGGTCGCCCAGCAGCCGCTCTTCGGCCATCCCCACGAACGCGAGCAATTGACGGCTCATGTAGTTGGCCGCGCCCTGCGCGTCGCACGTCCACACCAACTGCGGCAATGATTCGACGATTTGTCGGTAGCGAGACTCACTCTCGTCGGTCATGGGCCGTCTTTCTCCCCCGCCAACAAGCGCGTCAAAGCACCGAGGAAAGCATCGGCGCCGAACGGCTTGCGCAAGATTTCGCGCACACCGAGCGCTCGAAAGCTCTCGACTTGCTCCGCAGTGATCGCGCCGGTCATCACCGCCACCGGCACATTGACGTTGCGCGCGCGCAGCGTTTTCACCAGGGACAGTCCGTCGAGCTTGGGCATTACCAGATCGGTAACGACTGCAGTGATCTCGCCGGAGTGACGTTCAATCGCGGCGAGCGCCGCAACTCCATCTCTGGCTTCGATGACGCGGTAGCCGCGCCGTCGCACGCTCGATTCGAGCACGCGCAAGATGGCTGGGCCGTCATCGACCAAGAGCAGAAGCGGCTCCGACGCAGGCAGCACCTCTCGCGTCTGAGTCTGGGCTTCAGCCACTCGCTCGGCGCGGTGCGCGCGCAAGTACACGTGAAATGCCGAACCAGAGCCCAACGTTGAATCGACTTGGACGAAACCACCATGGCTTTCGATCACGCCGAACACCGATGCCAACCCGAGACCCGTGCCCTTGTCCGGAGCCTTCGTGGTGAAGAATGGGTCGAAGATGTTTGCCAGATGTTCGGGCGCAATTCCGACGCCCGTGTCTTTGATCGAAACCAGCGCGTACATGCCCGGTTTGCTGCCCGGGTATTTGCTAGCCGTCGCAGCATCGATGTCCGACAGCCCTAGCCGAATCGTCAGCGTTCCGCCGTTCGGCATTGCATCGCGGGCGTTCACGCACAGGTTCATCAGCACTTGTTGGATTTGCGTCGGGTCGGCCAAGACCGACACATCATCGGCGCCGGTGTCGACGTGCACGCTCACGTCCTTGGGAAAGGTGTCGCGAATGACCGCTGAAATCTCGTCGATCGCGGCGCTCAATCGAACCGGGGTTCGATCGCCACCAGCGCCGCGGCCGAAGCTGAGCAGCTGCCTCAAGACCTTTGCGCTGCGCAGCGCGCTGCTCTCGATCGTGTCGAGCAAGTCCACCTGTGACGGCTCGGTGATCGTCTCTCGCAGCAACCCTTCGGCGACCAGAATCGGTAGAATGAAGTTGTTCAGATCGTGCGCCACGCCGGCGGCCAGTCGACCCAAGCTGTCTAACCGCTGTGCGCGCAACAGACGCACCTCGAGTTCGCGCTTTTCCTGCATCAAGCGAGCCCGATCGAGCGCGCTTTGCACCGCAACGGGTAAGCGTGAAAGGCGATCCTTCAACAAGTAATCTGCCGCCCCTTCGCGCATCGCGGCGACGGCCAAGTCTTCACCGATCGTTCCTGACACCAAAATGAACGGCACTTGGGGATAGCGCGCTTTCAGCATCGAGAGCGCCGTGACGCCATCGAATTGCGGTAGCGCATGGTCCGACAACACCAAGTCCGGGCGCTGATCGAGCGCTGCCTCGAAGCTCGGCCGGTCGTACACGCGTCGCGCCGCAAAACGCAGACCACCGAAGCGCAGTTCACGCTCGACCAACTCAGCGTCTGCCGCGCTATCTTCGACGAGCAAAATGTCGAGTAGATCGCTCACGTCGTCGAGCCGGGCGCAGAGTTCAAGACCAGCCAATAGAGCCCGAGTTCGGCGATCGCGCTCGTGAAACCGTCGAAATCAACTGGCTTCACGATGTAGCTGTTGACCCCGAGGTTGTAGGTCTCAACGATGTCTCGTTGCTCGGTGGACGAAGTCAGCACCACAATCGGAATCGTCCGCGTTCGCGGATCCGACTTGACCGCTTTCAGCACCTCCAAGCCGTCGACCTTTGGCAGCTTGAGATCGAGCAACACGAGCCGCGGTTTGTCTTCGAGCGATCGCTCGCTGAAGCGGTTTCGCGCGAACAAGAAGTCGAGTGCTTCTTCTCCATCGCGAACGGTCTCGATTCGATTGGCCAGATTGGCCTTCTTCAACGCGCGTAGCGTCAATTCCAAATCCGTGGTGCTGTCCTCCACCAACAGGATTTCGATCGGAAGCCCTTGGTTCATTCCGTCCTCGACAGACAGCCTAACACCCATCGGGCGGGTGCATACGCCGATGAGATTGGCTATCTCGTACCGGTCTCACGCACACAAGTACTAGACTTGATTATGGAATGTGGCGTGCCTGAATGGGCGAGCAGCGTCGAGCGCCGGCGATGGTCAATTGGTCGCCGGCACCGCCGCTCTTGTTTTCACCCCAGATCCGTTCGAGCGCCACGCCCGAAGTGCAGTGATTGCTCAGTAGGGGCCAAACCAATACCCGGAACAAGTGCTGCCCACGGTGAACGACGGACTGACACATTTCCCGTCGATGCACTGGAGTGAAGACAGGCACGTCTGCGTGCAGGAGTCGCCCAGCCCGCTGCGCTTCTTGCACGTGGTATCGCAGTAGTTCGCCGAACCGCAATCATCGTATGTGCACGCCGACCCCAGCGGAGTGATGGCAACGCACTTACTATCCTCGAACGAGCAGTACAAGCCATCCTGCTCGAAGCAGTAAGTGTTACCCGTGTCGGACACGCCGAAGCTGGTGAACGAGCAATTGTCACCTATTCTGCAGGTGCTAGCACAGCTGTCACCCAACTTGGCGTGCGGCACTTTGGCGCATACGCCTTCCGTTGCGCTTTGATCTGCGATCACGCACGCCACGACTTCACCCGTGTCGTGCGCGCATTCGCCAACATCCGCGCACTTTTCTTTTTCTTTGCGAGTTCCGTGGACGAGGCCCTGACACGCGCTCAGTACCGAGTTCGCCTCACACTTGGTGGCCGCTTGCTGGTAGGCCGCCAGGCAACCAGCCAAGCCGGCTTGATCGATCGTCGCCGCGCCTCTGTTGAGCGCGGCGAAGGTCGCATCGCTTTGCGGAAACCTCGACTCGCAGTCGTCGAGTTCAGCGGTCACGTTTTCAGCCGAACAGCAGGCGCGCGCCGCTGCGCAGAACGCCTTCACGACAGGAATGAGCAGCTCCGAGGCGTTGGAGGCTCCGCCGGTTCCACTGGTTCCGCCCACTCCACTCGTTCCACCTGCGCCGCTCGCGCTTTCCCCGCCCGCTCCGCCCGGCTGTTCCCCGGTGCTGCCCGCTTTGCCAGCGGACGAGTTAGATTCGCCCCCAGCTGTGTTGGCGCTACCAGCGCTGCCGGCCCGCCCACTCGCCGCGCCGCTCTTCCCTGCGCTGGCCGTGCCACCCGCGCTCGTTGCCAGTCCAGCGCCTCCGCCGCCTGCTTGACCCGCCGTGTCGGGATCCGACGCGTCGCTGCCACATGCCACCAACGCCATCGAGATCAGAACCCAGCCGCTACCCCAAATGTTCATCCTATTTTCTCCCTGAAGACGAGGCTCATATAAAGAAGTTCGAAGCGAATCGCGAGCGCAGCGCGCGACTCCGAACAGAAGAGCAGGTCGTCAACGAGACTTCGACCCCGCCGCGTAGCTTTCGCACAAAAAATCGACTTCGCTAGTGCCTGGCTTCAGCACGGACGGGCGACTGCTGACATTGGGATCCGGATACATGATCGAGGTCCGCACATCTTGCGAGGTGCAGAGCGGAGCCAGACCCGCTCGATTGCCCCTTGCCAGGAGTGTGTTGGGAGTGTTGCACGCATCGTCCAGGCCCAGCACGTGGCCCAATTCATGGGCGATCGTAGCTCGCAAGCTGTGCGTACCGGTCACCGAACCGTCGCTTGACCACTTCATGTCGACGGCGTTGATCTCGAGGTCGGCTTCACGGATGACCCCCTTTTCCTCGGGCGGACCATATTCGTTCGGGTAGACGGTCTTCAGCGCTTCGAGCCGGTGCTCGTAGCAGCTTGCGTCGTTCGACGAGCCATCGGGGCACCACTCCGACGCGCGAACGACGATCGAGCTGATGCCATCTTGCTTGATCGCCGCGGATGGCAGTCGTGATTTGGAGCTGTATTTCAACGATTTGGCCCTGTCGGATCTGCACGGAACCTTCAGTTGGCGCGACGTCAATGGCTGGTCGAGTGAAAGCGATGTCTGCGCTGACGTCAGGGTCCGGTTCGGAGAATTGCGGCTAAAGGCCGAAACCAACACCCTCGTTGGCAGCGGGCAATATCCAGGGCTCCTCAATATCGAGTGCCCGAGTGATACTCCTCCGCTCATCGCTTTCTCCGCGGCCGTCAACTTCAAGTGAGCGTCGACTACTGAGTTTGGATGGTGACCGCTGCCTTCAAGCCAGGCGTAACCGCTTCCGCCACCGTACCGACGGTCAAACAGGTTTGACCGCCCGCCGAGGGGCAGCGCTGACTGCCAGTCTCGACTCTTCCCACGCACGCGATTACCCCGCCCGGCTGGGTGGCGTCGGTAATTTACTGCCAACCAGTGATCGTTGAGCAGCCCGGACCCCACTCAGGGGCTATCCGACTATGCTGAGCCAGCAGTTCTAGGCCGAGGAAGACACTCAGTGATGAAAACCGCGATGAATTTGGGTCTGACGGCAATCCTTGCGACCTGGGGACTGCTCAATTGCACGAGCGACAACATGGTGGGGGACTTGCCGGGCGGGGGAGCAGGCGGGGGCGGGGCTGGCGCGGACATCGCCGGTGCGTCACCCGGCGGGACGGCGTCACCCGGCGGGACGGCGTCACCCGGCGGCAGCTCCGCCGGTAAAGCGGCGACCGCGGGAGCGCCATCGCCTTCGGGCGGCGCGGAGCACGGCGGTGATCCGTCACCGACGGGTCTAGGCGGCGAAGCAGGCGCTCCCGCGGATCCGAGCGGTGGCTCGACCAACAGCGGCGGAGCCACGCCTGGCGCAGGCGCGCCTAGCGTGCTCCATGGCACCGGCGACGGCAGCTTCGCCAACCACGTCGAATACCCAGTCGGCACGCGACCCATGGCGCTGGCTCTTGGCGACTTCAACGGCGACGGCAAACTCGACGCAGCGGTCACGGACACCGACGCAGACATCGTGAGCGTCCTGCTCGGAAAGGGAGATGGAGCCTTCGCTCCCAAGGTGGACTACACCGCCGGTGATGAGCCGTTGGCCGTGGCAGTCGGGGACTTCAACGCCGACGGCAAGCTCGACATTGTCACCGCGAACGCGACCGCCGGCACCGCGAGCGTGCTCTTGGGCGAAGGCGACGGAACCTTCGCGAAGAAGGCTGACTTCGGCACTGCTGGTCGTCCCTATTCGGTTGCAATCGCAGACCTCAACAGCGACGGCAAACTCGATATCGTCACCGCCGACAATGGCTCGAGCAAATTGAGCGTTCTGCTCGGAAAGGGTGACGGAGCGTTCGCCGCCAAGACCGACTACCCAACCGGCACCGACCCGAATTCAGTCGCCATTGGCGACGTGAACGGCGACGCCCAACTGGATCTCATCGCGACGAGCGCGACCACCGGAACTGTCAGCGTCCTGCTCGGAACGGGTGGCGGAAAGTTCGGAACTGCAGACGAATTCTCCGTCGGAAGCGGGCCACAACAATTGACCCTCGGGGACATGAATGGTGATGGCAAACTCGATGTCGTTACCGCGAGCGCCTACGCCACTGCAGTGAGCGTGCTGCTCGGAGCGGGCGATGGGAGCTTTGCAGTCCACGTCGACTACGAGACTGCGAGCTACCCGATCTCGCTCACCCTTGCCGACTTGAACGACGACGGAAAGCTCGATGTCGCAGCTGCGGCGACCTTCGGAAACTCGGTGAGCGTGCTGCTCGGAACCGGCGAGGGGGCACTCTCCGCGAATAGTGACTACCCGACCCCGACGAATCCCCAGTCGGTAGCGCTGGGCGACCTGAACGCAGATGGCGCTCTCGATCTGGTCACGGTCAATTTCGGCGCAGCTTCAGTGAGCGTGCTCTTGGGCAAGACCAGGTAACGACGCGCCACGTCGTGACCTCGTGCCTCGTGAGAGGGTGGGCGCACGCGAGCGCGCGCGGTCGTATCAACGTAACCAGCGCACGCTGAAACGCAGTGCCGACTCCGACCAGGCGCATTTGACGTCCCCTCCCCCGTCCGCTACAACGTCCACGGTAGAAAAATTCAGCTCGGGGGTTCGAGCTGGTCGAAGGAGCGGACGTTGGGGGAAGCCTCTATTTTCGAAATTGCCGTACAGCTTCACCGGGCTGGCCAACTCGAGCGCGCAGCGCTCCTGTATCGCCGCGTCATCGACCAAACGCCGGATCACGGCCCCGCGACGTTTCTTCTCGCGATGCTCGCCCTGGCCTGCAATCGACTCGATGACGCCTGCGCGCTGCTCGAGCGAGCGGTGCATATCGCGCCGGACAGCGCCTTGTTCCTTTCGAATCTCGGCCGCGTCTATGGCCGGCTTGGGCGAAAGCGTGAAGCGCTTGGTGCGTTGCTCTCGGCCGTCGCACGCCAGCCAGACTTCGCCGAAGCAGTCTTCAACCTCGCGCTCACCTTCGATGAGCACGATGAACTGCTTGCTGCGGCAGAGTGCTACGAACGCGCTCGCGATCTCGATCCGAATCAGTCGGAAGTCGTCGATCGTTTGGCGCGCGTGAAAGGGAGACTGCGCGCGCTCGTAGCCACGGTTCCGAAAACACCTGACCGAGCATCGGACCTGAACCCGTCCGAGGTGTTTTCGGCGCTCGGCGCAACACTGCGTGCGGCTGGTGCCGCGGACCATGCCGCCTCTTGGTATCGTGCAGCCCTGACGCTCAATCCCGAGTCCGCGTACCTACACACCGCGCTCGGCGCGATTCAAGCCGATTCAGGCCATTTCGATGACGCTATCGTCGAGTTCAGACGAGCCCTGGAGATCGACCAAAGCTTTCATCCCGCTCGCGGCTATCTCGACACGGCACTCAACGACGCTGGCCGCCACGACGAGACCGAAGCGGTGTATCGCGAAGCCATCGCGCTGCGCCCGGACGACCCCAACGCGCACAGCGTTCTCTTGTTCAACATGCAATATTGGCCGCACGTCAGCGCGCACGACATCCTCGTCGAGGCACGACTGTGGAATGAGCGCCACGCACGTCCACTCGCGGCGCAAGCGGCACCACTCCACAACGATCGTTCGCCCGGGCGCCGACTACGCATTGGCTACGTGTCGCCCGACTTCAAAGAGCACGCCATGTCGCGCTTCACGATTCCGGTGCTCCGGAACCACGACCACCAGCAGTTCGAAATCTTTTGCTACTCGAGCACCGATCAGCCGAGCGAGGAGACCGCGATCATTCGCGGCTACGCTGACCAGTGGCGCGACGTCGCCGCGCTCGACGACGCGGCGTTGGCCGAGCTCATTCGCCGAGACCAAATCGATATTTTGATCGACCTCACCATGCACCTGTTCGGTTGTCGCTTGCTCGCGTTCGCGCGCCGACCGGCGCCAATCCAGATCTGCTGGCTCGCCTACTCGGGAACGACGGGTCTAGAAACCATGGACTATCGCTTGTCCGATCCATTTCTGGATCCGCTGGACGCGGACACCCGAGTCTATTCGGAAGAAACCCTTCGCCTCCCTGATTCCTTCTGGTGTTACGACCAACCGACGGACCTCGAGGTGACTGCACTCCCTGCGCTCGCGAAAGGACGAATCACCTTCGGCTGCCTGAGCCATTTTCGGAAGATCAATGACGGCGTACTTCAGCTTTGGGCAAGCGTCCTGAACGCAGTGCCCGAATCGCGACTGAGACTCGTGGCACCCGAAAGCAGCGCGCGTGACCGCGTGCGTTCGTTCTTCGAAGAAGCGGGCGTGAACCCCGAGCGCATCGAATTCGTCGGGCGCTGCTCGCGGCTCGACTACTTGCGCCGGCACCAAGAAATCGACATCTGCCTCGAAACACTGCCCTACAATGGACAGACCACGAGCCTGGACGCGGCGTGGATGGGTGTGCCAACGGTAACCCTAGTGGGTGACACAGTGGTCGGCCGCGCCGGCGTCTGCCACGCCATGAACCTGGGCCTACCGGAGCTAATCGCTACGACCCCGGGCGACTACGTGCGCGCCGTAGGTACATTGGCGAGCGATCTCGAGCGCCTGAGCGCGCTGCGCCAAACCCTGCGCGTGCGCCTCCAGCAATCGCCACTGATGGCCGCTCCGCGCTTCGTCCGCAATCTCGAGTCAATCTACCGCGACGTTTGGCGCCGCTTCTGCAACGAAGAGCAGCCCAAGCGCTGCTCTGGATGAGTGAGGGTTGATGGTCACCAAGAGCTTCGTGGCGCGTCGAAGCCTTCGGCGTCACGGACGTCTCATCCGCAATGGGACGCCGAACCGAGCGGGCGTTTGCCGTTGATCAGGCTATCTTCGAATCCTACGACTCAAAGGTCGTGAAAGTCTGGCCACGAAGTGGTGTTCCCGCGGCGCAACGAGCCGTCAACTCAGCGGCCTCGCCCTTTGCGGATTTCTCCAAGAGCCGAGCTGGGGCGACCGCGTGCCCCCGATCCATTCAGCAAACCGCGGCCTCTCGATCTCGAGGCACTCACGCATGCGCAATACGCTGAGAGCGGCGAATCAGTCGAACTGAAAGCCCCAGTCGAGCACCGGGCCGCCGTCGGCTTTGGCGATGATTAGCGCATGCCCCTGCTGGCGCACGTTCGCGGCCCCGACGATTCGCCCAGCAGTTGCCTTCGCCCCGCTCGCCGTGGATTCGTCCACGAACTCCAACCGCCAAACCACTGCGGTGTGAGTCGAAGTCGCGGTCGATGTATCGAGGCCATGGGTCGGAGTCGGGGTCGACGCGTAGATGCCCAGCGCATCACCCCGCCAAGCGAGGGCCATGTCGCGAACGGAATCGAGACTGGTCGCGGCCTTCTCGAACGCCAAATGAGTCCCCCAAGCGCCCAACGTCATGCGCGAGATCTCAGTCCACTCGGCAGGCGGATCCGCGAGCGTGAGGTCATTGCGTGTAAAGTCGGAATCGGCGGCGCCCCTGGTGCTCGCGAGCAGCGTGTGCGTCATCGTAGGCGGCGTCGCAAATCGACCGAAGACGGCGTCCATACCGCCAGCAAGCCAAGTGAAGTACATGTAGCGACCGCCCCACTCGTACGGGAAGTACTTGTAGCTCGCCAAGTACGGAGACGCCTCGTCGAGCAAGCGCTGTTCATCGTGCGTGAGGGAATTTTGAAAGTGTGCATTCCAATCGACCTTGGCTGAGTCGAGGCCGAGCATTGCGGCGGCATAACGCGCCTCGTGCAAGTCTGCTTCACCCTCAATCATCGCCGAGTAGGCCCAGCCTTCGTCGACCGAGCCGGCCTGTGCTTTGAAGGCGCTGAGGTCGAGGTCCCGATCCTGGAGCGCGTGCACGAACTCATGCACGAGCAACGGACTCACGGCTTTCGCGTCGAAGGAATCGCCGTGATCGATGATGAGGATATCCTTCGTTTCATTGCGATACACGCCGCCCACGAATTTGGCGTAATCCTCCGCTCGAGCCTGGGCTGAAAACGCACCGCGCTCGACCAGCCCCAGCAGATTGAGCGCAATCTCCAGATGCTCGAGGTTCGCGTCCTGCATTTGCGGAGCCAGCTCTTGAGCGACTTCGCTTTCATAGTCCGCCTCGCTCAGTACCTGAATCGGCGGCGGATCCATCACGCTCTCGCCGCGCAGGCAGGCAGCCATGTCGAGGAGGCGCTGCTGGCACTCGGGAAGCCTGACGTCACAGCGCGCCGGATCGATCGACTCGCACCCCGGAACAGGGTGCAGCTTCGGTGGGCCGAGCGCTTCAGCCTCGTCACCATCACTGCCGCCACAACCCAGCGCGAGCGGAACCAAGAGAAACCACAGCTGCTTCATTGACCCTTGAATATCGCGGTAATGCATGCGTCGGCCCCGTCGCACGCGGGGTTCATGGCACAGGCTGCAACGCGTTCTTGCACGCTGTCACTCCACATCCCGAAATCTCGTTCGCAAGCGTCCGTCGCATACCAGTAGCGGCAGTCGAATTCGGCGAGCGTGTACGCTTCACAAAATGCCCGCACGCTCGGTGTGACCTCCAGCTTCGTCTTCGCCTGCTGCCAGCAGGCATCGTAGGCCGCCGCCCATTGGCCGTCTTCATCGAAGAGAGTCGGACATTCCATGTCCTCGAGACACGCCGCGAGCGGAGCTGCACCTTGGACACTGATGTCGGAGAGCTGCGGATTATCGTGCTGACAACTATCGCTACACGAAGTCACTCCACTGGTGCTGCGACAGCGATACACCGCCGAACATAGACCGTCACACCACAGCGCGCTCGCGCTCGGGGCTTCGTCACTGCTGCAGCCCCACACCAAGACGAAGAGGAACCCTACCGCGCGTCGCATCACCGCCAATAGCTACCCCGGCGGTGAACGAGAAACAGCTAGTCATTTATTCTCGGTGACGCTTCGTCGTAGCACCGCGCCGTAATGCACCGAACGCCGCTGGTTCACGGGACCGGCGGCAACTCGCGAGGTCTCAAAGAGCGACGAACACGCGACAATATCCGTCGGGATGAATCGGGCCGTTCACCACTTTACAGCTCCCGCACGGATCCGCGGGAACGTATTGCTGACACTTCGCGCAGGTCTTCGCGGCGTCCGCACTCGCGTCTGTGTAGCCGAGCGCGGTTCGGATCTGGAGATCGTCCGGAGTGAGATTGCTCGAGGGACAAGTCGCTGGCGTTGACTTCTTACAACCGGCTCCGGCAACCAACACGAGCGTCGACGCACAGTAAAGGAGCAAGCGTCGACGAGACGTGAAGTCGGATGGAGTAGACGGAGTGAGGGAAAAAGGAGGCATGAGCAGGATGGTGCGGCAGCAAACGTGAAGGGTCCGCTCAGCGCTGGCCGAACGGGCGCGCTTCGACGGTCACCAAGTAAGACCACAGGGCCTTCTTCTCCGTTTCGTCCATCTGCCCGAAGGCTGAGATTGGCATGAACGGGTCGAGCTTTTTGCCATTCTTGCGCATACCGGCGGTGAGCAAACGATCGAAGTCCTCGTAGGACCAACCCTTCAAACCCGTCGCGTCGGGCGTGAGGTTGAGCGGGACCGGGAGCTCTGGCGGCGCGCCCGGAATGGGCCCACCCGACAGATGCTCTCCATGACAGCCTGCGCAACCTTTGGCCAGAAATTTGCCGTATTCGGGCGTCGGCGAGGGCGCAGGACCCAGCTCCGGGTGATCGTGATCGATGCGGCGAGCCACGTCGATCACGATCAGGTCGAAGCGGTCGAGCACCTTGGCGAGTGAGCCGAGCTCACTCGGGCCGTTCCCCTTGCTGGCGGGAGGCAACGTCCGAAGATACGAAATGACGGCGACGATGTCCGCGTCGGGCAGCCACCCGATTTCGTTCGATGGCATGAAGCGAACGGAGCGACCATCTTTCTTGATACCGTGACGAATCAGACGAAAAAGTTCGCCGTCGGAGTAGGCCGCGCCCAAGCCTGCCATTGAAATATTGGGCCCCGTGATCGTGCCGAGAGGACCAAATTCCATGGTTTTCCCGCCGCTGAGATCGGCACCATGGCAATCCGAATTCACACACGGTGCGACCGCTCGAGCGAGGTGCTGACCGCGCGCGAGAACGCTGGGATCGGTCGATCTCACGACCGTGGGCACGGGCACGTCGTAAACGGTGTCCATGCTCGCCCCGAAACGCTGCACTTGGATTCCAGCCACGGCGGCTCCGCTCGCCAGCACGACGCCAATCAACCCACCGATGCCAGTAAGAATACGCTTCGCTCGCAGTTTCAAGGGGACACTCCTAATTAGATTGCAACGCCGACGGTTGACTCGTCGCGCCGGTGCAAGCCCGAACGCAACGAGCAAGGGGCGCTGATCGCGGTCGGTGCCACGCGAACTCAGCGTGACGTGGCTTGCTCTAAGCAAGAGCGTTGCCAACTTGTTCGAGACGCTCAATCCGCGCGCCACTCAGGCGTTTGCTCGCAAATTCGCGGCATGGCGGCCGGCGCGCATGAAACCCTGCGTCCGCTCAGCGGACGTTCGTCACAGGACGCGGACAAGTGTCCGAACGTCCGTGCTCGAGCCGGTCCGCATCGTCGTCGACCGTACTGAAAGGCGAGGATTGGTTGGGCGCGTAGCAAAAGCCAACCAACGTTCGCCTGTCCAGCGTGGCGCACCCTAGTCAGCGAACGTTCACGGTAACTCCTGCGCTGAGGCCTGGAAGGAGCCCGGCATCGGTGCTCGACAGGCTCACTCTTACCGGAACGCGCTGCACGACCTTCACGAAGTTCTCCGCGGCGTTGTCCGACGGGAGGAGTGAGAAGCGCCCCTGCGTTCCTCCCGCGATCGTGTCCACCTTGCCTTCGAGTACCCGGGGCGCGAACGCATCGATTGACACCGTGACCGGCTGCCCAGGTCGCATCGCGCCAATCTGCGTCTCCTGGAAGTTCGCGACGACGTACGCTGTCGGAGGAACGAGGAGCGCGACGGGCGTCCCGACGGCCACGAGTGCTCCGGGGTGCAGCGACAGGTTGGTGAGCAGTCCGTCCGCTGGAGCCACGACGCGCGTCGCGTCCAGCTGTGACTGCGCGAGAACGACCGCGGCCTCGGCCCCCGTCACACGGGCGAGTTGGAGCGCGGTGTTGGCACGCGCCGCGTCCAACTGCGTTTCGATCGGTGCGCTCTGCGTTAGATGTCCTTGCGCCTCGGAGACCCGGGCACCCGCAGCGTGCAGATCCTCCTCAGAGGCGCTGAGCGCGGCGCGCGCTTGCGCGACGGTGGCGCGCGCGCGGTTGGTCGCGGCCTGGGCGTCATCGAGCGTCGACTGTGGGAGGGCGTTGGCCTCGAGTAACGCTTTGTGGCGGGCCAGATCGAGCTCCGCGCTCTTCTCGTCCCCCTCGGCCCGTTCGAGCGCGGCGCGCGCGCTAGCGATGTTTGCGTGCGCGCTGCGGACGGCATAGGACGAACCCGCAACCATCGCCTGTCCGGCGGTGATCCCGCCGCGTGCGCTCGCGCCGACCATCACCTCCTGCGCTCGTGCCTGTGCTGCCTGCGCTCGTGCCTGGGCGAGCTCTGCCTGCGCTTGTTTCAGCCGTGCCGCATACTCCGTGTCATCGACCTGAGCGATCAGATCGCCCTTCTTGAGCCGGTGGTTATCTTCCGCCGGGACCGAGACGACGAGCCCGGGCACCCGCACGGAAATCGTGACGACATCCCCCTCGACCCGCGCGTCATCGGTCGACTCCAGACCACGAGTGCGCAGCACATGGCTCACGAGTACCCCGAGCCCGGTGAGGACCACCAGACCGACGATCAGGAACGGACGCTTGCTTGCGGGTTTGCCCGGCGCGGCTTCCAAGTCACTCTTCGTTGCTACGTTTTCCATGCCAATCACTCCGCTTCAGCCTCGGCGTGCGCCAGCGCACTGCGGTCTACTTTGAGAAAAAATACCAACGGTAGAAGGCTGAGGATCATCACGCCGAGGAGCAGGAAGAGCTGCTCGTACGCACGCACGGCGGCTTGTCGAGACACGATCGCGTTCAGAGCGCCGAGCGCTTGTGCTCGCGAAGCATCCGGAGAAGAGCCCGGCATCAAGGCCTGCAGTATCGAGAGCCGCTGCGCGACGAGCGGGTTGGTCACCCCTAGATGAGCCGCAAGCCCGGCGCGCGCGACGACCTCGCGCCGGAGGAGCACCGAGGTAAACAGCGCAAGCCCGATGGCCCCCCCGGTCTCCTTCAATACGTTGCTCAGGCCCGTTGCGTCGGCTGTGAGATGGCGCGGGATCCTGGAAAACGCGGTCGTCTCCATCGGCACGAAGATCAGCGCCATTCCGGCTCCCTGCATGGCCAGCGGCAGCGCTAGGTCCCATTGACCGACGGCCAGAGTGACCTGACTCAGGTGATAGGCGCCGGAGGCAAGGAGCAACACGCCTCCCGCCATCATCAGCCGGGGCGAAACGCGTTCGTAAACTGCGCCCGCGATCGGCATGACGACGAACATCCCGAGCACCATCGGCAGGGTGGCGAGGCCTGCCTGCAGCGCGCTGAAGCCGCGAGCTTGCTGCATGAAGACTGAGAGCAAGAACATGGTCGCCATGAGCGTGCACATGACGAGCACGCTCAAGATCATGCCGGTCGCGAACCTCGAGTCCTTCAGCAAGCGGAGATTCATCACCGGCGCCTTCGCAGTCAGCTGGCGGGCAATGAACGCCGCAAAAGTCGCGACGGCGACGAACGTGAAGACGCGAATGAGCGAGTCGTCGAACCAGTAGCGCCGCTGCCCCTCCTCGATGACGAACTCCGTCGTAGCCAAGCAAGTGGTTAAGAGCCCGATTCCGGACCAGTCCACGTTCGTCCGTTCGGCGGCCGCGCGTGCGCGATTCTTGGCGAGGATCTCCGGGTCTTCGTGCACGAAGCTCCAAGTCATGACCAGCCCGAGCAGACCAACCGGTAGCGACACGAAGAAGATCCACGACCAGTGCAGGTGATCGACGATGTAGCCGCCGAGCAGCGGCCCCAGCGCCGGGCCGATCATCATGATCATGCCCGTGAGCGCCATGGCCATGCCTTGCTCCGACTTCGGAAATGTTTGACGGAGAATGGCCTCTTCCGTCGGTTGCATCGCTCCCCCGCCGAGACCCTGGAGAACCCGGAACGTGATGAGCTGTGGCAACGTGCGAGACAGCCCGCACAGGGCGCTTCCGAACAGGAACAGCCCGAGGCAGAGCAGATAGACCCGCTTCTGGCCGAAGCGCCGCCCGAGGAACGCGACCAGTGGCATGAGCAGGACCGCCGCGATGGTGTAACCGGTTGCGACCCAGGTGATCTGCTGAAGCGTTGCGCCGACCGACCCCTGAATTTGGGGCAGAGCCACGTTGACGATGGTGGAGTCGAGCACGCCCATCATCGACCCGCAGCTGACCGAAGCCGCGACGAGCCATTTATTGATCGGCGGATGGGGCGAACCGGAAAGGGAGCTCATGGGAGATCGCGGGCTGGTGAAAACGGCTTCAATGCCAGAAAAGTAAAGCAGATATAATTATGTAGTTGTGCTAAGTTTTTGCAAGATGCCCAACGAAAATCCTGGCCTTCGCGAACGCAAGAAGGCCAAGACCCGTCTCGCGATCTCCGACGTCGCCACGAAATTGTTCATCGAGCGCGGCTTCGACCACGTGACCGTGGCTGAAGTGGCCGCAGCCGCGGACGTCTCCGTCGCGACGATCTTCAACTACTTCGAGACCAAGGAAGAACTCTTCTTCGATCGCGAAGGGGCAGCCATCGAGGCGCAGCGCCGAATCATTCTCGAGCGCAAAGCTGGCGAAACAATCACCTCGGTCCTCCACCGCGAACTCTTGACCGCGATCGATGCCGGGTTTCCGCGGCTCGCTGCCGACGGTGCGAGCTTTCTGCGAACGCTCGAGGGCAGCGCCGCGCTGCGCGCACGGCTACGCCTAGCGTTCGACAAGGCGGAAGCCTCACTCGCCGAGACAATCGTCGAGGAGACCGAAGCGGTCGCCAGCGACTCGACTCCGCAGATCGTAGCGGCGATGCTGATGTCGATCCAACGAACGCTGCTCGAGAGCGCAACCGCCGCCGCACTGCGCGGAGACGCCGTGGCAGCGACGAAGCGGAAGCTCCGGCAAGCCTGCGACCGCGCGTTCGCCCTGCTCGAAGGAGGCGTGGCCGGTTACGGTAAGAAGAAGGCCGCGGCGGGCCGTGGCCGATGAAGCCGAACCGTCGATCGCCCACCGCTACGGCTGTTCTGGCAGGTTTCTTCCCGACATCACGCGGTCCTCACGGCAAACTCGTTGCCGCGGCCTGTGTCGATTTCGAGCTGTTGCGACAGGTAGCCGTTTGCCGGGTCGCGAATGTAGTCGCGAAAACCCGGGTCAAAGGCGTTCTCCGCCAGGACCACCGCGCCGGGCCCGAGGTGGGGCTCAATCAACTTGAGTACGGGCAGATAGAGCGACCAAGCGCCGTCGACCAGAAGCAGGTCAACCGCGCCGCCGACGTCCTTCAGTGTCTCGAGCGCATCCCCCTCGCGGATCTCGACCAGATCGGAGAGGCCCGCCGCGTCGAGGTGTGCGCGCGCCCGCGCCGCTTTGCTGGGTTCGAGCTCCGAGCCGATCAGATGGCCGCCACCATTGTCCCTCAGCGCGGTTGCGAGATAGATCGTCGACACGCCCATCGACGTTCCAAACTCGACGATCCGAGTGGCGCCGCGGGCACGCGCGAGCGCATACAGGAAGCGCCCATACGCGGGTGACACGGCCAGGAAGTGCTCGACGTGGCTGCGATACTGGGTTCGATAATCCACCCGTTCTGAACTCAATAGCTTGGTTGCCAGTTGTTCCACGGAGCCGCCCGATACCTCGAGCTCGGCCATGACCTTGGTCATGAAGTCGCGATCTGCTTCTTCCGCATCCTGATGAAGTTTTTGAAGTATCTGGGCGATCTGCCCGCTGCTCAGTGAATCCACGAGTTTTTCCCTTTCCTGGCGAGTCGTAGCCATAGGTTGAAGGGCTCCGAGCGTGGCGTCACTGCGAAGTTCGGTCAGATTGCTATTCAATCCCGCCAGCAGGCGCGGCAAGCTGATCGCCGCGAGTCATGCCCCTTTTCAACGGAGCGAGCCAATTGGACGAGTGGGTCGAGCCCGACGAGGTTCCGCGTCCAGTCGTCACCTACGGCTTCGTATCCGCAGACTTCGGCGGAATGGAACTTTCACTTCACAGCCACGCGAAGGGCCAGCTCCTGCTCGTGCAGCGAGGTGCATTGACTTGCGAAGTGAAGAGCGGTCTGTGGACTGTGCCGCCGCGCAGCGCGATCTGGATCCCTGGCGGCGAGCCCCACGTGATCAGGATGACGGGCGCACTCGACGGCTACAACGCTTTCTTCGCGCCTGACGTGGCCGTGGGGCTTCCGGAGAGCTGCTGTGCGGTCACGGTGACGCCGCTGCTCCGCGAGCTGATGTTCCGAGCTGCGAGCCTACCGCTTCTCTACGAGCAAGACGGAGTCAACTCGCGCCTGATCGCGGTGCTGCTCGACGAGTTAGCTTGGGCCAAGGTGGAGGACCTGCACCTACCGATGCCGAACGACACGCGCCTACGCAAGATGGTCGAGCTGATGATGGCCTCACCTGCCGATCGCAGCGCGCTCGATGTCTGGGCAAAGCGAGCCGGGATGAGCGAACGCACCCTGCTCCGGATCATCAGCCGGGAAACGGGGATGAGCTTTGGTCGCTGGCGGCAGCAACTGAGCGTGATGCTGGCGGTGAGGTGGCTGGGCGGAGGCGCTTCCATTCAAGAGGTCGCGGCCAACCTCGGCTATGAGAGTGTGCCGAGCTTCATCACGATGTTCCGAAAGTCGCTCGGCACTTCGCCGCGGCGTTACATGACGGAACGGCATTCGCGCAAGTCTTGAGCCGGACGTTGGAAGAGATTGGAACCGCGAACCGACTTCACTCCTGAGAGTAGAGGGTTTTGATGGTCACGCGGTTCGACGTAGCTCGTCGCAGCCTTCGGCGTCGCGGACGCCCCGAACTCCGGCACCGCAAAAGGCGGATTTCTCCCTGAGACGACCGAGGGGCTGCGCGTGACCAAAACCAAACCGAGCTCCACGCACCGCTGTCTTTCGGCTCAGACGCGATTCAGCGATGCGAGTCCCGACGCAGTCGAGCGATGGCGTCGATGAGTTCGACGAAATTGACTGGCTTCGTGACGTGCTCGGCGAATCCGGCCTCTTTGCTGGCACGGATGTCGGCTTCAGTGCCGTAGCCGCTGAGCGCGATGGCGTCGATTCGGCCGCCGAGGCAGAGCGTGCGCATGAGTTCCAGCCCATTGCCTTCCCCCAGGCCGACGTCACTCAGCAGCACGTCGAACTCGCTACGATTGATGGCCAATGCGTCTGCCACACAATGGGCTACTTTGACCTCGAATCCTTCACGCCGGAGGAGCATGGCCAGAATCTCGGCCGTGTCTTCGTGGTCTTCGACCAGCAGCAGCCGAGGCTTCGCCGTGCTGCTCGAAAGTGACGGTTGCGTCGATGGCCTGGTTTGCGTCGGAGGGGGGGCGTCGATCGCAGCCAGTTCGATCACGAACCGCGCGCCTCTATCGCGCCCTGGGCTCGATGCAATGATGTTCCCTCCGTGCTCGCGGATGATGCCGCGACAGATTGCGAGCCCCAGGCCCAAGCCCCGTAGACTGCTCGGGCTGTCGTCTAGCACTTGCTCGAAGGGCTCGAAGAGTCGGCTCAGCTTGTCACTGTCGATGCCTCGCCCACTGTCGCTGACTTCGATCAGCAAGCGTTGCTGATGGTTCCAGGTACGGATTTCGATCTGCCCGCCGGCTGGGGTGAACTTGATCGCGTTGCGCATCAGGTTCGAAAGAACTTGCTGCAGCCGCCGGGCATCCCCCGCTACCCAGGAGCGGGCTGCTCCGCAGGCGCGTAGCAGCGAGAGTTGCTTCTCGGCGCACTCGGCGACGAGGGGTTCGAGCGCTTCGTGCACTGCGGCGTGCACGTCGACCGGTTCACGGTCGATGTGCATCTTACCGTTCGTGATGCGTGCGACATCCAGGAGATCGTCGATCAACTGCACCTCGACGGCCACGTTGCGTTGCACGATCGAAAAGGCGGAGCGGACGTCTGCGGGGACATCCTCGGCCTCGGAAAACGCAGACGCGGCAGCCAAAACCGGGGTTAGCGGTGTGCGCAGTTCATGGCTCAGCATAGCGATGAACTGGTCTTTGGCGATGTTGGCGGCGCGCGCTTCGCGCTCGGACACGGCTAGCCGATCCCGCTCGAGCATCGTCTCTTCCAGCTCGCGCAAATCGATGACCGCGCAGGTGTAGCCGTCGCGTTGCCCGCCCTCGCGGAGTGTAACGAGCCTGACCAAGCGCGCCTCCCCATGCCGCTCGGCGAGCCGCAGCTCACAGTTCACGGGTTCCCGCGCGTCTCTGCACGAAAGCAGGTGGTCGAGCAACTGGCGTCGCTGCACGGGGAGAACCAGCGTGGAGAGGGGCACGCCCAACAGACGCGTCGGCTCCACGCCAAATAGCTCGGCAGCAAGCCGATTCGCGCTTCGAATTTCGCCATGCTTGCTGAGGGTCAACCAAGCAACGGGCGCGGAATCGTAGCGCTCGGCGTGCAGGTCGCGAACCTCTTCGAACATCCGTTGCGCCTCGAGGAGCTGCTCGACTTCGCAGCGAAGCTGATCCTCCACTTGGCGGAGATCTGCGTTTTCGCGTCGAAGCCGCTCGAGTTCGGCCGCGTGATCCTTGGACGCTTCGACGTCAGGCTGCGCCATTGGGCAACTCGCGTATGACTAGCAAGATGACCCCCGCGCCGGATTTCCCTGCCTCGACGCGTCTCGCGTCCAGCAGCAGGTGCTTCCGCCCGACCTTCGGAAACTCCCGTCGTAGCGCGAAGTTTTCGAAGCTCTTTCGTTCGGGCAGCACCTCTTCCAACATCTTGCGTAGCTCCGGAATGTCCCACGCTCCGTCCCCGACCTGATGCAAGTAGCGATTCTCGGTCTGTTCCGGCGTCAGCGCGAAGGTGCCGCAAAACGCGGAGTTGACGCGCGTCACCTTGAGCTGAGAGTCGAGCAGTATAATCGATTCAGTCACCGTCGCGATCACGGCCTCGCCGGTGCGCTTGGCCAGCGACAGCGCGTCTTTGGTAGCTGAAATGTCGAACAGGGCGAGGACCGCGCCGTCGACCCGGTTTTCGATGCTTTTATACGGGCGTATGCGCAAGAGGTAGGCTCGGCCCGCTTCGTCCTCCACCTCTTGCTCGAACGCCACCATCGTCTCGACGACCTCCGCGATCGGCTTCTCCAAATCCGCAATGCGGATATTCGGTTTGATGTGACCGATCGGGCGCCCCACATCGGACGGGATCAGGTTCAATACTCTCTGCGCCGCCGGGGTAAAGCGCCGGACCGTGAGATCGCGCGCTACCATGACGATTGGGATCTGCACGCTCGCGAGCAAGTTTGCGAGATCGCTATTGACCAAACTCAGCTCTTCATTGCGCCCGTGCAGCTCGTCATTGAGCGTGCTGAGCTCCTCGTTGGTGGATTGCAGCTCTTCCTTGGCCGTATCGAGCTCCTCGTTCGTCGACTGCAGCTCCTCGTTGCTGGACAAGATCTCTTCGTTGGCAGACTGCAGTTCTTCGTTGGCGGCGGCCAGATCATGAATGTTGGCGTGCAGTTGATTGCGCGTCGCGGCGAGCTCACGGCGCAACTGAGCGAGGCTCTCGTCGAAAGCGCCGCCGTCGTCCGCTTCCGACGGAGCAGTGACGGGCGTCAGTCGTTGGGTCGAAAGCTCACGTTCGAAAGACACGAAAAAATGCGGACTGTCGGGGCCGCCGACCGGCAGCACCTCGATGTGGACGCGGTGCTCGTCGTGTTCTTCGAGCGTTCGCAACCCTTCCTTACGCACGACGCTGCGCGATTGGCTGGCCTCTTGCAGCGCTCCTCGTAAGGCGGCCAATAGCCCTTGCTTGATCATCTTCAGCGCGTCGAGGCTGGCCTCGCCGCTCGGCAACTCCAAAAAAGGCGCGGTCTGACCGCGCGCGCTGATGATTCGGAACGAGGCGTCGACGAGAATGCCGGGGGGCGCGTAGCGATCCAGCAGCAGGCGATTGGCCTCGGTTTGCGTGTCCCATGGCCGCGAGACTCGCGCGGTGCTGCGCGCCGCCAGCTCTTGCGATGCTTGCAACACGGAGGGTTCGAACGGCGCCGCGCGAAAATCGAATTCGGGCGGGATTGCGCTGGGTTTCTTGCGATAAATCTTGGCCCGTTTGTCGAACGTCGAAAATAGGTCTGCGCCCGTGCCGGTCGTCTCCGCGCGACCCAACATCAGAAAGCCGTTCGGCTTGAGCGCGTAGTGCATCATGGTGATGATGCGTCGTTGAATCGGCTGACCGAGGTAGATCAGTGTGTTTCGACAGACGATCAAGTCGAGCCGAGAAAAGGGCGGGTCGCGCGTGATGTCCTGACGTGCGAAGACGCAGCGCTCGCGAATAGCTTTGCCGATTTGATATCCCGCGTCGATCTTGGCAAAGAAACGGCCCAGCCGTTCTGCAGACACGTCGGCGACGGCGCTCTCGCTGTAGAAGCCCGCGCGCGCTCGTTCAATCGACACCTTACTCACGTCGGTGCCAAAGAACTGAATCGGCACGAGCTCCGCTTCTTCCTCCAGCGATTCGAACAGCGCGATGGCGAGCGAATAAACTTCTTCACCCGTGGAGCAGCCGGGCACCCAAACACGAATGGGGCCGTCCGCCCGTTGTCGCAACAACGCAGGGAAGGTAGTCTGCTTGAGAGCGTCGAAGGACTCGGGCTCTCGAAAAAAGCTCGTGACGTGGATCAGCACGTCTTCTTGCAGGTGATGGACCTCGTTACTGTCCTTCTGCAAAATCTCGAGGTACGACTCCAGCGTCGCTGCGTGGCGAAGGGTCATGCGCCGCGCGATGCGCCGTTCGATGGTCGGGCGCTTGTAATGACTGAAATCTACGCCCGTCGTACGGCGCAGCATACGAAAAATGCTGCTGTAAGTGTCTGCCTGCACCGAGTCGCCTGACTCGTCGCTCCCGCTCGAGTGAAACAGGGGGCGCGCGGCCAACCTCAGCAGTTCGTCCGCAATCTCGTCCATGGGCAACACCAAATCTGCGACCCCCAAAGCGATCGCCGCCCGCGGCATGCCGTCTATTTGGGCATCCTCTGGACTCTGCGCGATGGTGATGCCTCCGACGGCCTTGATTTCGCGCAGCCCGGCGGCGCCATCCCCAGAACCTCCAGAGAGCACGACGCCCACGGCTTTTTCACCGTAGTATTCCGCGAGCGAACGAAACAACAGATCGATCTGCACGCCGCTCGAACCCACCGGACGCGGTTTGATGCGCAGATGTCCATCTTCGACCGTCATGTGCGCGCCGGACGGGATGATGTACACGTGGCCAACCTCCAGCCGCATTTGATCGCGCGCCTCATTCACCTTCAGCTCGGTGCGGCGCGCCAAGATCTCGGGCAGCATGCTCTGCTGGTCGCGCGCCAAGTGTTGTGCGAGCACCAGCGCCAATGGCGCATCCGCCGGCAGGCGGCGCAGCAACCTGGAGAACGCATCGAGCCCGCCAGCAGATGCGCCTACCGCGGCCACCAAAAATGGCGGGGTCCGGTAAAGACTCTTCGGCGACGACTCGTCGGCAGCGATATCGGCCAGCACAGGAGATTGATCGTCGGTCAAGCGACATCCCAATTGGGCCGATAAGGGGTCAGCACCTCGCTGCCTATAGCACCCCCGACCTCCCGCTTGTGATTCCCCGCGTCAGCCGCGCCTCGGGGCGGGCAGATCGACGGCCGAAGTCGTACGGAGCCTCTGGTACCGCAGGAAACCCGCTGATCCCCTGCGGCAATAATGCGCGGCGGCCGACGCAGAACAGTGGCACCGCACGCGCTGCAACTTGTGCTGCGACCAAAGGCTGAACCCTCGAGTCATCGACGGGCTCGAGTTGGAGCCACGCGAGCTTCTGGCGGCTGGTAGAAGAGTTTTCGAGATGAGTCGCAGGCTTTCCGGCGCTTCACCACGCTCGCCATCAGCGGCTTCGACAAGATCACGGGCGCTTACACAACTATGTCGCTGCGCTCAATCATGGTTTCAAACGGCTCGACCAAATTCCTGTTTGCCTCAGACTGCTGCAAGAGCTTCACGAAATTTTGATGCGAGGCGTTCGTGGCGACGCAGAACGCCCCGGCGAATTTCGTGACGTACAGAATTTCATCGGCTCTTCGAACGCTTCCGGTCTCAATACACCGATTTGATGCTCCAGGTTAGTCGGACCGGCGACTTCGCGAGCTGGGTCCAGTTCTTCCTCGAAGCGGTAGACGTGTCAGCGCTGGAGTCAATCAAGCGCGCTGAGGCCTTACTCGAGCTCCGCGAAGGCTATCGAAAGCGCCTGCAGTCTCTGCGCTCGAGCGCGAACCTGTTGGGATTGGTGGACGCGTTGTTTGCTCGCCCGTCGGTTAGCCTAACCCTCGCAGCGGTGCTTCTCGGTGGCGTGACGCCTGCGGCAGCGTCGGCGAATGTGCGCAAGCTCGTTGAAGCGGGCATCCTTCGCGAGGTGACTGGCCGCAAGCGGGATCAGCGCTTCGTGGCCAGCGAAATCATCGCGGTCGCTCACTCGGATTGAAGCGAGATCGGCTCGAGTACTTCCACCCATCACTCGAAAAGCCGAACCTTCGTTGGCTCTCTTCACCGGGCTTGATCGGCACCCTGATGTCGGGGCGTGCGCTGGCTCACGAAGGAGGCGTGAGTTTCTGATTGCCCGGCAACTTCAGCGGTTCGCCGCCGCGCCTTCCACTCCCGGCTGATCACTGCCGATCATCTACTATCATTCTTTTGGCGACCCCAGCGAGACCCAGCTCATCGCGGCCGAGAGGGCTCGATTTAGCCTGCCGAGAGGGCTCAGTTGCAATGGCAATCTTCGTCGTCGCAGTCGACTTTGCCGTCGCCGTCGCCGTCAATGCCGTCGCCGCAGTCCTCCTCGCCAGTCGCGGGTCCTTCGCATTCCACGTCATTTCCGTGGTCCAAGCAGTGCGAGCCGAAGGCGTCTGCGCAGTTCCTCGTACGGTCCGTGGTCGGCTTCGTGAAATACCTCGCAAGCTCTGACCTCCTTGCAATCGTGGGCTGCAAGGTTGCAATCGACCACGCGCTTCTCCTGCTCAGGAAAAGCCGAGTCGATTCAGCGTCGCAAAGAGCCAACAACGAAAGCGAGCGGCTTCGAACCTTCGCGTGCTGCTTGGAAAGTAGCAGCGCTTCCATTCGATGACGCGGCCACCGAGCGCTATGGTGAGCTTCGGGCATTTCGCCGTGTCCCCGGTCTCAAAGTACAGGATTGGTTGGGCGAGTAGCCTGCGCGCGTCGTCGTGCTGCTTGCTGCTGGATACTCAGTGGCAGATCCTACGGCTTCTGTGCCGGGTTCGGATCGTGCTAAGCCCGCAGGGTGTTCCGGGGTCTAGCTCTTGGGTCTGTTGGAGTCGCTCTTCTGAGCGCATTCGCCTGCGGGGGGCGGACGGAGCTTTACGGAGGAAGCGCCTTCGCTGGCAGTGACTCGAATGGCGGAGGTGCTCCGCAAAGCGACGGAGGGCCGGCGAGCGGGGCGTCTGGCGGGCGAAATGACAGCGGTGGCACTTCCGGAACGCGCCATGGGCATGCCGGAGTCGGGGGAGGAGGCACGGGCGGAAGCTCCCTCGCCGGTGACGCGGGACAAGGTGGAGACGCGGGACAAGCCGGAGAAGCCGGAGCCGGAGTGGGACCTCTCGAACCGCCTCATTCGGCAACAGTCGCTATGGGCTCTGCGCACACGTGCGTTGTCGCGGCCGGCGGCAGCATCTGGTGTTGGGGAATCAATAGATCCGGTGAACTGGGTGATGGCACGACGACGCCACGCCTCACGCCGACGCGGGTGCTGGGCATTTCGGACGCCCGAGCGGTCGCCTGTGGTCAAGGTTATTCGTGCGCGCTCGGAACGAGCGGAGCCGTGCATTGTTGGGGTGACAACAGCTCCGGCCGGCTCGGCGACGGAACGGTCTCCAACAGTTCTCGGCCCGTGGCAGTCTCAGGGCTCCCGCCCGCCACTCAGTTGATCCTCGGACCCGCGACGACGTGCGCCTTGCTCCAGAGCGGAAAGCTCGCGTGCTGGGGCGACAACTTCAACGGACAGCTCGGCGATGGCACGCGCGCGAACCGGAGCTCGCCGTTCGAAGTCCCTGTGCGAGCCGACCTTCGCGGCGTGGCGCTGAGTCGAAGCTCGATCTATCAACTCGCAGGCGACGGTACCGTGTCGATGCTGGGTCGATCCGAGCTCGACTTCGCAAGCCCGGAGCCACCGGTCGACGCGCTTCGAACTCTCACTCTTCCTGGAGCAGCGACACGCGTCGTCAGCGGTCCCGGTGGTGCTTGTGCCGTCCTGAGCGACGAGAGCACGGCGTGCTGGGGCGACAACAGTTCTGGCAGCTTCGACGCGACACAACCGTTCGTCCCTCGACTCGCGTCCCCCACACTGATCGCGGGCATCCCCCGCGCGGAAGAGCTCGCATTCGGCCTCACACACGGCTGCGCGCGCCTGGCAGACGGCAGCGTTTCCTGTTGGGGCACGGGGCACTTGGGGATCGGGCTGGGCTACAGTGTTGTCGCACCAGCGACAGCGGTGCCAGGAGTGACGAACGCGACGAGCATCGCCGCGGGCGGTGCGAGGAGCTGCGCGCTTCAGCAAGACGGACGACTGCTGTGTTGGGGGTACGCGCGCGCCGGTCTGGGAGATGGCACGGCCGCGGTCGCTTCTGTGCCGCACACAGTAGGGAACCTCGGAGCAGTGCTCGAGCTCCAGGCCGGAAAAGGTCACGCTTGCGCGCGGCTTGCCGATGGCGTGGTCACGTGTTGGGGCAACAATCATGACGGTCAGCTCGGCGATGACACGCACATCGCGCGAAAAGAGCCCAAAATCATCGCGGGGCTCGCTCCGGCAAGCAAGCTTGCCGTCGGCGAAAGCCACGCCTGCATCATCGACGCGGTCGGTGAAGTTCGGTGTTGGGGCGCCAACTATGCGGGTCAGCTGGGGTCGAGCAAGCCAGACTTCACGGCGGCTGCCATCCCGGTGTCGCTGCCCGAGAAGGCGACCGAGCTCGGACTCGGGGACGCGCTCTCGTGCGCCTTGCTCGAGTCGCGTTCGGTGATGTGCTGGGGCGCGAACCTGTACGGCGAAGCGGGCGGCGCCACGATTCAGAATGGTTTGCCGCCCACGCGCGTCGAAGGCGTTCGAGCCGCCACGCAGGTGTCGGTCGGCTTTGGACACGCCTGCGCCCTGATCGACGATGGCACCGTCCAGTGCTGGGGTGACAACCTCTGCGGACAGCGAGGCGACGCCGACTCCACGCCCAGCCACGTCTCGCACACCGTTGACGGGATTCGAGGAGCAATCTCCGTCGTGGCGCGCTTCAACCGCAGCTGTGCGCTGCTCGGCGATGGCACGATCTCCTGCTGGGGCGCGTACGGGGACAATTGTGCCGAGACGGGCCCAGGGCGGCTCGGCCAAGTTTCGGGGATTGCCGACGCGGTCGAGATCGCCGGTGGCCGCTCGCACGACTGCGCTCGATTGCGAAACGGCACGTTGAGTTGCTGGGGCTACAACACGGACGGCCAGCTCGGAAACGGAGCCGAGCTCAATTCGATCGGCGCCGCCAGTGGACCCACGCCCGTACTCGGGCTCGCTGCCGAAGCACGACACCTCGCGAGCAGCGACAATTTCACTTGCGCTGCGCTGGTGAACGGCGATGTCAGCTGCTGGGGCAACAACTTTTTCGGCCAGCTCGGCTGGGGAGGACGCTGGGTGCAAGATCTCCCCGTCGAAGTACAGGGCCTGCCCCCGCTCGCGATGCCGGGGAAGTGAAGCGATCCTTCGACGAGGCGGCTGCGCGCGCCATCCCGGACCGGTGAAAGTCCGTTTCATCGGAAAGCAACGGCGCGCGTATACTGGCAAAATTTGGTCGATCACATCGTCGTCGGCGAAGACGAAATCATCATCGAAGCCCGCTCGGGGCGCCGCACTCGCCATGATATCAGCGTCGCATGCGAATCCTCCCGAAGCCGCCAAGGGAGAAGTTCTTGCAGACGTCCTAGATTGGCGCGCCCCGTAGGATTCGAACCTACGACCCTCGGATTCGAAGTCCGATGCTCTATCCAGCTGAGCTAGGGGCGCGGAGGAGCGCCATCCAAGTGATTGGCGCGCGGCCGGTCAAGACAAATAGCTTCGCCCTCCCCTGCCCGCGGATTTTCCCCTGAAACTAGCGCTCAGCTCGTAAGGTCGAGACGGCCAACCCAGGTGGTCTTGCCGCCCTGGATCGCGCAACGTGCGACTTCGCGAAGCAACTCGCGGTCCGTGGAGTCAGAGATTGCGAACGACGGCTCACACCAGAAAGAGCCGAGCCGGCTGTCATCCAAGATGCGGACCACTTCGTAGTGCCCACGTTGGATGCGAACGATCCGAAACGTCGATCCTGCGACTTGAACCATGCCTTTGACGACGACTTGCATCTGACTCCCTGTCCCCCGTTGACCGTGATGAAGAAATTAACTCCGAGAGTGGAGTTTGGGAAGTGGAATCCGCGAGCCTGACGAACTGACTATGCACTCGACTCGCGCAAGTGCTGTTCGCTCGCGCCTATGGCAACACATCAGAAACGATTTCGTCGATGTAGCGCCACGAGCTACTCGAAATTGCAGTGTCGCTTTCCGAGACGGTTTCGCAGAGCTCTTCGCAAACAGCTCGTTAATGGACCGTCAACGGATCGCGCAAGCGTTCAGTGCTCCTCTGATCGCACTGCTCGCACTGCGCAGTGCATCACCCTCGACAGTGATCACGTGAGCTCTCGATGATCTCAGGGCTGAGCTCGTTGTGAGCTCGATCACGCGGTGATCGTTTGTGTACGGTGCACACTCACAGGTGCCTTCGTGCCCTCGATGCGGTGCGGGGAACGCGCGCATTTCTGGGCGTTTTCTAACTCAAATGTCTAGACCTGCGTGGCGGGAATGAAGTGTGTGCGCGCGTCGTTTTGGCGCAGAGCTCGACCGCTACGGTTTGCGGCTCATAGTTCGGTCACCGCCATGAAGATCGAGATTTTCTCGGATATCGCCTGTCCGTGGTGCTTCATTGGTCAGCGCCGTTTGGAGCGCGCGTTGGCTGACGTCGGCGTCAACGCCGAGCTCAGTTTTCGCGCGTTTCAATTGCAGCCGGGTTTGCCACCAGAGGGCGTAGCTGCCGAGGGCTTCTTCGAACGTAAGTTCGGCGGCAAGGAGCGAGTGCGAGCAATCTTCGAACGCGTGACCGACGTGGGCCGGGCGGTCGGGATTCAATTCGACTTCTACAAGCAGCTGCGCGCGGCGAACACCGAGCTCGCACATCGCGTGATTCGCTTCGCTAGCAGCAAGGGCCAAGCTGCAGCTACGGTCGAAGCGCTGTTTCGCGGCTACTTCGAACAAGGCGTCGACGTGGGCGTGCTGTCCGCGATTGTGGGTTTGCTCGAGCACGCTCAAATCGACCTCGAGATCGCTGAGCTCGAGTCAGCGATCGCCGGTGGGTTCGGTAAAGAGCAGGTTGCACGCGATCTGACTCTGGCGCGCGAGTACGGCATCGGCGGAGTGCCCCTGTTCATTTTCGATCAGCGCTACTCCGTCGAGGGCGCCCAGCCGGTCGAGCACTTCGAGCGACTGCTCCGTAAGCTGCGGGCCGAGGATAGCCCACACTTGCGCTCGCAGTCTCCATCCTGAACGGCCGTTCGCAACACAAAACGCGCGTGCGCTGCCCCCGGTCCTTCTCGGCTGACTAGCTTGTGCTCGCGGGCCTGACTACCGTGTGCCCGCTATGGGTACGTCCTCGGTTCGTCCGCCTTCCGCAGAGGTCGTGCCGCGCCTTTCGATCCGAGATCCGGACGCCTGGCTGTCCTGGGTCGCGTGGCTGGTGATCGCCCTGTGCGCGATTCAGATCCTCACCTTCTCGTTTGGCCGTGATCAGAGCATCTACGCTTTGGTGGGCGAGGGCGTGTTGCACGGTCAGATGCCCTACCGCGACCTGTGGGACTTCAAGCCGCCGGGGATCTTTTTGATCTATGCCTTGGCGCAGGGCTTGTTCGGCCGCGGCATGGTAGCGATTCGCCTGCTCGAGGTGCTGGGCATGATCGCGTCGGTCTTCGGCTTCATGCGGTTAGCCGAAACCTTCTTCGATCGTCGCCGGGCGGGATTGGTGGGCGGCGCGGTCGCGGCCTTGATCCAAGCCGAGCTGGAGTTTTGGCATACTGCACAGCCGGAAGTGTTTGGCGGCTATCTGACGCTGGCGGCGCTGCTGTTGACGACGAGTGCTCCGCATCCACGGCGACGAGTTTGGGTGTGGGTGGGCACTGGTTTGCTTTTCGGGCTCGCGTTCTTGTTCAAACCACCGCTCGGAGGCGGGGCCTTCGCGTGCGGCGCCTATTTGGCAAAACGCGAGCAGCAACGGACGGACTCGACGCCGCGGGCCTTGCTGACCATGGTCATCATCGGTGCCGCCGCAGCGCTGCCGATCTTGCTGTGCGCAGCCTGGTTTTGGCTACGTGGTGCGTGGCCCGCGCTGCACTGGACGCTCGGCGAATTCACACCCGGGTACACGGCGCTGGGCTGGCAAGATCGCCAGGCCGCGGGCATGCTGTACTACGCGCTGGAAGAAGCCTTCTTCAAGTTCTCGGCGCTGGCCGCCGCGGGCGTGATCGCGATGGCGGCGATCACGCCGCTCCACAGCCGCGAGCGCGAAGGGACTTATCTGATCCTGGGCATCATCGCGATTCAGATCGCGGGCGTGGCGATGCAGGGCAAGTTCTTCCCTTATCACTACACCGCCAGCCTGCAGTTGATTGCGTTTCTCGCCGGACTCGGCTTGTACAAGCTGTGGCGTCGTTGCGTGGGCGGGGTCGGTGGAGGCTTCGGCGGCGCGCTCGCCTTCATGTCATTCGTTGCCGTCGTGACCAGCATGCGCACGGCCAGCCGCGATCTTCCGCAAGACTACAGCGAGCGCGCCTTGATGCGCCTGCGCTACGCGTTCCGCATGGCGCCGTACAAGAGCCGCGATGCGATCGACCGTGATTTGTCGTACGTGGCCGACTTCAGCCTGGCCGCCGACCGCGACGTCGCGCTCGAGGTCCGTTCGCGCACGCGGAGCGAGGATCCGATTTTCGTCTGGGGCTTCGAGCCGGCAATCTATTGGTTCTCAGAACGCGCTCCGTCGAGCCGCTTCATCTACGACGTGCCGCAGCGGAGTGAATGGCAGAAGGGCTACGCGCGGCGTGAGTTGATGCGCGACTTGCATCAGCGCGTGCCAGCGTTGATCATCGTGCAGCACAACGATGTGTTTCCGTCCGTCACGGGCCATGTGCTCGACTCGCACGACGAGCTGCCGGGCTTTCCAGAGCTCGCCGGTTTCATCGACAACGGCTATCAGTTCGTGAAGCGGATCGAAGATTTCGATCTGTACGAACGCAAGCCATCGTAACTCCTCGGGCTGTCTTCACTCGTTGACGCACAAAAATCGGTTCAGCGAGCGAAGCTCTTGAGTGTGCGGCCCACCCGTCTCAGCTGATTGCGCGCGCGAAGGAGCGTTTGCTTGGGCAACGGAGCATCCGGAAACGCTTTGGAGAGCTCCGCAAGATCATCCTCAGTGAGCCGCGACTCCGCGACGCGCAAATTCGACTCGAGGCTTTCGAGACGACTCGAGCCAGGGATCGGGAAGATCTTTGCTTCTTGTTGAAGTAGCCAGTTCAAACAGACCTCGTGCGGCGTCGAGCCACGGCGTTCGGCGATCGACCGTAGAACCGCATTGTCGGCAGCGCGCACGTGGCCCTGATGTCCGCCCAAGGGGCTGTGTGCGATGAACGCGATGCGACGCGCGGCGCAGTAGTCCACGACGCCGTTCGTAAACGGAGCGCGGTCGAACAGGTTGCAGCGATTCTGAACGCTGCTGATTTCGGCTTCGCGTTGTGCTTCTTGGATATGCCCAACGTCGACGTTACACAGGCCGACGAAGCGGATCTTGCCTTCGCGCTGCAGCTGAGCGAGCGCTCCGACGCTCTCGGCGAGCGGCACCGTGGGATCGACCGCGTGCAGCTGATACAGAAAAAGGGAAGACACACCGAGCGCGCGCAAGCTCGCTTCACACGCTGCCTTGATGTGCTCGGGGCGACCATCAATCACCCATTCGCCGCTCGGGCGTACGTAGCCGGCTTTGGTCGTCACCAGCACGTCTTCGGCCTTTGCCTCGGCGAGTGCGCGCGCCACCAACCGCTCGCCATAGCCCACGTCCGAAGCGTCGAGACAATACGAGTCTGCGATATCGATCCAATTGATGCCCGCATCGATCGCCCGGCGGAGTACGCGCAGCGCTTGTTCTGTGCTCGGCCGGCCCTGGATGGCGAGCGGCATCGCGCCAAAGCCAATCCGCGTCACATCCAACCCCATGGTGCCGAAAGCTGCTTTTCGCATGTCGTCTGCCTGTCAGTCGTTCAAGCGGTCACGTGATGTGCATAGGGCGCGGTGGGCGATTGCACCTCTTTGCCGAGCGTGCGCAGCGCCAACTCTTTGGTCCCCGAATACAGCTGCATCGCCCAAGTCAGGGTCGAGTCTCGCAGCGGATCGCTGCCGACGGGTGCCGGATCGAAACCGAGCCGACGCAGGTGAGTCTTCCCGCGGTAGAGCAAACTGCGCTTGCGAGTCGAGTCCGTGTAATAGGTAAAACTCATCGTCACGGACGGGCCATCGCCGTTTTCGACCAGGTGTGGCGCCGTGCTCGGCATGTAGCCGCCCATCCCGGGTTCGAGCTCGAACACGTGCGCCTTCTTGCGAAAGTCCTCGTGAAAACGCACCAGGTCGCGCTGTTGATAGCTCAAAAACAGCTCGCGACCGCGTTCGGTCACCACGCTGCGATCCGAAGGCTCCCAGACATAGAGCCGCTTTTTGCCCAGAATTTGCACGATAAAGTTGTGCTCCATATCCATGTGGAAGGGAGTCACCGCGCGCGGTGAAGTAACGAAAATCCAGCCGCCGCGATAGGCCATGCCCGGATCGACCGCGTCGACCATGGGCTTCACCGAGTCGAGTACGTCATCGACGAGCGTGCGGTACACGTCGTCGGTCTGCACGTTGAGCAACGAGGTCCAGGCTGCGGCTTTCGTCACGTCCGCCAAAGCTTCCGTGCCCCGCTTGCCGGTCGGGTGAGTTTCGGGTGCCGAATTGAACGGGGTGTCGGCCTTGGCTTGATCGCTGTGGGTGCGAATTCGACCACGAGCTTCCAATCGCTTGGCGAGCTCGCGCAGGCTGTCCATCTGCAGCAACGGGTGGGAGGCAAGCGAGTGACGGACTGCTTGGACTCGCCACGGATCGAATGGCCCATCCAAGGTGATGAAGGGGGGGTTCCGAGATTCCATGTCTGCTCTTCCCTGATCCACCGCGGGAAGAAACCGCGCGCGGACCGCAAAACGTTGATGCTCGCAACGCTAACTCGCTTGCGGCCAACTGGCGAGCCCTTTGCCCACGCGCTTGCCTTGGTTGGGGGCGACACCGCGTGCTACGTGCACGGGGATGGCCAGCGACTCGGCAGTGTCGGTGAAACCAAGCGTGCTGCCTTCGAATGTGGTCGTATTCGACTTCGACGGAACCCTAGTCAACCGGGATTCCTTTTTGGACTTCGCGTTCGGTTATTGCGCGCGGCGCCCAGGACGCCTGCTGGTCGTTTTTGCCTTGCTGCCATTGGCGCTGCCGCTCGCACTTCGCTCCTGGCAGCGCGCAGCGGCGCTACTACTTTGGGGCATCACGTTCGGCACCTCGACACGCAGCTTCGCGCGAGCCCTCCGTCGCTACGCAACGAATACGCTGCCCGGCTACGCCAATGACGCGATTTTCATCGAGTTGGCAGCGCAGATCCAGGCAGGCAACCGCGTCGTGATCGCAACCGGCTCGATGCCTCTGTTGGTGCGTGGTCTCCTGAGAGCGCGCAAGGTTGCGCCGATTTCAATCGTCGGCTCGCGCTTGCGACGGCGCTGGGGCGGCCTCGTGACTGACACGCACTGCATCGGGAGGACCAAAGTGCGAGAGTTGCAGCTCAGACTCGGCATCTCCGAGTGGTCGACCGTTTACACCGATAGCTTCGCGGACCGTTCGCTGTTACGCAGCGCGCGAAACATTACCTTGGTCGCCCCGAGCGGACGAACGTTGCGGCGAACGCAACGTCTGATCGACGAGGCGACCGCGCTGCGGGTGCTGCGTCGGCAATGAGCGAGCTACGGCTTGGCATGAACGGGCGTCGTGACGCGAACGACGACCTTCGCGCCACTCTCGCGCTTTGCCTCCAAACCGAACTGAAAGTGCCCGGGCTCGGCCGGCTTCTCGTCGAAGTGCACCCCATCGAGGCTGGTTTTGATTTCGGCGCCGCGAATCCTCACTGAAAAGTCACGCTTCGCAGTGAACCAGACCGTGCTTGGGTTAGGGGTCGATTCGATGATTTCTCCGTCGACCTGAATCGACATCGGGATGCGGTCGCCAGCTTTGAAATCGATGATCAGCGGCTGCCCCACGCGGAGCGGCGGCCATGATGCCGGTGAGTTGGCGCTGACGCGCAACGGGGCGATCGAGTTGTGCGCGCAACCCACCGACGAGCCCGCAAGTGCTGCCAGCAAAATAAGGGAAACCGAGCGACGAATCATCATGATGGGAGCTCCTATTACTATCCGTGTAGTAGCAACGAATGAAGTCGAAGACGCGGCACCAAGGCCTCGAGGTTACGGGTGATTGCCGCAGGCGCTGGCTTGCAGCGTGCCGAGCACGAGCCAGAGCAGCAGGACGCCGCGTGCATACGCGAGCCACGGTTTGGCGGCCCGAGTAGGTTCCGGATTGAGCAATCGTTGGATACGACCCCGCAAGGTCGAGGGCTCGCGGGCGATCGCGAGCACCGGTTGCGGAGCTTTGCCGGTCGCGCACTCCGCGACGACCAAGAGCGCATTCGCGACCGCTGCACGGCCGATCCCCGCAGCGACGGCGCAGTCGTCTGCGCGCTGCTCGAGCAACGTACGCAGCTTTTGCAGCGGCCACTTCACCCCTGGCACGAACCAAAAGAACGCGCACGAGAGCTCGAGCGGCACGAGCAGTGCGAGATCGAAATAGCGCACGTGTCCGAGCTCATGCTGAATGACCGCTTCACGCTCTTGGTCCGTCAAACGCTCCTGCATGAATGCTGGCAACACGACGTATGGGCAAAAGAGCCCGCCCGCGAACGGCACGCCTGCGTAAGCTCGACTCGAAAAAACCCGAACTTTCCGCCGCCCAATGTTGCGCAGCTCCAAGGTCGTGCATGCACCGAGCAACGCACGTGCTTGCCGGCGAAACGCGGCGAGCTCGAAGCCGCGCGTCACGCAATTGGCGAGCGCAATCGCGAGCGCCGTGAAGCTCAGTGCGGAAGCGGCATAGACATTCACGTGAAAGCGCAAAGCCCTCGAGGCCAGGTCAGCAATACTCTGAGGCGAGCGCCCACCTTCATGCATGGCCCACAAATGACCTTCAGGCGCGATTCCCCAACGGTGAGCGCCGAAGCCTATCTGAAACGAGCCCAGCTGCTGCCTCACTCCGTGCTCCGACGCCCAAAAGAACGAGCTCTCTGGGATCCCGAAACGCAGATCCCAAAACAGCTTGCTGAACGGCAAGAGCAACAGCGCGACCCCGATGGCCGTGCGGGACGGCTTCGCGAAGCGGCGGATCGAGAGCACGACCAGCAAGCCGAACCAAAAGGACACGGCCGCGTTCAGCATCAGGTTGAACAGCGCATCCCCCGCGAGCGTCATTCGGCGCGCTCCCGCAAGCGGGCGTTGACCCAACGGCGCAACTCCTGAAGATCGGCCTTCGACAGATCCTCCGCATCCAAGAGCGCGGTCACGGGTGTTGCGCCACGGCCCTGAAACAGCGCCGTTTTGATGCGCTTCAGCATGCCGGACTTGATCGCGCTCGAGCCCCGCGCTGCCGAATACACGAAGCGCTTGCCGTCTTTGACGCGCGTGAGCGCGCCCTTCTCGTACAAGCGAGAGAGCACGGTCATGACCGTCGTGTATGCGAGCACGCTACCGCGACGCTCGAGCTCTGTTTGAATGGCTTTCACCCCCTGAGGTCCGCACTTTTCAACGATGCCCAGCACCTCCATCTCGAGCGGGCCGAGTTCGTGCGCGGACGTCATTCCGCCCATCTACTACAAGATTAGTAGATGGGCAAGCACTACGAAAACCACGGGGCTAGCGAGCGGTGGCGCCCAGGACTTTCGCGCGGGTCTCGAAGTACGGGAGCAAACGCCGTTTGCCGGGGACGGGCGCAACACAGGAGTTCGTCGCTGCCAGCTGCAAGAAAGTCAGGAACTCCCCCATCCGACGATTGAACAACCCGTAGATCAAGCGCACGAGGGCGAACGCCCAAACGGGCATGCTCACCAAACGCACGGGCAGCCCGAGCGCGGTAAACGCGGCCTCGGCAATCTGACGGCGCGAGAGCGTCTCGGGTCCGCCGATGTCGACTTCCGTCGAACTCGTGGCGAGCGCGGCACGCAGAACGGCATCGGCGACGTCACGCTCGTCGATCGGGTTGGTCACTGCGCTACCGTCACCGATCACTGGCACCGGGCCCTTGAGCGCCATCGGTAGCATCTCAGCGAGCGAGCCGAACACGCCCGTCGTACGAACGAAGCCATATTCCAGGCCTGACTCGCGGATCGCGCGTTCGACGCGTGCATGCGCGTCGACGTAAGCCGTACTCGCGTAGACGGCTTCGGTAAAAACACCGACATACACGAAGCGCTGAACCCCCGCGCGACGCGCCTCGGCCAGCAGATTGAGATTCGCGGTGAGATCGACGTCAGCGAACGAACGACTCCCCTTGCCGCTCGGGGCAACGGGCGCCCCCAACGCGGAGATCACGAGCCTCATCCCGTCGCAGACGCCCGCGACGCTCGCCGACTCGGTCGCATCCAGGATTCGCACATCGTCTGCGATTCCTCGCAGCGACTCGGCGCGTTCCTTCGTCTTCGAAATCGTACGCACGAAGTGGCCTTCTTGCTTCAAGAGCTGCACCACCTCGCGACCCACCACGCCCGTTGCACCCGCGACCAAGATCTTCATTCGACCCCTTCCTTTCCGTGCGAAATCCCCAGACCTGCATGCGCCAACTTCTGTAACCGTTGCTCGGTGATTCTAGGCCCAGCGTCGAACGACCAAGCTTCGAACGCTTGAAAGCTGGTGAGCGAAGCGAGCAGCGCCGTCGCGTCCTCGACCGTCACGCGGAGCTGACCGCGCTCCGAGAGCCGCGCCGCCAAATGCGCCAGACTCTGCCGCCGCGTTCGTTCAGAGCGCGTGACCTCGGCTTGCACTTCACCGTCCAGCGCGGCGAAGGCGAACAACTTGCGGATCACCCGCTGCTCACGCGAGTACGCGCGCGTCGACTCACGCAGGGTCGAGTCCAACGCGCCCATTGGGTCGGGCAAGCGCATCGCCGCGTAGATGCGCTCGGCCTTCATACGCTGCCCGAGATCGCGAAAAATCGCGACCAATAGCTCCGCTCGGGAGCCGAATTGATTGTACAGCGTGGCGCGCGTCACGCCGGCCGCGCGCGCCACTGCGTCCAAACTCAGCTCATGGCACGCCGGATCCGCGAGCAGTTGATGAGCCGCAGACGAGACCTGCTCCCGAGCAGCCTCGACTGCGCGGGACCTGCGGCTCATGTCGTAACTGCGGGTCGCCATCCCCCGGCCTCTAGCATTTAACTATACACAGTGTAAATCCAATACCGAAAACCTGCATTTCTGGCTCAAACACGGCGCTTGAGCATCACAGTTCCGTCGTTCAATGCGGTCCGATTTCAATCAGACGAAAGCCATTGCCATCCGGGTCGCTGAACGTAACGACGCGCTTGCCTTCACCGATGTCGAGCGGCTTGTGGCGCGCCTCCACACCACGAGCGAGCAAGCGCGCAAGCTCTGCATCGAGGTTCCCGACGCGAAACACTGGGACGAAGGGCCCACCCACCGCCGGCGAGGCTTGCCAGACCGCAAAGTGCACACCACCGAGACCGCCCTCATAGTGCGCGCCGAGCGTCCCGTGGCGATGAACTGCGAGCGGCAGCCCAACGGCGTCGCGATAGAACTCTGCCAGACGAACGGGTTCATTGGAGTGCATCGTGAGTGCTGAAAATGCCAAAGTCATGAGTCGGTTCCTTTCGAGCGCCGCGACCATCAGCGGCGCCTCGCTCAGGAACATGCGCGTTTTCGCGAACTATGACTTGAAGGAATCGGACTTGCGTTTGAAGGTTTCGGCCAATCGACTCGGCGCGGCACCGGCCACCGCGCGCACCTCGCGCGTGAGGTGTGCGTGATCCGCAAAGCCGAGTTCGGCCGCGAGAGCCGATAGATCCGCGCCCGGCTGCTCGGCGAGCCGCCGCAAAGCCGCTTGCGCGCGCACGATCCGCGCAAAGCGCTTGGGTGACAGCCCGACCCACTCTTGGAATAGCCGGCCGAGATTGCGCGGGCTCGCGCCGCTATCTCGCCCCAAGCGCGCGATGTCGATGCTGCCGTGACTGTCGTCGATCGCGCGCAGCGCTCGCTCGACACGCGCGTCCTTCTGCCCGAGTCGCGCGAGCAAGAATGCTTCGAGCAAACCCAAACGCACGCTCACGGACTCCGCGCTTTGCAAGCTTTCCACCAGCACGCACGCAACCGGGCCCACCGCTTCGCTCAATGGTCGCCAATCGACCGAGAGCGCGCCGGCTGCGACTCCCAGTAGAGAACTGGCGGAGCCGGGCAAAAGACTCACCCCGAGCAAGCTCGTTGCGCGATCGTGGATCACTTCGAAGGGTGCTTCGCGCGCGCCGCCGACATGCGCTTCACCCCCCAAGAGATCGAACACCAAGTCGACCTGACCATCCGGCACGATGCGAAGCTTGGCGGGCGGCTGTTCGACTCGCAGCGTCCAATAGCTACGCACGTGCCCCG